>Ga0209977_10000075_pt1 | contig 35734 bp, 48 predicted proteins | sample SumtaG_2_FD_183113 | JGI IMG/M metagenome (GOLD analysis project Ga0209977, IMG submission 183113) | Deep subsurface microbial communities from Indian Ocean to uncover new lineages of life (NeLLi) - Sumatra_00607 metaG (SPAdes) (version 2) | ecosystem: Environmental > Aquatic > Marine > Oceanic...
CGACTTGGCGGGCACTCTTTCCGTTTTCGACGCGCTGCGGCTCGTCGCGCATTCCCCGTAGTGACGCTTGCCACAGCTCGGGATGTTTCTGCACTTCGGGGCATCCATCCGTAAACACTAACACGGGCTGTAAACACTAACAATAGCGCGTGGAAATTCTCAAAAAAATGGATGCGGTCGCCCCTACTAGGCCGAATCTTTTCGCTATGGGGGGGCATGGGGGTCCGGGCATGGCCAGGACAATACCTCGATGAAATGGCCGAGCTCATTCCTCGGTTGAGTGCTCGGGCTCCTTGTCTGCAGGGATCGGCTCGCTCTCGCCGTCTATCACAGTGCCACCGCCGGGCGAGCGCAGCAGGAACAGGGCCAGCCGCCGAACCTTTTCCTCGTCCGTTATATGGTGTCGGTGATCCACTGCCCCGGAGTGCTCCACTTCCATGTGGTCGCCGTACTGGCCGGGGTTCAGCTTGGACAGCAGCCAGCGCCGGGTATCCACTCGCAGCCGGCTGCGCTGTATGTGCTCCTGATCGACCGCCTCATACTCGGCACCGTTGCGGCCGGTCTTGGTGATGTAGTCCGTAGTCCCATCATCAGCAATGTCAATGATCTCGTCGGCCCATGCCTCGACAAGGGCCTCCCGCGCCAGCGCGTACTGGTCCGAGAACCGAGGATTTTTGCTTAGCCACCGATAGACCGTACTCCTCGCCGGCATGGCCGGATCCCGGCATATCTGTCTGAGTGTTTCCCCCTCCGACATCCTGCCGCATATCTGATCGGCCACCGTCTCGTTGAACTTGACCAGCGCGCCCCGGAGACGAGGGCGGGATTCTGGCGCAGTGGGTGTGCTCTCTGCTTGGGTAGGTTCGCTCATTGCCTGCAGTATCCATTGCCTGCCAAGGCGCCGATTCTACCCGGTCCCTGATGGAGTTGACACCGGGCCATTGGTCCGGTATCGTCGGAGACGATTTTCACAACTTGGACGGCAAACCCATGACAGCACACGACTACATCACCCTACTCGGCGGCACATTCTGGCTGGCCATTCTGGTCATCCGGCAGGCCGTCGCCTACCGCAGTGTGATCCGATCACACCGCACCCACAGCAGCGAGGAGAGAAGCCATGACTAATGGCCTACACGTTTCAGTCCACGGTACGGACTGCACGGCGCACGGCGTCACATCAGGCCGCAAGTACGTCACCCTGATCGGTGACGGCATTGCCGGCGTATTCGAGCCGGGCGATGACGCCCCGGCGATCTTTCTGGAATATGACCTTGAGCCCAAGGGCGCAGCAGCCGGGCAGCTCAGTGTGGCAACGCCTGAGTGGCTGGCCAAGGTCGCCAACGGCAAGGGCACCCGCAGCCCTTACGAGTGCTTGGAATCCGACTGGGCCAGCAGGCACCGGATTGTCCGAGTGGTAGGGCGGCCAGTCGATGCTGACGGCAACCCAAGGCGCGGCGGGATGTTTGGCGGTCACTACATCAGCACCAGTGACAGCCGTTTCCCGGTGACTTCACCGATCCCGGTACACGACCGCTTTGAGCGGTAATTCACGGGCTGCCGTGTCAGAGACGGCAGCACGGGACTTATCCCAAACGTCACAATGGAGGGCAAACCCATGACGACAACAAAACGACAAGCACCGTGGAGCATCAGCGAGAACGCCGCGCTGGTATCGCTCTACTTCGACATGCTCGACAGCGCCCTGATCGGTGCGGCCTACAACAAGGCCGAGATGATCCGGCTGGCACGGCATGAATACGAGCCGACACCCGGCAGCGATGTCATTTTCACCGGCTCGATGCCTGACTGGGCTTGCTGCCTGCAGGACCGCAGCAAGGGCAGCATCGAGGCCAAGCTGATGAATGCCAGCGCAGCGCACCGCGATGTCAGCGCTGAGTCAGGCGGCAACGCCACGACAATGGACGGCTACGGCTACCGCTGCCTGAGCAACTACCAAGCCACGCTCAAGGTCGCCATGACCGCAGGGCTCAAGGCTCGCGAGCTGCAGGGGCAAGTGGCATGACTGTCATAGCCCTGCCGCAGCTCGATGTCACCCGGCTGGCCGCAGATTATTCTGCGGCTGTCCGGGAGTCGCTGACTGACTCCCAGATGCTCAACGTCAGAAACGGTGACGCCGTCGCTGACGACTACGACGATACCAGCGAGATGCTTGCGGAGGCATTCCACAAGCAGATGCCGGGCGCCGATCTTGAGCACTACGGCGATGACATTGTGATCGCCGCCGAGCGCGCCGAGGCTTCCGGCTACCGGCTGAGCCGTGTACTGGTAGCCTGCGAATTCTCAGGGACCGTGAGAGACGCCCTGACGGCTCGCGGCCATTCAGCCATGTCCTGCGACATGCTGCCCACCGATACACCGGGACAGCACCATCAGGGCGATGTCAGGGAGATTCTGGGCGATGGCTTCGACATGATGATCGCTCACCCGCCCTGCACCTATCTCGCCGCCAGCCAGCTATGGCGCTGCCAGCCAAAGCATGACAAGGATTTCCCGGCACGGCAGCAGGCCAGTGACGAGGCGCTCGAATTCGTGCGCGACCTGATGGCCGCACCGATCCCACGGCAGGCCATCGAGAACCCGGTCAGCCGTATCGGCACCGCCATCCGGCCAGCCAGTCAGTATGTGCAGCCGTACCAGTTTGGCCATGACGCCAGCAAGAACACCGGCCTATGGCTTGAGAACCTGCCGCTGCTGCCCGTGCCGCATGAGTCCGAATGGATCCCGCCGCGCATGGTCCGGTATCAGGGCAAGCTGGTAAAACGGTGGGCCAATCAGAGCGCCTGCGGCGCCGACAACAAGAGCCCCGGCCCTGATCGCTGGAAGCTGCGCAGCAAGACATTCCAAGGCATAGCCGACGCGATGGCCGACACTTGGGGCGGCATCAGTCAGGCCGTCACCCCGGCACCGGTCAGGGAGGCCGCACAGCTCGCGCTGTTCTGAGTGCTTCACAGGCTGCCCGGTGGAGGGCGGGCAGCATGGGACGCATTCCCACAACTACGAGGATATGACATGACCACAGACACACAGAAATTTGAGGCCGCAATCGCGCACCACTGCGATGGCCTGCACATCGCGACCGGCACAGCAGCCTGCTGCTCGGAGTGCCTGAGCGAGAATGACATCGAGGATACGGGCGACATTGACGCCATGCAGGAGGAGCTCTACGCCATCCCTGACGAGGGCAATTTCAGCAGCGCCCAGTGCGATAGCTGCGGCAGCAACCTAGCCGGCGACCGGCACACGGCGCACGGCTGGCGGCAGGAGGAGAAGCTCGACAGCGACAGCAACCTGTACCACTTGACCATTTGCGTGGACTGCCTGCTATTTCACGCGAATGGCGACCTGCCCGAGACATGGCAATGAGCACCAGCAAGAGAAACGGGCGACAGATCGGCGGCCAAGGCCAGGGTACAGCCGCCGAGATCCAGCGGCTACTCAATGCCGGCGCCCACTTTTACCACTCGATGTCAGGCGGCAAGGATTCGCTGGCCAGCTACGCGCTGCTATGCGACACGGTGCCGAGTGATCGGATCACCGTAGTCCACGCCAATCTGGGCGAGGTCGAATGGGACGGCATTATCGAGCATATCGAGGCCAACATCAGCCACCCGCTGACGGTAGTCTCGGCAGTGTTCAAGGATGGCAGCCCTAAGACCTTTCTGGAAATGGTGCGGCGCCGGCACCAGTCGCGACCTGATAGCCCGTGCTGGCCGAGCCCGAAATATCGGACCTGCACCAGCGACCTGAAAGTGGCGCCAATAGACAAATTCATCAAGGCCGACATGAAACGGCGCGGCATCAAGCTGGCCGTCAATGTCATGGGCCTGCGGGCCGAGGAGTCCGAGAGCCGAGCCGGCAAGGATCCGCTGACACTCAATGCCCGATTCACTACCAAGACACTGGGCCGCGAGGTTTACGACTGGCTGCCCATTCACGACTGGCCCGAGGCCCGAGTATTCGAGGCCGTCGAGGCGGCCGGCATGAAACAGCACCACGCCTATGCCGATGGCAACCAACGGCTGAGCTGCCAGTTCTGCATCATGGGCTGCCCCGGCGACCTGCAGAATGCAGCGCGCCAGCACCCCGAGCTCGCACAGCAATATATCGACATGGAGCAGGAGACTGGTTTCACGATGTTCGCAAGCGGATCACTGGCCGAGAAGCTGGTCACGGCGCCGGCTGGCCCGCAGCAAAGGGAGCTATTCTGATGGAGCAGTTCAACCTATTTCGCAAAGCCGGCGCCATCGAGCTGCCTGATGTGCCGCTGATTGTGGCCTACGGCGGTGGCGTCGATTCGACCGCCATGCTCATAGCATTGTGGCGGGCCGGGATCCGGCCGGATGTAATCACGTTCGCAGATGTCGGCGCCGAGAAGCCCGAGACTTACGAGACGGTGCGCCGCATGAATGACTGGTGCATCAGCGTAGGCTTTCCGGCGATCACGATTGTCAAACTCAATACGATGGCCACCACGCCCTACGACAACATCGAGGGCAATCAGACCGCTAACGAGACGCTGCCGAGTATGGCCTTTGGCAAAAAGGGCTGCAGCGTGAAGTGGAAGCATGTCCCGCAGGACTACTACATCACGGGAGTCGGCGGGCAGGTCAATAACTGCGAGCCGCACCCGATATGGCTCGAATGCCAGGCCAAGGGCATCAAGCCGTGCAAGCTGCTCGGATTCGACGCCGGCCCGGCCGACATCCGGCGCACCAGCAAAACCGAGGATAAGAATTTCACGTATTGCTACCCGCTGCAGATGCTCGGCTGGCAACGCGGTGACTGCATTGCCGCCATCATCGAGGAGGGGCTGCCCGTGCCGATTAAGAGCGCGTGTTTTTTCTGCCCCGCCAGCCAAAAGTGGGAACTGTGGTGGCTGGCCGGCAAGCACCCGGACCTGCTAGAGCGGGCCCTTGAGATGGAGCACATCGCCATGCTCGGCAAGCACAGCCGATGGGGCAGCGATGAATGCACCTATGGCAAAGACTGGGAGGAATTTGTAAACAAGCCGGCCGATCAGTGGCCGACTACATCGATCACGGTAGGCCTCGGCCGCTCATTCGCTTGGAACCACTGGGCGAGAGTGAACGGGGTCTGCACTGAAAATGGCAAGGTCATCGCGGATCCTGAGCGGTACTTGGCCAAGGCAGCAGAGCTCAAGGGCGACGGTGGCAACGCCGCCGACGCCGTGAGGCCCTGCGTTTAACTACGAGGTAATGACATGAATATCGAGAACCAAAACTATGACCCGCTGATTGTGAATCACAGCAACGGCGACAAACCGAGGGCCGACATCCCGATCAAGGATATTAAGATCCCGGATTGCTGGCACGTTTCAATGCGGGCCCATGATGCCGGCGACCACAACGGCAAGCGCGCCATTCTGGACTGCTGGCACTTGGCGCACGATCTCCACGACAAGCTGCTGCGACTGGGCGAGCAACCGGCGCGCATGAACCGGCTCATTGATGCCGGCTACGGCGCCAGCGATGCGCAGCGCATTGTGGACATTCTCGACGGCACGGCCAAGCAGGCCGAGGTCGAGGAGCAGAATCAGGCGCACGGCAAGCACCCGGATCAGGGATACATCGAGGCCGCGAAAGCTGGCAAGTACAGCAGCGAGATCGAAGTGGACGAGGGCGCCAAGGTATCGCACGGCGACGAGCCGGGCGCTTACGTGCAGGCCTGGGTGTGGATCCCTGACGAGGAGGCTGCGCCATGAACTGCCCCGAGTGCGGAAGCAGCGACACATACGAGCAGGAGCTCAGGCCACCGATGCCGGGCACCAAGGCATACCAGTGCGTCGAATGCGAGGCCGCATGGCTGAGCGATGACGGCCAGAAAGCCGAGGCCGTCGCCAGCGGCGAGGATCGGCGGCGATTCAGGGCCCGCATGGATCAGGCCACTGGCGACCTATTCGGGTGACGCACGGGCAGCCGGGTCAGAGGCGGCTGCACGGGAATCATCCCACTACGAGGAGAACAATCATGAGAGAGTTAAACGAGTACCAAAAACGGTGTAATGCCGAGGCGGTGCAGTTCCATGAGCTGCTGCAGCCTATCGTGGATCAGATGCCCGAGGGCTGGAGTCTCAAGCCGATCCACATAGACGACGAGGGCCACGCATGGCGCTGCCAGTACATCAAGAACGTCGCCACCGGGCTGGAAATTATGGTCCGATACAACGAGTATGATATTCGCGGCAAGTTTGAATTCACGGCGATCCAATGGCCCGAGTACACCGACGAGAACGGCCACAAGGGCACCAGCGACCCGAGTAACTGCTACAACCCACGGGAGCACAGGCCGAGCACCAAGGCCACCGCCGGCCGTGAGCCCAAGGCCATCGCCAAGCAGATCGAGAGCAAGATAATCCCGGAGTATGAGCGCATATATGAGCGCTGCCAGGGCCTCGCTGCTGACTCGCAGAAGTACCACGACGCCACCGCCGAGGCGCTCAAGCAGTTGACCGAGGCCACTGGCGACGACCGGCACAGCGCCGGGAACAGGCGCTCAGGCTGGTATCTGCAGGACTATCCCGGATCGCAGAGCGTGGAGTTCAATTCTGTGGGCGATGTCAGGATCCGGCTGTCGGTTGCCGACATGCTCGATGTGATCGACATGCTGTACCGCAAGCACACCGGCAAGCGGCGCACCGCTCAATGGTTCAGCGCTTGCCCAGAGTGCGGCTGCACAGATGTCGAGGTCGGCGCTTGGGTAGTTGACAACACTGAGGAGGTCGCCGGCACCGGGCAGGAGGGCGCGAGCGATAGGGCATGGTGCCCGCAGTGCGAGCATGATGGCAATGACGGCAGCATGGACGGCTGCAGATACCTGACGACGAGCGAGGAGCGCAAACCATTCACAGAGGAGGGCGCATGATGTACGTATATGTACTTAGCGAGCGCTGGCTGGATCTTGACCAGCAACAGCGCGAGCTGTTCACGGTCGGATTCTATAAACCGGACGGCAGTTTTGAGTCCGAATCAGATCACGGCAGCAAAGAGCTGGCAGCGGCCAGGGTTCACTACCTGAATGGCGGCACCGGGCCGCAGGTAATCGAGCCGTGAGCCGGCGCATCAAAAGACGGTCCCGCTATCCGGGCTGGAAGGTATTCAATCCGGCCGGCGAGTATGTGGCGGCCTGCCATTATGCCGAGGATGCGGCTGCGCTAGTCGCATCCTATGGCAATGGCGCCACGATCCGGTGGAACCGCAAAACCGGCCCACTGGTCTGGACTGATGGCAGCGACGGATCGGCGGGCGACAGTTATGACTACTGCGCACTGGTCTGCAATAGGCGGCTGGACAAGGCCGCCGAGGAGGGCAAGCATTGAAACCTGACGCATCAAGATATGACCCGCGACCTGAGTACCTTGCCGAGCTGATCGGCTCGACAGGGCTCACTCAGGCCGTGCTGGCGGCGAGGATTGGAGTGGACGAGCGAACCATCCGGCGCTGGCTATCCGGCCAGCGCCAATTCAACTACCGGGATCAGTTTGCTATCGAGTGCCTAGTGCTATCGGTGTGAGCTGATCCCTGTGGGCCGGCTGTATCGACTTCCGTAGGCACCCGGATAATGCCGAGGCTGTCGCCCCGGAGCACAAGGCAGTCACCGGGATTCAGCCACGTATTCAAGCCACCCCATGCCTGTATCAGCAGCATGTCGCCATCTTGCGCGGCTCGGGCCTCGAATGCCTTGATAAAATCCCTGATCTCATCGAGGTTATCGACTTGCCACTGCACATTGGGCAGATCGGCCAGCTTCTTGGTCATTAGTCCCTGCCGATCTCGCCCGCCATCAGAAACGGATCGGCCACGGCCACACCGCCTGACTGGCGAATTCTCAGCGCTTTGAAATTGCCGGCAAAGTAATAAATGCCACCGGCTACCGTGACCAGCACCCGAGTTCCGGGCGCGGTTGACTGCTTATCCTCGAATGCAATCGGCACGGTGAATGTGGTGCCATCGAGGCTGGCCAGGGCATCCATCACACCGGCGCTGGACTGTATTGCGAATTCATTAAACCGCTGCACATCATCCAGCTCGATGACGACAGAGGCAGCGCCAGTGCCGGGAATGCCGACGACATGGAGGGTGGTGCCGCGATGATTCGGTGCGCCTACTAACATGATTATCTCCCTATCTTGCCGCAGATCAGTCTGGCACCGGAAGGCCCGCCGAGGACGCCGCGCAATTCCATAGCCCTGTAATTGCCGAAAACGTAATAGATCAGGCCAGTCGAGGCCGTGACAAATCGAGTCCCCGGCGTGGTTGAGTGCTTATTTTCGAGCGCAATCTGCGCGAACGTGACGCCGTCGAGACTGGCGAATACCTCGAATATGCCGGCGGCGCACCACATCGTAAACTCATTGAAGCGCTCGACATCATCGAGAAAAATCGACGGATTGCCGCCGCCAGGGGCATCTACGCCGATGACTTCCAGAGTAGTGCCACGATCATTGGGAGTGCCTACGATTGCCATAATGTCATCCTCGGTCTGGGTGCCAATGTGAGCCGATCAGGCGCTCGGGAGCGTCCCGATCAGTCAGGATGCGATGTACCTCGCCGCAGATCATCCAATACTTTGGCCAGACCGGATTCAGTTTTACGGATCGGCTGGTCGTGATGGTCATTGAGCGGTCGCATGGTTCAGTTCTATCCATTCGTTGCGTGTGTCGATTGCTACCTTGCCGGGCAGATTGTACTCAGGCCACGGATCGGCGGCAAATCGCCTGAGCACAAAATTCTGGACCGGCAGCAGGATCTTGCGCTCATCGCCAAAGAATTCCTCGAATGGTATGCGCCCGAGGGCCAGTGAGGGCCCGAATTCTCCGATCATGAATTGCCGCTCCTTACCCTTGTGGCAGTAGCCGAAATGATGCCAGCCGCACATTCCCAGGGTAGCGTGGTGCCCGATGCGCCGGCCGCGCTCGGTAATGTGCTCGATGCTGGCGTGGACATCCATCCAGCCCATGAGCAGGCAGCACAGGCAGCCGCAGTGCTTCTTGATTATCCCCATCCGGCGCTTGTCCTTGGGCCGGATCGGCTCGGTCTGGCCTACCACCGGGACAGCAGCGCAGTGCGCTCCATTGTAGTCAGCGGCGGTGACTGCACCGGCCGGCTCATGCCGGCGGTCATATTCTTGATTTTGGCGATAGGCACCCCGGTTGCCTGTGATATCTGATGATAGGTCCGGGCAGTGCCGGTGAATAGCTCGATGACCAGCTCACGCTGGTCGGCATCTATCAGTTCATTGCAGGTAGTTCTGCGGCTCATCTCAATACTCCGTTACAGGCTGGCCCATTGCATCCATGAGCGCCCGTTTTATTTTGTAAACCTCAGTCCGAAACCCGGACTGCATTTTGACATCCTCGATCACCTTGGCGCCGAGGTTCTTATCCCAGTACGCGAAGTCAGCCACGTAGGTCAGGGTGCGGCCCTTGTGGTAGCGCTTGGATTTAATCAGGATCGGCACCCCGGCAATCACAATCGGAAATCTGGGATGTACCTCGAGATCGCGGATCTCGCCGGCTCGCTCGAGCAGCTTGAGATCGTAGTAGCGGGTCAGCTCGCGCTTTGAATCCAGCACGGTCCCATCCGGGTGCTGATGCTTCTTGATGTTGGCGTATCTTTTCATGATAGACTGCCCTGGTCCCGGTCGCGTGACCGTCTTTTCATGGGTTTGCCGATTTGTGATCCACGGCTGCCGACCGGGCAATTTCCCGCTTCAACATACCCCTCACAATCGACAGTGCTTGCTGGTATTCCGGCATGGACTTTATCTCGTCGGCCGACTCACCGGTATAGAACGAATCCCGAAACCACGGATTCAGATTGCCACCATATTTGATGATGACCACGGTCAGCAGAATGGCCATGCGCTCAGCCAGAAATGCCAGCCTGCTTTTGTTTTTGCTTCCACTTGGCATAGGCGATGTTCCTCGATGTGATCCAGTTTGTTACGCGCTTATTTGGCGGGATCGCCGCCAGATTTCCCCAGTGCTGCGGCGGGTAGCAGCCTGCTTTTTTATTGAATTGTGAGCGGGCCCACCCATCCGAGTATTTTTTCTCGCGCTGCTTGTGCAGGAGCATCTGGAAAAAGACCTCATGCGATGGCCAGCCCTCGGGCAGCCGCTTGACCATGTTGCGCCCTATCGGCACCAGATCGTCCTCAGTGGCCGCGACATCGCGCTTGGAGTAAGGCACTTTCCAGCCGCATTTCGGGCATACGCGGCGCTGTGAGAACAGGTGGCCGCAATCCTCGCAGGTATGCACGGTCGGATCCGGCTCGCCTGACTCCTCGCGCTTTGACCAATTCTCGCAGGCCTTCTTGCCCTCATCGAGGCGCCAGCGGAACAGATCGTCAGCCATCCCCAGGTCGCGCACATTGCCGGCATGATCGAGCACCATGCAGATTTTGAATCTGGGATCCTTTGGATCCTTGATGACCTCGCCATCCTCATCGACCGCCGGCCTCATGCCGCGGCCAATCATCTGCAGGTGCAGCACAATGGACTTGGTCGGCCGGCATATCTGGATGCAGTTGACCGAGGGCGCATCGTAGCCGTAGCTGGCGATGCCCACGTTGACGAGAACCTGCACCGCCTGAGACTTGAATAGGTAATTGACCTCGTCGCGCTCCTCCTGATCGAGCCGGGTGTGAAGTGCCGCAGCCGATACCCCTACAGCTTTGAAGCGGTGGGCGAGCATCTCCGCGTGAGCGATATCGACTGCGAACACAATGGTATGGCGATCACTGGCCAGCCTGAGCCAGTTATCGACGGCGTCACCGACGAGCACGACACAGGCATCCGATAGTTTCTTGACCTCGTAATCACCGCGCCTGATCTTGATGCCGGCCATGTCCGGTGTCTTGCCACCCCAGTATTCGACCGGCGCCAGCCAGCCCTCGGCCATGAGCTGCCTGACGGTGGTGACATGCTTGATAGTGGTGTAAAAACGCCCAAGGCCCTTGCCAGTCATCCGTGCGGGAGTGGCAGTGTAGCTGTCGAGAATGGCCTTGGGCGCGTAGTGCTCGAGGATCCCCAGAATCTTGGGCGCCATCGACAAGTGAGCCTCATCGACCAGCACCCGCTTGACACTGGGAAACCAGAAATGTGATCGCTTCACTCGCGAGATCAGCGTCGGCCAGGACACCACATGGATCGGCCGATTCTGCCGCCATGATTCGCCCTCACGCTTGGCGCGCAGCACCGCCACGTTATCGACGCCGCATACCTCGCCGGTGATGCCTTGTGTCTGAGTAAAGATTTCGTTTCGAGGCGTGAGGATCGCCGTCGAATCTCCGCGCTGCATCTCGCGGGCTGCCACCATCGCCTGAATCACGGTTTTACCGGATCCGGTCGGCGCGCAGTGGATCGGCCGCATTTCGCGGCCATGATTCATTGCATGGTTTACGTCATCGAGCTGATACGGTCGGTCCTCAATCACCGGTTCGATGCGCCAGCACGGCATGGGCACACCATGTCGAGATGTATTCCAGATCGGCTACATCATCAGGCGTGAGCTCGAGATGGATAGTTTCCTCGCCACCATAGGGCAAGGCCTTGACCAGTGATGCGGCCTGCCTGAGCTCGCCGCGCTCGACCTCCTCCTGTGTCGGCTCGGGCTTGGTCGCCCGGACATTCTCGGGCTTATTCTCCTCGGACTCGCCGGGCTCGCCGTCAACATCCTTGGCAGCGTCCAGGGTATCTCGCCGGCTGATCCGATTGACCGCCTCGCGGGTGATGCCGACGATATCAGCGATCTCCTGCTGAGTGCGCTGCGCCAGCTCAGGATCGGCCAGCGCCATCTTGACCGACTTGACCTTATCGGCATTGGTCATGCGCAGCCCGTGGGCGCGGTTCGCCTGCAGGGCAAACTCGAGCGCATCGTGCATGTCGCCTACGCGCAGATCGACCTCGATCTCCTTGAGATCAGCGTGGATGTGGGCATACAGCCTGTGATGTCCGTCAGCCAGAATGTAGCGCTGCGAACCATCCTCCGCGAACACGACGACAGGTGGCATCTCGGCGCCGGTTTCGATCTCCTCGCGATACTGGTCAATGGTTTCCTTGTTCAGTCGTGCCCGGACCTGCGTGGCCTCGGTCGCCTCAATGTTGTCGCAAAACATTTTCATTTCGGCTTCCCCTTGCCGGCCTTCTCCTCCGGGAGGAGCTCCTGCTGCTGATTGAAAAATTTCTCGAGCTCGCGCTCCTTGTGGTCGGTGATCTTAGTGACCAGCGCATGCTTGAGCGTATTGTTGCGGCCACCGGCTGCCATTTTCAGCAGCTCATTCGGCCGGATGCCGTCAATACCCTTGAGCTGCTCGGTGGCTGTGATCCAGCACTCGTTTACCATCTGATCCAGCGCGGCCTCGGCCTTATAGCGCAATTTTGTTCTTAGACTCATCTCAGTTCCTCATCGAATGTAATAGACCGGTGTGCGGCGGGCATGGCTTTTGACAGTCTGCATCGCCCGGTGCTTGCCAGTCGGTGTGATTAAATCGTGCGTGATGGCGGCCTTGATTAGGGCGCCCCAAGCATTGTGATGGTGCGGATTGCCGACACGGTCGGCCACTCGCAGCCGGATATCCTCGCCAGTCAGCTCAAAGCCGCTCCTGAGCTCGCCAACGGCCACCAGTGCATTGTCCATCCATGTGCCAGTATTGCCGGCCACCCTGTTGAGCGCGTCATCTCGCGCCTGCTTGGCTCCGAATAAATCTTGTTGTTCACTCATTTTACGCGCACTCCCGGCCCTTCCCGCATCGGAGCGGTAGGCTCCCCTTCTCGCATCTATGCCGTATCGGGACCGGAATCAGACGGTCGGCCGTTGGACCTAACCCGGATTTTTCTCGGTCTGAGTTTCGGTAAGACCTCTCAAAAACACCGCTGATTGCGGCAGGGTCTTGGCAGAAGCACAACATCTTGTGATAAGGTGCGCGCATCTGGAGAGACTGGGTAGCCGAACCAGATATTGAAGCCCCGGACTTGCAAGGGTCCGGGGTTTCCGCGTTTGAGAGTAAGCTAATCCCCTTCACCGATCAACGCCTTTCGCTCATCGCACCACTGGCACTGCTCGGCTTCCCATTCACCCTCGGCAACCTGCACGGCAGTAGCTCCTGAGCCGTCACAATTCGGGCATTTGGCGAAGGCCAGCAGCTCCCTGCCCTTGATGATCTCCCGGCGCATTTCGCCGGCACTCATGTATTCCACAGATTTCATAGGTTTTTCTCCTCCCACTGGCACTTTTCGCAGTGGCCGCAATTATTCCCGAGCGCCTTGCTACCGCGGCACCACGGTTTTTTGAATGTCTCGAATGGCGGCCTGAGCCGCGCCTTGTCCGGGTTATAAAACGAGTGCTTGGCGGCCTCGGTACATCGCAGCTCCTCGCGCTCAGTCATGTCGAGATCATGTACCTTGAGGCAGGACACCCACGCCTCATGCCAGATGCCGAAAAACGGGACGCTCATAACGGGATCCCCTTTTTCGTGGCCTGAGCCCGGATGTGATTGGTCAGCCAGGACGAGGCACTCACGCCATCGCGCTGAGCCAGCTTATACAGGGCCGCCAGCTCCCCCGGAGATAGTCGCATCTGAAACTTCTTGGATTTCGTTTTCATGCCCTTGACTGTACTGACAAATGTCAGGACAATCAACCTTATGTACGCGAGGGAAAAAGTTAATGCCCGATTCAGAAAATCAAACCTACGAGGAAGCGCACCATGAGCAATGAAATCCCCACAGACTATGACTCAGGCGATGCCATCGCCACCACCCCCAAGCATGTTGTCGAGTACAACATCACCGATACATTTCTGGCCGAGCTGGCCGAGCGCTACAAAGATGTTGATGCTTACAAGGATCACGATGTCGCCAAGGCAGCGGCCAAGGAATGCCAGCAGCTCCGCAAGACGCTCGAGGAGAAGCGCGTCGAGCTCAAGAAGGATGCCCTGGAGTATGGCCGCGCCGTCGATGGCGAGGCCAACAGGATCAAGGCCGCTATCGTCAAGGTAGAGGATCCCATCAAGACACAGCTCGATGAGATCCGGGACGCCGAGAAGATCAAAGAGCAGGCGCGTGTCGATGAGATCGAATCACAGCTCGCGGTACTGCGAGCCTATGGTCAGGAGACTGACGGCAAGACGCTGGCCGAGCTGCAGGAATGGCAGGACAAGCTCAACGAGCTCGAGATCACCGAGGAGGTTTTCCAAGAGTTTCGCGAGCAGGCAATCGGCGCCAAGGCAGAGAGCGAGAGCCGCCTGCGCATCGCCATCGGCCACAAGCAGGCCGCCGAGGAGGAAGCCGCCAAGCTGGAACAGCAGCGCAAGGAACAGGAGGAGGAGCAGGCCAAGCTGGATGCTCAGCGCGAGGAAATCGAGGAGGGCCAGCGCAAGCTGCGCGAGCAGCAGGAAGCCGCCGAGGCCAAGGCCAAGGAGGAGCAGGAAACCAAGGATGCCGAACGGCAGGCCGAGCTCGATGCTCAGCAGGCTGAGATCGACAAACAGAATGCCGAGAAGGAGGAGCAAGAACGTAAGGAGCGAGAAAAAGCAGAGGCCGAGGCAGCGGCAGCTCGCCAAGCAGAGCTGGCGCCGGATAAGGAAAAACTTGAAAGGCTGGCCAACATAATCGAGGCGACCGAGCTGCCCACGGTTGCCTCGCAACAAGCAGAGGATGTCATCAGCTACGTGAAATCAGAAATCAAATCGATAGCCAACAACATCCGGCACTACGCAGGAGAAATGGAATGACTGAGGAACTTTCAAACAGGCCTGACGATCAGGCACCACCGTACAGCGAGATGTCACCCACCGACGCCCCGCCGCCATCCGAAATGCTTCACAGGATCATGCTCGATGCGCCCATAGATCGCAGCGCGCTATACACGGCGCTCGCAGCAGCTCAGGGCGAGATCACGGCAGCCGAGGCCACGCAGACCGCCGACGCCGGCAGCTACCAGTTCAAGTATGCCGATCTGGCAGCCTGCCTCGAGGTAATCCGCAAGCCGCTGTCGAATAACGGGCTGTGTCTGATACAGCTCCCATCGCTGATCGATGGCGAGGTACACATGGAGACGATACTGGCCCATGAATCCGGCCAGTCGATCTCATGCGAGATGTCGATGCGCCCGGACAAGGGCGGGCCCCAGGCTATCGGCGCCACCATGACATACCTGCGCCGCTACAGTCTGTCGGCCATGCTCGGTGTCGCCCAGTACGATGACGACGCCGCCAGCGCCACCAAGGGCGCCGACGAGTATGACCGCCTGAGCCCGCGGGACATTGACGAGATCCTGCAGAAGGCTGACGAGCTGTTCGATGACAAGGCAGATTTTGTGATCGAGCAGATGGTGACGCTGGTATTCAACGTGAAGCATCTGGCTGATGTGCCGGGCGACCAGCTCAAGACGGCGCTTAGCCGGCTGCAGAATACCTACAGCCGGGAGCAGAAAAAGGCCAAGGATGCCGAGAAGGCGCCAGTCGCCAAGCCGAAGGCCAAGCCCAAGCCGAAGGCCAAGCCTGAGACAGATCAGGACGGCCTGCCCCCGACATCACGACAGGACGCCGACGAACGGGAGCCCGGATCGGACGATGAGTAGCTTCAATCATCGAATCGCTCGCCTTAACGGCATTGATCGTGGCTGGCGTGGCGCTTTCGGTGAAACCTGCCGGCATGGCCGCAACCGCAAGAGAAATCCTGATGGTTGCGGCAAGCCGGTCGAGTTTGTCGTGATGTATGACTACGTGACTGGCCGAGCCGGCCGCGTCACTGATTCGCAGCGTGGCAAGTGCCGGGAACACGCGGAGCAGTTTGCCAAAAAGCATGACTGCCCCATGCCGGCAGGCACCTGATGGAATGCCGCATCGTCCAAGTCGAGCAGGGGTCTGACGAGTGGCTCGATCTCAGGCGCACTCGGATCACGGCATCCTGCCTGCGCAAGGTCATGGCCAAGAAAGACACCAAGGCCTACACCGAGTACAGGCAGGAGATCGTGCTCGAGCTACTGGGCAATAAGAACGTCGAGAAAACGCCTGAGTGGGCCCGTGAGGGCCGTGAGATGGAGCCCAAGGCCTTGGCCGGCTACCAGTGGAGATTCGAGCAGAAGCTCGAGCATGATCTATTCCTGATCCACAAAAAATACGACTGGCTGGCGGCCTCGCCTGATTTCATGCACATGCCTGAGTACGACGAGGGCGGCGAGATGAAAATTCGCAAGCTCTACAAAAACTACCGGACGACCGTGGCCAACTGCGAGCAGTACAAGGGCGAGACTCGCTGCATCCCCGCGGCCGACCGGCATCAGGTTCAGGGTGCGATGTGGCTGACCGGCTATGCCTTCTGGTGGTACGTCAATTACTATATCGGTGACGATCTCGAGGGCGGCCAGGTGCAAAAGATTCACCGCATCCCGGTGCCCCGAGATGACGAGCTGATCGAACGCATGGAGGAGCGGGCGATTGAATTCATGAAGGAATGTTACGAGCGAGCGGAGCTGGAATATGAGTCAAGATAAACCCGAGGATGACGGGCTGGTGCGCAAGGAAATCTATCCCTGCCCCTGCGGCCAGCAGCCAGTGGCCTTGATGTGCGAGGTAGATAACACTCGAAAGCGCGGCAACGTATTCGGAGACTGCTGCGGCGAATGGCAGGTCGAATTCAACAACAACTACACCCAAGACAAGGACAAGATGGCAGAGCGGGCGCGCAAAGCGTGGAACGCGGCGCCGCGGCCTGACTGATTTCCTCGTAGGAAACCGGCTCCCGCCAGCCGGACTGCTGAATGGCGGGAGGAAGGGGCGCATACCTGCGCCCTTTTTTTTGCGCAACAGTGATCGGATCACACCTGCAGGCCAACGGACTGGTGCGAGACTTAGTCTAAAGTCACACGTATGCGTATGAAAAATATGGAATGTTATAATAGATTCGGGACAAAGAAGCGCCGGCACTGGGCCGGCGCAGGTCCCTTGGAGATATTGACAATGTATGAGTCAACAGGGAAACCAAGTGTAGCAAAATTTCGTGCGCGCTTGGTGGTAATCCGCAAGGCCTCGGCCTCGGGCCTCGAGCTGGCCGAGCGCTGGAATCCGAAAGGCCGCTACTACGACATGAGAATCCAGATGATGAAGTTTTTCGGATCGAATGTCGCGATCTGCGATAAGGCCTTGGAGTTTATTGAGCGCGGCAAGCGCCGCTACTAGGAGGAGGGCGCCTACGGGCGCCCTTTTTATTCCGCAGCACCCTCGAGTCGAGCGACCGCTCGGCTGATCCCATCGACCTTACCGACCAGCGTACCGTGATCGGCCTTGAGCTGCTTGGTATCTGATTTCAGCACCGCGATGGCAACTGCTGTCCTGATGTAGGCCAGCAAGATAGCACCGACGATCACGACCGACTGCGCGATCAGGAACATCCACCAATCGCTAGACATCATGGGTCCTCATCCGGGTCACGGCCCAGTAGCACGGCGAAAGCCTGCTCGACACGGCGCTCGTTGTCCTCGATGTTGTCCTTGTTGGCCCTGCCTACCGCACCATTCTCATCGATCTCGTCATCCATCGAGATGATCTTGGCGTCAGTCGCGATGTCCTGAGACGCCAGGGCAGTGGTCACTGATCTATCGACCATAACCGACATAACGAATAGGTGCGCGATCACCAGACCCGCAGCGATAGCGGTGAGCTGGCCCCAGTTATCCTTGATTGCCTGCCACAGGCTTACCTTGTCACTCATTTTTGCGGCTCCCCTTTCGCTCCCTTGATGAGCTGCCACGCTTCCTCGATCTGCTCCTCGCTGATCCGCGGCTCCTGCTGCACGACGACCGGTGCCGGCCGCTGCTCGAGGCGTTGCTCGTAGCTGGCGAGCTGCTCGAGTATCTGGGCCTGCTGCATCTGCACCACTTCCAGCTCCTCGTCATGCTCATCCTCGATGACCTGATGCTCCTCATAGCGGGCAGCCTGATCGTACAGCTCGGCCAGCTCAGGTGGATTGACAGTAGGCGTCAGCTCTTGATCGAGCCAGCACTCCTCGGCGGTCAGGTATTTGTTGCTGATTTCCTTGATGTCGCAGCGCATCTTGGCAGCAAAATCGTGCTTGCCATTCAGCTCGTAGAATAGGGCAGCGCACCAAGGATTTAGTTCATTGGTCTGCCGGCTGACGACGAACGTGCCCCACTGCTCGGAGCCCATGCAATTCTGGCCCTCATTGATATCAACATCCCCCAGGCTATGCGAAAAAGCATAGGCCCGATTGCTACCAGTGTTGATCGAGGTATCGCCACCGATCATGTCACCACCGATCAGATCACCAGTGGCAGCCGTGGCCGTGGCCCCGGCATTCGCCGCAGCATCAGCGGCCGCAGTCGCAGTCGCGGTCGCGCCATCGTCATCGTCACCGCTTGCCCAGACCGGTGCGGCAAACAGGAACAGCATTGCCACCGCCATCAGGAAAACGAACAGTTTTACATGGATCCCCAGTTTCATAGCGCTAACCCCGCCGCCAGCAAGACAATCAAAACATTCCGCATCAGATTATCCATCATGTGATCCTGCCGCTCCTGCTCGAGCGACTCCTCACGGACCTCCATCCAGATGCCTGCATAGCGGGCGCATTCTATCAGCTCGGTGACTTCCACGTTGCGCGCCTCGAGCGCCGCAGCATTCTCCGAGGCAACACGCTCATTTGTCACTGCAGCTACACGTACCTGCGTGAGCTGGACGATACCGGCGCGGTCGAAGGTCGCACTGGCCTGAGTGCTCGATGTCTCTACGGGCATCTCAGGGACGCTCACGGGCTGGCCGACTTCGGGAGATGGTCCCGGAATTTCGCAGGTCGGGAGCTCAGTCGGCGTCGAGCTGCACCCCATCAACAGGCTTGCGCCAAGAATCCAGCAGATCAGCCATCGATTCGTCATTGGTCCCTACCTTGTCCATGATTTTCTTGCCCTGCTCGCCGGCCACCACGGCATTGCGCTGGTGCTTGTCGGCTTTGATGCCGGCCTTGTGCGCCTTGGCCTTGGCCCTGCCCGAGCCCTCGAGGATCAGGTCGTCACGCTGCTTGCCTGCTTTGACAGCAGCTCGGGAGGGCCCGCCGAGGATGTAGAACGCGAACAGCGCCAGCAACCCCGCGGCTGCGTACAGCCACTTTTTCATTTCGCGACACCGCCCAGGCTATTGGCCATGTACCCCGCCATGAATGCCGAGGCGTAGCTCAGCTCGCCGGCTGCCATGAGTCCGAGGAAGCCACCAGCGCCAGCCAGCACGGTGAGCGCGGTGCGATACGGGTACTTGGTGAGCCAGTCTTTGAGCTGGTAGTCCTCATCGGTTTTGCGAACCTCCACCACTTTCTTGATGATGTGCGCAAACGTGCCGACGAGCAGTGCGAGTATCAGGTAAACGTATTCCATCACGATCTCCTATCCTGAGCAGCCCGATCCATTTCTCTGCGGCCGACCGGGCGGTGGCCTGTTACACGGTGGATCCGGGCATGGCCCTACGGCAGGGACACAGAAAAACCTGTAGGTGCCTCCGGTTTGGACGGATCGACAGTAAAATTTACGCTGTTGCTGGCATCAGACTCCTCGCCGTTGACCGCGACCGTGGTCGCGTGGCAGTTGTAGGATCCGGCCGGCAGTGGCGGTGATGTCCACGTATCGGTGCCGCCTGTATTCGGCACATTGCCGAGCAGTACGGCATTGCAAAAGATGTTGTAGCTGGCGATGTCGCCGTCAGGCAGGGGAGTGCCATCGGTATTCTGAGTCGGCGGTGTCCAGTCGAATGTTTTGGGCTCGACCGCAAATACGAGCGGGGCACAAAGGATCAGGCAGTACAGCAGTTTCCTCATGTCAGTCTCCTCACACCGAGCAGGCGATCCGCAGGATACCGCGAAACCTTGACGGTGTCAGATTGATTGCCGCCCAGTACCTCGATGAAGTCACCGAATTGGCCAGCATAAAAACCTACGTGGCCGGGTGCCTCGATCACTTCGGGCCCCGGCTGCTCACCCTTGCCGCGCTTGAGCACCACGACATCGAAACCTACCTTGGCCTCATTGAGCGGGATCCCCTTGCCGATCTCCAGCCATGACCGGGCGCGCAGGCTCTTGGACCGCGGCAGCCGCAGCAGCTTGGCGACAAAGTTCACGAATGCACTGCACCACGGAACCTCGTCATCCTGTGGCCAGTCGTTGTCAGTTTTGAGCATGGCCAGGATCAGCGGATTGTCGAGGCCGCCGCCCATTTCCTTCTCGCCAGTGAATACTTGTGCGATGTCGAATGCTGTTACGTTCATGGTTGTCCGATCCTGTTCCTGATGTTGGAGTTTACCGTGCCGAAATTGAGCAGGGGCATCCCTGCATTGGCCCGGATGTCATTGAGCTGATCGACCATCTCCTTGATGATCGCGGTGACAATCGAATCATCATCGAATTCGTCCTTGGACTCATCGAGGGCCACATCGGCAACGTGATCGGCATAATCCTGATGCACCGTAGCGATGTCGGCTGCATAGTCGATGGCCTTCTGGTCGAGCGCGGCCTGACTGATGACGCCCTCATCGACACCGAATTCGTTGCCGGCCTCCATCTGAGCGAAGCCGTGTTCATTGCCAATAAACCAGTTAAAGGCCCTTACGCTGTTGCCTACCGGCAGTATTACAGTCCTGAGTGCCATTATCCTAACAACCTAAATTCAGCCCAGAAGCCATTGGCCGGCGTGTCTCTGCTACCTGCTTGGGTCAGGATCAGTACCTCTACATAATCGCCGGGGTCCATGTTGACAAGGCCTGAATACCAGTGCTGCATACCAGCCTCGCCGGTCGCCGCACCTGATTGATTGGTGCCACCACCATTGTTGTCCGAGTTCCACGGCTCCCATGAGCCTACCTGCACGGTATCGACAGCGCCATTGGTGATGCCATTCCTGCGCAGACGAACGTGCCCCAGGCCAGACTGAGCGGTGCCGAATGAGTCCAGCTTGTAGCCGATAATCATTTCAAACTTGCTGAAACCGACCGGCATGTGCCAGCGGGTAGGGTTTACCCCCGTGTCGTGGATGGCATTGGATTCGGTGTCATACACGGTGCTATTGAAATCGAGAATCTGCTCGCTGGTCCCGGTGCCCGAAGGGATCAGGAAATCAGGCAAGTCATTGCGCGGCCATGCGATGAATCCAGTTTTCACAGCCTTGGTGCCGCGGAGCGCACCAAGAGCACCGCCGCCGCCTGCGCCTGAGACATCGAAAACCCGCCGCCAATTTACTGACGGTATGGAATTGCTGACCGCAAGAAAATACGCGCTGCTACCGGCCGCCAGTGTGACCGGCGCATCTTGGCCGGCGCCGATATCTTGGTTGACTGTCGGGAACATCTGCAGCTCATTCGCGCCGTCATTGATAATCAACATGCGGCGACCCTGATTGAGCGTTTGGAATGCAGTCGGAATTCGCACGGCATCGCCGGCATTCGCGACAGTCGCAATCTGATTGTAAGACGACAGCAGCTCCAGGGCACCGCCCTGCGTCTGCGTGGTGCTGGCCGTCAGGCCTACGTGCGCCTCACTGGTCACGATTACATGGTCGCTGCGCTCGCGGTAATTGACGGCAGTAAACCCGCCGACCACATGCCACATTGAATCCAAGCTGGTGACGACGCCGCTATCAGGATCAAGATTATTAAACAGTACATTCGGCGCCCCGATACTGCCGTTTGCATTGATGATCCTCGGCGCCCCGAGCACAGGCATCTCGATATTGCCATTGATTGTTAGATCGACGCCGTCCCACTGCAGGTCGCCAAGGGTGCAGACCAGCACCCCGCCTGACCAGTACATCAGGTCATTGTCGGTGCAGCCAGCCGTATCGACATCAGCCAGATCACCGATATTGTTATTCAGGCTGAAAAATACGGCAAAGGCCATAGGATCGGTGCCGATCACGGGGTTATCGAATGACACCCCGGCATTTGTCTGCACGTAGGAAGTGATCGAATTCGTGGGCACATTGACGTTGACGATGGTGCCCTTGGCCACATCGCGGTTGCCGTCGAAGTCTGCAGTGCGCTGCCATTCCCCGGTGCTGGCGCAGTAGATACCGTTATCAATCGGATCAGCCTGCGCTGCCACCAGTACCCGGTCGCCCTCGACCACCGAGATGGTGTCAACAATCTGCTCACCCTCGAGCGTAATAGGGCCGACCGCGCTGACCGCCTTGCACGGTGCCTTGATGGCGAGCGATGCCACTACGCCGTTAAATCGATCCTCTGATAGCTGTACCATGTCCTTGGCCTTTACTGTATTGGATAGAAGCAGGTCCGTGGCGTGAAGGGCGCAGTATATCGCGCCAGTCCCTTGGTGATCCTGATAGCGCCAATCGATCCATCCGTAAATTCTGCGAGCCCATCCTTTGAGCCGATCCGCAGGAGCGCCGCGCTCCCTGATATATCTGTCGAGTCGCTGACCGATCCTAGCACCACCCCCTCCTGATAAACGGTCAAGGTAGTGCCCTGCCTGACTATCGCTATGTGCTCGAGCACCCCGGCAGTGGTGGGCACAGTCCAGCTCAGGGTCATCAGCGCCGAGGCGCCATAGCCCACTACAAATTTCTGCCCCCCAGATGACAGGCTTTGAATCCACCAGCCATCTGTCGCGCCATCGAAATTCGATAGCATCGTCACCGTGGTAAGGACATCAAGCTGCAGGCCGAATTCAATGGTGAAATCATCGGTATCGAATTCCCAGTCAGGACTGGTGGGGTATGTGACCTCGTCACCGACACCATCAAGCAGCAGGGTATTCGCGCCAAGGTGCCTGTGAGCGGTATTGACCTGAGCATTGCCTTGGAATGTCTCGATGTGCCCGGAATTCGACAGGTCGATGATGGCCTGGGCGCCATCGGTGCCCTCGAAATCCAGCAGCAGCACTACGTCAGTGAAATCGGGATCGACCTCACCAGTTCTGTCCTCGCCGCTCCAACACCTGACCCGGTAATTATTCTGATCCCCGAACATGACGAGATCGCCGGTATCCGGCCTGACATTCAGGCCCCTCGAGATGCCTAAGTGATTGACGCCCTCGGGCAGCGCGTTAATGTTGGGACCAGTCTGGAAGTTGAACGGTGCCGAGATGTCATCAGGCGCCGTCAAGTCAAACGTACAGATCAGGCCGACCTGAGTCACCGAGTACATTCGCGTGTGATCTGTCGAGAAAACCATGTGATTCATTTGGCAACTGAACGGAGTCGCGTCGAATGTGGCTATCGGCGTCAGGCTCATGGTTGAAATGTCATGCGGCACACTCAGCGGGTAGGCGTTGAGGATGAATGCAAGCCGACTGACAAAAGCAATCGAGCCATCGAGGCTCATCCGAATCAGGAACTCATTGCCCGGTATCCCTGTCCTTGAAGCAAAGACCGGCCCTTTAACGGTGATGTCATACGGAGTCGCTGACTGATCCCAAGTATCGATGCGCCGGAAACTGCTGAACCACCGCCTGAGAAACGTGAGCTTTTTGCCATCATCGTGCCACTCCATCGACCGATTGAGCGTGTCAGCCCCGTATTGCTGAGAGGCACTGGACACCCACCCGAAAAGCTGCCACGGAACAGGTATATCGAATTGAAATGTATCGTGAAAAGACGGGTGATTTACCCCACCGTGATGAGTCCACGCACGTAGGCCATCAGGCCTGATCCACACCATATATCGAAATCTGAGATTCGGGCTGGCAGGGCTCGGGCCATCGAATTTGACAGTCATTGAGCAGGGAGACACCGGTGGAGCAATGCCGGCGCCCTGCGGAATGTGATGGCCAAGAGCAAGGCCCATCTTTACCCCCCGTGATTTTCAGAGAAGGTGCCGAGCCATTCGGCACCGGCGAGAGTCGAGCGCAGATGTACCTGAGTGATGCTGTCGGCCGTCGAGATATCGGGCTCGATGCTCGACGGAAACTTGACCGAGGCTGGCCATACGATTGTCCAGGCCGGATTATCCTGCCGGATGTCCAGCTCGAGCTGTGTCACATTGGCGCCGGCCGGCACATTTATGAAAACGATACTGGTGATGTCCTCCTGCATCAGCACCGTGACGCCTTGGCCGAGCTCGTAGTCGATGGTCAGGACGCCACCGATGCTGGCGAGCACCTGATTGACAATCGTAAACCCTTCTGGATTCAGCGGGCCACCGGGCTCGATGACCTCAGACCGATAGTAGAGCCGGAAGTTAATCGGATCGACACCGATCTCAGGGTCAGGAATATCTGTGACCTCATAGACTTCTGAGGCGGTATCGAAGCGCTGCACGTTGACAGTGGTGCCCCGTGTTACATCGCGATTGCCGTCGAAGTCTGCGGCCCGCTGCCATGCTGATGTTTTGACGTTATAGATCCCATTGTCCACTGGATCTGTCTGGGCGATGACCAGCACCCGATCCTCGCAGACTACCGGGATGCCCTCGACAGTTTGCTCGCCTGACAGCACGATAGGCGCGGCCTGCGAGAGGGCCACACATGGCGCCTTGATCGCCAGCGCGGCAACAACTCCGTTGAATCTATCCTCTGATTGATTGAGTCCCATAGTCCCTTGACCTCATGAATCAAAACTTTTCCACCGGGCGCTGACGGAGAAACTGCTTGTGCCCTCAAGTATCGACAAGCCCCAGTTGCCTGTCGGTATGCCGGGATTGCCGACTGCCGATATCTTGTATCCAAAGGCTGCCACTGCACCCTGACCAAATCCATTATCGACATAATTGCCAGCACCGATCAGCACGATGGTCGGCTGGCCCGGATCGACGCTAACGATGGCACCAGCGGCGCCGATAGTAGCCTTTTTCGCCGTGGCCCATACATCCAGCAAGTGATTGTGTCCATTGGCGGGCGCGTCCTCGCGGAACATTGATGGATCAACCCCCAGTTGACTGTTTTCATTGTCGGCGGTGATGCTGCCCAAGCCACCGGTCCATGCGTTTGTGAATAGCGCCATCTGCAACATGACCGGCCAGCCGCCAATGCCATCCATCGCGACGTTGTCTGATATCGTCCCGGTCGCAATGCGTGGTGCAATTTGCAGAACGATACGACCAACTCCGGGATCAAATTGTGAGATGCCGCCTGTAGTTGACCAAGCAGCAGCAAAGCCCCCAGTGCCCTCGCGTAAGAATATGCCCGACTGGCCGCCATAACCGGGACCAGCCATCGCCCAAGTGACCAGCAGATCACCCGGTACTCTGCCGGCTGGAGCATTCACCGTGTATGGACCCGGCGGCGCACTGCCGCTGCCCTGTGATAAAACGCTGGTGGCGCCACCGAATGAATAGCCTGCAGGAGCGCCGCCGCCCCCCTCGGCATCGTCGGAGCCCAAGAGGGTATTGAGTATCAGGCCCATCAGGCGAACTCCCTGGCGTAGGTCGCCAGCCATTCAGTGCCACCATCGATAGATCGAAAGTGAATTACGTGCTTGCTATCGACTGTCGATATATCGATCTCGACGCCATTCATCCATAGCACCGATCCGGGCCATGTGATTGTCCGGGCTGGATTGTCCTGCTCCAAGTGCATCTCGAATTGAATCAGGACGCCTGATGGTGGCAGATTGGTGAAATTGACCGTGACGACATTCTCGGTCAGCGCGAAAAATATATCCTGCCCAAGCTCATGGTCGAGCGTGATCTCGTTGATGCCACCGCTGGTAATGACCTGATGCAGCACCGTCCAATCCTCGAAAGGATTCTGCGCGCAGTCGATGTTGACGCCCACATACATGAAATCATGCACCGGGTTTACGTCGAGCAGGTCAGCGAACATATCGACGCCGCCGCTGGTGATCGTGATTAGCTTGGTTGCACCGCCGCCCGATGCCACGACGCCCGCCCCCACAAAATTCAGAACGCCGGCTATACCGACAAGCGGCACCCCCTCATCCTCAACCCTGACACCGATGCCGCCAGCGGCAGAGTCATACCACAGTCGGAAGTTGATCGGATCGACACCGATGACAGGGTCGGGAATGGTGATGACCTCGTAAACCGCTGATGTGCCGACCGAGCGATCCACGTTGATGACGGTGCCCCGCGTGATGTCGCGATTGCCGTCAAAGTCAGGAGTGCGCACCCAGTCAACTCCCTCACGGACAGAGTAGATGCCATTATCGACGCCGCCCGCTTGGCCAATGACCAGCACCCGGTCATGCGACTGCAGCGAAAAGCCATCGACGGTCTGCAGCCCGTTTAATACGATCTGCGATGTGGCCACCGCCACGCAGGGCGCCTTGATGGCAAGGGTAGCGATCACTCCATTGAATCGATCTTCTGATACTTTCATTATCATGGCTACTCGCCCCTTACGCCTGTGAGCCACTCGTAGAATTCGACCTCGTCCTCGGCCCAGTAAGCATCCAGCAGGCGGTTTGTCTGGCTGCTCGGATAGTGGAACAGGGTGCCTCCAACATTGTTGAGATTCTTGAGCAGGGCCTCATCGACCTCGCCCTGCTGGATCTGCTGCCCGAGCGTGTAGATGTCATCGCCCAGTGAACCGATTGCCGTGTTGCCGCCACCGAATCGGGCCGCCGGGATCTCGCGCACGAACGGGATACCTGACACCGCGGAATCGACAGTCGCCTTGGCCACCCACCAGCCCCATCCCTCATCGTCATCCTCATCCGGCCACTGGTCGTAGATGATGGCAGCGGCGATGCCCTCCATCGTGTAGAGCAGCATCAGGTCAGTGGCGAAATATACGGCGCCCTTGAGTGTCGGCCTGCGCTTTAATGCGACCCCCTTCTCGTAGGCGATGTTGCTCTTGGCCAGCATGTAGGAGATCAGGGTCGTCCAGATCCGTATGAATTGCGACTGCCGGTTTTTCTTGGTGCCGGTCGTGCCGCGCTCGAGGCCCGAGCGATCCGAATAGAAGCCTGACGTTTGTGCATTCTCGACCTGCACATCAGCGTAGATGATCGCGTCAGCATCCGACAGATTCTTGACGTTGCGGCCTTTCCAGTAAGCACCGAGCCAGGTCGTCACATCGACTAGCGACTGAGCCTTGGCAATCGGATAGAAAAAAGTAGCCGAGGCTGCTTTCGACCACGTTTTCAGTCTCGTCGGAGCGGCGCCAAAGACTGAATTGAGATGCGCCTGCGTGTCCAGTACGTCCTTGTCGAATGCGGTCGAATCGATGTAGCGCGTGTGCATAAAGGCCGACTGCTCCATGACGAATTTATACATCTTGACCGGATTCTGCAGGAATTTACCGAGGCCCATGCCGTAGGCCTGTGATCCGATCACAGCGATAGTCTGGAAAATGCCCGTGAACTGCAGCAGCGTGGTCATCAGGTTCCAGCCGAGCTTGGCCTTGACGAACCCGGTGCGGATCCACGCCACGCTTTGCTCGACCACGCCCTCGGCCGGGAGCTCGCCCACAGCAGCATCGGTCAGCCACAGATTCAGCGCCTCGAGCGCCGTGTCGTTGCCGGTGTTGTTGAAGGCCGCCCGTATTTCCTTGTCATTCAGCAGGCGCTTGATGAAATTGACCTCGTCGCCAATGGAGATGTCGCGCACCACTTCGCGCAGATGCAGGTCGATGGTATGCAGGCCGAGCCGTACCACCATGCCGTGATTCTGCACCCGCTCGAATGTCGAGCCGGATCTGGTTTGCGCCGTGATAAACACGCCGTTGCCCATTTTCTTGTAGAGATCCTGCAGCTCCACATCCTTGACGCGCTCGGAGTGCCGGCGGTCATACGCCAGCGGATAGTAGCCGCCCTTAGCCGTGAGCTCCTGCCCATCTCTGCCCTTGAATGTGAACGGCAAGGCTTCCACTTTCTGCGGTGCGATACCGCGGCGACGTTGCTCGGCCTCACTGAGCGCTGGCCAGTAGGAATCGAGGTATGCCCAGATGTCATTGATGAAATCCACATCGCGGGCATCGAGGGTCTGCAGCACTGCCTGTATGCCCTGCTCGGTATAAGCCGGCGAGCCGTCGCGCTTGATACCACCGAGCATCGCTGCGCGATTGCCGGCGTTGCCCCAGTTCAGCGCGATTGAAAGCAGGTCAGCCTTGGACAGACTCTCGCCCATCGCTTCCACGTATCGCTTCTTGTGCATGTCACCGAGCTCGGACTTGCTGTAGTGCTTGAGGTACAGATCCGAGACATCCTTTTGGGCCTTCTTGAGCCCCGGTATCAGCTTTTCAGCATAGGCCCTGCGGATCGGCACGATGACCCTGCGCGTGAGCGCTCCGAATCCTGACTGATCGAGCACCCGTGCGATGGAGCTGGCGCGCAGCCAGGCCATGACGCCCTGCTTGAGCGAGCGCTTACCCTTATCGCTGAGTGAGGGCTCGCTGACGCCGGCCGGCACAAATTTATTATTCTCGAGGATCTGATCGGCTACCTCATTGACCGCATCCTGCAGCAGTACCTTCTCGCCATTGAGTACGCCCTCGGCCAGCGTCTTGGCCTTGTGCTCGAGCTGGCGCACGATGTCGCGCATGTCGCGGAATTCGTCAACCGTCAGGTCTTTCCAGTTGGTGCCCATGTCGCGCAGTTTGTTCAGGGTGGCGGGCGGCACTACCAGCCGGCCATCCTCAACAGCCTGCAGCATCTCTGCCATAGCAGCATTGCGATCTACCTGCGCCAGTGACACGGTGCGGAAGTCAATACCCTCGATGACAGCGAGTATCTGATCCAGCATCCCGGACTTGCCGAGCCGTTGCTGCACCGTCTTTGACTCGAATTTCTTGAGGTATTTCTGTGTCCTGCCTGACTCCTCCTTGGCCCGAGTCGCAGCCCGGAACAGCTCATGATTCCTGATCTGCTTGAGCTTCTCCTGATAGGCGGTCTGATAGTCACCCTTGGCCGCAGCATTGAACGCCTTGCGGCCAGCCTTCTGTTCCGCGATCCGGTATTTATTCGGATTCACAGCCCGGATGCGCATGGCGTCGATCTCGTCCCTGACCAGCTTTTTGATAATCGCGAGCTCGCCACGATTGGGCAGCATCCCGGCATTGGCCGCCCTTGCTTCTCGGTCAGTTCTGGCGCTCTCACGGCTCACTGCTGAGACGATCTTTTTATCTTGGCGCATCTGCTTGCGCAGGGATCGCAGCTCGGCAGCGAGTAGCTGAGCGCGCTTCTCGTTATGCACGACAGTCACCGCATCGGCGGCCAGGGTGCCATCGACCAGCGGATCCGGGAAACGCTCGCGCATGCGCAAATCAGTCTCGGCCTCGATGACAGCGTCCATCTTGCCGACGCGCATCATCTCCTGAATCATCTCATCAGCACTGGAGAATCCGAATATCGCGGCAGCGACATCGGCATCGACACCGCGCTTGATGGTGTAAACCCACGGCTTCGGCAGGCCCTTGATGAATTCCTTGCCGTAGCGCCTTATCAGGTCATCCTTGCCGAGCTTGAAAATAGCGCGATCCGGCGTGGTGCCATCGGGATTCTCACCGCGCTGGAACATGGCCAGCGCCCGGTACACCGGTTGCGCCCATACCTCTGCCTGTACCTCGGCCAGCACCTTCTCGCGCTCTGACTGCCACCACACCTTAGCCTCGCGCTCGAGATACGCGAGCATTTTCTTGGCCTCTTTGTCGAAAGCATCCTGATGCGCTCGGGAGATCAGATCCTTGTAAACCTCGAATCGCTCCTGACTGACACCCATCTCCTCGGCGCTCGAGTAAAGCGGCCGGAATTCCTGTGTGTTTTCAGCAGATGTGATCGCCTCATCCGTTGCCAGCATGCGATCCATGACGCCCCGGATCTCGTCATTCATATCAAAGCCAGCGTAGAGCACCAGCTTGGCGTAAATCTTGGTCAACCACTGGGCGAATGCAGCGAAAACACCCTGCAGATCAGCAGACGGCGCCTTGCCTTCTGCCAGATAACGCTCGAATGCCCTCGCCCACTTCTCATGGTGCTCGCGGGTGATTTCCCGGCGGCTGTTGACCTCGAGGAATTCAAGTATTTTCTGGTAGTCGGCAATGACCTGACGCGGGCCAGTAGCCTGCTCAGCGAGATCGCCCATGATCTCGAGATACAGATGGCCAGACTCATGCAGGAACGTGGACAGATTGCTGGCCTTGCCCAGTCGGATGACGGCACGATTGTCGGCATCGAACGTGATCGAGCCCCGGTGCTTATCCTGAAACAAGGTCATCCCAAGCATCGCCATTTCGCGAACTTTGGGAGTGATGTCCAGGGCATGCACTTTCGGGCCGGGCACTTGCTGAGCCTCGGCCTGCTTGATTGTCTCAACGTGATTATCGAAATTCTGGCGGTGGAAAGTAGCCTGCTCATGCTGGCCCAGATCCCTCGCCTGACTGAATGAATCCCACGCCATGTTTGCGAGGCGTCTGGCGTCGAGGAGCCGCTCAAGCTGCGCCGCTGCATCCGGCAGCTCTTGGCCTTTCCACTTGACCTCGGCCTCGGGATCGAGCTTGCGCGCAGCCCTATTGGTCATATTGACGAGTGTCTTATCGTAGAAATTCAGCATCTTGGTGCCACGGGTAGTCGTGACATGCAGCCCCATACCCTCCAACTTCGGCAGGCTGTCGAAATCCTCGTACAGATCATTTTCCAGCCACTCAGCCATGTACTCGCGGTTTTTCGAGACGAGGATATTGCCGTTGCGGTCACGCCTGTACTCGCCATTGATGTCGATGGCGACAAACAGATCGCCGGCCTCGGCTTCATTCTTGAGAAACTCCGAGGCAGCTTGCTCACCCTTGTCGTAGAGGAGCTGGATAAGATCCTGATTCGCGCTGAATTCTATGTAGTCGATGAATGACGGATTTTCGTTGACGATGTCAGATTCCACGCCACCTATAACGTCATAGCGATTGGCATGCTCACTGACCTGATCCTGTATTTTTTGGAGATTCTCCGCGCCGATGTAATCGGAGAGAGACTGGTCATCCATAGGCCCGTGATCGAGCTCGGTGCCTTGCGCATCGTAGGTGTAAACATCTGCATTCCGAGGGTCGTACACGATCTTGTCGATGTCCTGCACAAAATTGCTGCGGGTGTTGATGATGTCGCCCGTTGACCATGCGAGCTGATCGTAGCCTTGCTCGGCCGCCAGCCTGATAGCGCGCTTCATGGCCAGCGTGACCCACGCATTGCCGCGGAACGGGCCGGCAGGAACGCTCGACAGGTTCGCTGCTACGGCTTCCTGATGCAGGGTGCTCAGGTGATTGGTGAGGTAATCCCTTGCCGCCACCTGCGAGCGCAGCGTGTCGTCAACCGGGGATTTATCCATAGCCCCGTAACCGACCACACCCTTGCCGACTGCGATCTCACGCGGCTGGCCACTTTGCAGCTTGCCGTATGAGATCGGTTCCCTGGTAGCAGGATCGACTGCTACCCACTGCATCTCAGTCTCCTCGACCTCGAATGCCGGAATATCCGGCACTGGCATGGCATAGCCAAAGCGCTTGCCGCGCTGGTGCCAGTCAGATTGGACCTCCTCGAGGAACAGGATGCGCTCACCATTCGGGCCTATGCGATCAGTCGCCAAGAAAAAGGCGATGATATTTTTCTCGTCATGGTGGCCGGCTTCAAAATCGACCCACTGGAATGGCCTGCCCTCCGGTGGCACCGGTGGCATGTGCAGGATGACCTCGCGGAAATTGGTGCCGCCGTCGATCTGCTGGCCGACATTCTCTGCAACCCGGTCGAATTCGACCCCGCCGCTATTCTTGAAGATGTACGCCTCAATCGCATCCTCGGCATGCACCCGTGTCTGCTCGTTGATCGGCGCATCGATCTCGAGCCATGTCATGCCGTCATCAGGAGTTACCGCGACATTGCCGGCGTCCATATCCTCGATAATCTGGAACGTGAAATCACTGTGAAAATCGCTGACATCCCAGATGGCATTGCGGCTGTAGAGGTACTCATCCTCGTAGATGTCCTCCATGCCGTATTTTTCAAAAGCCTCGAAATCGCTATTGATGGTTACGGTCAGCTCAGGCTGCGGGACGAATTCCCCGCCGAGCTGTGTCTCGACCACTTCAATGCCATTGGCCATGATGTAGGCGACGAGCTCATCCTTTGTGAGCTGCTCATCGCCCTTGGCTTCAATGAATCCCGGCACATCGAGCGCCTCGAGCTCGAGGCTTGAGGCACCGGGCATTTTCCGCAGGCGGCCGAGCATGTCCTTGGCCGGCGCCTGCTCGAGATCCAGTGCCCTGGCGGCATTCAAAAGCCCGGATGTAAAGCCGATCTCTGACTGGAACAGGGTGCGCTCGCCGGCCTGACTGAGCTGCTGCTGCAGCTCATTGGTTGCATTGGTGCGATTCTGGCGGCCCTCTCTGCCGAGCTGATATTCTTTGTAAACAATGCCATGTTTGGCGAGGATCGCCCGTGTAGCAGGGCTGGCGTCCATCGGAATGACCGCCCCTGAGAACTCACTCAAGTCCACCGCTCGCTGCGGCTTGGCCTCGAAATACGGCACCGGCGCCTGCACAAAAGCAGCAATCGCATCTAAGCCCTGCTCGATTATGTGGTCAGGAAACGGGCCCTCGAATCCGGCGCGGGTCAGGCCAGCCTTGAGCGCCTGAGCATCAGTTCCCTTGTACCCCGGACGGTTGAAGTTTTGCACCGTGTAGGCCATCGCCTCGCGAGCTGCATCAGTGGAATGGTCGTAGATGCTGTCAGCGGAAATGAATGGCCACCAGCCGGCCATCTCTGTTGTCCACGAAAACACCATGCGCTGCGCTGCCTCGCGAGCTGTATCTACCTCGTCGGGTGTGCCGATCTGCTCAATCGCCCGCCGTCTGGCCTCGGGCATGCTCTTGATTCTGGCAGCCGCCTTAGCCCTGAGCATGCCCTCGCTCGGGAAAAAGTCCTCGGTGCCCCTGAGCTTGCCCTTCATTTTGCGCACGATATTGGCCAGCGTGTAGGGCTCCCACCGGCCGCTGATCTTGATGCGCGGATCACCCATGCGGCTCCTTATTTTGCGCTCGGCCCATATCTTGTAATCATTCTCGGCACGGAGCGCCTGAATCCTGCCGTCGAGGTAGGTCTGAGTGTCAACGTCATTGATGTTCTGGCTGCCCTTGCGCTCCACATCGCGCTTGAGCCGGTCGTAAACCGAGATCACAAGGCTGCCATCCTCATTCATGATGCCGGCGCGATGGATGAAATCTGTCGCACGGGCATAAATTCGCTCAGCTCGCGCAGCCTCCTCGAGTGGCCCGGCCTCTGCAGGAATCTTGGGCTCCCTGCCAATGAAATACTCACGGATTGCATTCCTGACCGCCTCGCCAGCTTTTCTCATGTGCCGCTGGCGCGACAGGTGCTCCCACTCGAGATTTTCAGCGCTGAGATCGCCGGCAAAGAATTTCAGGATCCGCGGCGACCAGCCCCACACGTAGCCCGGCCGCACATCATCGAGCCTCGCCTGCGGAGTATCGTTATAGACCTCCTTCAGAAACCACGCCTTAGAGGTATTGTCAGTCAGCATGTGCTGGATCAGGCGGTCAGGATCCGGGTGCCGGCGCATGTGCTCCCACAGGAAATCGGGCAGGCCGCTGTATTTCGAGCCGCCGATAGCCTTGGCAATATCCTCGACCTCCGCGAGCAGCTCAGTCACGATGTCATGCGCCGAGGGCTTGTAATTCGCTTTAGGAAATCTGACTGCGTAGGCATCAGCATCGAATAGCGGAACCTGCTGCGGATCCCCGAGCTCGCGAGTACCGATCAGGGTGATCTCACCAAAGCCCTGGATGTCCTTGCCCTCGGGCATAACTGCAATGGACGGCACGGCAAGGCCACCGAGCTTGTCGGAGAATTCCAGATTCTCGGAAGTCAGGTTATGGAGCGCCTGCAGCTTGGGCTCTTGTGACTGGTAAAACGTAGTGCCACTCACCGGCGGCCGGCGGCCGAAGTCCGAGACAGTCTGGATCTCGCCGGTGCCACCCTCTCGAATGAAATGATCGAGGATTCTGAATTCATTGGCATTGGCCCAGAAGCCCATATTTTCGGTGATCGCAGGATCATCGGCCTTGGTGAAAACCATAGCCGCGCCACCGCCGAGCTCGCTGAATGCCTGCAGTAATCGCTGGTGGCCTCGAGTAGTTTTGAGGGACCGCATCTGATCGGGGTCCATCGACAGATAGCCCAGTGGCCTGTGGCGGTTATCCAAGATCAGGACGCCATCAGGCGGGTCCATCTCGGTCAGCAGCGCCTTCACTTCTGTTGGACCGTGGAGTGTATCGAGCTCATCGACACGCGCCCGCAGGATGCGCTCGGTGATAGGCACCTCCATGCGTCTGGGCAGTGGCTTGAATGGCCTTGCCATGCCGATTGCCCTGCCATCTGGGCCGAGCTCACTGTATCCGGCAGCGCCACTGCCGATCACAACATGCCCGGCGACGGTGACATCCGTATTCTCGAGCGTAGTCGTGAGCTTTTGCGTAATCATCTCATCTGCCTGAGATGGCTGTGCGACACCTGATGGATGATTGTGCGCAAACCAGACCTTAGTGGCGCCCGGAGTGGTTAGAATGGCGCCGGCCATAACGCTCGGATAGACGCTGGTGCCGTCATACGTGCCCTTGGAGTGGCGCACGACACTGAGGACTCGATTATTCTGATCCAGTACCAGTGCCCACATACCCTCCTGAGCCTGCCGGCGAATCGACGCCATGACATGCGCAGCATCGTCGGCATTGTTGACGACATTCAGCCCGGTCGGCAGGGTGCCAGTCTCCTCCTGCCTGACCCGCACCTTGTAATTTGCTACGGCCTCAACGGCCTTCTGTGACTGGGGCACATCGGCATCAGCAAACAAGTCGCCCTGATCGCGCCCTGGCGGCCTGATCGGCTCCATGATGATGTAATTGCCACGCTGATCTCGGGCCTCGTTGCGACGTTCCCCGTGGAACACTGTGCGGATCCGATCATCGATGTTGCGATTCTGCTCATCCAGAGTGCGCAGTCTGGCATGCAGCCCGTGGGCTTTATCCCGCAGTGCCGTGAAACTTTTAACCAGTTCCATTGGTGTGTTGCCCTTGAGGCCCAGTCGGCCGGCTTGCAGCATCGGGCGCTGGTCAGGGTCAAACAGCATCGGGCTCAATATGGCCGCCAAATGCTGATCGTTGTCGATGTCGATATCCTCGGCAACAAAAAAGCCACGCCTACTGGGATACTCAGCTACAAAATTCTCGATGGCTTCGATGTCCTGTAGCTGCTCCGTTACCTCACCCATCTTGCGCTGGACCGCGGCGCGCTCCACCTGCAGCTTTTCGAGATTGCGCATCTGAATCTCTCGGGCATCGACCAGAGCATTCGGACGCCGCTGGATCTCGCCGCCAGCAAGCTGCACCTTGGAAACGATATCGAGGAGCTCCTGATTCGATTCGCGGAGCGTGAGCCTGACGGCCTCGACTGGCGTGATGCCCGCTAAGATATGGGATTCAATGAGCTGGCGGTCAGCCTTGCTGATCGCTCTCCCTAACTTCCTGAAACAGTCCCTTATGCTCGCCATGTCAATCCAAATCTTCAAACATCGCGTGAGTGGCGGCGATGACTATAGCAAGGATGTCATCGTCATCTACCTCGAGTGCCTCGCGGTACTGCTCCTCGCGACTCTTGGCCCTTTCCATATCAGTGGTCGGCGGTATCGAGATGACATTGCCCTGCGATGTCGGCTTTTTGATCGACGGTGAGCCACTGGCCTTGACGATCCTGCGAGCTGTGCCGGCAGACGTAGGCTTGGTGATCT
>Ga0209977_10000076_pt1 | contig 35628 bp, 58 predicted proteins | sample SumtaG_2_FD_183113 | JGI IMG/M metagenome (GOLD analysis project Ga0209977, IMG submission 183113) | Deep subsurface microbial communities from Indian Ocean to uncover new lineages of life (NeLLi) - Sumatra_00607 metaG (SPAdes) (version 2) | ecosystem: Environmental > Aquatic > Marine > Oceanic...
GCGCGGATCAATAGATACTTTCACACAAACGAATTCCTCTGTCGCTGTGGCTGTGGATATGTCTATATTGATCCTGACTTCTTTCTTAAGCTGATGATCGCGCGGGTTCAGTCTGACGTACCCTATAACCTCAACAGCGCCAGTCGGTGCGAGAGGCACAATGAGGCTGTCGGCGGTTCAGATCAGAGCGGCCACAAATTCGGCAAGGCGGTAGACGTGAGAGCGCGAACGGTAGGCGACTTACACGCGATCCTGCGCGGGGCCTTCTTTGCGAGGTTTCACGGTATCATCGTCGGGCTTAACAAGGACAAGACAGAGGCATACGTTCACATGGATTCCAGGGACCGTATCTTATTCAGCGTGAAAGACTCCTTTCTATGGTCTAAGTTGGGTTTGGCGGCTTAGTGGCGGACGTTCAAGAAGGAGGGAATGCTCTATGAAGTATTGGCAAACAGAGGAATGGGTAGAAACGGATAGAAGGAGGATAGCGCATTTAACTAACAGACATACTATCACAATCGAACGGGCTTGTGGAACAGTGAGCGAAGAAACACCGGTCGGTACGCCGATCAAAGTACAGGCTCAATACAAGCGTGGACATCCGGGTTGCTTCGTGTTCGGAGAGCTAAAAAGCGTTAAGACCAGAGCGGCTAAGAAAAGGAAAAACGAAAATATGATAGTCGTTATCGGTCCTATAGCGAATGCCGCGTGAGCAGTTCCGCGAAAAAACCCGGTGGTTTTCTGCCAGATGGACGCCAAAAAGGGGGAATATTTGATCCAAACATGCCAGAAAAACCCGAAATTCGGCGGATTTCTGGCATGAACCAGGGAATAATTTTTTGCAGACTCCCGGCCGGGCGCGAGCAAGTGGAGATAAACGGGCGTCATTGCTTGGACCCCGACCCTCCCCCCATCCCCACGTCGCGCCCGTCCGGTGGTCTGCATAACAAGTATTATGGGGCCTTGAGAAAATGGAACTAGAAAAGTCAACGGGAAAGAAGGTAATCTGCTTTCACGGAACGGATAGCGCGAACGTGCCACACATCAGGAGGGAAGGGTTCAGGGAAGGGACATTTTTCGCAAAACATTTAGAGGACGCGTTAGAATTTGGCGGTAGGTGGGTTTTTCAGGTCTGTTTCGACGAGGAAAAGCTACCGCCCGGATGCTGGCAATTCCGAATTACTGAGAGCAGATCACAGACTCAAATCGTGCGGCTGATTCACTACCGAGAGATCGAACAGGTCTTTGAGAACAGCGATCTCAGGGAGGTGATCGCTGAGTCTCAGATTGAGGCTCTGGATTGCTCTGCATAAGGTGTAAAGATGGAACGGATGATAAAAGAGTTCAGAATAAGGCTCTATCTTGACTCTAACTTGGGGAGGCTGTCCTTCGAGTTCAGGAAGCCTCAGCGACGGGGCCTCCCACTGGCGGGGCCGCTTGGGATTGATCGGATCAACCTATGGCTCCACCGCCGACCGCGCCTGAGCGTAGAGTCAATACAGGAGGCCGGCTTATTGTGTGTCTGGCTCGGCTGGTTCGAGATCGATTTTATGTGGAGATCGAAACAGAGGAAAAATCCAAGATAGAGGTGAAAACTATGTATTACTTGGCGGCTGTTTTAGGTGCGATCTTCGGCGCTCTTATCATGCTTATATTCTTTCTTATCATGTTTAAAGCGGGTTACTGGCGTCGCAAACAGCGTCACCAGTATCAAGAGATGATAGACCAATATCTGAACGCGGAAAGAGTTATACACGCTCATATACGGGCGCACGTTCTAAGAGACAAAGATTTCTCCTGGGCGGTGGGAGTTGCGCCTATTGTAACCTTTGGGATCAAGCCAGATTATAGCCTCATGAGCGATGAGGAACTTGGGGAAGCGCGCCGAATGGCAGAGGTATTGCAAGCGGAAGAAGAGAAAGGGCAAAAATGACGGTCAAGGAGCTAAACGCGTATCTGGACAAGGGGGTTAGTGCTGTGGGACTCGACGCGATTATACACTGTGATACGTGCCTCTCGATCTGTATGCGCTGGCAGAATTTCTGTAGCTGTTGCAGGAAGCCCACACATTACATTTCCTGGGGGGCCTGCGAACTGGAATCGGAGATGTGGGCAAAGCGCGAACGGCTAAGGGACGGCAAGGGGTCGGGGCCGATGTCTTTTATCCATTGCGATAGTTGCTACTCTGTGATCGGTAATATTGAAAACTTCTGCGGCTTCTGTGGAAAGCGAGTCTGTGATATCGCGTGGAATCCGGTAGACCTGGACACTGAGGCCGGGAAGGCGGAGTTTCACAGGCGCGAAGAGTTGAGGGCGAAAGCCGATACAGGAGGCTAATGCTGTGGCGGAGCCAAAGTCAACAAAGACATTCGCATCATTTTCAGGCGGGAAGGACAGCCTCGCGATGATCGTGCGAATGGCAGAGATGAAGGAGCGGATCGACGCTGTGATCTTCGCGAATACCGGTTGGGATTTCCCGGAGATGCTCGCCACTGTAGAGCAAGCGGAGAGGTCTCTGCCCTTCGATTTTGTTATCGTGGACCTAAAGGCGCGCTTTGATCACTGGTTCTATGAATACAAGACCTGTCGGGGAAGGAATGAAGGCAAGAGACAGGGCTTCCCAGGGCGAATGATGCTCTGGTGCAACCGGGACAAGGGGAGGGCGATAGACAGGTACATGAAGGCTCAAGGCGGCGGGATCAACTTGATCGGCATGGCGGCCGATGAAAGACACAGGGCAGAGCGGCCGGAGATACACAGGGAGGGGAGGATCGTCCGGAGGTTTCCGCTCATAGAGTGGGGCTGGACGGAGCAGATGTGTCTTGATTATTGCTACTCCAACGGCTATGATTTCGGCGGCTATTATGACAATTTTAAGAGAGGCGGCTGCTTCTGCTGTCCTCAACAACCGCTATCGTCCCTGAGAACGCTGTATCAATTCTACCCGGAGCTATGGGCGAGGCTCAGGGAGATGCAAGCGAATAGTCATATAGCATTCCGCTCCAACGGTGACACCGTTTACGACCTGGAAAAGCGGTTCGCGTGGACGGAGAAGATCGACGAATTGACGTGGGCTGACGGCCATATCCCGCGCGGAGAGGTAGAGTGAGGATCGTGTTTCTTATTGATTCGTGGTGGTTCTATGCGGGGATTTCCCTCGCGCTTTTCTCCATTGTCATGCTGATAGACGACCGGGTGATAAGGAGGAAATTCGCAAGAGGGGAAGTGCCAAAAGTGACAGAGTTTGCCGGCGTCTACAGGGTTTATATGCTCCCTCGCTGGCTCTTCTTCTGGTTTCGGAACGTGAAGCTGATAGAGGACAAGGGCGAGACGGCCAGAAACGGCGGTAATGTAGCGTATGGCCGCATTAACTGGGGGAAGTTCCTCGCTATTCAGTGGCGCGGGCTTTGCTTTCACTATGGCTATGGGGGGTCGCGCTTCCCGTTCAGCATGATCCGCGACTTCGTTAAGCGGATCGCGCCGGGGGTTTATCTGGGTTTGTTCTGTCTGTATTTCTGGCGGTTTAGAGTGTTTCTGTTCTGGTTTCTGCTGGTAGAGAAGGGGAAGGAGGTTCAGGATGTTGAAATGTCCAAAATGTGACGCCGTGATCCAGATCAAGTTTCCGGCAGATTGGCAGACAACCGACATGGCGGACCTGTCGCGCGAAAAGCGGGTACGCGGAGGGGTCGGGGTTATTAAGTGTGGCGAATGTGACTATGAAGGCGATCCCCTGGAATTTGATCCCAGATCGCTCTTACCGAAAGTTCAGACGTGTTATATCACGGCGAGGGGCATGGTGATCGGCTTCGATGCGGCAGGTAAGCAGGTGACTGAGTGTCAAGGGTTTATCCTGGCGGTCGGTTCGGAACTCAAGATCAGGTGTGACGGGAATACTAAATGGTTCTTTGGCAAGCGCGAATCCTGGCTGGAAGAGGCAGATTTTAGCTGGTGGTGGCTGGAAAAGTTTAGCCGGAGCTAAAGTGACGAGGAGGAAATAGAAATGGAGACTATGACGGAAGCGGCCGAGAGCGATTTTTGGTGTCTTGCGCTTTTCTGGCACATAATAATCGTTCCCAGATTGAAAAAGGACGCCACATACATATTTTTGCCACAGCAGGATATAGAGCTATACGAGGGGGTCGTGTTTCCCTTTGCGCTCCCTGACGACGACCCGGACAGCATGAGCATAATGGATTGTGTACGCGTTGGCTGTCTTGGGAATCCAGAGGCAGAGGATGAAAGGCTCCTACTCTCAAACTCTACCCTCAGCTTCACCAGCGAGGGCGACGGTACACAGGAAGCTAAATTGCAGCATGAAGCCCCGGCGCTCACATTCCCTGCGCTCTACAATCTCGATCCTTCCGCCGGGCGCTCCCGGCCTCTGCGGGTTCCTGAGAGGGAAGTATTGACGCCGGATTATACCGATTTCAGCATACGCTTGACGATCCATGAGGACGGCGACCTCTCCGATCCCCTCATGGTCTGCGTTATTATGGATGGGTATATGCCTCTAGAGTTGCGCGCCTTGAGGTCGCGGACGGAGTTCGACGCTCACCTCGACGTGTGTGAGAGTCACATAGACGCGATCCGGGACGATAGCATGGTCGAGCCAGAGGACGTTAATCAAGTCTACCGCGATTCGCGCATTACTGTAGTCAGCGTCGAGGGGGGGAATGATCCTGCGGTGCTAAAGGCGCGCCTGGACAACCTCTCCGTGAATCTGCGGAGGGCTAACGCTCTGGGGTATCAGACGGCGGACCAAGAGAAGCGTTACAAGGAGGCCAAAGACTCGTTTTTTTCGCTACAGAGGGAATACCGGAGGTTCTACCTGGATCGCGATCTGTAGTAGGAGGGCCTATGAGCAAATACAGACCATATAAGCGGATCACTATAATCAGAGCGAAGGTTCAGGAACCTGACACCGGGCAGGTAAACTGTCCGAAGGAAGGCAAGCGGGTCTCTTCGTGCGGTTGTTTCACTTTGTTCTGTACGTCCTGCGTAGCGCGTGGGGATAATCAGGTATTTTGCAGCTATGGCGTGGAGGTTTACTCCCATGACAAAACCAGAACGACTTGAAAATTTCGGGATCAGGTTCCCCCGGTCGCTGACTGAGGAATTGGACGCGAAGGCGAAAGAGATGGATTGCTCCCGGTCGGTTCTTATCAGGTCGATCCTCTGGGACTTCCTGAACGAAGCGAAGATCATCCGACTGGATGAATACATGGCGGAATCTGCGGACGCACAATTCAGAATCAGCGTCGCACGCGGAACGCCGACGGAAGGTGAGGCGACCGTTATGGTGGAAGCGACCGACGCGGATTATACAACCTGGAGGCTTGCCTGTGAATACTTCCTGAGCATGACAGCCAAAAAAAGCGGGATAGAAGATTTCGACGAGGCTCTTTGCGTACTCTGCGACGGTGCTGACAAATACGAGAACAAAATACTCCGGCTCCATGACGTTTGAGGGGAGGGAATGATTATATGTCGAGGAAGTTTAGAATATCGAAAGACGGCTTTTATCTGAAATGTCCGGCGGCTCACAGGACGATCCTCGTAGAAAGCTGTACCCGTTCGGACGACGACCATTGCGAATACTTCCAGGGGATCGATTACTCTCACGGCTCTGGCGCTGCTTTTCTTCTGTGCGACTACGGGCTTGAGGATCGGCGGTCGTCAATCGTGCTTCCGGTTGTGGATTTTCTAAAGCGAACGGTTGGGAGATGAAAAAAGGGGGTTTGTGGATTTGAGAAAGAGAATCAAAATCGGTGCAAAGAGCGCAGAGGAAAAGCGCATGACGCCGGGAGCGTTGCGACACGAGGCCTTCGTGTTCCTGGTAAAAACCCAGAACGTCGGCCCATGGGATGTTCCGTCCTGGATGGACGACCTACTGAACCACCTGGAGGATCGGTTCACGGCGATCCGTCCGTCGGTAAGCGACCGGGCGGGTCTTATGGCGGCCATCGCGGGGCTTATTGCAGATACGCCGCCGGCAGGTGCGCCGGAGACCATAGACGCGGCGGCGGTGTATCTTGCGGAATCCCTCGGCCTCGACGTTACGGGCGACCCTGAACTCCGATGGTTTGAGGGAAGCCCGGACGCCGGCGATCCGCTCTGTATTTGCTCATATTGTGAGTGCCTCATCGACGAGGGAACCGTCCCGATAAGGTTCTTTGACGAGAAGAAAGAGCAGCGACTTCACCCTGCTTGCTTAGAGACGTGCATTGAGTACGGGCTTGTTGATCCTGCTACGTTCTAGCGATTATAGGAGGTCTTAAGATGGGAAATGAAGAGGAAAAACAGGAAGATGAACCGCTATGGAAGAAAGATTTGACAGCCGAAGAGGAAGATCAACCGCTATGGAACGCCGGAATGGAGGAGGGAAAACAGATCATGAAGGCTTGCCTCAAAGCGGCTGATGAGGTTTGGAGGGATCACTATGCGAACAAAGTCGAGGGCTTCGGCTTGCCCGCGAACATTGCGAAGGTCCCAGAGATCGGGCAGGAGAACATCGCAAATGTCGCGATAGCGATGTATAACTCGATAGTCATGATGGAGATGGAGCGCGGCCGGATGGATGCTCTTAAGGGGAATATATTGATACACGGCCCGGACGCCCTTGTGAGAGGGCGAAATTAGAGGCTGAAAATGCGGGACCAGAAATTCACTATGGATAGGCTTAAGCAACAGCGATCTGGCACGTTGGAGGAGGGCTTACAGACGATGCTAGAGATGTGGTGGAGTACGACGCGGCAGGCCAGAACAAAGCCCGTCCTTCATGGAGTGACGCTGCATTATAGCGTCGTGAAAAGGGGAAAGACCAATGGAAAACAATAAAGTAGACGATAGAGATCAAAAGTGCTGCGAGGAGGTTCCTATTGAGATTAACAACCCGTCCGTCGAAATGTATCGCGATCTGATGCTGGAATGTTTTGACGCTGCCAGTGTGGTAATAGAAAAAGCGGAGCTACTACCGGCGGTCCCGGAGTTCGCGCCGGTTGGATCACAGGTGGAAGTTCCGGCGGGTATGAGAATCAGGATCGCCCTGCCGATCTTCGATAGAGTGACGAGGCAAATGCCAGTACAGGACAAGATGTATTCCCTCGCTCTGGAATACGTCGGCTTCCTCATCAAAGAGAAACAGGAAGAGGTGAAGCGGAGCGAAGAGGCGAGGGCTACTATGAAGCCGCCGGGGTTCTTCATGCCCGTCGTTCCGCCTTGCACACATCCGGGGCTTTGGACGTTGCGGGAGGCTCTAATGTGCGAGGATCACCTTTCGCCCGACGGCTATGCGGTGCTTGACGCTCTGAGCGTGAAGCGGCCTACCGCGCCGGGTAACATAGATATGCTGCTCTGTCCACAATGCCTCGCGCATGTGCGCGCCGACATGGTGAAAAGCGGCCATCTGTGGAGGGAAGCCAGGGAAGAGAAACACCGGAAGCCGGAAGGTCCGTCGGCAAGCGATACTCCGCTTTTCGAGTTTGAGTTGCTGGACGTACAGGAGAACGGCCACTCCAAGATTGACATTATGAAGCGCGTAAGCCCGACCGACGCAACTACCGGGGTCGGTCACGACGACAGATTAGAAGATATGGAGGTTGCCGAGGTGCTTGCGGACCCGGTGTTCTTTGAGACGATCCGGGAGAAACACGGCGACGGGGTTTATATCTTCAAGCTGTGGAAACACGACCTCACGTTACACAGCGATCACGAATTCCTGCTCCAGTCAGATCAAGGACAGGAAGCCCCGGACGACGCTTGAGGTGGTGGAAAATGAGAAAGAAGCAGAGAAAGAAGCGCAGAGGGAAGAGGGAATCGGTACAGGCTTTGCGTTCGCTGGATCACAGGTTAGGCCTGATCAAGGGCGACATAGATATGCTTGACCGCGTACTCGGCCCGGAGGGAGGTCTGCGGTCAGACTATGACGACCGATGGATCGAGGGCTGTCGTGAAGGGATGGCGATAGCCCACGATCTTCTATTGGGTCGCATCCGTGACCTAGCGATCAGGTCGATCTTCGAGGGCCTGCCGATCAGGATCAGGTACTACGAGGGAGCGGAGCCGACGATAACTGACCGCTCGCTCTTCCCTCCCGATCAGGTCCTACCTTGAGGAGGCAGAAATGAATGGAACAGGTAGTTTAATCTGGGAAGTAATCAAGGCCTATCTTGCCTCGCGTGTCGCGTTCGTGGGGTTCAGGTGGCTAAACCCGCGCGAGAGTCAAGACGATCCCGATTGCGCGATGGGAGCGGTTGATCTGGAACTGGGACCCGACCTGGTGAACTACGCCGGCGCGTTTACGCTGGTTTTGCAGAGATTAGATCGGCGGGTCAATACGGATCATCCGATCTTTGTCTATCTGGGTAAGTGTGCAGAACGCGGCGAATCTGCGGCGGTTACTGTCACGATCTCCGTGAGACGGAGGGAGCGGGTAGAATAATCCACAACGAGGCGGCGGCTTTTTTTGGAGATAAAAAAATGGAAACTGTAACAGAGGAAGAACAAGCGGAAGGCAGGATCATCAATCTCAATACGTGCGAGGTCTGGTGTCCTTTGCACAAAAAGAATGTGTGTGTTATCGAGAAGTGTCTGGCGGGTCGGGGTCGTTGCCGGTTCCGTGAGGGAATACATTTCATGGGCCGGGTTATCTGCACGTGGCCTGAGGATGCCCCGTCGCGAGAGTCTTGACTATCCGACCTCACCTGTGGTATAATTCAGAGCCATTTGTTCTTCATCTAGTATGCCCGGTGGCTCCCGTCTCCACGACCGGAGCCGCCACCTTTTTCCCGTCCTGGTGCTTCTTTTAACAAACGTTACCGAAAATGGAACGGGACCCGGCCGGATCCTCCGAAAAACTCTAACAATCGTTAAAATCCATCCAAAAAGCCCCAAATCGAACTTTAGAGCGAAGTCTAGGGGGCTACAAGCGCCGTCGAGGGATCGCTGCGGGGTAAGAGTCGCATTTTTCAAATACCGCCGTTAAGGGCCGTTAAGGGGTCAAATCCGTCGCTGGTCCGCTTTGCGATTTTTCAAAAGTTTGAGCTGGTTTTGCTGGAACTGGAAAACTGCTTGCGAAGGATGGTAGAATCTGCTATAGTTGCTGGATGTGGCTAAGGTTGTTTGAAGTGTGAAAGCAGATTACTAGAGGAAGGAGAATTACCGTGAGAGAAAGAAAACGAATACTGATAATGCTGCTGGCGATGCTCATGACGGGAATCTTCATGTGGCTTGTCGTTCTTCCCGGCTGTGACCCAGGAACGACGCCAGAGGACCCCGAACTGGAAAAGCAGCTCGCGGAATTAGAGGCACGAATGAGACAAATCCTCCCCGATCCGAAGGCGGAGCGCCTTGCCGACCTGCTGGAAGGTGCTTTTGATGCTGACTACATCCCCGGCGTAACGGCCGTCAGGCGCGCTACACCGGCTCCCGCCGTCGCCAAAAAAAAGGTCTGGGTCTACGTGGATGGCCTCTTAACTCCCATGTCTGAACATGACCTCATGCACATGATAAGGATCGGATTCTATATTCTAGTCGTCCCGGAGTGACTTGCTTGGTAGGTCTGGCCTCCCGGCCTTCCAGGGGGGCCGGGCCTATCCGAAGGGAAAAACGGGAGGCATAGGGAGGCTCTTGGCGTGTTTTTGATACTTCTCACGGAACCTCCTCGCCGATCTCTCCAATTCGTGTTTTGGTAGAAAGCGCCGCGTGGCTCCGCCTAAGTGCTGGATGATAAGGCGCGGCGTGTTAGCGACCCGGAAGCCGCGCTCCCTCGCCCGATAGCAGTAATCCGTATCCTCTCCATTATTCACCAGCGATTCGTCGAAATAGCCGACACAGTGGAAACAATGACGCGTTATCGCAGTACAGCCTCCTCCAACGTGCGGATAGTCGATAAGCCCATCCGGTGACACCTTCCCATTAAGCCGCTCGATTTGATCTGAGGGAATCCCTGAGACGATCCCGACTCCGGGCTTATGCGCTTCCTCTACGAGAATGGTCAACCATTCAGGCGGTGCTAACATATCATTGTCCAGGAAAACTAGCGGATCGCCGGCCGCGACGGCGAGGCCCGCGTTCCGGGCTTTTGCACAGCCGCCGCGATTCGGAACGCGGATCGCCTTCTGTGCTACGGTCTGAAAGTATCGGATCGATCCATCAGTGGAACCGTCATCGACGAGGATCAACTCATAGGGGTAGAAGGTGTTTTGCTGGATAGAGTCAATGCAGGGGATAGAGAGGTCGTTCAGGTGATTGTAAGCGCACATTATGACCGACGCCACCGGGATCGCGTCGTATGGAGAACGCGCCGGCTGTGAGACAACTATTCCCATTTATTCTTCCTCATCTTCACCAGTACAGCAAGAAACCCCGGCGGCTTCCAGGGACCCGAACTCCTTTTCCAGCCGGGCGAGGCAATCCTCAATAGCCTCCGACAGTTGAGCCTCACCGCCAGTCAATTCCTCCGCTTCGGTCTTGAAGAGGTCGAGGGTCTGTTTCTGTGCTATAGAGGCCATGAGCGTTTCCACGCGATCCAGTTTCCAGCCGGCGCGCTGCAAACATGCCAGAACGGGATCATCAGAGGTCGCCACGTCCTCGACCTCAAACGGCTGTAATTCCCTCTTAAGACCCGGAAACAAGGCCTCCTCTTCTTTGCTCAAGCTTTGTCCTAAAGCTTCATCTGGCAGGTCTGGCAGGTCCACAAGTGCCGGCGGCGTTGTTTTCCTTGCTGCATACCACAAGAGGCCTCCGTATGCACAGAAAACGGCCCACGTAGCTATCTGAAACGGAGGCCCCTGCAGAACGGGTCTCACGTCGCCCGGCTGGTCCGGGTCGAGGTCAGCGCCGCGCGGAATTATTATCGGGCCATATTCCGGGTGAGGATACCGGCCCGGCTCGATCCCTCTGAGAGCGGCGGTTGAGGTAAGAATCCGGGGTATTATCGCCCTCGCAGCGACTTGACCAGCGAGGTTCCCAAGAAACCGGGTAAGTGCGCTCATTTCCCACCTCCCAGAAGAATCACAAGACCGACCGCCGCTATGCTCAGGGGCAGGATCAGGCTGCTTGTGATTCGGTCGGGTTCCGGTTCTCGCTCTAGCTCTGGCTGAATCTCCGCCGGCTCGGTGACACATTGCCTCGTTACCGGGTCGGCTTCCTCTCCATAAGAGCAAAAGGGGATCGATACGATCCGATGGCCCATATAGATTCTCATTAGCTCATACCAGTTTTGAGCGGTCTCTGTAAGAGGGGATCGCGCAGCTAGTATCTCTCCGGCTTGCTCGAACTCAACCAGGTAGAATTTCTGATCGGGTCTTATCTCTCCATCTGCCATCCTGATCGCGCCGTCTCTACCGAGATTCAGACCTGACTCATAATGGTTCGCGATTTTCGTGGCGATAGTTTGCGCTGTATAGAGATATGGCCCTCCACCGGTTTTGATCTCTGCCCAGGTAGTGTCCAGGGCAGCCTCCGTCACGCGGTCGCGAAAGGGATCGCGCGCCGGCGGCTGCTGGCCTAAGTTAGATACGATCATCATTCGACCCGACCTCCTTTCTTGCGAAGTGCATAGATAACAAGTGCGGTTCCTGCCAGAAGCCCCCAGGGGATTTTCGTCTCTATCTGTCCCGGGACGTGATAGGTCGGTGTTACTACAGGCTCCAAACCCTGAGACGGTGTAACCGGCTGAATCTGATCTGTAACCTGTGGGTAAGTGACGGCCGGCGGGAGAGGTTCCGGCGGCGGCAAGTGTGGCAGCCGATCCACCACAAGCCTGATCCAGTCCAACCACACAGCCCGCGGGCCTCCCTCTGGCTTTGTCATCGGCAAATCAGGCGGCGGCAGGTCCGGGACGAGCGGAGCCACGCGCTCGATCCAGTTTAGCCAGTCTATCGGCACGTCGCCCGGCGACGGCGGAAGCATCACCGGCTCTATGAGTACCTCTTCCACGCCGGCCACCCATTCATGCGGCGGCAGGGCAGGCCTCGGGAGCGTGAGGCGGTTCGTGAACGTCAGATACTTCTCTAAACAATCCAGGATGCCGAGACAAGTCTGATCCCCCGGCGTCGGGCCTGTGGCGTAGACATCCTGAACACACAACGTTACGAGCCAGGGCGGGAGGAGGTCGCTTATCTGTAGCTGGCCGTAGGCCTTGACGAGGGGTACGCCGTTCTCCACCAGATACCTGATGATCTGGTCCTCTTTGATGTTGGGAACCCAGAACGTGATACCATACAGCGTCAGCTTTTTGCGGAGGGGGCTGCCAGAGTCACAGCGCGGGCCTCCGCTCTGCCTCCGAATCGCGATATCCGGCGAGGCCGGGGAAACGTCGATATTCTCAGAGATGGGAAATGTCACGACCATTAGAGGCCTCCGGGTCTTTGCTCAAGTGTAGCCGTCTGTGATAGTCTCGATCCAGCCGTCAGGATAGACGCCGTATTCGTCCCGCGCATCGAACAGGAAATCGCCAGGGTGTTTTCGACGAGCCAGGGAGTCGAGGTTCAGCCAGTGACCCCCTACAGCGTCAACGTGACAGTATATCCTTTCGATAGCAGGATAATAATGCCGGAGATTCGGCAGAATGACAGAACTCACATAGTCGGCCTTGCCGATATAGCATTCGGCATAGGCGTGTGCGCCCAGGAAAGCATACGCGGTCACGACGCGAGCTGTACCCGCGACGGCCTCCACTATCGCAGCCATGAGGACGGCCACATCGTCGCAATCACCCACAAGCCCGGCCTCTATGGTCTGGCTTGCAGGGGAAACATACTCGAACCGGTGCGGGTCCTCGACATATTTGAAGTCGTCACTTACGCGCTGCCAGAGTAGACAAATCTGCCCGACGCTAAAATTGCCGGGAACGGCCGCCGCTACAGACACCGCGAAGTTCCGCGTTTTGGGATTTGTGGGGTCTATGGCGGCGCTGATCTGCTTTGCGACCTTCTGTCTGGCAGCCGTCATCTGAGTTGATCCTTTCACCTGCTACGCTGTAGGATAACAGCCAGAACAACGACGCCGGCGAGCAGCCACGCGAGGGTCTCTGTGTCTATCTGCCCTCCCGGCTTCGTTATTGGTTCTGGCTCCACCACCGGCTCGTCCTCTGGGAACACAAGTTCAAACGGCTCATATTCGCCTGTCTCCGGGCTACGCCTGATCCCGTTCAGCATCAAGATAGTCTCCGCCGCGATCTCGATGGGTATGTCCGGGAGGCTTCTTCTGAATTCGTGAAAGGTCTTTGCTACTGCATAGGCCTCCCGGTTGATCTCCTCTTTGCTCATTCCCGGCTTATATTTTTCCAGAACGGCAATGACGGCATATCCGACGGTCTCTGAATACGGAAAGCGCAGGAAGCCCGGCTCGTCTGAGATCATCCTGTAGAGCGTTGACCGGCTACTGGTCCGGCGCTTCCTGATTAAGCCGGCGGCCTCCAGTTCTGCATAGACGCGCGCCCGGTAGCTTTTCATGCTCCAATAGCCGATCAAGCCTCCCAGCGCGGCCCCGATTCCTGCCCCGATAGGCCCCCCTATGCTGAAGCCTGTATAGGCCCCTGAAGCAGCGTTCACCGCGATCCCGATTTTCTTGTTCCTCATGCCGTCAGAAAGTGCCTCAAACTGCGCCCGTCTTGCCTCTGCCTCTGTCATGGTGTAGTCAACGCTATATATAGCGTCTCCGCTTTTGCCGTTGCCGTTATCAGCGCGTCTTTGTGTGCCTGTGTTAGCGCGTGCGAGTTCCCGGCGGGGTCTCGTAGTGTATATCCCACCGGGAAGTCTGCATTATTGAGGGTCTGGTGTCGCTCTACCTGATAGGCCATACTGAAAGTCGCCGCGCTGCTGACGGTTCCCATCTTAAGAAGCAGGGCGTCGTGATCCGCTTTTAGCTGGTCAAGTTCCGTCCGCAGCGCATCGACCTCCGCCTTCAGGCCTTCACGTCTCCAACTAAAGAATCCCTCCGTCGCGGGTTCCTGTGCAAAGCCTCTCATGACAAGTGCAGCAAGCAAAAGAGAGGCCACTATCCAGAATACACCGTATTGCCTAAGATGTCCTCTCATAGCGCCCTCCTCGCTTCATCATGCTCGCCAGAGCAAGCCCTCCGATTATCCCGCCGACGATTATCAATAGCGTGTTATTATCCCCGTCGGTCGTCGTCTCTGTAATGTCTAGGACGACCGGCGTAAGGTCTATGTCTGGTATGTCTGGTATTGGTACAGGTTCCCAAATCTGAGAGGTTATCACCGGCTGGATTTCGTCTGTGATCTCTGGCCCAGGGACGGGCTGTATGACTATCTCACGGATCGGCGGCTCATAATAGGGGAGGGTAACGCCGGGCGTCATTATGATTGTCGGTACAGGGGTAAGCGCCGGCTGTGTGTAGATCGGCGGCGGCTTGCTCGACATATAGCCGCGCTCGACGATAGCGGCGGCGATCTCTTGTCTGCTGATGCTTGTTCCATACGCCGGGTCGGTTTCCCTGAGCCTGTCCTGTACCAGATCGATCATTCGCGCAAAGAGCGTCGCGCTCACACGCCAGGGGTCGCCCGTCGGCGTCACGACTACCCTAACCGTTCGCAGGGCATAGTTGATGCTCTCATGAAGCGCATCCGGCACTTGCCCGAAGGTAACGCGACTGAGGGGCAATCCCAGGCCCGACAGAACGTGATTGACGGCTCTCGCAAGAGCTAACGTCTTTCTGCCCCCGGCGTCGCTCCGTAGAGCGCCGGATAAAGCGATCACCATGTCAGCTTGCCTCCCTTCGGCTTCCTTTTCCGCTTCCCCGAAACGCCGGATAGTGGCGGGTAGCAGTAGCAGCTCGCGGTTTTAACGCCGGCCTTCAGTCTGCCTTTACAGTGAACTGGTATGTTTAGCCTCAAGAAAGCGTCCCAGGTGTTGCTAAACTTTTCATGGGCTGCCTCTTTTCTGAGGTCTCTGCCAAGACTATTCAGATACCAGACCGCGCGCTCACAAAGCTGCTTCGGAATTTGGCTCTGCTTTGGTGCTGGTTTGTATGGGTCTTTTCCTGCCATGATCCTCCTCCTCCCCTTTGCTCAAGCTTTTGAAAAAGGTTGATTATTCCCATTCACCGTCCTCTATCGCGTCCTCAATCATGCCATGAGCGGCGTCCTCGAACTCGTCCCAGGTCTTTCTACGGAGCTTCCGCCACGCTCCCTTTTCTTTTTTCGGGTATGCCTTGTGTATTTGCTCCATCAGGTCATCGAAATAATCATATCCCATCTCGGCGGCCATCTCATCCATCGCAAGCCCCTCGCTGTTTCTCAAAAACAAAGGGATCGCCGTATATTCCTCCGCCTGAAATTCTGGCGGTTCCAGACCGCTCGGCCATCTCGGCGGAGCGATCCCGCCGCGTGATAAGATTTCCCTGGCGAGTATCGGTTCTCTCTCAAAGGTTTCCTCGTTGTACATCTCGGCCATCCATTGAGCCATCGACCTCACCTCTGAGGGTTTTGGCTTGACCTTCTCTGAGGCCTCCTCCGGGTAGGGCGCGATGAAATCCATACATGCCCTGCCCTCGCAGGCCGTCTTATATTTCTTGCAGCGTGTCACCTGCTTATCGTAGAAAAGAGAGAAAACCTTTTGATTCTTAACGCAGACCTTGACCTGTTTTACCTTCGGGTCCGGCGCATCGGCGCAGGAGCGGACGTTGCACTTTCGGGCGTACATTCCACACTTCCAGCCGCCGTAGTCGTCAGGTATCCAGATCGCGCAGTTTATGAGCTTCCCTTGAAGTGTCGCCGGCAGCCCCCTCATTACTCTGCGCTCCTTCTATGCGAAAAACACAACGACCTGATACCTTGCGTTTGATCCGGGCGTCTTGTTCTTGAGAGCGATTCCCCGCGCCGACGCCCTGTGAAACCACGACCCCAAATCCTTGTCAGGATCGACTTCTTTTTCGTCCTGGTAGTTGACCCCATCCGGTGACAATTTGAACGTCAGACCATTATTCCACGTCTGGACCCAGATAGCCTCGCTCTGCTCCAAATTCGGGAACTGTATCATCGCCGGGTAGGCGTCTCCTGTAGTGCCATCATAGGTCGTGTTCCGGGTCGGTATGTTCCCGTCAAGCTCCCAAATGGCAAGCTGGACGCGCCCTCCGACTTTAAAAACAAATTCCCTGTAACCGTAGAACATCCCGCGATGATTCATAATAGATTAGGGCCACAGCCAGGGCTTTTTGATTTTCGGATCTCCGCGCGTTCCCAGGCCTCGCGCCTGAGCGTTAAACGGTGTCGTATCGTGGCCGTGTGCCAGTCCTGTCGGTTCGTTGTGGGTCAGGTCTCCCATGTCCAGTAGTGGCTCCGTCGTGACTTCGTTTGCGTAGGGCCAATTTGCAGACCCGCGATCAAGCCCCGTCGGCGCGTTTGCGGTTCTAGCGTCGGCGTCGTCCAGGATGACTCCCATAGCCGGGACGTTTGGATAACTCCAATTCGCCGGGAGGGTGTCTGGCTCCAGGAGCGGCGCGGCCCCCACAAATCCCCTCCCTGCTGCCCCGACCCATCCCTTCACCATGCTACCCGACCCCTTTCCTCAACTGTAGCCCCGCCGCTATAAGCGCGGAGGTCGGGTTCAGAGAGAAATTCTTGGCGGCCCGGTTCACGTAGTCGGGATCGACGGCGAGCGTGTTGGGTCCCTTGAACACGTTTGTTACGTCAGTACCGTTAGTATAGAAATCGTTGTAGTCGAGGTAATTTGACTCTCTGACGTTGTTGGCGCTGATCCCGGTTCCGTTGTTCGAGAGGATATTGTTCACTATGTCGTTGATCTCCCCGTTTCCCAATTCGATCCCCGCGCCTGTGTTTCCGTCACAGGTATTCCCCTGATATTTGCCATAGAAACTTGCCGTAAATATGCCGTCCTGGTTATCATAACACAGGTTATTCAGGAGCGTTACCTGTGACGACATTGCATATATGCCCTTAACCGAGTCGTGACATTCGTTAAACCTGCCGATCCCATTGGATGAAATATTAAGCGCATACCCATTGTCAGATATAACTTCACAATCCTCAACGACTACCCCGCTCCCGGTCGCGGATATGCCGTACCTGTTCGCGGTTCCTGAGTTGTTCTGCACTTTCAGATTCCGCGCTCTGGAATAGCTCCCGGATAATTGGAGAACGTTGACCGCGCTTCCTAATATCCTCAAGTGTTCGATGATCCAGTGAGTCGGGAGATTGATCCAGAACGCAGCAGTACAGATGATATATGGTCTATCATCGTCCTGGGGATCATCCCCGCGTGTGGTGTTATATCCGTAGATTCTGATCCTCAGTGTCGTGGTCCCGATCTTCGCTATGGCAAGTATCTCCGTGAGGGTATACGTCCCGGCCATTATCCAGATCGTGTCACCTGCCAATACTCCCTCGAAAAAGGCGTCTAAGAGGCTCGCCCTGCTGCCCCCGACCTTGCCATCACCGGACGATCCAGCCGCGCCGGGCGTCGGGCTTCTGTCCAGGACGACGTTGTTGGCGTCCGTCCAGGTCTTGATATAGTACATCGCGACTGTGAAGTTTACCCCTGCGCTGATATATACACCGTTCCCCGGCATCAAGTTCGTGAAAAGCCCTCCCGCGTCGCCGTCTGTGAGGGTCGTACTGCCAGCCCCGGAGGTGGTGAGGTTCGTGAAGGTTTCCTCTGCTGCATCCTGATCCGTGTAGTCAACCGAAGTCCCTGGAATCTCATCATAGAAATAACAGCCGTTGAGGTCGTTCCCACCGGGTCGTACTCCCCATAGAGCGCCCGCCGTTAGTGCCATGATTAAACCTCCCTGAACGCCAGATTCGTATTGAAGTATCGGAAAGAGCGGCCGCCTATCGCGACGGTATCCATAATGCTGAACGCCGGCCCTGATAGCCTGTGAACGTACCTAGCGATGCCGATAGGAGTGGAAAGCCTTATGAGTGGATACTGCCAGACGACATTCGTTACGCCGTCATACAAGTTGGGCGAGGAATTGACATAATAATCTGTCATCTCTCCCAGGGAAAGGCCCCAGCTTCCATTATGCGCTCTCAAAATCACCGGGGTCGCGGTTCCCACAACTCCGACTTTATACGGTGTGGCATAGCTTTCGGGGTCGGGCATAAACGTCTGAAACATTCCCCCCCAGAACCAGTTATAAACACCGGCGACCTCTAACGTCATAAAAAAGCAATCGCGATCCGCCGTGAGGTAGTAGTAGGTCGGGAAGTCTCCGGGTAGTGCGTCTATGGTCTGATAGGCCGTCCCGTGTGATGGGACTGTATCATCCGTCGCTCTGATCTCATAGCGATCCTGATCTTCCTCATACCGATAATGAATGTATATGTCGTCTATGCCGCTCTCACCGGGAGAGTTCCAAAAGTGGTCAATGGGAAAAGCAGGTGTCGGGTTTGCAACCTTCGTCCATCCTATAGCCGTGAGGAAAGCTGATATTTTGCTCTCAAGGTCGGTCTGACCGGTCGCGACCCCGTTTGCATGGGCGAAATGAGCGCCCTCAAGCTGCCCTACTGGCACATTGCCGCCGCTTCGCATACACCACCGCATCGTACCCGTACCCATGACGATCCACGTCGAGGTTGCGCCTGCGTATCCCGTCGTGATAATGTCCTCCGGGTTTACGCCGGCGAGGACGTTGATCCGGCCGGATACGTCCGTCGGCTGTCCCACGATTTTGTCATAGGCTACCTCGTCCTCCTTAAGAGCAAAGACCGCCACCGAATCGTCAAGGGGGTCTTTTATGTAGCTATGGGTCAACTGCGATGCTCTGATGGCCTGATCCCATGCCCCGTCGTCCGCTTTGAGGACGTAGCCATTTCTGATCTGATCCATCATGTGCAGGCCGATAGCGACCATCTGCTGTTCTTCATCTACAGTCAGCGAAAAAGGTTCCACGATCCCCACGTAGCAGCCTGTATATCCGGCTCCGGCTTTGAAGTTCAGGATCACCTTGTCCTTATCCGCGCCTATCCAATACTGGAACGGGACCGCACCCGCGCCCGGGGCCTCCAAATGTCCCACGTATACCGTCGTCTCCGTTGTGAAGTGAGTTCCAGCAGCGTCGTCCTGGACCCTGTACCATACGCGTCCCAACGTTACAGCATCCCTCCGAAAGCGGATAAATAACTTCGTTCTGCCGCCGAGTTCTCCTGGAGAAGAAAAGACGACGGTTGTTGTCCCTGTCCCTGATTCGACCGTCCATCCTATCGCCACCAGACCGGCCTCTAAGAGGGCAAACATGTTCGGCACGTCGTTTGCGGTTCCCGTCACGTAGTTATAAGCCATGCAGACCTCCCCCTAATCCCCCGCCGCGCCCTGATAGCGTGAATTCGATCCGGCGGTTTTATTCTGAACCTGTAAATGAGTCGCGGAAAAGGGAAAGACAAACGGGCGATCCACATCGACCTCGAATGCGTCATTGTAGGTCGTCCCTCCATCGCTTGAAAGCCTGATATTGAGGTTGTTATCCCAAGATTCCGCCGATATAAGCCGACTCTGGAAGTCCAGGGGTATATCCGCGCTCCACGCGTCAATGCTGCTTCCTGTTTTAACATCCAGCCGTCTTGAGGGTCTCCATCCCATCTTTACCTCCTCCCTTCCCTGTATTGAGCGTATCGCTCCCAACAGCGCGAGCAAAGCGGCCGGTCGTACTCGATGATCTGCCATCCTAATTGTGCGCTGCCTGTGATAGAATATGACTTGTTTATGATGGGGTTGTACCAGACCTCCGACCCCATTCCTGCCCTCATGAATTCTGTACCCTGTGGGAGTATGATATTATCGCCGGGTTTGACCTGCCAAGACCTCACGAAAAAGCCCCTATCTGTAGATACCGTTTGCCCTGTCGATCAGCGTCCTGAATCGCGGGTAACGGTATCTGATAACGCTGTCAACGTATTCCTGATTTCTGAACTTGCCTCGGTCGATCTGCGGCGTTCCTGCGTTGTACCCTGAGACGGCCCACGATATGGGGTCGAATTGATCCATAAATCGCTGCCTCTGCCAGTCCAGGTATTGAGCGCCATAGCGGATGTTGATCGAGGGATTGAGCAGGAGATCGGGGTCGTCACTGAAGCCCAACATTTGAGCGGTCGTAACGCGTATCTGCATTAAGCCGTATTCACCAACAGCGCCGCGAGCTGCGTAGTCGCCGCCGCTCTCTTTTGAGATTATAGCAGCGATAAGCGCCGCGTCAAGGTTGAACCGCTCGGCGTTTGCCTCGATCTCCGTGAGGTAGGATAGCACGCGGGCCTCGGTGGACGTTATAGGCTCCGGGATCATCTCCGGGTGTTCCCGTAGAAGCTCCGCGACCTCCTCATTAGTCCTCCACCGCTCGTTTACGCTGTCCCAAAAGAGATGGTGTAGCTCGTCCGGGATGAAGCCCTGCGGACGTGAGCGCAGATAGAGTATGAACCCGCACCCGATGACGATCCAAAACAACTTGATCACGGCGATTGCCTCCCCTTCCGCTTTTGCTCAAGATTTCTCCAAAAGCTTGACTAGACTACAGGAAGCCAAAGAGTTGATACGGCTACCGTGACGTTGCCCGGACCCGCGACTACAACGTAGAGGTCTTGGGAGGGGGTAAGATAGAGTTTCATGCTCTTTTCCGGCTCGATGAATGGTGAATTGTCCGAAGAGTTCACCGTACCCGACCCGTAGAACAGGAATTGAGCGTTATCGAGGTTTGTCACCAGGATCGGGATCGTGTAGCTGTACGGGTTCTCTGCCAGCACTTGCCGGGAAGTGCCTATACTGGCAGTTCTGTGATCCTTCGGGAAGTTGGCAAGCTGTAACCTCTTAAGCTCTACCAGCCGGCCGATGGGAGTATAGGCGACCCCGGGGCCGCTGATAGGGGCTTCAAGTTCCGGGGCTAGTTCCTGCCGCTCGATAACGTCTATCAGCTTATCCAGCCTGAACGCAATCTGCCTCGCGGCCGCACAGATAACCTCAGCCTCCGAAGTTCCCATATCCGGCCATTCACCGCGCTGTATCCTCGCTAGAACATCGTTCATGACGATCCCCCTTCCTTTGGATTAAACCGTCGGTGTAGGGAGTCTCCGCCCGATGAATAGCAAGTACAACGTATCTGTCGCGCCTCCGTTGTTAGTGGCCTCCACCATGATAGCCGAACCCTTATCGAACGTATACGGTTCGGGAAGCTCGAAGGGCTTTTGATCCACGTCACCAACGAGGGCATTTATGGGAACCTCGTCGGAACTGAAAAACTGACCGGCTCCGTTGTCACTGATCCTGATCTGCCAGTCTCCGTTCGTGGCGTCCCAGTAAGCCCCTAGCCTCTCCCACCTGAACGGATAACTCCCGATGGGCTTCGCCGGGCTTGTGCTGGTTGCCGACACCGTCGCGGCTGTCAACGCGACCTCGATCATGTAGAAATAGCCGCGCCCGTTCTGCTGTCCCATAAGATAAACCTCCTTCCTTGCGGTCAAACCGTGTTTGCTCAAGATTTCTCCAAAAGCTTAAACGGCCATTGACGCGTTATCTCAGAGGTCTGACTTGCAGAACGTCATAGATCACGTAGACATACCCCGTTGCCGAGAGCGTTACTAACGTGTAGAATTTTATGTCGAACCTGAACGTGCGGTTTTCCGCGAGGTAGACCGGGATCATCATCCTGGGATTGGCCCCGGGGGATGGTACGCCGTTAGTGATAACGCCCACTGTCGCGAGGTTCGTGGTTGTCTGCTCGTTGCCATACGTGCCATACGCTGACGGGAAAGTAACCACCGGACCAGACTTGATCCTCAAGTCGTCGTCCATGATGGCCTCCGCGTATGCCCCGGCACAGAACAAGCGGATGTCTGCCTCGTCCATATCAGCTTGCGGCATCACGTTCATGCGATAGACGATGGCCTCTTGACCTTCTGGCAAGCGTGACGACTGGCTCATGTTCGTATCCTGCCGGGTTTTCCCCTGGATGTCCCGGAAGTACACAAAATCTGTCCCGGCTGGTATGGCCGCCGGCGTGATCTGGACGCGGTCATATATGACATCCTGTCTCATATCCGCGAATTTGCGGACGCCGACCCCCTCGATGAATAATTCGCCCGGCTTGCCCGTTGGGGATATTCCCGGAGGGAAAACCTGACCTAGAGTTGACATAAAAGCTGCGCTGTACTGTCCTCCACGCATTTGCAAATTTCCTTTCTCTTTTCAGAGGGCATCGCGTTCGCGCGATAGGTGGCCTATGCCACTACCCTTTTTCGTTACGGGCGTATCGCCCGGTCTGCTGGTGTAACGCAAGAATTAGTGGTGATCCCGGCGGCGCTCTACATGGCCCAAGCCGGATTCTCCTGCTGTACCTTCTGTAGATACGGGTCCTGGAACATCCATTCCGGGAGCGTACCCGCCGGCACAGTGACACCGAGTTCGTTCGAGGCTTTTACTGGCGCTCTCCGACGACCAGCGACCGCGCCTGAAGCCCCCGGCGTCAAAAGCGGCCCGACGATCCTCAACCCGTTTACTATGACTGGACCCAGAGCGACGGCCGCTCCCAGGTCTGGCTGTTTCGCAAACCGAGCGACGGCGTAGCCGCCGAGCAGGCCCACGATTACCTCCAGCGCCATTATCCACTTGGAATCTGCGGCGATCTTGATCATGGGGGCGAGGTAAGCGACCGCCTTACCAGCGACTATAGCCCCACCAACCGCGACGGCTCCCGTCAGTAGCGTTCCCTTAAGCTGCTCGATGTTAAACGGCAGAGCGCCAAGTTCACCAAGACCCACGCCGCCGCCTGAGAAATTCGCGCACCTCATGACGTACTTCCTGTGTGCTTTGCTCCACACGCGCTTTTTGCGCGTACAGTGTCTACGTCCTAACACAGAACTACCTCCTCTCAAAGTCGGTATGCCCGAAAAGAGCAAAACCTCTTCTACTGGCATGTTTACCTCCTATATCTCATTGATCATGCCCTAGCGTTTGCGCTTCCGGGTCGTTTTCTTCCTAGTCGTTTTCCTCTTCGTCGCTTTCTTCCTCGTTGGCTTCCTTTTCGGTGTCGAAGGGTCACGCGTACATCGTCGGATAGGGACGAATTTTCCGTCTTTGTCCCTGCAACTCTTACCGTCGAACGTAAAGCCGAGGCTGCTCCTACTGAGCGTTCTACTTCCTCCACCGGAAAAACCGGGAAGCATTTTCAGGGCCTGCGCTGCTGATACGATAGGAATACCCAGACCCGTTAGCGTCTTAGGATTCACGAAGCGGAAAACCACTTTGCCTCCACGCTTCTTTATCCAGCATCCGGCCTTCCCACCTTTTACACGTTTACACGCGATAGCGTTTGCTCTGGTGACTCTTGCCAATTTTTGATCCCCCTTTCTCTCGTCATGCTCCTTACAAAATGATCGAATGTAGGCAAGCCGCGATTATCTCAACCAGTCGCGCGGATGCCATACTATTATCCACGTAGATATTCGTCGCGTCCGCCGCGCTGCCAAGCGTGACCTCACCGAAAAGATCGGGATGTCCTGACAGGTCGCTGTAAACCGCGTTCACATTCGCCGCGTCCAGATCGGTCGTGCCTCCGGTGAAATTGGCCGCCGTCGGGTTTACCGAAATCTGAGCAACGACACAGGAATTCGCCGGGGTATCTGGCAGAACGACGCCGCCAAGTGTCGCGGCCTCTGTGCCGATCCCGATCTGCATAGCCCCGGCCGTGTCAATGCACAGCAGAACTATGTTATACATATCCTGGGTGCAATCGAACCCGGTCAGGACGAAAAAGTTATCAGTGATCCCCTTAGCGTAGTGAACGCCCGCGACAAGATAAGCCGCCGCGACCGCGACCTTTGCGGTGGTTTTCGTTGTCCCGATAGCCGCGCCGATAGCGGTAAAACACTGTGCCAGAAGCGCCTTTTTCGGGCCTGTCAGGTCGTTCTTCTCCACGATAAAAATCCAGTCGGGCGTTCTCTCCAGGCCGTGAACCACTACCTGATCGCTTGCCAGGGCAAGAACGTTGACCGACAGCTTCGCTATTTGTGACATTCTAAAGCCTCCTTACTTTTTGCAGGCCTGCCCTTGATCCAGCAAGCGGCGCGCCCTTACGCAATAAGGGAATGAAGGCAAGCCGCGATGACCTCGACGTTACGCGCAGAGGCCATGCTGTTATCAACATACACATTGGTAATGTCCGCCGCTTTTCCTAGCGTGACCTCTCCAAACAGGTCGGGATGACCTCCCAGGTCGGAGTAAACCGCGCCCGGTACAATTACACCATCGTCCAGGTCGTCAGTACCTCCGACAAAGTTCCCGGTTCCTGTGGGATTCACCACGACCTGAGCAACGACACACGAATCTGCCGGCGTATCTGGCAAAACAACCGCGCCCAACGTCGCCCCTTCAGTACCGATCCCGATCTGCATATCCCCGGCCGTGTCGATACACAAAAGACAGATGTTATACATGGCATTTGTGACATTGAACCCGGTCAAATCCCAAAAGTCGTCAGTCGCGGCTTTCGCGTAGTGAACGCCGCCGACTGTGAACGCCGCCGCCGCAACGTTCTGGATGTCCGTTTTCGTTGTCCCGATTGCTGTTGCGACATCAGTGAAACACTGTGCATAGAGCGCCTTCTTCGGGCCTGTCAATTCGTTCTTCTCCACGAGGAAAATCCAGTCGGGGATTCTGACGAGGCCGTGAGGTACAGCCTGATCCGCCGCGAGGGCGGCTATAGTTGCCGTCAGCTTCAATATTTGTGACACGCTAAAACCTCCTTACTTCCTGCCGCCGATCCTTGACTTCGCGGCGGTTATCATTAGCTGCGTAACGAACCACATCCCAAAGACGGACGCGGCTATGAGTATGAAAGACTGAGCGTTAAGCCCGAATTTGAAGCCTCCCCCCCCCTCAACGTCCCCACCGCAGACCAGAGCGGCCTCCTGCGGTGACATATTATACGGCGCGTTGCTGTAGGTCTGGACGCACTTAAGATAGTCAGACTTTTCCTCCCGTTTTTCGTGGAACTGCCAGAGCGTGCCTCCCCCCAGGATAAGCGCGCCACCGGCAATTATCGGGATCAAGAGTGGGATACCTAACTCCCCATTTCCCGGCTGTGAAAGTATCGGCCCTGCTGCCTGTGGCAGAGTCATCGCGGATCTGCTGAATATCATTGCCGAGCCCTCCTAGAAAAAGACCTTGCCGGCGATAAGCCCGGCGGCCAGCCAGAAAAGCGGGTGACTGTAGAGCGGCTTCTGTGCCGGCGGTGGACAGAGGAAGGGTACAAAGCCGAGCATCCTCTGACATTCCTCCTGTGACAACAGATCCGCGCACGTATTAAAAGCGGCGTCGAAAGCCTCCTGATAAGTGACTCTCGGCCCGGCTTCCACTTGCCCCAGAACGCCGTTAAAAGCAGCGAGGGCCGTCTGTCCTCTTGCTAATGTCATTAAACCTCCTCCTCCTCACTGTAGGCCTCCGGTTCCGACGGCTGCCTCCGTCTCTGTGTCCTCACAGGTTGCTGACCTCCCAGGGCGATGAGGGCAAAAACAGCGACCCCCATAACTACCAGGAGCCACTTATTGATCCCCTTTTCCACTTCCACGCCGTTCGGGATGGGTGGCAGTATTTCTTCTTCTTCCTCTTCCATTTCCGTTATAACCGGCGTCGGGTAGATCGGGATATACTTCCCATCATAGTCTATCTCGTCACGCGGCCCGACGACAACAATCGCGTCCTCTGGGCCATCTGGTGGAACTAACAGCCCGTCGGGTATTTCACCATCCTCACCATCCGGGACCGGCGGCGCCATTGTGACAGTTATGCCGCGTGCCAATAGCTCATTCTCAATGTCCGTGTTGGTGATTACTCCGAACTGCATATCGGCCTCCCTAGAAAATCTTGCCGCTTTTCATCACGATAAAAGCGAGACCGCCAATGACTATCCAGCCCCAGGTCGGAATTGCACCAAGCCCGGCCTGCGCGGGGATGGGTAAGCAAGCCCCGTCGGGCGTCGGATAGAACCCCTCTGGACACTTCACGCCAGGGACAACCGCTCCGCCGCCGAACTGCTGACTCAATAATGCCTCCCAGGTCGCGGCCGACCGGTGCTGAGGGTCTGCCTTGCTGATCTGTGAGGCTATAGCTGCGACCTCGCTCTTCTCCAACGTAACAACGCCGGATTGATCCTTCGCTCCCTTGACAGCCTCATACGCTGACACGCCGAGCCCGATCCCGCTTATCACCCATCCGGCGATCTGCATCGCCAGGGACCAGTCGAACCCCAGACCGGCCCGGCTTCCTGAAAACGTCATCACCGGGTCAAAGGCCTTGAGCGCCGTCTGTCCTACTTTCCTCTCGATTACCATACGAACCTCCCTCCTCCGTTTCGTGTGAAAAAAACTACCGTTGAAGCTGCAACCTCTGGCCGCCGATGACCGGCGTGTAGGTGCGCTGATATACCATCTGATCAGTGACGGCCTTAGCAACCGTTATCAGACTGTTAAAAATCGGGTCTGCCACTTCCAAACTACCGGGATATGCTCTTATACCTCGCGCCGCTAGCGCGTATGACACGGCCTCGGATACGATGTCCGACTCCACCAAACAATGCCGGTATCGGTCCGGGACCCTGCCGACCTCTGCCTCCGCCGCTCGTCTGCAGGCCTCGTATGTCTCAAAGATCGGCGCTTGCAGCGCCCACTGAACGAGCTGTGCCTCCCCGCTCACAACCGGCGTCACTACCTCCTCCTCTGCATACTCACTTTCAGGAAGTATATTCCGCTCTCTCAATTCCTGGTCGATCCGCTCATTCGTCAGAAGAAGCCCCCCGACTATTGCCATCTGCTGATGATACTTCGGCAAGCGCGCGAGGCGCTGTCCCTCTGAGTAGAGGTCGCCTATGATCTCACGTCGGCCCACGTCGGCGATATAATACGGCGCGGGGTATCTCTGCGCTAGATTATATCGCGGGAGGATGTTTCCGAAGGCCTCCTCGATCAATGCCTCAAGCGCGGTTCTCGTCGGCGTCGGAGTCGGAGTCGGGGTCGGTGTTGGAGTCGGAGTCGGGGTCGGAGTCGGGGTCGGAGTCGGGGTCGGAGTCGGTGTTGGAGTCGGGGTCGGAGTCGGTGTTGGAGTCGGAGTCGGGGTCGGTGTTGGAGTCGGGGTCGGGGTCGGTGTTGGAGTCGGGGTCGGCGCTGGCTCCTGGATCGTGAGCGTCTGCTTCAGCAAGCCGTCAACGTATGCCCGGACCGTTCCCTCTCGCGGACTTGATACTACCCCACCTCTGCGGATATATGGGTCTCTCACCATTTCCCAGTAATAAAGCGCCGTATTTGTAACCTGTTGGAGATATGGCCCATAGTCGGCCGAGGTCATGGTCCTGTCTGGCGTCCTAGCCATCCAGAAAGCGACGGCGGCCTGCGCTCGTTCCTGCCAGTCGGGCGCGGCGGTTCCCACTGTGACGCCCATGCTCTGTAAAAACTCCGGGTTGATCATCCCGGCGGCGGTCTGTATGTCGCGCCGATCTGCGGCGTCTTTCACAAAGACCGGATCGGAGGCTATGGCTTGCAGAAAAGAGAGAGCGCCCCTGAGAATTTGATCCGCTTGCTCTGACGTGATCATGATTCGCCCGTCGGGATAGCTGATCCGTAACGCCCTCATCGAAGCCATGATCGCCCATTCTGCGCGCTGCTTGTCCGTTGACGCCCACCATTGCCGTTCCTGGGAATAGGGGATCGGTGAGGTTCCCTTCGCTGTGGATATGAAGTCGGGCCGCTGATCCCGCGTCCCACGCGTGATCTGGAGGGAGTTCAGGTATGACAGGATCGCCGTCGTGTTCCTCTCTCTCAGATCGACATAAGTGATCCCCGTAGGCGGCGATCTTCTGGGAGCGGTATATTCTACATGGATAATGTCATTCGCTGCCTTGCTAACAACAGCGTCGTATATGTCACTTCTCACAGTTCCCGGTATCAGAGGAATCCGGTTAAATTCCAGGTTCTTGTTGACTATCTGCTGTAGGTCTGCCGTTATGGACGGCATAACGGTTGTCGGGGTCGGCGTGAGGGTAATAACCGGGCCGGGGGTTACTGTCGGCGTCGGGGTCGCTGTCGCGGCGGCGCTCTCTGCGATATAGATATAATAGCGCGTCAGATAGTTTTCCAGGTAGAGTCTGCTCGTCAGGTCTACAGCTTCAGATGTCCTAAGATAATAATTCCGACTGTCCAGAACGCCCACGTATGTTTTCGGGTATGTGCTAACGCGTGACCAGTTGTACGCATAGTCAAGGATTTGATTATAGAGGCCATCAGGGATCACTTTCTGGCTGCCCGTTCTGATCCAGGGTTCCCTGTATCCCAAACGAGAGAGGGGAAGCTGGAAATTTTTAAACGCATACTCTAGCGCGTGCTTTGCGTACACGGCCGGGCTTCTGACCATCTCCCCTACGACCGTCGGTGTGGCCGTCGGGGTCGCTATGGCCGCCGATCCACGGAAAAAGCTGTAGTTCCGACCTAGAAAGACGGTAAGATATGACTCAGTAATCGTCGCGATCCATCTGGAGTCACGGACGATATATCTGTGAGTCGGGGTCGGGTAGTAATAAAGTTTCGGATAAGAGGTAATCTGGGACCATGAGAGGGCATATCTCACAACCGCATCGAATACCTGTGGAGGTGCATCCATCCTCCTCCGGTTCCCATAGATCGGGATCGGCTGTTCCATACGCTGAAAAAGCTGTGTATTTGTCTTTATTGACATGTCAAGAGCATGTCGGGCGTAAAGGGCCGGCGTTACGTCTATCGGGCGCGCTGCTGTCGGGGTCGGCGTAGGGGTAGGGGTAGGGGTCGGCGTCGCTGTAGGGGTAGCTGTAGGGCTTGCTGTAGGGGTCTCTGTAGGGGTAGGGGTAGGGGTCGCTGTCGGCGTCTGCGCTAGAATACCAGCGAAGATTCTCTGGGTCTGCTGTCTCCCTCTGCGCTCGATTACCATCACACGATCTCCCATTGCTGGAAAATCGCGAACGCCAGGGAACGGAAAACCCGCGAGGATGAAACATTCCCTAGCATTCGCGGGTTTTCCTCTTCTGTCTTGTCAAGAAACTTGCTCAGTAAACCTCATATAACCGTGAATCTTCGATCCCGGCCGCCTCATATCCGACCGGGTTCTCTGCCTGTGTAGTGTCAAACGCGATCCATTGTTCCGGGTCGTGTGGTGGCAGGCCAACGACCAAATAGATATGATGAAAGTCGGGTTGACCCTCCATCCGAATAACTTTGATCATGATAGGATAGCCGACGGCCTGCAGTACCGCGCCGCCCAGGGCTGCCATGTCGTCACAGTCGCCCATCGCAAGTTGTAGCGTTCGCTGTGGGGTTCTGTACGTGTCGATCCCGAAGGTGTCAAGAGTGTAGCGGACGTTTGCCGTTATACGGTTCGCGATCTGTGTGACTTCTCCAAGCCAGTTCCGGGGTTCCACACACCAGCGGCCGGCGCATCTATCGGTCAAGGCCTGCGCGGCGAAGATGTGAATATCCTCAGAGACGCGCCCGATCTGGATGTTCTTCGCGATGAGTTCCACGCGATCATCCGTCGAGCTAACCGTCGTCAGCTTCCCCCTCATCGTGCCGAGAGTTTCCATCGAAGCGGTCATGCTCTTCCGGCGTTCCGGTGGGAACCTGTTTGGATTCATCTGTAGAATCGTCAACCTCATCCTGTGCCTCTCCGGCTGGCTCTGCCTCGTCCTCTGTCTCTGCCTCTGCCTCTTCCTCTATTTCTTGCGCTGCCTCTTCTTCCTCTGCCTCTTCCATAGACTCACTGTCCGGGTTAAGCTGTTCGTGAACAGCCTCGATCAGCGCCGCCCGGCACTCTGCCATAAAGGCGGGATCGGCTGCGAATTCCGGGATCATAGGAGCGTATTGATCAAAGATGTCTCCTGCATTATCGTCGGTGATGAAATTCTGCCACCTCCCGGCGATGCGCTGCGACCCCAGTATCAGGTTTACGGAGTCAACCATCTCGGCGGCTACGCTGTACGGATCATCCCTCTGCGCGATCACATATCGCAGCTTCATGAGCGCGCCGTATGCGGCATGTGACGAATCTCCGCCCCCTCCCTCCAGTTCGCCTAGTGGCGCGTCAAGAGCGGCGAGGGGATCAAGTGGGACGACTACCTGGGAATTGTCCGGCGGAGTAGTGGAAGAGGGAGCGGCCTCGGCCGACGCTGGTGTATCTAATCCCGACACGTTTACCGGGGCTTCTGTCCTTCCAGTCGGGTTAGTATCTGCCGGCAATGCGGCCGGGCCTGTTCCTGGATTCAGGCGCGAAGCGATGAGCGGCGCGAAGGCCGGGACCGCCTGTCCCAAGCCCTCGAAAAATTTGTCCATGCCACTAGAATTCGATCCTGTGGTCTGAACGGGAGCGCGGGTCTGCATCTCGTATTGCTTCATAAGCTGCATAACGCCAGATACCAGCGTGAGGGGATCGACCCCTCCATCACCAGCAACCGCTTTCATCTCTTTGATTCCCTCAATCATGCTCTTTACGATTGCTGACGGGTCGCCTTTCCCGTTCCCCTGATTTGTTAGGAGCGCCGTTATCATCGTCGTTAGCATCGTCGTGACGAGTTCCATGTTTTTGCCTTGCTGCTCCATCACGATTTTATACACGCTTGGGTCGCTTGCCTCGTCGGTTTTCTTCTCCGCTCTCTCTGCCTTTTCCCTGCCCTTTGCCATCCCTCCGACTTTGATCTTGTGGGTCTCCGGCTTTCCGTTGTCGGTCCTGATTAGCAAATGCCCGTCAGCCTTGCGGAATCCGACCCTGTAATTGCCTCCCCCTAGATGCTCACCTATCAGCTCGCGAAATGTGACGGGATCGACTTCATCCATCTCAAAGTTCTTGTTCTGAAAACCGCGCCCGTCAGAACCGATCCGCTCGACCTCGATAGTGATGTCCGCACCGGTCGCCTTGAGGTCTGCGATCCGTCCCTGCGGATCGATTGGCAAAGCCTCTTTCTCAATCTTTGAGGCCTTTTCCACGACGCCGTTTTTGCCGTCGAGAAATTGCCTCAAGCGTCGTCTCAGTCCCATTGTGCCTCCCCTTCATAGCGCGCCTGATAGTGTCGGCGTCCAGAGTGTGACCGTTCGTTAGCAGTTCGATCTCCGATTTGAGAAAAAATCGCGCCTTCCCAGGCCCCCTTAAGGTCGTCAGACCCCACAGGTCGATTTTCTGGTTCAGGGTCGTCTTACCAACACCTAGCAACCTCGCTGCCTCCGAAACCCTTACACTCACGGCCGGAGACAAAGCCCACTCTGGCGGGTTCCAAATGTCCTTCTGATGGTTCGCGACGTATTTCCTGGGATATTCGTCATTCACATTCTCTAGGCGCGCCCTAGCTAGTTGATACGGTATCAAATCCCCGTCGAAAGTCTCTCAAATACTATGTGTTCTGGTTCGGTGTCTGATTGGTGGGCTTAGTATCAATATACCACGAAGCGCCGGCCAATGTCAAGAAAGAAGCGGAAAGACGCCGCCGGCCGTGACCAAACTACCAATCCACCAATCCTAACGGCCGGCGGCGTTACCCTCCCTCTGGAACGGGATCAACCCCGATCTCAGTATATAGGGGATAGCAGAGCGCCGTCAATCACTTTCTCGTTGACGTTCTGACAGAATCGAGGTATGATGAAAGTCAACGGGGGAGGCTGTTATGATTGTGATCTCGAATCCGTCAAGGCGACGGGTTCCCCTTGCATTTAACGTGATCGCAGGAAAGACCGCGCTGGTAAAATTTGAGCGCATGATCCGGAGTATAGCGCCAGTCGCGGATCAAATCACCGTTGTATTCGATGAAACGGCCTCCCCTCCCATGTACGATATCGCGCGGCGGTATGGTGCGGACATAACGACCTCCAGATGGGTCGGAGACTTCGCAGGCCAGAGGAATATCGCCCTGGACATGTCCCGGTATCTTTACAACGCCTGGATGGATACCGACGAATCGCTCCGACCGGATGTGGCGCGGCGGATCGCCTCACTGATGACGGCCCCGCGTCTAAAGGCTTTTTACCTCTGGCAAGCTTCCCCGTCGGTGGATGGAAGCGTTACCTACGTTCCTCAGATTCGGATTTTTCCCCGGCTTCCCGGCGTCCGGTGGGAAATCCCGGCGCATGAGCAGATATATCCAAGCCTTGAACGCGCTGGCGTCCGTACAGAGCTAACGGATTTGAGGATCGAGCATTCGGGCTACTGGAACGAGCGGCGGGTCAGACAGAAGAACCTCAGAAACCTCAAGATTCTGGCGCGCTGGGTCCAGGAACACCCGGAGGATCGATTCTCCATGAAAAACTACCAGAACGCTGTCGCTTTCGAGCGGAGCAGGAAGGGGGCCGCGCTGTGAACGTCCTTAGAGAGAGTTTCCTTGAGAGCTACGATCAATGCAAGCGACTCCGCTCACCGGAAGAATGCAGAGCGATTGCGGTAAGTGGAGCGTCCGTCAGTGTGGACGGCTACCTCAGAGCATACGACCTCTGCGTTGAGACCTTCGGGCAGGCCCGTTGCAGACAGATGTTATCCTCTCCAACGACGACGACTATCACGGTCGCGCTTGTGGCTTTGCTTGCTGGTTTTGTCGTGGGGAGGCTCTTGAGGTAGGCTCTGAAATAATAAGAGGCGACCTGCGCTAGTCTGTTCAGCGCCCGTCACCTCTGCCAAATAAGCAATATAGTTCGCTCAAAGGTTATTCTACCACAAAACCGTCAGATTGTCAAGAAAAGGGCAGAGGAAAAGGCCGGCTGGAACACGCCCGGCCGACCTTCTCTCGCAAGGGACACAGGGTTTAGTAGTCGCCAAGGCCTAGATTTTCCGGCCTGGGATAGGGAGACGTACCTTTGGTAATCGTCCATACAGCGTCAACGTCATCATCATCCAAGTCGCCTGTAGCTGTAGCTTCAAAGACGTTAGGATCAGGCACAGTCACCTCATACCTGTACCGGACATCTCCATCAGGCTCGAAGCCAATATCATCAAACCCGGCGGCAGGAACATCCCATTTTCGAGGTGAGGAATTAGGCGCACCGAGTGGATTTGGCGTACAAACCATATAAACATCGTCCTCAGCCCTGTACGACTCTTCGCAGGTGCGGATCGCCGCCAGATTCCCGTTCGCTTCTGAAACCTTAGACTTCATAGCGAACTGCATAAACGCCGGGATCGCGATGGCGGCCAGAATAGCGATAATAGCGACGACTATCATCAATTCGACCAGAGAAAAACCACTTTCTTTTCGCAGCTCAAACATTTTCATTTCTCCGTCCTCCTGGTAGTTTCTTCGTGAGTTTATCGAACATTAGGAGAGTCTTAGCGTTCGGCGATGACAGAAGCTCCAAATCCCCTATCCCAAATAAGAGGGATACTCACTCGACCAACCGAAGGGTTCCCCTACTACATAGCAATATATGTGCCAATATCTGCGGCTTAAGGAAAAACTAGCATACCTCTATGCCGATCTAGGGCTAGAAGCGCAGAGGGAGTCGGTTTCAAGCCCGTAGTGTCCTGTCTAGCTGGATATGTTACCAGCGAGGCATAGGTCCGCTCCATGTGCATTTTCCGAAAGCCGCCGAGCGGTTTATGCAAACGCTGCCTTGACTTTTGCACCGTTCTATGGTAAACTTCCATGTAATTCTAATTATGCCTAGTTAGTGCTACTTAATGGAGGTATAGTAAAATGTCGGAGCAGAAGAGACCATTAAGCCCCGCCGAAAAGGGCGCGGAAGATGAATTACTTACCGTTCCCCAGGTGGCGGAAATAACTAAGAGATGCAATAAGACGATCCGTAATTGGATATATCGAGGTGATCTACCAGCGCAAAAGATAGGAAAGTACGGCCGGTTCCGAATCAAACGGAGCGACCTAAACGCCGCTCTGGCATATACACCAACTTCACCGAGCAATAATGCAGAGTGAAACCGGGAAAGTGAAAGCCCATAATGCAAAGGATGGGAGGTTCGTGGGTTCCTTTACCAGCACAGGTTATTGAGCTATTAGCACCTTATAGCGACGCCTGTACCAGCAACTATGTTCTGATGCTAAAGCGATTCTATGTAGAGCATATAACGGATGCGGAGGGCGAATGGGTAGTCGGCAGGATAGAGGCAACCTTGACGGAGGTAACGCGCAGGATCGACGTGAGCCGGGGCTGGTTTCTTAAGAGAATATGGCCGACCTGGACGGAGATCGGGGTCGCGAGGCAAGTCGAGAAGGGTTTTATCGAAGTGCCGATGCTATACGAAAAAGGTGAATATTACCAAATGCCTCTACCGGTAAGGAGGGAACTTAACGCATTGAGAGCAGAAATCCGGGACCTAAAAACGGAGCTAAAAGAGGCCAAAAGTGTCGAAAAACCGCGCGCGAAAAGGACACGATCCGCGCGCGAAAAGGACACAATGAGGCCTCATCGCGCGCGTTTTTCGCGTGATACATCCTTTTTAAAGGTTTTAAACAGTAAGAACTCTCTCTCCGGTAATACAATTATATCCGGGTTCTATAAAGGGATCGGCCAGACTAAAATTTCAAAAGTGAAGAGAGAGAGGGCTTCAAAGATTTTCAGAAAGCTAAGAAGTGACGGATTCGATCTTGAGGATATCGCGTTCGCTGTAGATTGGACGATAGAGAACGCGAAAGAGGAACTATACGACTTTGCAATCATCGAACACACAATCGGTCAAGCCATAGCGGCGAGTGATAAGCAGGAATTGGAGAGGAAGGGGATGGAAGAACGGGAAAAAGCGAAAGCGGAAGAAGAGTTGGAGCGTGAGGCAGAGGAACGGGAGCGCGAAAAGATCGAAGAATACAAGGCAAACCTCAGCCCGGAAAATCGCGCCGCGCTCCGTGAACGTGCAGAAGCAGAAATTTCAGCCGCCGGAATTTACAAGCCCGGTTTCATTTCCGAGCCGTTAATTTCTGCAAAGGAAAATGAGCTTGTCCGAAAGGAGCTAGAGGAATAGAGGTGATTTTCAATGAGAAACGCATTGTACGCGAATGTTATGAAGACGACCATTTTATTACTTGCGCTGGTCCTGTGTGGCTGCGCTTTTAACGTGGAGTACCCGGCGGAGAGCGAGGCGTCCCGGTGGGTCGGCTACTACCACCAGCAATTCGCTCAATATGGCTATAACGTTGTTCCGCCTGAAGGAGACGCCCCGGAGGTGCAACGGCAGGCATACATGCAAGTAAAAGGCCAGTATGACTCATTTCATCACAATGTTGAGCTGTTGGCTGCTACCATTCTCCTTGCGATCGTGTTGGGTGTCATTGCTATTTTATGACTTCCGATGTGAGAAAGGAGCTAGAGGAATAGAGGTGATTTTCAATGAGAAAAGCATTGTACGCGGTCGCTAAGACCGTCGAGAGCGGCTATCGCTTAAGAAGGGCGCTAGGTGTAGTTATACAAATACTCGTTATATGGGCTATTTTCATGCTGTTGTACTATATCGTCTTTGAGTTAATGGCAGCCCTCACGTTTTGAGCAAAGAGGAGGTCTAATGACAACCCTGTTAAATCTCGTAAACGAGAGGGCGCGGATCAATAGATACTTTCACACAAACGAATTCCTCTGTCGCTGTGGCTGTGGATATGTCTATATTGATCCTGACTTCTTTCTTAAGCTGATGATCGCGCGGGTTCAGTCTGACGTACCCTATA
>Ga0209977_10000077_pt1 | contig 35603 bp, 32 predicted proteins | sample SumtaG_2_FD_183113 | JGI IMG/M metagenome (GOLD analysis project Ga0209977, IMG submission 183113) | Deep subsurface microbial communities from Indian Ocean to uncover new lineages of life (NeLLi) - Sumatra_00607 metaG (SPAdes) (version 2) | ecosystem: Environmental > Aquatic > Marine > Oceanic...
AATGATACGTTTGGTCCATCTCTGATACTTCTTAGATAAGATATGGTTTCTTGACCCCAGTTATCACGCGCATCGGATGTCCTGCCCCCGCAGGTTGATGAATACTTTGCTTCTACGGGCATGCCTCTATATGTTATTATTTTTCCGTATGTTTCTTTGACTGCGCTGTCTGAAACAGCATATCTGTGTTGAATTCCCTTATATATCTGGTCATAGACAGTTGATACAAGATCATAAAGTGGTCTTGTATATAAGTTAAGATGCTTAAAAGCATATGTCCTTGCCGCGACTGCCTGTGCCTTGACTGCCTCAAGTTCAGCTAAGGTCCTTGTTCCAATTTCATGAGGTACAACACCCTTTATATAGGTTTCCATATCTACAAAATTAATAAGTTTAAGGTCTGAATCAAGGTAAACCTTTATCTTCCCGATATATCCAATGCCGTTTACAAAGATGGGAGAATTAACACTATTATCAAGCAATAACGGAAAGCAAAAATTATCATTTTTTGTAATACTGAAGGTATCAAATGGTTGTATTATAAAACGGTCTTTCACGCCCGTAACAATAATAGGCTTTGAGGAGTGGAAGGTTATCGATGTCAACTCTTCTGTAATCAGAACCCTTACAACGGGAACGCCTCGCTCATTCGTTTTATATAAGGCTTTTTTTGAGCAGCCGTAGAACAGTAACGAAATAAGTAACAATGTTGTAAATATACCATCTATTCTTTTTTTTATGTTCTCGTAATGTGTTCCCTGCCAGTAAATTTTTTTGCATTTTGAGCACTCGAAGAATTTTTCCTGTGTTTCGAAAACATATTGCGGTACTTTCCCTTTAACACTCTCTTTTTCTACTTGAATCAAGAGGGAATTGCAGAGTGAACATCTTCCCAAGAGTTTTATATTATCTTTTATATCTATTTTTTTGCTCAATTCTATAATCTGGTTTTCTAAATTCTCTTCTTCTAATACCACCGCTGCAATTTTTTTTCTATCCTTAAATTTATGTGATCTTGTAACAATAATCCTTCCTGTCTTCAATGCAAGATTTTCAATTATTGAAGGATCGCTTTCTTTTACATAAAGGGTGTCAATTCCCATAAATCGTAACCATTTTGCCAATTTACCACACATTAAATCGATGATAAGTCCTCTCTTCATTCTCTATTTTAAGCACTGATTCCACAGATAATTTTGGGTTGGGAATCGGATTTTGGGTTTTGTCATTTCTTTCCTTTACTCCCACAGCAAAAATCTTGGTGTGGGGGGTTATCCTTGTCCCCTCTATTTACTGCTCCATACTACTCATTGGAGTCAATGATGTTGGAGTTCTATGAGTTTTTCAATATGTCTACTTATACTCCTCGGAACTTCTTCTGTCGAAGGAATTGCATAGGGGATAATTGGTGTAATTAGTATGCAGTTATCCTGTGTCCTTGCACTTACATTTCCATCTGTTGCTACTACAAGTCCTTTTGCATAGATTATCTCAGCAACCTTACATATTTCCTTCTTAAGTGAAAAAACACCTTTCATTTATTATCTACGTTAGTTAGTAAGTTCGTTCGAACGTTTTGTTCGTTTAGTTCGTTAGTATCGTTTATTTCGTTTATCTCCTTTATTTTAACCAATAAAACCAATCAGACTAATAAAACAAAGTGTTAGGCGTTAACTTCTATCTTTTCCAATCCTCCCATGTAAGGAATGAGAGCAGAGGGAATTCTTATGGTCCCATCTTCTTGTTGATAGTTTTCAATTATAGCTATGAAGGTTCGTGGGGTTGCAATACCAGAAGCATTAAGAGTATGTGGATAGACTAATTTCCCTGCTTTCCTCATTTTGATGTTTGCTCTCCGTGCCTGAAAATCTTCGAAATTGCTTGCTGATGAAACCTCAAAGAATTTCTCCGATCCCGGTGCCCACACCTCAAGGTCGTATGTTTTTGCAGAGGCAAAAGAGAGGTCGCCTGTTGAAAGTAACGTAACCCTGTAAGGTAACTCAAGAAGAGAAAGAATGATTTCTGCATCCTTGGTCAGGGTTTCCAGCTCTTCATAAGATATTGAAGGGTCAACAATCTTCACAAGTTCAACCTTGTTAAATTGGTGGACTCTTTGAAGACCCTTTGTCTCCCTTCCATAAGAACCTGCTTCCCTTCTGAAACAGGCAGTATATCCAACATACTTTAATGGAAGATCCTCTTCCTTTATAATTTCATCCCTATGCAGGTTGGTGATCGGCACCTCAGCAGTTGGATTAAGAAACATATCATCCTTTTCTACGAGGTACATATCATCTTCTAATTTAGGTAATTGCCCTGTTGCAAACATAGCATTTCTGTTCACAAGGAATGGGGTAAATACCTCTTTGTATCCTCTTGAAACATGTGTATCGAGCATAAAATTTATTAATGCCCTCTCTAACCGTGCACCAATTCCTGTATAACAGGGAAAGTTGGCTCCAGAAACCTTTGCTCCTCTTCCGTAATCGAGCAGCTTATTCGTTTCAGTAAGTTGCCAGTGAGATAGAGCTGTAAATGACAGTTTCTCTTCTGGAGTTTCTCTAACTATTGTGTTTGATGAAGAATCCTTACCTATGGGCACTGAGCTATGTGGTATGTTTGGAATCCAGATAAGAAGTTCATCGATTGCTCCATTAATTTTTCTTTCCTCTCTTTCTAATTTTTTAATATCTTGAGAAACTTTTCTCATTTTCTCTATTTTCTCTGGTTCATTTTCCCCATTTCGTTTAGATAGAGCAATCTCTTTGGAGACCTTGTTTCTTATATGTCTCAAGGAATCTAATTCTTTCTGTAAATTTCTGTGTTTACTATCCAGTGATAAAAGTCTATCTATATCTACATTTTCATTTTTATTTTTGACTGCCTCTTTTACCCTTTCAATATTTTCCCTTACAAACCTTAAGTCTAACATATTAAATAAAATACTTTATAGATAGAGAAAAGTCAAGGAAAAAATTAGCCACAGATCCATTCTCCGCATCCACCCTTCACAATAACTTCTTCCCTATCCTTGTTAGAAATATGCATGACAATGGGCTCGGAAAAAAATAGGTTTCAAGACCTCTGAGTTTTTCTTTGTAATCTCTGTGTCCTAAGTTGAAATTTTTTCCTTGACTTTTAATAAAAAAATATGTTAAATTTATATATAAGATTTACTAAAAGTTTGAATAAAAAAGAGATAAAGGATGAGAACGGAAAGAGAAACAATTATTCAAGAAATTAGAGAGAGAAAATTATTTAATTTCTATTTCCTATCAGGAGAAAACGAGTATAAAATTAAGGAGGTCCTTCAGGAACTCAAAAAAGAAGTTCTCAATCCTGGTTTTGACTCCTTTGACCTTGATAAGTTCGATGTGGCTGAGAAAGGATTTGATATCGATGACTTAAAAAGAGCATTTCTGACTCCCCCTATGGCATCACTCAAGAGATTAATTGTTCTTGATAGTATAGATAAGCTTATGGGAACTGATAAGAAAAAATTGCTGTCTCTTCTGGAGTCTCCCATTGAAACAAGTATTCTCGTAATGATAGCAAGTCCATCTAAAAAAACAAAAGAGGCTTTCTTCGATAAGATAAAATCACTATCGAGGAGTGAAAATTTCAGGAAGTTAAAAAAGTATTCTCTTGAAAAATGGATTATTGATTACGTTGAAGAAAGAGGTTGTTCCATAGAGAAAGATGGGGTCTTAGCTGTTATGGAATTTTCTGGGGATGACCAGATTTCTCTTTCAAGTGAGATTGAAAAAATGATTACCTATGTTGGAGAGAAAAAAACACTAAAACGAGAGGATATCCTTAATGTTTTAACTTCTAATAAGGTGAATACTGTATTTGATCTTAAGGATGCAATAGGTAGAAGAGAATTAAAAAGTGCACTATCAATTCTTAACTATCTGTTAGAATGGGGAGAAATTCCAGAGATGATTTTTGCTGTATTGAGAAGTTTTTTCCTGAGACTCAAAGGTATGTTGTATTATAAGAGAAAAGGGCTATTAAACACAGATATAGCAAAAAAAATGGGTGTGATGGGTTTTATTATAAGTAGAGAAATAAACTATCTCAGTAATTTTTCTCAAAATGAATTAAAGGATAGACTAAACCTCCTTTACGATGTAGAGGTTAGGATGAAGACAGGAGGGGATGTCAATCTGGTCCTTACAGATCTTGTATACAATCTTATTTAACCGGAGGGAATAATGCCAGAAAATAATGAAGAAGGTTTTGAAGAATTAGTAAAAAAGAGACAGGATTTGGGGGATAAACTCAAAAAATTGGAGAAAAAGAAGGAGACGACAAAAGAAAAAATCTATTTAAAAGTGAAGACAGATTATGAGAAAAGGTTTGAAGATATCAATAGAGCAATAAAGGAGCAAGCATCTTTTGCAGAAGAGAGAGTTTCTAAATTACAGGAAGAGGAGGAAGTTCTGAAGGAAAAAAGAGAATCCTATGCTGATAGGGTTGCAGAACTGAAGCTTAGATTTGAACTTGGTGAATTTGAGGAAGCGGAATATGACGATATATTAGAAGAGGAAGAGAAAAAGCTGGGTGAGATTGATAAATCTTTGGATAATATGAAGGATGAAATTGTTTCGATGGAGGGTTTGATAAAAGAGAAAAAAAAGGAGAAATTGGAGGTAGCAGAGGAGGTGGAAGCGAAAGAGATAGATGAAGAGGTAACAGAAGAGAAGCTACCAGAGGCAGCAGAGGTGGAAAAGGAAAAAGCGGAGGAAAAGGAGGAAGAAGAAAGAGTTAATGTTCAGGAGAAAGAATTTGTAGAAGCATTTGCATCGGTAGATGAAGAGAACGCCGAGGAGACAAAAATTGCCGAAAGTATTGAAGAGTCTATTGATGATTTGTTAAAGGAGTCAGAAGCATCTAAAGAACCAGCTGAGACCGTAGAAGAGGAATCAATTGCTTCAGAAATCATCCCAGAAGGTGAGGCGGTAAAAGAGGAGACGAGTAAACTCGAGGGTTTTCCTGAAGATAAAGGTGAATTAGCCACTGAGGAAGAAGAGGAAGATAGTGAGAAGGCGGAGGAAGAAGAAGCAGAGGTTGAAGGATTGAAATGTCTAAAATGTGGTTTTGTGAACAGCAAAGATAGCTGGTATTGTGAAAAATGCGGTGCAGAACTCCTTCAATAAAAAGACTGTAATTTACGATGTTTTCATAAGAGCCCTCATTAAACCTCATATGCAAAGGTAAAAATCGTTGTATTACTATCCAAAGTAGAGAAATTGGATGTTTTGAAAGTGACGAAATTCAGGGATTTAAAAAACTGGATTTTTTTGGTCCTTATTCTTCTTCCCTCTTTTATTCTTGCTGATTTTTGGATCCAGACAGACTGGAGTGGGGAAGAGGGTTATATCCACTGGCAGGATTCAACAGGATAATAGTAATAAAATAACCTCAAGTTACAATTCTCAATTCCTTATGTTTATGTTCCTTTTTCTTTGTCATGTCTACATGTCCTCGGTTCTGGTTAACTGTTTGCAGTTAACGGTTAGACCTTAACCTCAAGCTTGGCTTTTATCTGTTGACAAGTAACACTATTTATGATAAATAGTATCCTATGAATGTTACAGATAAGAACAGAGGATGGTATGCTGTATATACAAAATCGCACTTTGAAAGAAAAGTTAACGCTGTTCTCTCAAAAAAGAAAATAACTACTTTTCTCCCCTTAAGAAGAGGAAAGACCAGAATTGCCGGTTTCTACAGATTCACAGAGGTTCCCCTTTTTAGAAGTTACCTTTTCATAAACATCTCTCCCAATAGCGAGGAGTATTTTAATGTGCTCAATACAACAGGGGTTTCCAATATTGTAAAAAGAGGGAATAGCCCCTGTCCAATCCCTTCTGAAATTATTGAATCGCTTCAAAAATTGGTTGAGAAAATGAACGATGAAATCAGTGTTATTACACAGATAAAAAGAGGGGAGAGGGTAATGATAATAAAAGGTCCGTTGAAAGGTACTATAGGAGAAATGTTGAAGGTTGATAATAGAAAGTATAAGTTCGTTGTGAATGTAGATATCCTCGGGAGGGCTGTTGAAATTTCAATTCCTCCTGAATATGTCGATAGAATTTAGTGGTCTGGTTGGGGGATGGACATAAATATCTATTTAATGGTAGGATAGCTAATCTGGAGCGGTCTGAAGAAGCCGAGGGCTATTTAAATTTACAGAGAATTGAACTATGGATGTACGATTCACACAATTATCTATTAAATTTTACTTTTAACTTTTTACTTTGGAGTTATATTAAGGGAGGAGGGAATTACTATGCTTTCGAGACCACACGGAAATAAACTTGTAAAAAGGATACTTCTTGGAGAGAAGAGAAGGGAGGTAACAGAGAAGGCAAGTGAATATAGTAAAATTTCAGTGGATAACGAGATATTAAAAGATGTAAGGAATATAGCGAGGGGTATATTCAGTCCGCTTGAAGGGTTTATGAGTAAACTTGAACTGGAGACAGTAGTAGACGAAATGCATCTTCCTTCAGGGGCGGTCTGGACAATTCCAATTATTCTGGATGTTGAAAAAGAGAAAGCAGATACCATTGAAATCGGCGAACATGTTCTATTGGTAGATGAGATGGGTAACTATAGTGCTCTTCTTTTTGTTGAGGATAAGTTTTCGTTTGATAAAGAAAAAATTTCAAAGAATGTTTTTGGCACAGTGGACAAAAGTCATCCTGGTGTTTATGAGATGCTTAATAAAAAGGATTATTTCCTTGGAGGGAAGATTGACCTTATTGATGATTCAAGGGAACCTTTTCCAGAATTTAACCTTGACACGAGAGAAACAAGGGTACTATTTCGTGAGAAGGGGTGGAATACAGTCGTGGCATTTCAAACAAGAAATCCTATACATAGGGCTCACGAATACATCCAGAGATGCGCACTTGAAGTGGTGGATGGACTCTTTATAAATCCCCTAATGGGTAGAAAGAAGAGTGGCGATTTCAAGGATGAAGTTATTCTTGAGACTTATAAAAAGATGATGAATGATTTTTATCCAAAGGATAGAGTGGTTATGAGTATCCTTCCTACAAGGATGCACTATGCAGGACCAAGAGAAGCAATACATCATGCTATTATGAGGAAGAATTTTGGTTGTACCCATTTTGTTGTTGGAAGAGATCATGCAGGTGTAGGTAAATTCTATGGCACATTTGATGCCCAGAGAATGTTTGATAGATTCCCCGACCTCGGGATTGAACCTTTAAAATTTGAACATTCTTTTTACTGTAAGAAATGTGCTTCAATTGCCACAGTAAAAACCTGTGGACATTCGGACTCCGACAGAGTCAAGCCGAGTGGGACAGTTATCCGAGAGATGATTTCAAAGAAAGAGTGTCCTCCTGCTGAAATAATGAGGGAGGAAATCGCAGAAATACTAACATCGTTTGATAATCCATTTGTAGAATAGGAGTATTTATGGAACATAAAGGCTTTACATTATGGTTTACAGGACTTTCCGGTTCAGGGAAATCCGCAATTGCGGAGGAAGTAGCAAAGATTCTTCTTCATAGAAACATGAATGTCGAGCGACTCGACGGAGATATAGTGAGGAAGAGTCTCACGAAGGATCTTGGGTTTTCAAAAGAAGACAGGGATAAGAACATAGAAAGGGTTACTTTTGTAGCAAAACTTCTTTCAAGAAATGGTGTTGCAACTCTTGTCTCCTTTATTTCGCCTTACAGGGAAAAGCGGGGTGAGGCAAGGAAGGTAATCGATAATTTTATAGAGGTTTATGTAAAGTGCCCACTTGAGGTTCTTATTGAAAGAGATATTAAAGGGTTGTACAAAAAGGCTTTAAATGGAGAGATTGAGAATTTCACAGGGGTTTCAGACCCTTACGAAGAGCCAGAGCATCCAGAAATTATGGTTGAGACGGATAAAGAGTCGGTTGAAGAATCCGTAGCTAAAGTGCTCACGTGGCTTGAAACAAATGGGTATATTCCTCCTGCTTATGAAGAAAAGGAACTTGTTACTGAAAAGGAAGAGGAAGAGATCAAAAAAAGGCTTGAAATGCTCGGCTATCTCTAATACTTGGATAAAGATAAAGAAAAAATGATACAAGACCACGAGGTACAGGAGCATAAGGAAAGAAACAAAACAAATTCAATGAGGCTCATCATTAAAGTAATAAAAATAAAAGGCAAATGTCCAGTATATAAAGAGGGAGATAGAATAGTGATAGAGGAAGGGTACAGACTTAACCTCAAAGAAACGGATGCATTGTGTCTACATTCATTCGCTTCTTTTATGCCTTACTATATATCTCTTTCAAAAGGAGTTGACCCAAAAACGTTAGGGCTTGCGAAGACAGGAAATAAAGCATATCTTCAATGCCTTGATCCCTGCGAATACACAGGTGGAGGAACTGTAATTTTTGAACTATCCACAGGAGAAGATTAGATGTTTAGGTTGGGTAAAAGAAAGAGGATTGTTGTAATAGGGCTTGATGGTTCTCCATATACACTTATAAAAAAACTTGCAGAAGAGAATGTAATGCCCAATCTTAATGCTTTAATCAAAGATGGTAATTTTTATCAAATGGACACAACTATCCCTGAAATTTCATCTGTTGCCTGGAGTACTTTCATGACAGGTAAAAATTCTGGAGAGCACGGTATATTTGGATTTACAGACCTTACGCCTTTCTCATACAAACTTCGTTTCCCTAATTCTTCTGATTTGAAATATCCTCCTGTCTGGAGTGAACTTGAAAAAACAGGGAAAAGGACGGTTGTTATAAATTTACCAAGCACTTATCCAGCAAAACCTATATGTGGTATTTTGATTGCAGGGTTTGTAGCTCTTCATATTGAAAAAGCGAGTTATCCTGAAAGAATAATTCCCTTTCTTAAATCGATTGGTTACAGAATAGATGTAGATACGCTTAAAGGAAGAGAAGATAAGGATTTCCTTATAAAAGACCTTTTTGATATCCTGCAAATAAGAAAAAAGGCAATAGCACATTTCTGGGATAAGGAGCAATGGGACCTCTTTATTGGAGTAATAACAGGAACGGATAGAATACAACATTTTCTTATTGATGCATTTTTTGATTCATCTCATAAGTTACATCAGTCGTTTCTTGATTACTACAATCACATAGACAATGAGATAATAAAGGAAATCAAAGTAAAAATTGATGATTCGATGAAATTTATTATTCTTTCCGACCACGGTTTTACAAAAATTGAAAAAGAGGTATATCTTAATAGATGGCTATTGGAAGAGGGTTATATACGATTTAAAAATGATAAACCTGAATCAGTTGAAGACATAGAAGAGGGGAGCAGGGCTTTTGTAATGGATCCGGGTAGAATCTATATAAATCTAAAAGGAAAATACCCTTTTGGTGTAGTCTCTCCAGGCGGTGAATATAACGAACTCATTGATGAATTAATAGAAAGACTTCAATCAATTGAGTGCAATGGTAAGAAGATAATTAAAAGGATATTCAAAAGAGAGGAGATTTATTCCGGTCCCTATACAAAAAGTGGACCGGATCTTGTTGCTTTATCCAATTATGGTTTTGACCTTAAAGGAAGTGTTAAAGCAAAAGAAGTCTTTGGAAACTCATTTCTTACTGGTATGCATACACAGGATGACGCCTTTGTTATTCTCCCTGATGAAGTGAAGGTTGATGGGAAACCACATATTTCGCAGTTGAAGGATATAATTTTGGGATTGATACAATAGAAATTATGTTCGTTTAACTCGTTAATATCGTTTAGAACATTGCAAAAGGAATTAACATTAAAAAAGTATGAAAGTTTGGTGTTTCGGGAGAGAATTTCCCCTGTGTAATACCATTATATTCAGAGCATTTTCCTATTACACGGGGTAAAGGTGAGAGTGAAATATGGGATTGCCACGTCGCTTCGCTCCTCGCAATGACATAGTTAAGGATATTTTTTATTAAATTATGAAACTCATATCAAAACCTATAAGCGAAAAGATTATTCTTAAGGAGTATAATAGTTTCTTTCGAAATATGATTAAGGCTGTTGTTGACATTGAAAATGAATTGATTGCAATCGATGCAGAATTACATGCGGACCTCGAAGCGTTCCTTTTAAGTGAGGGAAGTAAACAGGAAAATTTATGGGGAATTAATCTTTATCTGGGGAAAGATAAGAAAGATTGGATTGAATATACTGCTCTTATAAACATTCGCCCGTCTGCTGATAATAGATGGATGGAGATAGAGAATACTAAGATACGAAAAAAGATAGAAGAAATAGTAAAAAAGTTAGTAAATACTCAGTAAACCCCGTCATTGCGAACCCTGCCGAAAGCGGCGTGAACCCAGCCCTCTAAGCAAGGAATTTAATATAAGAAAACATTTTTTAGTAGAGAGCATAGAGGGCTGGGAACGGCGAACAAAGTGAGGAGACAATCTCATATTGACAGAAAGCCATTAGGAGATTGCTTCGCATAAGACGAGCAAGAAGAGGCACTCGCAATGACAAATTGGAGAAAAATTGTTATTATGCATTGCAACGTGGTCGACTGAATATTTAGGAAACCTAATAGAATAATAAGAGATGTACAAATTAAAGCTACACAAAAATTTAGACAAAGAAAGATGGAATGCATTTGATAGAGGAAAACAAATCTTGATGATAGCAAATGAGTTAAACAGGGCAAAGAATTGGTTAACTAAGGAAGATATAGATGAAGCAATGAACGCTTATGAGAGGGCTTTTGAGCTTTTGGATTTAACAATAAGTGTTACACTTGATGAACACAGGTTAAAAGAGCTTCTACGATTCAGAGAAATTTTAGGATTTTACTACCAGTGTAAAGGAAAGAAAATCGAATTTGCCGATAAATTATTAAGAACACTCTTATCGCTTGATAAGCAAGCATATCAAGTGCTTCAATCATAAATCTGTTTTTAATGTTCAATAACTGAAAGGAGTAAAATATGCGAGTTCTTATAACCGGCATAACCGGTTTTGTTGGAAGCCATCTTGCAGATTATCTGCTGGAGAAAGGTGATATAGAGGTTTATGGCATTGCGAGATGGAGAAGTCAGAAGGAGAATATTGAACAACTTGAAGGAAAGATAAAACTTTTTGAGTGTGATATTAAGGATATGACATCTGTCCAGGATGTTGTGAAATCTGTTAAACCTGAATGTATCTTCCACCTTGCTGCACAGAGTTTTGTTCTTGCATCCTGGCATGCTCCTGCGGAGACCCTTTCAATAAATATCATTGGTGAATTGAACATATTTGAATCTGTAAGGCAGATAGGTCTTGATTCGATTATTCACATTGCAGGTTCAAGCGAGGAATACGGATTTGTTAAACCTGATGAGATTCCAATCACAGAGGATAATCCACTAAGGCCACTAAGTCCTTATGGTGTTAGCAAGGTAGCACAGGATCTACTTGGTTATCAGTATTTCAAGAGCTATGAAATGAAGATAATTAGAACAAGGGCATTCAACCACACAGGTCCCCGAAGAGGAGAAGTTTTTGTATGCTCAACTTTTGCCAAACAGATTGCAGAGATAGAAAAAGGTATTAAAGAACCAGTTATGTATGTAGGCAACCTTGAAGCACAGAGGGATTTTACAGATGTCAGAGACGTTGTGAAGGCTTACTGGCTTGCTGCAGATAAATGTGAACCAGGAGAGGTCTACAATATAAGCTCAGGTAAGCCCAGAACAATACAGAGTATTCTTGACACTTTGCTTTCTTTAACGGATAAAAAGTTGGAAATAAAAAATGACCCTGCGAGGATGAGACTATCGGATGTTCTCGTGCTTGAAGGCGATTCATCAAAATTCAGAGAGAAGACAGGCTGGAAACCTGAGATACCATTCGAAAAAACCCTCAAGGACACCCTGGATTATTGGAGAGAGCGATTATAGCTGCGTTGCGAAGCAATCTATACCGCTCCGAAGGAGCCAATCCCCGTTCCTTTTTGGTTAATCTCTGTTACAAGGGAACTCAAACCGTTCCATAGGAACTCTTATTATAATGCGGAAAACCTTCCTCCCCTTCGGGGCGCCTTTGATAGAGCAGGCAGAGATTGACGAGGTTGTTGCCTCGTTGAAATCGGGATGGCTTGGGACAGGACCCAAGGTGCATAAATTTGAAGAGATGTTTAAGGAGTATAAAGGTGTAAAATACGCAATGGCATTAAACTCCTGCACTGCCGCTCTGCATCTTTCAATGCTTGCCATAGGTATAAAGCCCGGGAATGAAGTAATATTGCCATCAATGACATTTGCTTCTACTTCCAATGCTGTAATTCACGCAGGTGGAAAGCCTATTCTTGTGGATTGTGAGAAAGATACAATGAATATGGACCCGGAGGATATTGAAAGGCAAATTACACCTAAGACAAAAGCAATTATCCCAGTTTATTTTGCAGGTCGTCCCTGTAATATGGATAGGATTGTGGACATAGCAAACAAACATAACTTAAAAATAGTTGAGGATGCTGCTCATGCTATCGAAGCTGAGTATAATGGCAAGAAGACTGGCACGTTTGGAGACATAGGATGTTTCAGTTTCTATGTTACAAAGAACATCATTACGGGTGAAGGAGGGATGGCGATCACGAATGTTGGGGAGTATGCCAATAAGATTAAGAGATTAAGTTTCCATGGAATACGTAAGGATAAGTTGCATAGTTCCTCCGATAAAAAATATAAACACTACCAGGTTATCGACAAAGGATTTAAACTTACAATGATGGATATCCAGGCAGCAATCGGAATTCATCAACTTCCAAGGGTGGAAAAATACTGGGAAAGGAGAAAGGAGATATGGGAAAGATATAATGAAGCCTTCAAGGATTTACCAGTTTTTATTCCAGCACCAATTCCGAATGGGGTAAAACATTCTTATCATCTTTATACTCTTCTTTTAGATATTGACAAACTGAATATCACTCGTGATGAATTCCTTTATGAGATGGCGAAGAGAAACATTGGTGTAGGAGTTCATTATATCGCTTTACATCTCCACCCTTATTATCAGCAGAAGTATGGCTATAAGCAGGGTGATTTTCCCAATGCGGACTGGATATCCGATAGAACGGTTTCCATTCCGTTATCAGCGAAGTTAACAGATGATGATGTTCAGGACGTTATCAATACTGTCCGTGAAATCATTACATTATACAGAAGATAAAATTATCATGACGGATCACGAAACACTATGCTATCACTATACTATAAGGATGCTGAAGATGTTTCCTTGGAACCCATAATGGTAGGGAAATTATTTGCATATCTATTGATAAAGGTCTTGAACGCTTACATAGCTTCTAATAAACGTCAAAAAGACAAGGAAGTGTTTAACATTGAATAAATTATTAAATCACTTAGTTACTCATTTACTTAATTACTAAATATGGAGGTACAATGAAGGGAATCATATATATTATCATTTGTATCCTTATTAATGTAGCTGGTCAGAGCTCTATTAAGTATGGAACAAGTGCTGCAGGAAAACTTAGTTTGGATTTTAATCAACTTGGACCATTCTTCGTTGCGGTTTTCAAGCAGCCATTTATTCTTCTTGGATTCATTCTCTATGGCATTGGAGCATTTTTCTGGATAGGAGCTCTATCAAGGATAGAGCTGAGTTTTGCCTATCCTATGCTAAGTGTTAGTTATGTTCTTATACTCCTTATTTCCTGGAAATTCTTTGGCGAAGCCATCAGTCTATATAGAATATTTGGTATTATTTTAATTGCTGCAGGCGTGGTCTTCCTTGCAAAAAGTCTCTAAGAAATTTTAAACTTTCCTCATAACTTGTTATGCGTAAAGTTATCGCTGCTCATCAGCCTAACTATATCCCCTGGCCGGGGTTTTTTTATAAGGTGATCAGGTCAGATGTTTTTGTTCTTCTTGATAATGTACAATTTTCAAGAAGGTCGTTCACTCATAGAAACAGGATAAAAGGTTCCCAGGGAAATACTATATGGCTTACTGTTCCAGTCTATAAAAAGGGAAGGTTTTATCAAGGGATTAATGAGGTGATTATTAATAAAACAGTTAGATGGCAAAAAAAACATTTTGGAACACTACTCATGAATTATGCAAATGCTCCATTCTTCCATTATTACAGAGAAGAGCTAAAGCAAATATACTCAAACGAATGGGAACGGCTGGTAGATTTTAATGTCGTTCTTCTCGAGTTTGTAATGAAGAAGCTTAAAATAAATAGGGAGATATACAGTGCTTCGCAACTGAATGTTAAAGGAGGGAAGACAGAACTGCTTGTTTCAATAGTAAAAGAGCTTGATGGAAATGTGTATCTTTCAGGTGCAGGTGCAAGGAATTACCTTGATGAGAGTGTATTCAAAAAAGAGAAAATTGAGATTCTTTATTATCAGTACGGCTCATTTATTTATCCTCAGCTCTGGGGAAAATTCATTCCAAATCTTTCAATCCTTGATCTTCTTTTTAACTGTGGTGGTGAAGCACGAAATATGATAGAGAAGAAGTGGGGTTATGAAAAGGTATAAACAAACATACTTACTTACCACTACGACCATTGCTTTGTGATGGGAGATGAGGTTCTATTTGACGTATCGTATCAGTGTCGAAACGAGGGTATAGCATAGAGGTCTTTTTCACTTGACTATAATTTTTTTGTTTGCTATAAGATGAATAAGAAAATGGATAATGGGGAGTTTTTATGAAGGTAGCACTTGTTCATGATTATCTTAATCAATATGGAGTAGCAGAAAGAGTCCTTGAGATTTTTCATAAACTCTTCCCAGAGGCACCTGTTTATACACTCATCTATGATCGCGGCCATATCCCTGACCATTTCAAAGAATGGAACATAAAGGAGAGTTTTTTACGAAAACTTCCCTTTGTGAGGAGACACTACGAAAAGTATTTTTTTCTTATGCCGCTTGCAATCGAAAGTTTTGACCTGAATAGTTTTGATTTGGTTATCTCCATATCAAGTGCATGGTCAAAAGGTGTAATAACACTTCCCTCTACTACCCATATTAACTATATGTTGAATCCTATGCGATTTGCCTGGGACTCATACCACTCGTTAGTAAAAGCGAGAAAAGGTTTAACCAAAATATTACTTGCCCTCGGACTTCATTTTATCAGATTATGGGATGAAAACACAAGCAGAAGACCTGACACAATTATTGCTATATCTAAAACAGTAGGAAAGAGAATAGAAAAATTTTATGGAATTAAACCAATGATAATTTATCCACCAGTCGATACCGATTTTTTTACGCCCAATGAGCGAATCAAGAAAGAAGACTTCTTTCTTATTGTTTCGAGACTACGTCCTTATAAAAGAATAGATATAGCAATTAATGCATTCAATGAAATGAAGCTGCCTCTCCTTATTATAGGGGAAGGTTCAATGAAAGGAAAGCTTACAAGGACCGCCAACCGCAATATACAGTTTCTTGGAAAAAGGTCAGACGAAGAGGTAAGGAGTTTTTATAGGAGGGCAAAGGCTCTTATTTTCCCAACGTTTGAAGATTTTGGCATTGTTCCACTTGAAGCGAGTGCATGTGGGACACCTGTTATTGCATTTAATGGAGGGGGTGCTTCAGAGACAGTAGAAGAAGGCACAAATGGACTCTTCTTTTACCCTCAAACCCCTGAAGCGTTGATGGATACTGTTCTCAATTTTAGCTCGGAAGATTTTAATATTCAAAATGTGAGAGAAATATCAGTAAAGTTCAGTAAAAAACAATTTATTGAAAATTTTAGAAGGGTAATTGAAGAGATTACAAAGAACAAAAAGATTTAGCCTTTTCTCTTATCATCTCAGGTTATTCCAAACGTTACTTATTTTTTTAATACTCTTTTTTAACTGTAATAAGGCTGGGGAGGATCCTGCTTACACACTGACTAAATTTTTTAACTTGATTAATGAAGGTTCATATAAGAAAGCAGCATCTTTGTGCCTGGGTGATGTAGACCCCTACCTTCTTGATTTTACAAATGTCGTTACACTCAGGTTCATTGGTAAGGTCATAGTCAAAGAGCAAGAGATGAGTAGAGATAGAGCTACCTTTTATGTTTTTCTTGTTCTAAAGGATGGTAAACAGCTTGCATATTACAGGAGGACGAAAGAAGGCGACCTTGTCCCAGGGGTAATGAAATTTAAAAAGGTAACTCTCGGAAATAAAAAGCATAAATGGAGATTGGAGTGTGATGAATTCTGGGAAACCCATCGCTGGCAAGATATTTCGAGAAAAGTAAGGTTAAACGTAATAAAATTAGCTGAAAAGGTGATTCAATACAGGGATTCGCAGGGTTTCCTTCCTGGAAGTTTGAGTATGATTTGGTCAGAAAATCTGGATAGCATTATAAATCCTGTAACAGGAGATAAAGAGGTTTTTGTTGTCCCTGAACAGGTTAAACCCGGGGTTATTAGTTTTTATTATGACAGTGAACGTGACGAGGTTGACATAAAGGGTTATGATGCCATGGGAGAACAGTTGGATTATTTTATTGTTTCCCATTCTCGAGGGGTCGAGAGAGCTGAGATTTTAGAATTCTTTGATGTTCCACCCATAACAATTACGACAGTAATACCTGCTTATCCTGAAAGTGAAAGGGAGAAAGGTATTGAAGGGGTTGTTTCATTACGACTGTTAATTGGAAGAGACGGTATGGTACAAGAGGTGAAAGTTGAAAGCCATCTTTCTCCTCTGTTTGATAGTGTGGCGATTGAGGCAGTTAAGCATTCTGTTTTTTCTCCTGCAAAAAGAGATGGTAAACCGGTTGCAATCTGGTATTATTTTCCTGTTAGATTTGTACTTACGGAATAACCCCATTAAAGTGAAATGAGAACTGATTAACAGATGACAATTTTCATGGACTTAGCTTATTAAGCCCCTTCTTTTTCCATCTTTTAGTCTATAGTTTCTGGTTTTTCATCTGTGTTAACTGTAGCCTCGGCTGTTTGAATCTTTTTTTTCTTACCTTTTCGGATTGTAATGAGGATTGCAACAAGGAGATAGATAAGGGAGAGTAATAGAGAGGTGAAGACTGCCAATCTTCCTGTCCTTATAAAAGGATAGATTGTTTCAGGAATTGTGTCACTTAAAGTAGTAATTTTCCCAAAGCCCTTTATAAGGTTAACATTGAGTGAATGTCTAAGCCAGGAGAGGACAAAGGTAAAAAAGAGAAAGATTAACCATCCAATCCACAGTGACCATTTTTTTAGAATCCCCTTTTTTATTGTTACGATTATAGAGAGGATCACAAAGTATATAATGATTACAACTGTTCCAATAGAAAATGGTATTCTTGCCATCCTGTTTCCTTCAATTACCAAATTTTCAATTTCCGGATATGCTATACTTGCCGATAATCTGAGGGTCCTGCTTAAGCCTGCAAATAGACCAGTTACTCCAAGTGAAAATATTATACTTCCAAGAAATGTTCCCAGGATTATCAGGATATGTTTTGGGGAACGTTTATACATAATGATGATAAATATAATGGATATTATACTCCACAGTATAACTATCCAGGAAAATATTCCACCAGTTAATAATGCTTTCATTAAACCCCCTTAAAAAATTAATATACTCGCATTCTGCTAATTTGGTTTACGGATTTTGAATTGTTAATTCTTTCACCTCCTACCTCATAACTGTAGTGGCTAGTAGAACCAGACATCCTCAAGCCTTTCCGAAGCGAGTGGACTTTTTGAGTATCCTCTTATATAGGGTTGGCATGCGAAGGTATGTTTTGAGTGATATAAGAAGATCCAGGGTGCATCATCAACGAGAATATGTTCTACCTGTTGATATAGCATCTGCCTTTTATAATGGTCTGTTAATGCTGCCGCTTTGTCAAGCAGTCTGTCCACAGTTTTATTTTTATAAAATGTGGTATTTCCTGGTTCGCCCCAATTCTTTGAATGAAAGAGTGGGTATAGGAAACTATCAGGGTCTCCGTTATCATTTGCCCAGCCAAGTGCAAAAAGCAAGGATTTACCGCTATGAACATTTCTGAGTAATTCTTTCCAGGGGAGTAGATTGAGTTTCAAATGTATGCCAATTTCTGAGAGATGTTTTTTTAAGATTTCTGCACCCATGACTGCAGTCTTTGAATCCCTGATGTCAAATTGGTATTCCTCTGGTAAACCATTGGGGAAACCAGCATTTTTTAATAATGTTCTTGCTTTCTCAGGGTTATACTCGTATCCAGTAAGTGCCTTATTATATGTAGAAAAATTTGGAGGAAAGATGCCCTTTGCAGGTATGCCTCTGTCCTGTGCAATTTTTTCAATATACTCATTTCTGTCAACAGCATAGTTCAATGCTTGTCTGACCATATTTTCTTTGAAAGGGGTTTGTAGTTTTACATTAATACCAACATAATAAATATCATAGATAAATAAAGAATCTATGTTGATTTCATTTACTTCTTTTTTCTGTAGCAATTCTTCTTTTTCGATTGAACTGGGAATATCTATTATGTCAAATTCTCCTTCTGAAAATCTTTTAAACGTCTCTTTCTCATCCTTACAGATAATGAAATGTATCTCATCACAGTACGGTTTTTTACCAAAGTAATCATCAAATGCTTCAAGAATAATTCTATTTCCTTTTTCCCATTTCTTTAACCTAAATGGGCCGGCACCGATAAGTCCATTTTTTGTCTCCTTTGCAATACCTCCACAGGTAACCCCAAGATTTCTCAAAAATGGAATATAGGGATGGTTTAGTTTTAGTTCAATGTTGTAATTACCAGTAATCTTTATTCCTTCTATATCCTTGTTCTTATTTCTTATGAAATCCTTTGCTCCTTTTATCATATCAAACATATAACTGTGAGGACCTGAAAGAAGATGTTCAATTGTAAACTTCACATCGCTCGCATTGAGTGCTTCTCCATTATGAAACCGCACGTCGTCTCGTAATGTAAATTTCCATACAAGCCCATCCTCAGAGAGTTTCCACCTTCTTGCAATTGAGGGAATAACATTTGCATCAATGCCCTGTTCAACAAGACCCTTAAAGATAGTTGTGCTGACTCTGTTGGATGTTGCATCAGTTGTTTTGGATGGGTCAATATCAATAATGTCTCCAGATAATCTCAGCCTTAAGACTGTTTTTGGCAATTTCTGAATAGAAGGTAAAAAAGGAGTTAAATCCTTCTCAAATTCCCCGAGTTCATTTAATAGTTCTGATACAACTGAGCTTGTTTTCTCCGTTACCTTCCCCAGTTCTCTGTTCATGAGTATATTTTCGTCTATATTTGAGGAGAGTGTTTCCTCGAGAGAGATAAGATTTTGTTCAAGACCTTTTTGTTTCTCAAGGGCATTTAGCATCTCATTAACTATTTCATTTAGTTTCTCAGTTGACTCAATAAGATTATGAAACTCTTTAAGCATAGGTTTGAATTCATCTTTGGTATTTTCAAGTTTTTCAGAGGTCTCGGGCATAATCTTATGAACATTTTTAAGTGAAGATTTTGCCTTATTAACGGATTCCTCTATTGTTCTCAATAAACTGGATGACTGTTTTGATAATTCTTTTATCTGATTTACAATCACATCGAGTTCTTTCTTAAATTCAAAGGCTCTTGCCGTCTCTATTGATGCATAGAGGGAAAGAAGATTACTTCTTTTAGAGAATTTCTTAAGTTTCCTGACTATTTCAACTACCCACTCTATCTCTTTTTCAAGGGAAGAAAAATAACTGTCTGTCCTTTCAACAAGATGTATCATTTCATTTATGATTGAAATTATTTTCTCTGACAGATCATTTGTTTCTAAAAAGAGTTTCGTGACCTCTTTTAATATTTCCATTAATGAGTTGGTTTTCTTGCTGATTTCTTGCTTAACCATCTTGTTTTCATTTATTACGGTAAGAAACTGTGATACCGTCTCCTTCTGTGATTCAAAGTGCCTCTTTGCCTCAAGTGAGATCTCTTTTATCTGGGATGTCAATGAAGATACTCTGAGCATATATTCTTTTAGTTTATCATTATTTATTGAAGATTTTCTTATATTGACATCGAAGGACTCATCCCCCTTTTGCTCAAGGGAAGATATGATTTGAGAAGAGTTTTCTACGAATTTATTAATAATAAGTGAAAGGGAACTCTGACTCTGCTCAAGAGCTGTGATACTTCCTGTTTCAATCAACAACTGCGTAGAGAATTTTGAAATAGTTTCTTCTTCCCTCCCTAATTCCTCTTTTACTCCTACCTGCTTATCAACAGAGTTATGGATTATGTTGGAGACCTCCATAAACTCGCTTAAGAACTGTTCGCTTGATTTAAGTTTCAGTTTCATATCTTCTGTATTTTTCTTTACCAGTTCAATATTGTGTGTTAGTTGTGTTATAAAATTCACTGCTTCCTTTGTTTGGGTTTGAAATCTTTTTATCGCTTCTGGCACCGTAACAGTAATTCTTTGTGATTCTTTGGTTAACTGTGATAGCTCCCTTGCTATTACTTCGAAACCCTTGCCCTTTTCTCCAGCATGATATGCTTTAATCCCTGCATTCCTTGAAACACCGCGGGTTAGATGTGAAATATTATGTATTTTATCCATAGCAATTTCTATCTTTCTTATTCTTTCACCAAGTTCTCTCAGGCTGTAGATTGATTCTGAGATTGTTCCAATTATTCTACTGAAACCTGTTGTAGCGTTATCGAGATTGGAGTACTTTGTTTCCCAGGTCTTTTTTTGTTCTTCAAGTGCAGATAGGGCAACTTCTGTTGCTTCAGAGATTATCTGGGTAGATGCAAACAGATTATGGGTCTCCTTTTTCATACTATCAAGATTTTCTGATATTGAATATTCACCCTCTGTCAGGTTACGAAGAGCGGTTTCTCTCCTCTTTAACAGTGAGACGAGTTCAGTATTATTTCTCAATATAGTATCGTTATGTTGTTTTAATAATCCGAGGATGGTTTTTATTTTTCCTTCAAAAAGACCCGTTTCGTTTATCTTTCTTTCCATTTTAATTACTTGCATTGATAAAATTCAACATATACTATTTTTATACGTGATAAATGAATAATTGTCAAGGGAAAATCTTGGGAATAGATTAACCACTATGTGTTAAACTTTTCCAGCATTGTCCTCAATTATTTCTTGACATTTCGTTTTTTTTTATTTATGATAACATAAAAAAAATAAGTGAGAAAAATGTATTTAATTTATATACAGCTTGTAGAAAGGTAATATTTATACCATTTTAAGAAGTAATGAGATGAACGACAAAAACAAAACAAAAGAGCAACTCATAAATGAATTGGTAGAAGCACGCCGAAGAGTTGCTGAATTTGAAAAATTAGAAACCGATCGCAAGCGGGTTGAGGAAGCACTAAAGAAGAGAGAGGAACAATATCAAGATTTATACGATCATGCTCCAGATATGTATTTCTCCATCAAACCAGATGGAACGATGACATCTGTCAATCAGTACGGTGCAGAATATCTGGGATACAGCAAAGAGGAATTAATCGGTGAACCTGTTTGGAAAATTGTACATAATGATAATTTAAAAAGGGTTAAAAAGCAGGTTTCCGAAATCTTTAGTAAAAAACTAAGGAAAAGTGCGTTGGAATTTCACAAGGTACGGAAAGATGGTTCAATTATCTGGGTACAGGAAAGAACCCAACTGATTTTTGATGAAGATGGTGAACCGAAAGAGTTGCGGGTTATTTGCAGAGACATCAGCGAGCGAGAAAAAGCGGAGAAGGCGCTACGTGAGTCAGAAAAGCAATATCGGACACTGCAGTCCAACATTCCAGTCGGGGTGTTCCGTACTTCAGCAGACCCTGGTGGACGTATCCTTTCGGCGAATCCAGCCCTGGCTAAGATGTTCGGATATAAGAAACCAGAGGCGATGTCCAAAGTTCATGTCGCCGATCTCTATCTCAACCCGGATGACCGTAAGAGGTTCATTGAAACGTTAAGTTCGTCTGGCGAGATCTCCAATTATGAGGTTCAGTTGAAGAGAAAGGACGGGACGGTTTTCTGGGGCTCCCTCAGCGCTCGGGCTATTGCCGACGAGAAGGGAGAAATACTATACTTTGATGGTGTTTTGGGAGATATTACAGAGAGGAAGCAAGCGAAGGAGGCTTTGCGGGAAAGCGAAGAACGATACAGGACAATGATTGAAAATGCTAATGATATGATCTGGACACTGGATACTCAAGGTAATTTTACATTTATTAACGATCAAGCAGAATTAATCAGCGGACAAAAAGCTAAAGATGGGATTGGAAAAACGTTTGTACCCATTATACATCCAGATGATTTAGAAATGGTAAATGATGTTTTCCAAAAAACTCTATCTGGTGAACCACAGCAGTACACTGTAAGGATTTTTAAAATAAATGGTGAGATACTGTTTCTTTCAATAAACACTGCTCCTGTTTATGAAAAAGGTAAGATTGTTGGAACTGTAAGCTTTGGGAGAGACATCACCAAGCGCAAGCGGGCGGAAGAGGCAATGCATGAAAGCGAAAGACGATACCGCTCTTTGGTGGAAACTATTCAGGAAGGTATGTGTATTGTGGACACCAATGAGAATATTATTTTTGCCAATCCCTGCTTTTCTAATATTCTTGGCTATTCCCAAGAAGAAATTATTGGTATGAATCTGCGGGAATTGATCTCTTCGGAAGAAGAACTCCAAAAAATATTACAGGGATCTGCCAAAAGGAAAAATAGAGTTTCCAGTCAATATGAAACAGTAATGAGGCGAAAAGACGGTGAACTAAGAAACATAAGGGTTTCCGCTACTCCTTGGATAAATGATAAAAAGGAGTTCCAGGGAACCATCGGGATGGTAATGGACATAACTGAGCAGAAAAGGGCAGCGGAAGCGCTGCGACTCTCTGAAGAAAAATATCGAACATTAATTGACAATATTCAGGACGGTGTCTTTATTATCCAGGATGCTGAAATGAAATTTGCCAATGAGGCATTTGCAAGAATGGTTGGCTACACGGTAGAGGAGATTATTGGGATGGACTTTCGAGAACTCATTGCACCAGAGGATTCAGAGATGGTTGCAGATCGCTACCATCGAAGGCAGGCAGGAGAAGATATCCCACATGAATACGAATTCTGCATGTTATACAAGGATAGGGTAACCAGAGTCATAGTCAATATGAATGTCGGAGTTATCAATTATAGAGGTAAGATAGCAAGTATGGGAACGATGAAGGATATCACTGAGCGAAAGCGGGCGGAGGAAGAACTGAAACGAAGTTTTTGGAAATTACAAAGAACCCTTGAGGGAACGGTTAATGCCCTGGCATCGACTGTCGAAAAGAGAGATCTTTATACAGCAGGTCATCAACGGCGTGTGACCCAGCTTGCCTGTGCTATAGCAAAAGAGATGGGGCTTTCTGAGGAGAAAATTGAGGGGATTCGTGTAGCGGGTATACTGCACGATATTGGCAAGGTACATGTTGCAGCCGAGATTCTCAACAAACCTATTAAACTGAGCGAAATAGAAATGGTATTAGTCAAGACTCACGCTCAGGTTGGGTATGACATTTTGAAAACAGTAGAATTTTCTTCGCCAGTCGCTCAAACCGTGTTACAACATCATGAAAGGTTGGATGGGTCTGGGTATCCTCATGGTCTAAGTGGAGATGAAATTCTTGTGGAAGCAAAAATCCTGGCAGTGGCAGATGTTGTTGAAGCAATGTCTTCACACCGCCCATACCGCCCGGCTTACAGCATAAATACCGCATTGGAAGAAATCTCAGAGAATCGGGGTATACTTTATGCTCCTGAGGTGGTAGATGTTTGCTTAACAATCTTCAAGGAGAAAGGGTTTGAGTTTGAATTGATTTGAAAGCAGAACATCATATTCTTTAAAACATTGCAAAAGTATCAAAAAATGATAAATAAGGATTTTAATCATATTAGATACACTTTCTGATCGTCATATGCTCAGAAACATATTAGAAAAGGGTGATCAAAGTTTTTGTGGTGAAGCAAATACTTTTCTGCGCAATTTTCTCTTGACTTTTATTATATATTATAGTAGTATATTTAAAAGTAAAATATCCTGTGTCCAGGTTTGAACAAGATGGAAATTATGAGATTAACAAAGCACATTTTTAAAGAAGGTCTTTTATGAAAATCTCATTCATTAAAAAGCTTATTGAACTTATTGAAGAGATGGATGTCGAAGAGATTGAAATAAGGAGATTAGGAACATCCATACGAATCAGAAAGGAATCAAAAAAGATAAAGGAAGTACCCAGGGCGACAAAAAACCCAGTTCAGGATTTAGCAGAAGAAACGAAGATTGAGGAAAAAAGCGAGATGACAGGGGTTGTCGCAATTCAGGCTCCGATGGTAGGGACTTTTTATAAAGCACCAGCGCCTGATGCTCCTCCGTATGTAGAGATTGGAGACCGTATTGTTCCAGGTCAGATTGTATGTATAGTTGAAGCAATGAAGATAATGAATGAAATAGAATCTGACGTGAGGGGGACTATTGTGGATATTCTTGCAAAGAATGATGACCCTGTAGAATTTAATCAGAAGCTTTTTTTAGTTAAACCAGAATAAAGGATATATTATGAATCTAAAAAATCTTTTAGAAAGGATGGTTAAAGAGGAATCAAGCGATCTTCATCTGAAGGCTGGTTCTCCTCCTGTTCTGAGAATTGATGGAAGATTGAGGGTTATCAAAGAAGAACCTTTAAGCCCTGAAGAATTAAGAAAAACAGCACAACAGATTATGACGAAAGACCAGCAGGAGGAATTTATACGAACGAAGGAGCTTGACTTTGCTATTGGTGTTTCAGGGCTTGCCCGTTTTAGGGTAAATGTCTATATGCAGAGGGGAAGTGTTGCCATTGCTATGAGAACGATTCCACCTTCTATAAAAAGAATAGATGAACTTAATGTTCCCCAGGTTCTCAAAGATATTGCGCTGAAGCACAGAGGATTGATCCTCTGTACAGGAACCACAGGAAGTGGAAAGTCAACAACCCTTGCTGCAATGATTGAACATATCAATGAGAATATAAGTAAAAATATCATTACCATTGAAGACCCCATTGAATTTTTGTTCAGGGATAAAAAGAGCGTTATCAGCCAGAGAGAACTTGGGATGGATACTCATAGTTTTGCAAATGCGCTAAAACATGTTATGCGTCAGGATCCTGATGTGATTCTTATTGGTGAAATCAGGGATAAGGATACTATGGATGTTGCATTGAAATCAGCAGATACAGGGCACCTGGTTTTAAGTACACTTCATACATTGAATGCAAGCGAGACAATAAATAGAATTATTTCCTTTTATCCACCACATCAACAGCAGCATATAAGGGTTCTTCTCTCCGCAACAATGATTGGGGTTATCTCCTTAAGACTCCTTGCAAGAGCAGATGAGAAAGGGCGAGTACCTGCTGTTGAAATAATGATTGTAACACCGACCATAAAGGAGTATATCCTTGATCCAGTTAAAACACTACTGATTCCTACTGCCATTGACGAAGGTTCACAGTATCATATGCAAAGTTTTGACCAGTCAATAATGAAATTATACAGCGAAGGTGTAATTAGTTATGAAGATGCAATGGCAAATGTTACTAATCCAGATGAGTTTAACCTCAAATTACGAGGAATAAAAGGTACTTCAGAAGCAGGTTGGACAGATTTTGAAGGTAGAGGATAGTTTGGATGTTCAAAAGGGTTCTTATTGCAAACAGAGGAGAGATTGCTCTAAGGATAATAAGAGCCTGTCAGGAACTTGGTATAGAGACTGTTTCTGTTCATTCAGAGGCAGACGAAGATTCGCTCCATGTACGTTTCTCAGACCAATCTGTCTGTATTGGACCACCTAAAAGCCAAGATAGTTATCTCAGTGCAAAAGAGATAATTAGTGCCTGTCTTGTTACAAACTGTGAGGCAATCCATCCTGGGTATGGGTTCCTTGCTGAAAATCCCCAATTCGCTGAAATGTGTGAATCAAATGGCATAGAATTTATAGGTCCTCCTTTCGAAATTATTAGAAAAATGGGTGATAAGGTTTATGCCAAAAAGGAAATGGAAAATGTTGGTATTCCTGTCATCCCAGGAAGCAAGAAGTCGGTTTCACAGATAAGTGAAGGACTGAAGATTTCTAAAGATATTGGTTTCCCTGTTATAATAAAAGCTGCTTTTGGTGGTGGTGGTAAGGGCATGAGAATTGTTAACGATGAATCTGAATTCAAAAATTTTTTTAAGATAGCACGTACTGAAGCAGAAGCAGCTTTCGGTAATGGGAGTCTTTACATAGAAAAGTTCATTAAAAATCCAAGACACATTGAGTTTCAGATCTTAGCAGATAATTATGGAAATACAGTTCATCTCGGAGAAAGAGAATGTTCGGTACAGAGAAGGCATCAGAAATTACTTGAAGAGAGTCCATCAACAGCTGTTGGTGAGAAGAAGAGGAAAAAGTTAGGGGCATATGCTGTTAAAGGAATGGAAAAGATAGGATATAAAAATGCTGGGACCGTCGAGTTCATAATGGATCAAAAAGGGAATTTCTACTTCATGGAAATGAACACAAGGATACAGGTTGAGCATCCAGTTACAGAGTTTGTCACAGGTATAGATCTGGTTAAGGAACAGATAAAGATTGCGTCGGGCGAAAAACTACCCTTTTCGCAAAAGGATATTAAATTGAGAGGATGTGCTATAGAGGCAAGAATAAACTCAGAGGATCCCCAAAAAAATTTCTTACCATCTTTAGGAAAGATTGATGGGTTTCATGTACCTGGTGGCCCAGGCGTAAGAGTTGATACACATCTATACTCTGGTTATTCTATCCCAAGGTATTATGACTCGCTTATTGCAAAATTGATATCCTATGGAAATAGCAGAGAGGAGGCTATTACTCGCCTACGCAGAGCATTAAAAGAATTTGTAATTGAAGGAATTAAAACAACGATACCTTTCCACCTGAAGTTACTCGAAAACAAAGATTTTATTAAAGGAAACATCCATACAGGTCTCGTAGATGAAATGTTGTAACCAAGATGGCTTTAACAAAGTATGCAACAAGGGAAATAGTCTGTGGAGCAGTTTACTACGGACCTGTTAGTTTTGGAAAACAACAAACCTAATACTTCCATTTCCACACACAAGGTGAGGGTATAATAGATGCCTCCGAAATGATGGTAAGTTTAGTCCTTTCAAATCTGAGAAAGAAATTTACCAAATGATAGGCAGAAAATACACTTTTAACAATTTTGCAATTGGTAGAGCAAATCAACTTGCATACCTTTCTGTGAAAAGAACACTAAAAAATCGTGGGGTCGATATAAACCCACTATTTATTTATTCAAAGAAAGGACTTGGAAAAACTCATCTTGTAAGTTCGGTAAAAGAGATTCTTAAAGATGAGGATGTTCTCTGTTTAGATTGTGCTGAACTTAAATCCATTCCAAAGACTGTTGGTTCTGTCTTCATCCTTGAGAACCTCCATCTTTTGCCTGATGAGGTAAAGAAGGGTATGGATTTATATACTTTCATTAATTCTTTTATTACGGCAAAAAAACAGGTTTACATAACATCTCTGCTCCCACCGGAAGAACTCGGCATATCTGAACAGCTTGTTTCTCTTATTAAGAAAGGACTTACGGTTCCGATATTTAAACCTGACCCAGAACTTGTTTCCAGGATATTCAAAATGATAAGTAGTGATTTTGGAGTGGAGTTGAAGGATGATGTAATACATTTCCTTTCTGGTTTACCTTTTTATGATATCAGGGAGATAGAGACTGTCCTTAAAAAGATTGACCTTCTTAAAGATGTTACAAAGGAAATCACAGTTGAGAATGTGAAGGATAATATTGCTCTGGAGGAGATAGTCCCACCCGACAGGAGGTTAGCCCCATTTCCCGGGGAGGATAAGGAATTTTTTGATTTTGTCAAGGATTTAAAAGAAGATTTTGATAAAGGCGCAACTGAGCAAAAGGACACGATGGCAATAAAAAATGAATACATGTTAAGACTTTATATCTGGAAAATGAAAGGGTTCAATGTAAGAAGATTAGAAGAAGCTATGGATGGACCCATAGATGGTATAATACAAGCGTTTGTCTCATTTACATCGGGTATTCAAAGACTCATTGAACTACAGAAAATATTTGGTGAGTTGGAGAAGACAACTACTCTGGAAGAAAGGGAGTATTTAGAAAAGAATCTTTTTGACCCGGATGCTATTTTTGACATAGAAAGGGCACTCAAAAAAGTAGAGGAAAGAAAGAAATTAAAGGAAGAATATAATAAATTCCTTAGTGGAAGGTCAACCACTGAAAACTTTGTTATCTTACATTCTAATAGAGAAGTATATGAGGTTTTGAAAAAGGGACTATCAAAGAAACAAGATGTAAATTCCCCTATTTATATTTATGGAGACGATGGATGTGGGAAAACACACCTTTTAATAGCTTTTACTAAAAAGATGCAATCATTATATCCAGAGAAAATAATTACCTATATTCCATCAAATTTTTTAACGATTGAGATAAAAAACCTTTTTGATGAAGATGCCAGAAATATGTATATTGAAAAACTAAAGGGGATTGATACCATCCTCTTAGATGATATTGAGAATGTAATAAATGATGGGGAGTCTAAATCACTTTTTTTTGTTGTTCTGGACAATTTTAAGGAGGAGAAAAAACTCTTAGTTGTGTCGTCCAAGTTACCACCAGGAGAGTTAGATTTGGAAGATAATTATAAAGAGCTCTTATTATCAGGAACTGTAGTTCCAATTAAACAACTCGATGAAGAAGATAAGAGGGTAATAATCACTAGCCTTTTTACTTGTAAACGGATTTCTTTACCGGATGAAATAAAGGAATTCCTTAGCAAAAATCTTTTTGGAAAGTTCATAGATATAAAAAGAAGTGTGGCAAATATCATTAAGAAAGTTATAGATGAGAATCTTGAACTCACAATGGAAAACATTTCAGCTTGTATTGGTATTGAAAAACTTGTACTTGAGAAGCAAAAGAAACTGAGAAAAAAAGAAAAGCCAAAGGTTCCATCAACTACGGAAGAGAAGACATTACTTTCTGAACTTGACCAAAGATGGCCATACCTGAATGAAAGAATTTTTGAAGACCACAATCTTGAGTGAATATCTGAGGATAAATAAGATTAAAACTGAGATGATATAATGGCGATAAAAGGATCATTCAAAGAGGCAAGCCTTCCGGATGTAATACAACTTCTTTCTATGGGTCTTAAAACAGGTATTTTAACAGTAACAGAAAAGGAACATTTTGGTTCTATTACATTTTTTAAGGGTAACATCGTTGATAGTTATTTAATAAATAGAAAGAACAGAATAGGCGAGCTTCTGGTTGCTTCCGGTGAGATGACCGAAGAACAGCTTTCCGGGGCACTTGAGATACAGAAGGGAACCGGTGAAAAGATAGGGAAAATCATATTAAAAGAAAAATTTGTTAGAGAAGATTCTCTTATTAAGTACTTAAGGCGCCAGATAAAGGAGACAATTATTACAATGATGACCTGGGAAAACGGTTACTTTAATTTTGAACCACGGTTTGCAGATGTTGATGATGAGATTATTGCAGTTAATCCAGCGAGTCTTCTCTTAGAGAGTGCGAGACACGTAGATGAACTTTTAGTATTTTCTCTTGATATTCTTAGGGAATCATCTATTCTAAAACCAACTGCGTCCCATGATGACATTTCAAGTCTTAATGAGAAGGATAGAAAGGTTTATTCTTTGATTGACGGAGAGAAGACACTCGAGGTTATTATTGAACTCTCTCCTTTTGATACATTTGAAACAAAAGAGATTGTATCATCGTTTGTACAGAGAGGATTCTGTTCTATTATAGAAAGAATTGCTGCTCTTGGGATTGACGAAAAGATAACAGAGCATCTAAATCTCGGTATAGCATTCTTAAAAACCCAACTCTATGATGAAGCAGAGCGGGAATTCAAACATATTATTAAGTTAAATCCTAAAGATAATGAAGCAAGATTTTATCTCTCCGTCACTCTTATTAAGACAAAGAATTATAAGGAAGCAGAAGAACTGCTTCGTAAACTTATCAAAGAAAACCCCGATGTTCCAATGTATATGAATAATCTTGGATACATACTCAGCGTTAAGGATCGGACAGATGAGGCACTTGAGTTTATTAAGCAAGCATTGAAAATGAAGTCATCAGGAATTCCTATATTAAATATGGCTATTATTCTTTTCAAGAAAGGTGACCTTAATGCCTCAAAGGATTATCTTGAAAAAGCACTCAAGATAGATGATAAGTTGATTTTACCCCATTTCTTTCTTGCACTGATTAATGTACTTTCAGGGAATCTTAAAAATGCAATCAGTGAGATTAAGTATATCATGAAAAAAGAACCAGATATACCAATACTTTATTATAATCTGGGCGTTATAACAGAGAATGTGGGAAATTTTGAGGAGGCAGAAGAAAATTATAAGAAAGCCCTTGACTTGGCACCAAATTATATAGAACCACGAATAAGACTCGGTGAATTATATTACAGAAAAGGAGTATACACTTCAGCACAGAAATCCTTTAAGATGATTACAGATGCTGGTCTAGGCAATGCGGAGATATTTCTTAAAATGGGAAACATCTATTATAAGATGGGGCAGAAGGTGAGGGCACTTGAACAATGGAAGAAAACATTAGAACTCGATCCTCAGAATGAAATTGCAAAGAGGAACATAGAGATGGTAGGTGAGTGATAGGGTTGAAAGAAGAGTGATGATGGACAACCTCTCTGGAATTTAATGCTTCATGATTGAAGTGAGTGCTTCTAATCTCCCACTTTTATTGGTTTAAGAATGTTTTAGTTCAATGAATGAAGAGTTTGAGATTTTAAAAAGGATAATAATTGAGAAGCTTGGTTTCTTTCCGGAAAGATATAAAAAGAGACCACTAAAAAGAAGAATTGCGGTTAGAATGAGATATAATAAGATAAACTCATATCTTGAATATGCAAAACTACTTGAACGGGATACAAAAGAGCAACGCTTATTACATAAAACCCTTACTATTAATGTTTCAAAATTTTTTAGAAATTATGAAACTTTTGGAAAAATTAAAGAGGTTATCTTACCGCAGATCTTAAGAGAAAATGAAAGGAGAGGTGGATTAATTAAGGTATGGTGTGCAGGATGTGCTACGGGAGAAGAAAGTTATACTATTGCGATGCTTCTGGATAAATTTTTAAGTGAGAGGAAATCATCTGCACATTTTTCTGTAATAGGAACAGATATAGATAACGATAGCTTGAATACTGCTCGAATTGGATGCTATAGAAATGGGGTTTTTGATGAGACACCAGAATATTTTCTTAATATGTATTTTAAGAAAGATGAGAAGATCTGTGTTTTGGATAAGATAAAAGAAAAGGTAAAATTTGTAAAGCTTGATATTGAAGAAGAAGATATAGAATTAAGAGAACTGGATCTTGTCCTATTCAGAAATGTTCTTATTTATATGGAGAAGACTTTCCAGGAGAAAACCCTAGTAATGATTTACAATAGATTAAACGAGAAGGCATTCTTAGTTCTTGGAAAGGTGGAATACCTTGTTGGTGAAACGAAATCACTGTTCAATATAGTCGATTCACGGGAAAGGATTTATAGAAAGTGTTAAACGCTCAAACAATAAAGGTTAAGATAGCAGATATTGTAGTAGGCTCAAGTCCATATATTCTAAGTACATACGGATTAGGTTCTTGTGTGGCTGTAATGTTATACGACCCTCTTACAAAGATTGGTGGGATGAATCATTTCCTTCTCCCCATAAGGGCAATTGCTAAACGTGACGAAAACCTTGCAAAATTTTCTGACACTGGGATTGAGATTCTTATCGAAAGGATTAAAGATTTGGGTGCAAAGAAGGAAAGACTCATTGCAAAACTTGTTGGCGGTGCAAACATGTTCCCAACGCTTACTAAGAATTCAATCGGACAGAAGAATGTCAATGCTGCTATAGAGGTTCTTAAGAAGCATTCAATAAGTGTGCTATCAAAGGATACAGGTGGAAGCTGGGGTAGGTCGGTTGATTTCCATCTGTCCAACGGTAAGGTCATTGTCAAGTCATATAAGAAAGGGATCAAAGAGATTTGACTAAACAAATCCGCGTCATTATCATAGAGGATTCAATACTAATGATAAATGTCATAACTGATATGCTCAACAGTGACCCAAGGTTACAGGTTATCGGCTCTGCAAGAAATGGTAAAGAGGGTATAGAAAAAGTTATTTCGCTAAATCCCGATGTGGTTACTCTTGATATGGAAATGCCTGTGATGAATGGAATTGATTTCTTAAAAAACATTATGAGGGTTCACCCCGTTCCTGTTGTGATGCTCAGTGCTTACACAAAAGATGGTGCAAGGGAAACCATTGAGGCACTTAATCTTGGCGCTATTGATTTTGTTTCAAAACCTTCTGGTAGTATCTCGGTTAATATGAGAGAAGTTAGAAAAGAACTTATTGAGAAGATTACTCTTGCCTCAGCAATAAGAAGGGAGAAGTTAACATGTCTTCCACAATATGAGGCTTGTACTTTTGAGTATACCCCATCTCGCTCCAATACAAGGATTATCATAATATGTACTTCAACAGGAGGACCACGAGCACTCGGTGTTGTCCTCTCAGTCTTGCCAAAAAATCTGAATGCTTGTATCCTTATTATTCAACATATGCCAGAGCAATTTACACCTTTACTTGCTGAAAGACTTAATAAAGTTTCACCTCTCGATGTTAAAGAAGCAAATGGTGGAGAGTTGTTAAGAGAGGGCAAGGCTTATGTTGCACCAGGCGATAAACATATGGAAGTTACTCAGAAAGGGAAAATTCTTTTAACAAATAAACCAAAAAAACATGGTGTTAGACCGTCCTGTGATATAACCTTGAAATCTCTTGCAAATTTTGGTGATAGGGTTCTTGCAGTTGTTCTTACAGGTATGGGCAAGGATGGCTCTGAAGGATTATTTGAAGTAAAAAAATCAAAAGGTAAGGTTATTGTTGAGGATGCATCAACATCTGTAATTTTCGGTATGCCCAAGGCAGCAATTAAGACGGGTTATGTAGATAAAATCGTTCCTCTTTGTGAAATTGCAAAAGAGATAATAGATTTCGCAAGATAATGGAAGAGAAAAATATGGATAGTTTTGAGAAACTGATACTCGAACTCAAAGAAAAACTTAAAGAAGCAAAATCTGGTGATAAACCTTCGCTCTATACTGAGAAGGTCGAATATGTTTATAATCTTGTAAAAAGTTACAGGGAGAGACTTGAACGTATAGAGAAAAAAATGGAAGGATATCTTAATGAGAAGGATAAAGTAGTAGAACAAAAAAAAGAAGAGATACTCAAAGGTTTTGTACAATCAATGAGAATATCAAAAACAGATATTTTAACACTGGTTGATAAAGGGTGGAACTTCATTGCCTCTGGTGATTATGAAGAGGCAGAGAAGGTTCTTGAGCCTGCCCTGAAGAAAGCTCCAAACAATGTGCAGGTCTTAAAACTCCTTGGCTGGGCATATATGTACACAGAAAAATTTGATAATGCATTACTTCTCTATCAGAAGGTTCTGAATATCCACCCCACTGATGAGATGGCAAGAAATAATCTTGGATATATTTGCTACAAGAAAAAGATTTTTGGAGAGGCGATAGAACACCTTTCAAAGGTAATAAAAACAGGTAAGGATGCGAGTGCTTCACTCTACGCAAACTATTATCTTGGATTGATATATTTTGAAAGGAATATGTATAATGATGCAACCCATTTCTTTGAAAGGGCATTAGAGATAGGACCAAATCTTTTTGAGGCAAAATATTATTTAGCACTATCATTTTATGGGAAAGGTAATGAGGTGAAGGCAAAGAGAATATGGAAAGAGATGGTGAAGGAAAATCCTCATAATAGATGGTCTCAACTTGCAAAGGAGAAATTTAGTAAAAACAGGTAGAATAGGGACAGAAGTCAGATGACTGAAGACAGGAAATAGAGTAAAGAGTGAAGAGTGAAGATTAGAGAAATGAAAGGAATGGAAGCTGGCTATATGTTGATGTCGGTGTGGCTGTAAGTAATCGCCTTAAATAACTTGGAACGTTTGAGCATTTGAAGCGTTAATTTATTGAAATATTTTTATTGACATTTGATAATTGTTGATATATTATATAAAAAAATAAAGAAGGAGTAAACAATGAGAAAAATAGTACTAATAATGGTTTTAGTCCTTTCTTTTTCGAGCTTGATTTTCTCACAGAATCAAGTAAAAAAGTCTCTTCCTCCCTGGCTCTTTGACAATAAAAGATTTTCAATGGATCACTCTATCGGTTTTTCATATAGTTCATATGATGGTTCATTGGGGTCGCTTTATCATAACTATTTTACATACAGGGTCTCTCCCCAACTGACACTGATTGGAACTGTTGGTTATTATAATAAAGGATCAAGAATGAGTAGTTTTGGGAGTATGCTTCATGGGTTTGGGTTCGAATATAAGCCGAATTCAAATCTGCTTTTCCATTTTCATTATGAGGGAGTAACACCGATTAAGAAGACATCAGGGAGTAAGCAGTAAAGAGTAAATAGCATAAGGTAGAAAGCTTGAGAAAATAGTAGGGGCGTTCAATTGAACGCCCCTACATACTTAAAGCGAATGAAATACTGTAGAAATATGAAGGTAGGATTTCTCCAGTTTAATCCAGCATTTGGTAAGGTTGATGAGAACCTTAAAAAAGTAAAAGCTCTTATCAATACTACTACCTGTGACCTCCTTGTACTTCCGGAACTATTCACTACAGGATATACATTCAAGACAAAAACAGAGGTAATAAAATTTGGTGAGTCGGTTCCCAATGGTAAAACAGCGAAATTTCTTAAGCGAATTTCCACTGAGAAAAAGATGTCTATAGTTGGTGGTTTTGTGGAACGGGATGGTAAAAAGGTCTATAATTCCTCTTTTCTCTTCCTTGAGAATGGACGACATTATGTCTACAGAAAGAAACATCTATATCGCTATGAAAAGAGGCTTTTTGATACTGCATACGAACCTTACAGGGTTTTTTTATTAAATAATGATGTAAAGGTGGGACTCATAATCTGTTTCGACTGGCTTTTTCCTGAGGCTATAAGGCGGTTAGCACTTTTGGGCGCACAGATTATATGCCATCCAGCAAACCTTGTAATGTCCTACTGTCAGGATGCTATGATTACAAGGGCTTTAGAGAACAGAGTTTTTATTATTACTGCTAACAGGACGGGAACAGAGAAGAGAGGAAGGTTTGAAAATAGGTTTACTGGGATGAGCCAGATTATTTCACCCGAAGGGAGGATTCTTTTGAGAGCAGGAGAAGATAATGAAATCGTCTCCGTTGTAACTATCAATACGGTCGCTGCGTTGAATAAATTTTTAAATCCTCTGAACAATATCTTTGAGGACAGAAGAAAAGATCTTTATTAAAGAGACGTATGATTACACAGATTCTTAAAAACGATTTCACAGATTTGTACTTTTTTTAAAAATCTCCAAAAAATACTTGACAAAATAGGTA
>Ga0209977_10000078_pt1 | contig 35043 bp, 37 predicted proteins | sample SumtaG_2_FD_183113 | JGI IMG/M metagenome (GOLD analysis project Ga0209977, IMG submission 183113) | Deep subsurface microbial communities from Indian Ocean to uncover new lineages of life (NeLLi) - Sumatra_00607 metaG (SPAdes) (version 2) | ecosystem: Environmental > Aquatic > Marine > Oceanic...
CATTGGAAACATTAATACCAATAATTGATAACATTGAAGTATCAGCGGCTTTTTTAGTCCTGACTGCTTCCGCTGTTTCGGCTCCTCCACCTTCAGAAATCAATTGCGCCCCAAGTGCAACCATTTGTTCTTCTTTATTCTTGGCTAAATCGTTAGCAAGTACATTCGGACTTGGTTGAGCATAACCAAATTGACCACCTTTGCCCATTACAATAATGGACGTTTCACCAAATTTCTGTGTTTTGGTATCTTTATTATTCGGGTTATTTTGTCGGGTATTATATGCATCATCGGCAATCCAAGGAGTTGCAGCAGATAACTGAAATGAACTGTGTTCAAGGTCGGCACTATTTCTAACGTGTCCAACATTAACATCTGTCAATGATTCCAATGGTGCAAAATCTATCACAGAATCATTATTTTCAGAACCGATAAATTCAAACGGTATTTCGTCCCATGGGTTACCGAAACCATCTATAATTTCGATTTCTTCCTCTGGTGAATCGTTACCTTCAACCCATAATTGTTGAGTATATTTCCCTTCAGTCAATCTTAGGATGCGATAACGTTTTTTAATTTCACGCTTGATTCTATGCTCATCAACAAAGGTACTAACCGTTTCTGATAAAACCACCAAATCAAGAGTCATCATTCCATTAAAGGATGACTGATTCCAATCAATGATATCAGCAGCATTATATTTTTTAACAAACGGTCTAAAACCGTTATGAACATCAGCAATCGTTGTTGGTTTTTCTTCTTCACCCTCTTTTTTCATCGGTATATCAGTTAGTAAACCGTGCCTACCAATTTGAATAACTTCAGATGAAACAGCGTGTGATTGCTGATTGATCCCCATCCCATTACCATCAATATCTGTTTCAATATACTCCATTAATTCGGGCAATTCTGGAACCGTAGGCTCGACCCGATACAGCATACCTAGCAACCCAATTAAGGTGCGCCCTGTGGCGTTATACAACACGGCTGATTTTCGATAGCTGGCATTCAAACGCTTATTGTAATCGGATGTATCTAACGGATTGATAACACGTAAATATGTACCGGGTTTTTCCTCATCCCGTTTTTTCAACTGATATTCACCGTCAACAACATCATGAACCCGTTGCCAACGAGGGTGAGCTTTAGTATAAGATGAATTTGGTTTAACTTCGTTCCAGTTCATTTTTGAGCCGTCCTAACTTGTTGTTTTAGTTCCGAGGGGGGAATTCCCGCCTCGGGATCTTATACGGGGAGTCTATGCCCAACTATGGTCACTGGCCTAACGATGGGGTATTCGCTGCAAATGAAATATCCACCAGAATCCGGCAGATGATCGTTATCGCTGGATTTATCCGGCATTCCTGCTTTATCATAACTTTGTTGTTCCAAATGTTCGGTATAAGTTGGACATAGAGTTGTGTTCACCTTGTATCGACGTTTACCATCGGCACTCTCGAACATCCTATTCATACTCGCCACACGATCTTTAATCATAGGATTTACACCTGAGTATACACAATTGAATCCTGCTCTCTCTAGCTCGACGATATCAGATGTTGACGCATCCACACTCTCCCTGTTCTTTCCGGTTGAATCTGGATATATGGAGATTGGATGGTCGGAGAAATTCTCCTTAATCGCTGTGATCATTGATGGAGTATCGTAAATCTCAGTTAACTCACCAACTGCAATTGGATCTCCACCTCTAATCACATGAATCACCGCCGACATATTGGTAACATTGAAGTCCATGCCGATATGCAAATATTCACCGTTATCTATCGTGGCCTTGGAATCGTTCAACACTCGGTCAAATATATTGTAAACAGTTCCCTCGGTTAAATTCACAAACAGGCCACGGATGTAAGCCTGGACCAATTCTTTACTGTATGTCTCCATCAAGGTCGGAATATAATCGATTGGAAGATACTGAGCATTCTCATAGGTCGAAGCTTGAACCATCGAGTACGATTTGGTCGGGTTCTTCGCGAACAATTTGTAGGTCTGTTTGAACCCCTCTGGTGTTGTGACCACACCTATTACAACCGGACGCTCAATAGACCCACGCCGTCGAGCGATGATCTTGTTCCAAACGTCTCGTTGTTTGACTACCTGCGTGATCGTGTCTAGCTCGTCGATTAAGGCCCGTGCGAACTGGAACCCAACAATCGAGGACGGGTTATCCATAGATCGGCAAATTATCGTTCCAAAATATGTCGGACCACGGTAAATATGAACCTCTTTATTGCCCTGCATAATCTTGCATCTAAAATTCAGGAGTCTACAAGCTTCTTCAATGGTCGGATAGAATACATCTCGGATATTCCCATAGGTCGGACCGAAATAGGCCATCACTTGGTTCGGGTATTGACCAATAAAGTTTAGAAGGTCAAGACATCCGACGAACGTTTTGCCACTGCCATACCCACCCACGTAAGCTTTAAATGGTGTAGGCAGATCGTTCAGGAATGCGTGCTGTGGAGCACTCAAAATCACGTTCGTAGTCATTCAACATCCTTTTTGGACAGTTCAAATTTGAACTGTGGAATTCCGGTGATCGACACTCTATTTACATACAGAAACTTTTGAAGTAACTTTGACCCCAAAAGGTGAAAAAGAACAATAACGGTGAACCAACTGAAATATAAGGATAAAATACCATGACTCGTGGACCCAAACCAGGGACAAAATATAGAAAAAGAGTGAAGAAGGAACCGAAAGTTATTCCACCACCAAAACTTGGTCGAGAAAGCAAGTTCCAAGAATGCTATATCAAGCAAACTCGAAACCTTGTCTTAATGGGCTATAACCGTAAAATGATTGCAGAATTTTTCAATGTAGCTGCCTCAACCATCAGGTATTGGCGAAAACATCACCCAAACTTTGATAAAGCCATGAACACCAATAAAGAAGAGTGCGATGCGAAAGTTGTTAGGAGTCTTTTCAAATCCGCTACTGGCTACGATGTCATTGAAAAGAAAACAGAAACTCTAGCTAGCGGAAAGAAGAAAATAACCCGAACTCGGAAACATTGTGCCCCGAATGTTAGGGCTCAACAGACATGGTTAAACAATCGGCAGAAAAAGAAGTGGAAATCGGATCAGGAACTAGCTCAAAAGCAGGAAGAACAACAGTATGATGCTGTGCCTGTGACGATCAATTATTCTATCAACCCGCCGAAAGAAGATTTTAAAGTTACGATTGGTAAAGGTTAGGTTAGGTCATCTCTCTCTCTCGAATACCCGATCAAACATGCCTCCTCACGGCTCAAATTGATCGGGTATACTCCAACTATAGCCCTCCTTGTTCCTTCAGTTCAAAACCCAACTAGACCACAAACATGCTCGAATACTCACTGGTGTGCTTTTGAACGCTTGAATATGCACTGGTGTGTTTTTGAGCATATGCTCTATTTTCCACCAGTAAAAGAATATTGTTGAGTCAGTGAGGTTTTGACAGTTGAAATCCCCACCAGTTTAATCTCACACTCACATTTACGGCTCAAATTTGGATTTTTTGAGTGCGGTTACAATAGATGCGACAATAAAATCATTTTAACGTAACAATAAAATTTCTTAATGATTACAATAAATTATACAACTAAATAGACAAGAGACAATAAACCTATATATATAGAAGAAAGAATAAAAAAAATAGTAAAAAAACAAAAAAAGAATGTACATAAGCAAAAATGAGAGATATGGTATAGTACACAAGAATATAGTATTGGAGGGGGGTTTTTTGATAAGGGCTCTAAAGGCTACGAGTCGATGTGTACTACGTCACCAACAATCTTTATATACGTAAGTATTTGATATACAATAGAACTTTCAACCATACATCAAATTTCCTCTTTTTCTGGTGTTGCCTACGTGTGCTTGTAAGTATTTGATATATAACTAATACTGCTCGGTTACAAGGATATTTACTCATAGTCGAGCAGTATTTGAATCAAATATTCCTATTTGAAAAACGCGGTGGAATCAGTGTAAATTTTGGCGATCTCAGATGCAGATAACTGCTCGTATTTTGAAAAATTCCTGATTATCCAAAACCGAGAGAATTTAGAATGTACAGATACACCGAGATTATATCTTCGCATTACCTTGCCCAGAACCCTGTTCGACGGAACCTTCTCCACCGATAGTCGTGAACCAAAAATAATCGCATCTTTTAAACCCGTCGCAATGTCGGGCAAACTTAATATGTCCGCCTTGAAAGGCCCCTGGCCTTTATTAATCAGTTGAATCAACACCTGTTCGATAGGTTCATTGGTTATCGGACTCTCAAAACTCTCTCTAACCCTCTGTATGGCCTTTTCTTGATCTTCAGTAGGCCACCATTGCTCCCCACCCTTATAAGCTCGGTACGCTTCAGCCCAAGCAGCATCAGGATCAATTGGGTCTGTGATACTCTCCACCCAGAGAGGCCAATACCTCCTGTTGCCTGTATGATCGACCAAACACATTCGATGGTTTGATGAGCCGCAAAACGCGGTGGTCCGATGGTAATTTTCAGGAACTCTTCCGTACGGAGCCCTTAAAAAATCTGATTCGCAACTAAGGAATCTCTTTAGATCGCTGGCAGATACCTTTTTGAGAATCTCACTGATCTCACCTAATTCAACCATCCAGAACTTAATTACCTCGAAAATATCGTCTTTCTTTGAGTTTTTCAGGTCGAGACCTGCTCCATTTTTGAAATACCTTTGAAGATCTTTTGGGAAGGATTTTTTGAAAAAGCTTGTTTTGTTTACACCTTGGTCGCCAACCAGGACGAGTATGTTCTCGAAAGTCGGACGAGCTTCTTTGTTTGGCGTACTCATCGCATGATCTGCTGCAGCCACCGCCGAAATCATATGCATACGGTAGACCATATCGCGAACGTCCTCAGTGCCTCTCTCAACCTTCAAGCACGCCCCCTGGCGGAGAATGTGACCATCGCCACGATATTCCAAACCCTCTAGATATTCCAACACCTCGTTCACAGGATTCTTCTGAGCTAAACCAATTAAATGTAGGTCAAGATCCTGCCGGGGTAACCCGTTGACGCTGGCTATAGTCAGGGCTTCAGCAAGCTTCAAACTAGCGTCTGACCGTCCGGGTTTTAAACCCGGGAAATCGTACTCTACTTGCTTCGTGATTACGGAATATTTAGGGACTGCATTGATGGCAGAAAAGAGGTGTCCCACATTTCGAATTGAGGAATGAATCTTCATCGTTCCATTCTGCAAGTATGTTATGTCCGGTAGTTCTTTTTGGTCTATTTTCACCGTTGGTGTTTCTCCTTTCGGATTGTCTCTCTTAGTTTTTTCTGCCTTAATCCGCCGAGCTTTAATTCGCTCATCCTTGACCTGGATCAATTCCCTCTTAAGCCAGCCCATATGCTTCATAATCGCTCGGTCGATTAAAATCTTTGCCGTGGCATTTGCTGTATCAGAGTAGGAAAGAAGCTTCTCTATCTTGCCCCTCGAATCGGCATCTGAGGGTGTGTTCAGCGAAGCCAGCATGTCGGCTAAATGCATCGCATCGGTGATAGCTTTTTCCTCAGCTATACAGTCGGTAAAAGGCTTCTCCACCCCGAGCGATTGAAATACCTTCCAAACATCCAATCGGGCTGACCAGTCAGGTTGTGTATCCTCGATTTTCTCGACCAAATGCCCACCATTACGATCAACACAATGTCCATGGTGACATTTGAACCCCATTCTGCTTTCAGCATTTAACCCGCCAGAGAGAATGAATACAGCCGCCCCCGATGTGTCTTTAGGGTCGGAATGTTCGTCAATCCACGGGCAAACCACATGATGTGTCCCTTTACCGTCGGAACTGAGGACTGTAAGCTCTTCCAGGATTGGGTGGACCATTGCTGTAAGTTCTGACTGAAAGCCAGAGAGAGGTGGTTTAGCTGACGAGGAAAGGTCAATGTCGAATGGTAAAGCCAACTCATCGACGGTGTAGATCCTCGCCTCCGTCTCATCTAGCTCAAGAAGTTTACAATCGAACGGTTCATTATTTATTAATCTGTTTGACTTGCTGTTAGTTCCGTCGGGCAATCTTACGTAACGAGTTACACCCCGCATGCCTGGGTCAATCCCGCTAGGGCTAAGTCCCTGGCGGACCAGACCGTCCAACAACATCTCAACCTTCTCTCTGTCTTTGCATGGGTGGATTACCCAGCCCCATTGCTCTGAGTTTTCAGACGTCAAAAGTCGATATGTCGGTGGTGGGAGTTTTCCCACTTGTTCAAGTGGTAGTTTTTCACGCACATCGTCGGCAACGATAACGTGCGTGGATACGAACTCACCCTTTCTCCTTCGCCCCCCAGAGAATAATGAAATGGTGAAATATTGGTTCCCTGGTGGAAGAATTTCATCGCCTATTTTTCCTCCTCCCCAACATAGTCCACGTTTGGATTGAGGTATACTAGTGGGGTCGCCTGTGAAACTGGTACAGTGAGAGGTTTTCCAATTATCACCGAAAATTGTTTGCAAGAACTTCTTATTTAACATAGTCTCTCCTAATTATGTTATGGGGTTTGTTGAACAGTTGCTCTTTCCTGGCAGTTTGAACAACTGTTCAACAAACAAGTATATCTACCGTATTTAACCAGCCAAACTGTCATTCTTTCTAGTCCTGTCTCCTTGCTTTAAGAAATCCCCCGCCTCGTAATCCAATCCATTTGCGATCCTTTGTAGAGATATTAGAGATGAAGTCCCTTGTGTTCTCCAGGTCGAGATTTGTTGTCTGTTAGTTTTCAATATTTTAGCCAACAACACCCCATTGACCCCTTTTTTTGCCATTACTACCCTCAAAGCCCTTGCTGCTGTAAGTTTGACGTTCTCTTGATCTTTCATTTTTTCTCCTTGTTAAGTAATCTTGATATTCTTGATACCGATAAAATAGTGAACCTTCCATATTTTGTCAAGGAACGTAAAAAACAGGTTGCCTGCATGTTTTTTCCTTGCGTACAGCTAACAAGTCGAGTATAGTCCTGCCCATCAACTCAGTTACGGACACTCTGTTTTAACAAGTATAGCCAAGGGAAGAAATAGATATGAATATCAAGATTACGTTGCAAGGGAAGAATAGAACGCCAGTTCAAACATGGCCCATCATGTGTAAAAGTAAATTTAATAGTTTAATGGCGGATGACAACCCTGATATCAATCCTCTATTTGAAGCATCAGTAAAGGATGAATTCGAGTTCTGGTTTGATGTCCTCGAAGGACAAAATAAGTGGGTGAAGTGTGCAACTGAGAATGACAGTGATTGGTCATGGTAAACGCTGACTTGATAGAGATGCTGTTTCCAATGTATATCATCAGGTTCAAGAAAATCAAGAACCGCTTGGACAAGAATTTGAGAGGGTATTGCACGACAATATCTGGGATTTATACGAGGAATAAATAGACATGTTTGAATTTTTAAAGGCCCAGAACAATCATTTACCGATCATATCAACTTGGTCATGGTCACGATCACGATCACGATCACGATCACGATCACGATCACGATCAAGGTCACGATCAAGGTCAGGGTCAGGGTCATGGTCTGAGTCACGGTTATGGTCACGGTCACGGTCACGGTCACGGTCACGGTCACGGTCAGGGTTATCAAATTTAAACTAATGGAACAACAATGTGACTGGGTAAAATGTAAAACCGAGAACGAAATTATAGAACCAGCCTAAACAATAATTACAGGAGACAGAAAAATGCCAGTTTTGATTAAAACAATACAAAAAATATATAATTTTAAAGATGATCTGTACAAATTTAAAGAAATTATCAAACCACCAATTTATGATCTGTACAAAGGACAAAAGGTTTTCATTAGGACAGCCACACTTTATTACGTAGGACGGGTGCATAAGGTTAGGGGTCGAGAACTGTATTTGACAGAAGCATCATGGGTTGCATACACCGGGAGATTTTCAGAAGTCATGACCTCTGGCAATTTTGAAGAAGTCGAATCGTACCCAAAGGATTTGATCGTAATAGTAAACACGGATTTTATAGTCGACAAAATAGAGGTGTATTTTGATTTGCCTAAAGATGAGTAATAGATATGCTTGAATTTTTTAAAGTCCAGAACAATAATTTATTGCTCACAGTTTCTTGTTCAGGGCCATTGTCATGGTCACGGTCACGGTCATTGTCATTGTCATTGTCATTGTCATTGTCACGGTCACGGTCATTGTCAGGGCCATTGTCATGGTCACGGTCACGGTCAGGGTAATTAAGGGAAACAAAATGATTACAATTAGAGAAATAAGGTTAGAAACAATAGAGGAAGCATTGAGTTTTTGGAACCAGTTTCAGTCGGTAGATGTAGCTCAAAAACCAACTGTACCTGTTCCGCCGAAGAAATCGGTAGATGTAGCTCAAAAACCAACTGTACCTGTTCCGCCGAAGAAATCGGTAGATGTAGCTCAAAAACCAACTGTACCTGTTCCGCCGAAGAAATCGGTAGATGTAGCTCAAAAACCAACTGTACCTGTTCCGCCGAAGAAATCGGTAGATGTAGCTCAAAAACCAACTGTACCTGTTCCGCCGAAGAAATCGGTAGATGGTGCGGGGGAAACAAGGAAAATGCGTATGGAGGAGGTATTTAAGGAGATGCATAGAATTTCTAATGAAGGAGGAGACCCAACATCTGTCCTTGAATCAATCGGATATGGGAGTATAGAAAATATTCCTAACTCAGAAATATCATCTACATTAGAAATATTGGGAACTTACTAAATGAAACATGCAAGAAAATCATTGTCAGCCTCTCCTCGGTGGTATAGATGTCCAGGGTCTATTTGGAGGGAGGAGAAATATATAGATGTTAGTAGTCCGGCTGCGATTGATGGAACCGGGAGCCATCTGCTTTTAGAGAAATTATTGAAACACCACCTTAGAAACGAACCTTGGGTAGAAGAAGATTTCGTATGTCAAAATATAGGTTTAGGCAACGAAGATAAACCAGACGGGTGGTTGGTCGATAAGGAACGATATGCTCGTGTAATGGTTGCCGTTGAATATGTTAAAAAACGAATGAAGGAGATGGGCGAGGGTACGTTCTTGCTGGTGGAGAGTAAGACGAATCCTGGTCTGAAATACGGTATTGAAGACATGTGGGGCACTGTTGACATCACATTGTTGAATTCTTCCGAGATCGAGGTTATTGATTATAAAGACGGATTCACCTACGTCGATGAGTCTACAGAACAGTTGGTTGGGTATGCAGCCGGACAAATAGACTATTCTTTGATAGAGAGATTTTCGGTCTCTAAGGTTAAGAAAACGATCATCCAGCCGAAAATAGAGAGAGATCCTATCAGGTCGCTATCTCACACAGTGGAACAAAACACTATTTTGATGGATAAATTGAGTGAGGCCGCGAGACTGGCGGAGAATCCTAACGCTCCTCTTTTATCCGGTGACCATTGCAAGTGGTGTAAGCATCGAACGAATTGCGAGGAAAGGAACAATGTAGCGTTTAACATGTTGGAAGGCCTCCACCCCTCTAAAATGCTCAACAAACAGTTGAGTTCAAGTTTGGACAATATTTCAACTATTGAGGATTTTATTGAAAATTTAAAAGAAGAGGCTAAAAATAGAATTTCCGATGGCGAAAAACTGTCTGGGTGGGGGATAGAAACTAAGTTCAAAACGAGGGTGTGGATTGATGAGAATGATGCTGAACTCAAGATAAAGAATTTCGCCATCAAAGGTGTGAAGTTGACGGCTGCAGATAGATTCAAAAAAAAGTTGATAACCCCAACCGCATTGCTAAAACTAGACTTGAGCAAGAACCAAATTAAAACAGTAGAGAAACTTTTTCACCGAAAAGTTGACGGAATGAAGTTAGTAAAAACCTATAAGTCAGAGCTTGATGTTGAAGAAATGTTCCCACCAGTGGTGACTAATGAGGAGCAAGTGACTCCATTGGTGACTAATGAGGAGAGAATGCTCGTAATGACCAATGAGGCAGGGATACATGGATATTTCGATTTTAAAAGGGCAGGTTGGACGGATGAAGATTTGATTGACGAAGGATATGCTATGGAAGAGGAGAGGATTAAATGAATATTACTGTCAGCGGAATATTATCATACCCAAATTTACACAGGGCTAAAACTTTAAAAGGCTACGAAAATAACTCACCAAAATTCAGATGTTCGGTGTTGTTAAAAAAAGGCTCTGAAGATCTCCTTAAGATCGAACAGGTTATTGAACGTGTGAAGCTAGATAAGTGGGATGGTTCCCCACCGCATAACTATGACTCTAAATGCTTGGTTGACTTGTTGGAAGATCCGGTAACAAAAGGGTATGTGGCTCTTAAAGCGTTGAGCGACGAATCTAGCCCGCCACGTGTGGTCGATCAAAATGGTGAGGAAATTCTTAGCCAATTAGATTACGTGGCTGGTCAGAAATGCATGATGAGCGTGTCTATCTACGCCTTTAGCAGCAAAGGAAATGGCATCTCAGCGGGGATAAACGGCGTTAAGATTTTAAAGGGTATGGGCGAACTTGGTCGATTAGGTCGAACACAGTTGTCCGACGATGAGATGTTCGGCGAAACAAATAAATTCTCCGCAAAAGAGGAAGAACCTCGTTTGATTTTAACCATGAAGGCGGGCGTAACAACTCTACAACAGTTTGCAGACGCCGGGTGGGACCATAAGGATTTAATAGATCAAGGGTACGCCGTAAGAGAATAGTTGAAGATTTAATCAAAGAGTGTTGGGAAGCCAATCGACAGTAACAATTGGCTTCCCAAGCAGGAGGAAACCAATAAATCGTACCACAAGGACGAATTCATGAATAGGGTAGAAATAATTGATAAGTTGGATGCAAAGTTGAGACTGGGAAAAATAATAGTCAATATTCCCCATAAGAGTAAAAGTTACAGTGTGTATAACCATCACTTGTTTAAAGAAGACTTGAACACGATTAAAACCACATTCTTTTTACTTGCGTTGGACGATCTGAATAAAATCTTTACCGCAGTTCATCTAGTTGGCGTTTCCGGCGTTACAATGAATTTATGTCTTTGCGATTGTCAGTTTGGCGAGATTAAGCCACCTGTGCGAATACCGCCAAGAGCGGTCTTAGAGTTTGACCGTTCTGATATTGTCAACTTTTTAAAAAATCAAGCGTTGTCTGACAAGTCGCCATTGGCGAAAACCATAATGAAAAAATACACTTTCAAAACACTTGGTGAATTTTTACCAGATCTTTAGAAGGTTGGCTATGAACACTCTCGTTTACGATTTGGAATCACTCCCTAATATTTTCACTGCTGCTTTCTCGAATGGATCTTTATTTGAGATTTCCTGGATGAAAAATGAAGTTAACGATTTGATTAATTTTTTGTCTGAGGTGGACGAGTTAGTAGGGTTCAATAACCTAGAATTTGATTACCCGTTATTGCATTTCGTCATCGAAAATCGAAACCATATAACCGCCAAATTGATCCATGAAAAATCAACTCAGTTAGTAAAAACTCCGTTCGGTCAGGGTTGGAGAAATAGAATCTGGGATGATCAACAGTACGTTAAACAAATTGACCTGAGGCTCATCCACCACCTCGACAACATCAATAAATTAACGAGTCTGAAAGCTCTTCAATTTGCGATGAAGTTGAAGAACATTAAGGAATTTTCACACGGTTTCGATTCTTGTTTAAGCTTATCAGAGATTGGTGAATTGAAGAAATATAACGTCAACGATGTTGAGTCAACTGTTGCGTTTTTTAACGAATCGAAGCTAGAGATAGATTTTCGGCGGGAGTTTGAAAAAGATACCGGTATAAAATGCATGAATTTCAACGATGGAAAACTCGGTGAAAAATATTTTGAAAAAGAATTAGAGAAGAAGAATCCAGGGTGTATTTATACCAATGGTAAAAAGAATCAGACCCCGAGGGAGCCTCCTTTCGACATTCCACCGAAGTTAATACTAGATGGTTCATACGATGAGTTTCTTCCGGTGGAATGTCACCTGCCTGATAAACCATCAAATCAATGTGAAATTGCTGAACCAAAACGAGAGGATTTTAAAACAGATAGGCAATACAAATCGGCTTTTAAAAAGTTTCCTGAAAAGAAAAAAAAGCTAGAAAAGAAGTCAGAAAATCTTTTAAAAAAATGGTCAAAAGACTGTGACGAGAAGCATAATCAGAATTTAGAAGCCGTATGGATACCCGTGAAGGATATACTTTTTGATTATGTATCCTTTGAACGACCGGAATTTAAAGAAGTTTTAGAAGCGTACAGAAACTATAATATAACCAAGACTAAAGGAGGATTCAAAAAAATCTGCACTGTGAACGGTTTCAATTTTGTCTTTGGACAAGGTGGTATTCACGGGTCAATCAAAAATTCGACAGTTAGATCAAATGATGAATTTTTGATTAGGGACATTGATATCAGCGGTGCTTATCCTGACATCGCCATTAAACACGGTCTTTACCCGCTTCACCTCGGCGAAAAATTTTGTGGGGTTTACAAAGATGTTTTTGAGCGTAGGAAGAAATTCAAAAAAGGAACAGCGCTGAATAAAGCTTTAAAATTATCCTTGAATTCTGTTTTTGGAAATTCATTAAACGAACACAGTATATTTTGTGATCCGCTTTTTGGAATGCAAATAACCATCAACGGTCAATTATTGCTTGCTATGCTTACAGAGCAGTTAATGAAATTAGACGGTCTGCGAATCATCCAGATAAACACAGACGGGTTAACGTTTGTGTACCCGAGAAAATTCACATCATGGGTCGAATCGGTAGAAAAATGGTGGATGGATTCGACAAAATTGAACCTCGAAAATGTCAACTATAAAGCAATGTTCGTTCGAGATGTGAACAACTACATCAGTTGGGCTGAAGATGGGTCTATGAAGCGTAAGGGGGCATTCGGGTACGATAAAAATGTGCCTGGGGAATTAGGGTGGCATAAAAACCATTCAGGTTTGATTGTCCCAAAAGCCGCCGAAGCCTTTTTAACAACTGGGGTGGACGTTGATGAATTCATCTGTAATCACAACGATCCGTTCGATTTTATGATGAGAGGGAAAGTGAACAGGACAGATCAATTGGTCACTGTCGACGATGACGGAATAGAAACAGAGCAGCAAACGCTTATTCGTTTTTACTTCTCAAAACTAGGAAGCGAGTTGTTCAAATACATGCCCCCTTTAAAAAAAGAAAGGGATCTAGCTAAAATCGAGAACAGAGAGCCGAATCGTCGACGAAATGCTTATCAAGGGTCTAAGGGAAGGAAAATTAGAGTATGTAATCACATAGAAGATTTCGGAAATGATATCGACTATTCGTATTATATCTCAGAAGCTCAAAAGCTAATAGATGGAGTTAGCAATGAATTATAAAAAAACTACTGAAAATTTGACAGAATTTTATCACCAGGATGTTGACCCATCTAACGATCCGATACAGAAATATTTAAAAATAATAGATTGGACGGAAAAGAGGTATTTAAGTGGACATAACGTTGAAATATCTAAACAACTTAAAAGCAATAGGATTAGAGATGCCGCGTTTAATAGATGCATAAGAGCCGTATAGACAATGACAACCTGTAAATCTGCACCGAAGGGCACGGGTCAATCCTTGTTGGTTGAAACTGCCACGGTGGAGATTTAACGACGGTCAAAAAGTAAATTAACCAACAAGGATATGAAGTGGCTAGACACGAAAGAATGATCGAACGATATCTGAATAGTGAAGTTGAGAAATTAGGGGGGGTGACTAGAAAATACACATCTCCAGGGCGGGCCGGAGTAGCTGACAGACTGTGCTTCTTCCCTCGTGGAATCTTCGCTTTGGTTGAAGTAAAAATCCCGAGAGGGAAAGAGTCAGAAACTCAGAAAAGAGAGAGAGCAAGAATGCTCGAACTGGGTCACACCGCCGTTGTTGTGTTTGATAAAGAAACCGTCGATGAGTTTCTTCAAAATGTATTCTAAAAAACAGCTTCTTCAAATCGATGATTTTCACGACTACCAAGAAACAGCCATTTTTAAACAGTTGTACCACGACAATAGTATGTTGTGGATTGGCATGGGACTTGGAAAAACGGCGATAACACTAACTACCGTTGCTCAGAGAAAAAGATTAAAACTGGTAAAAAAGGTTATAATCTTTGGTCCTCTAAGAGTGGTTCACTCGGTTTGGGAACAAGAAGCGAAGAAATGGCAGCATTTGAAGAATTTAAAATTTCAAATCATCCATGGGACCGAAAGACATAGAGAGAGGCAGTTGATGGTGGATGCCGATGTTTATCTCATCAACTACGAAATGATGTCATGGTTTACATCCTTTATCCACCGGGTTTATTTATCTAAAAATTTTGAATTGCCGTGGCAAATGGTCGTGTATGATGAAGTAACAAGAATGAAAGATGCAACGACCATTCGGCTTGGTGGCGGGATGAAAAAAGTTAAAGAGAAATTTGTGTCGGTCAAAGGGTGGAATTCTGTTTTAGATAAGTTCAAATATAAAACAGGCTTGACCGGAACCCCCGCGCCAAACGGATACGGGGATTTGCATGGTCAATATTTAGCTATTGATAGTGGAAAAAGATTGGGCAGGAGAATTACTCATTTTAGAAACGCGTTTATGACCCCGAATTTCAACGGATACGGATTCCGGGTGACGCCGCTTGGTAAAAGAGAAATAGAAAAAAGAATCCAAGACATCACCGTTAGAATGAACTCAGAGGACTACATCTCGCTTCCAGGTTCGATTATTAACGATATAGTTGTTGAGCTACCACCTAAGGTGAAAATTCAATATAAGAGCTTAGAGAATGATTTTTTCACAAAATTGGACGGGGGGAGCGAAATAGAGGTGTTCAATGCCGCCAGCCTCTCAAATAAATGCCTACAATTCTCCAACGGTAGCCCTTATCTGGAGCCGGGAGGATTAGAATGGTATCCTCTTCACGATGCCAAGTTAAAAGCTCTTGAGGAAGTGTTAGAGGAGGCCTCTGGACATTCTGTTCTTGTCGCATATACTTTTAAATCGGATGCCGAAAGAATAATGTCGACATTTAAAAGATTTAACCCAATCAATCTAACCGCCGTAAAAGCAAGTAAACTCGCTAGGGCGATTAAGGCTATAATCGCTGGTAAATATCAGTTAATTGTGGGCCATCCAGCGTCCATGAGCCATGGGATTGATGGGCTGCAAGAAATTGTGCATATAGCCGTTTGGTTCGGTATCCCATGGAACCTAGAACATTATCAACAGTTCATGGGTAGATATATCCGCCAAGGTCAAAAAAACACTACTGTGACTCACAGGATAATTTGTAACGATACAATGGATGAGGTCGTGTTGGATTCTTTAAAGATGAAGGATTCTGACCAAGAGAATTTGAAGAAGTCCATTAGAAAATACAGAGATAAGTAAAACGCCACGTGAACTTTTAAAATGGAGTTGATATGAAAGAAAAAAGACAATGTGAAAATTGTGGTACAGTTTGGGTCATTCACATACTCGGCATCATTCCCGCGAGCGAAGGACTCGTAAAAAAAGAAGGGAGAAAATGTATAGGCGAGTACTGCCCGGGATGTGCGGTTTGGCTGCTTGTGGAATAACAATTATTATACTATGGAGATAGGGTTTAACATGCCCACCGAACTTTTCGTCACAGTCGCTTTACTGTACTATATACTTTTCTGTTAGGAACGATAAAAACGAAAGACCCACTTTTAGATTTTAATCGGTTACGTCATTGCCGACACCCTTTGTGCGGTTGGTAAGAGTAGTTTTAACTATTGCCAATGCAGATGTTCGTAAAATATACCTGAGTTTAAGGAGAATAAAATGCGTGACGCTTCACACGAGTATTTGGAATACCAGAATTATGTTAAAGTATGTGAGTTTGAATGTATGGTGAAAAAAAATTTGATGAGCTGGACCACTTCAGAATTACATGTCTTACGGTTAGAGATGTTATTTCAACCAAGTCTTAACTCGATCTGACCATGTTAATAAGTCATCACCAGTAAAATAACCGCTATGTTTAAATGGGCCGGGGGTATCAAGCGGTTGTGCCTTAAAATTTATAACACGATTATCGACAGGACCATCGTATCCTTTTCTTCCCATGGAGCCAAAAGGGTGATAGAACATCATTTCTCCAGCACGGATAGCCTTGTCTCGGGGGTTGTGTACCACGATCATGGTATCACAACCCCTCCCTTGTGGGAGTGCAAGCCATGACTCGACAGCGGGGGCGAACAGGATGACCCTGTGTGCTTCCAAACCCAATCGCATCGCCTCGATAATAACTCTACACCCGTTTGAATGTCCTATTAGGTCTGCACCGTCACCTACTTCTTTTATTAATCGAAAAGCTGTTTCTTGAAGAAATTTGAGATCTCTTGCGTCGTTGGGGCCAATTGGGCCATATCTAAACCGGTGGAGATTAGAAGGGACCATTTTGGTATCAGCTTCAGACTCAAGATGGTCAGCCATTCTAAAAATATCATCATTACCATTTGTATTTATGCCGTGAACAAACACGGTTTTAATCATTACGATTTTCCAATAATTGAAGTTTAAGATCAAAAATATTTTTCATGGTATTAGACTCTTCCTCAATTTTTCTAAACATATCATTTTTAAGCTCGACGATATCGACACGTTTTGCAACTGAATCATTCATTCCGTCGATTCTTGAATGAGCAGAGTCTATGCTTTTATCCTGTCTGACAACATAAAAAGTCAACCCTCCCATAAATAGCCCAAGAATAGAAACTAGAACTACGAGAGGGTCTTCAACCATCGTTTTACTCCTTGCTCGTATTGGTTACTCATCATTGATTAAAATCAATAGGCAATCATTCTTGGCAGCATTAACCACTGACTTATAAAAACTCACATACGCTAAACTACTTTCTCCAACCATGTAATCTCCAGATTTTTCACGAATAACAGATCTACCAAGCAATAAGCAACCGTCCGTATTTGAATTATAATTCCCAACGTGAATTAAAATGTGTTCAAATCCTGGAACGTTCTGGATTTGAAGCATTCCTTGGTGAAGACTTAGGTATCTTTTGGTATAATGATGATGTTTCCCACCATCGGTCCTCAATCTAACGGGATATTCCCCTGGTGGAATTCTTGTATTGCCAGGAATTTTCACACTGTTGTATGGGTTTTCCAAACCGAAACATTGAAATTCCTCGTCTATAAAAATAGTGGAAATTGTCGTATATTTCGTTTGAAATTGACGATTAACTGTAATTATCATTTCTATTGGGGCCTAGATGCTCTCAAACGCTTTCTTTCTGACAGTAAATCTTTTATCGCTGGTGGTTTGTTATTTAATATCGTTGGGCTAGCATCTAGAAATTCTTCAATAGTCCTCGCTAAATTCTTTATCAGTTTATTGTCGGTATCTGACATTTCAATATTCCAATCTTCTAACGGCTTTCCATCTACTAGTATCTGTTCCTCTAAATCTTTCTGGACTTCTTCTTCCTTTGTGAATGGAATCCTGGTGGTTTTTTTTGTTTTAGCGTCAAATACTCTATGGTGTCGATTACTCATGTGATATCCCCCACACTGTCATTCGCCCGGTTAATATGTTGCCACTAGAAAAGAAAAATTGGACTCTATCCAACACTATGACCGCTGTCCTAAGTGCAGAGAGTGTACATAACTGAGAACCATTACTAGTATTTCGTAGTGAACAAGTACCGCTTATAGAAGGATAGGAATTGCTATTTCCAGGGTTGTGGATAAATAACATAGCCCCAAAAGCAAATAAAGGAGATCCACCCATTTGGATAAACGAACTACCTTGCGAACCCTGACCGTTATATACAGTAGGGTCAGAAGAAGCTGTGTTGTTATACACATATTCATAGTCTGTACTGCCAATATCTATACCATTAATATCACCAACCCGGAGCCGAGCGTTTGGTGTAGAAGCAGGGTCAAGGTCGCTCAGACCAATAGCATACGTATCATAAGTACTGTCCAAGCCTGTAATAGTTAATGTAGAATCGTTACTTGCTTCTACTGTGCCTATTAAATTCCAAGCACCACCGCCAGAAGAAACAACGGCTGTACCATCTGCTTTAGTAATCGCAACCACTCGGACAGTATTTGCAGCGGTTGAAAAAAATGTGAGTTCATCACCTGCGGCAGTTGTGAAATTTACACCACCTGGAAGTGCAATACTACCTCCATGGATGATACTTAACACCCCATCGAAATGTAATCTAAATAACCGATTAGAGGCAACAGTGATACTGGTAAATCCAGTTGTGCCTGTGACATCGAAATAATCACCGTCAGTGCCGATGACAAGGGGTGAAGCTGAAGCAATGTCACTACCTTTATCTGACCCGATATAGTGGCTATTTGGATCAATGAAACCACCACATTGCGGGCTGGGGTCCTCAACAAAATTAGACAGTCCAGACGAAACAACGGCAGTACCATCCGCTTTAACGATCGACACTACCCGCACCTTGCTGGTAATGGTCGAAAAAAACGTAATTTCATCACCAGGAGTCGTAATAAAATTTACGCCCCCTGGGAGGTTGATATCAACACCATGCGTGATGGTCAACACCCCATCGAAATGTAATCTAAATAATCTATTTTGAGCTACCGTCATTGTTGCAAAATTAATTGTACCAGTCACATCAAAATAATCACCATCAACCCCAATCACGAGGGGCGAAGCGGAGGCAAGATTTCCACCTTTACTTGACTCAACGTAGTGACCATTGGTATCAAGGAAACCACCCAACTGCGGTGTGGTATCATCGACAAGATTGAATGATTCAGAGACAACAGGTGTACCGTCCGCTTTAGTAATAGCCACTACTCGGACGGTATTTGCAGCAGTCGAAAAACATAGTAGATGGTCTCCGGAGGCGGTTGTGAAATTTGCGGCTCCTGGAAGGCTTATACTACCACCATGAGTGATAGTTAACACTCCATCGAACTCAAGAATAAAAAACCGATGTGTAGCAACGGTCATTGATGAAAAACCATTTGTACCTGTTACATCAAAATAATCGCCGTCAACATCAACCACGAGGGGCGAACCGGATGCAATGTCACCACCTTTACCCATTCCAATGTAATTTCCATTGGTATCAAGGAAACCACCCAATTGTGGGCTTGTATCATCTTCAAGAGAGCCTAACGGCCCCGGTGGACCAATATCCCCGTCATCCCCTTTAAGAGTAATACCACCCAGGGTCGATCCATCGCCTAGGTAGAACGTATCTAGGTCAGAATCAAACATAATCTCACCTTTATCTGGTGTAAAAGCGGTTCTCTGAGCAGTTGTGATAGTCGGTGGGAAAAATTTTGCCATAATTATATCCTGTTTCCATAATCAAACATTGCACTTCCGGTGGTTCGATCACCAAGATTAATAACCGCATCGGAACCAGACGCACCGAGTAAAGCAGTTACTTCTGCAAGGTCAGAACCCGTTTGTATCGCATCTGCCGCTGCTTCTCCCGCACTTGCCGCCGACGCAATTGCACTTGCTTCCGCATCGGCTGCAAAAGATTCGGAGGTGGTCACATTTTTGCTAATGATGAAAACAACATTATCAGCAATTCCAGAAGGTGGGGGAGTTATGAATGTGACATCAGAATTAACCAGTGTGAATAAACTCGGTGATTGAAATACACCGTTAACAAAGGTCAATAAATTATCTTTACTGTTCGGTTCTTCTGATAACGTAAATAACGTTAAAATACCATTTCCGGCGAACGTATCAACAATATTATCAGCGGTTGCCACAACTAATGGCTGCCAATTAGAAGGGGTGAAACTGGCTCCTGAGGTGAACGGTACGGGAAGTTTCGCAACGTAAAAATCACCAGTTCCAGCCGGATACCGATAAACCTGAATATTACTCGTTACGCTAGTGCTAGCCATCCAATTAACAGCGGGAATTTGAAAACCGAGTTTTGCCAATTGCCCTTGAACGGTGTTAATCGTACTTCCAAGGCGTGTCGTAGTCTCTTGGATAGGTGAACCAGTAGCTACCCCACCAGCCCGACTATTCGCAACCTCAGAAAGGGTTATGGTATCGGTTTGAGCATTGTTTAAATCCTGAACTGTAACGGCGGTCAATGTTTAAACCCCTTTTCAAGAGGACTGTAATCCATTTTCAACCCGCTATACTCTTCGCATTTTTGCGTTTTGACATCCTTCTCGATCAAGAAAAACGCCGCAGTTGCACAAAAAAATACCAATAATGTGACAACCTCAATTAAGGAAAGACGATCTTGTAATTTTCTATTTAGCATTATGAAAATCCTTCATCAAACCCGGTTGAATGTGCCTTACCGAGTGGATTAACTGTGTCGAAACTATAATACCGCTCATCGTAATTTACACCTGTCACCCTAACATACTGTTTCCCCGATGGATCAATAGTTAATGGTAGAATTCTTTGTGCTTCCAATCTCATCTCTGGACCAAATGAAAATTCGGTTTTTAAAGCACTGTTATCAGTGTATATAGCTTCCTCAGGAACTTCAAGAAGTACAACATGTTTATCATCAATACCTGTAATTACAGGTATTGATTGAATATCACCATTACGTTTTTTCAAGATGATAAAATGATCGTCACCGGGTATAAATTCAACCGATTGTGACAATTGAATTTCCAAACCGTCTACTGACCTGACATAGCCATCAAAGGTATGAACACGACTACCTTTGACTACAGATATCATTCGTGACGGTTTAATAAATCTACCTTCAGCAGTTGTGGTAACATCAATCCCAATTCTACCATATCGAATTTTCTGAAATTCCCTCCATGCACGCCAATGGGCTTGTTGGAAATTTGCAATACCTGGAATTTCGTAAGTTCTGGGGTTAATTGCACTACGATCAGCAGGAAAGAAAATCACCTCTTGGGTACTCGTTTCTCGATTTTGCCATTTCAAAATAACCCCGTCATTTTCTGAGGAATTTCTGAATCGTCTTGACCATTTTTCTACACCGGGTTTTTTTGATCGGTGGGTGAAAACCATTGCTGGTCCTGCTTGAGGCTGTTCAAATTCAACCTGTAGAACTTTACCTGTTCGATAAGGGATGGAAAAAACACTATTTGCAATAGCGTAAAAAATTTCCTGCGGTGTTATTTGGGTCGAATCAAAAGTGTAACTAAACTCTCCTGATTCAGGAGCATCGAAATATCCTTCAATGTCTTCTTGAGCTTGTAATAATTGATCAAGATCAAGTTCGGTAACATCTCTACCACCGATTTTTGGATCCAGTGCCATTCTAATTAATGTTTGCATCGCTTGAGTATTAGGTGTGAGGCTTCCAGCAAACAAACCATCACCTAAATATTTATCAACTTTTTCTGTTGCCAAGCACGATAATACAGGGGTTTTTATTGACGTACTAGTTTCGTTTCTGATTCGTCGGGTATGCATTGTGGTAACGTCTCCGAAATCAGTTAGTTCAACATCTTGGGAGCCGTACAAATCCCGCCATTGAATCTCATCAACCACAGTACCGTTGAAAAAAACATCTTTCAGTGTCGTTCTTTGTATCCTGCACCTAATATACGATCTAGAACCCATGGCGATCTCAACCGTTGTTCCTTTTTGATCTGTATCACCACCTGATACAGTACCGGATGAAGAAGAAATAGAGCCTACAGGGGTTTTGTTATCGTCGAGAAATTGCCACTCTAAGTTAAAATTGACACTGGTGGAAGTTCGGTTTACTCCATCATCTTTGAACATACCTCTCGCTGCAACAACGTTCACCCAAAAACGATCTACTTTTAAAGTTGAAAGAGAAAACCAATCGGTGAAACGTCCACCGGACGCGAAAGTTACCTCGCCCGTCACTCTATTTGCAGACGTAGCTCGACACTCGATAATATCGCCTATACTAAGCTTATAGTGCGGATCAAAAAAAGGAAAATGATCTCCAAAAATAGGTGTATTTAAAGTTACACCAAGAACCGCACTAATTTCAAAATCATCTTTAAAAAATAATGTAAAATTACGTTCATTTGCGACAATCATAGTATTGATTCTATTTCGCCCAACACCCGAAGAATTTACTTCAAAATAATCTCTATCAGTAGGAATGATTAAATTCTTACCAATATCATTCGGTATAATGTCAGTATCTTCTGCGGGTAACGACTCATTGCTCGCTCTAAGAATCAGCCCTCCAACCTCGACAGAAAGCCGGACTGTTTGAATCGGATCACTTATCACCGGGCCAATTTGTATTTCTGGAGAATCACCACTATTAGGAGAAGTGAAAGGGCCGTAAACAGCGGCAGACGCGTTTGTTATATCAGATATTAGAGTGTCACCATCTTTGATGTTTTCAATCAATAATGATTTTCTACCAATACAATAATACGATACTTCCTCTTCTATGTTAGAGAAAAATTTACGATACGAACTCATAATAATATCGGGAATAGAATTTACTTGACCGCCGATATCAGGGATTCTTTCGTTGATTCTAGCTGTATTTGATCTGTCGCTAAGAGCATTATTTGGCGATTTCTGTTGACGGTTCACGTTTTTAAAAACGGGTTGTGGCTGTCTGGCAAATATAGTGATTGCCGCCGAAACAAGAGATATGAACGCGACAACAAACCCTAAAAAACTAGCTGGAGTTTCAACAATGGTAAATTCACCTGTTGTTGAAATCATCTTTGAAAAATTCTTAGTTATCTCATTTTCAGAAGCGGGTTGAAAACCCTCATGAACAGAAAAAGGTCTTGCCCCAAGGTTTTCTAAACAGAAATGAGCGGGAGTTTCTGCTTGGCTTTCTCTTAACCCTTCGTTAAAAGAATAATATTTAATTTTTACTGTCATATCATTTATTTATCGTAAAAATTCCATTTTTATTTTACTTCTCCTGTTCTTTACCGCTTCTCTCAAAGGTTCAAAAACAACCTGTCTTGCAACACTGCAAGAATGTGAAACCCAACCATTAAACCACACCCCAGCATGATAATAATTAATTCCGGCAACAGGTCTTTTAAAAATTACAATGTCGTAATTTTTTAGTTCAGTCATTGATATAAAATTGTTTTTATTTTCATGCAATATAATGTCGAACGTTAAAGAAATTTCACCAACCGTATCTGTTTTAGCTACGTACATTTTGGTTTTGATTCCGACAGCATGACGAACAGCAACTACATGTTGCCAACAATTATAGCTCATAAACCCGTAACGTTTCCCGGTGTATGAATTGATATCAATCATAACGCTCTTAACATCGGGAAATCAGTAAAATTATATATTTGCCCTGTTTCCCTAGTGTTGAGCCTTGGTATACCAGATTGGATTGTGAAAACTCCTTTACCTTGAGTAATTAATTCAAGATCATAAATAAACGGACCTTCTGCAATCTCATCAAGATTCGTCGAAAGATATATCCGATAGGTGATTGTAGGTTTACTTTGATCGCCTACATCAATCCTATCCATGACATCATCAAGGAGGTTTTCAATATCCGCAAAGCTGAAATTAGCCAATTGATCAAGATCATCTGAAATCTTACTATTGTCGCTCACAAAATTTACAGGTTTGTAATCCTGATAAATTTCATTTTCATCTTTTGCGGTCAACGGCTTAGGGTCACGAACAAAACGAAATTCTTGAAATGGTGACGGAAATACCAACTGAATGGTTTCAAAAACTCGTTCTTCTTCAGGTTGTGAGTTTAGAAATTGTTTATAATCATCTAAAATAGTCATTTTAAAACCAAGAAATCAATATTGGTGAGTTTTGCTAGCCGATCCAGAACAGATTGTAATTCTTCCCCGTATTCTTCAATCAAAGGCCATAATGAACCACCAAACGGAGCGTTTTGTGAAGGTGTAGTCTCAACTACTAATACACACGCAACACGAAAATTGATGCCCTCAACAGTTGTAGTATCAATACTTCCAGGTTTGAAAAGTGCTTGATGCTCTTCTAGCCCACCTGTATCAGTTTCAAGTAGGATATTGAAACTATTTGCACCATGATTGACCCCCCCTTGTGCAGCATTGGAATCAAACCAATCAAAGAAAGCCGCTTTTTGAAGATTGGTAAACGCAAAAACAACGTTAATTTCAACTGCTTCTAATGATTGATCTAAATTGGTTCGGAAAATACCACCTGCGACAGGTGTACCAATCAGATTTTTACCACGCTTGAACTTATAACCTCTTGCGAGAGGGACAGCAAAATTAGGAATTGTCGAATCACCCATTAGAATTGCCTTGCTGTTGTAGTGGAACGTCCTAACGATTTAGAAATATTTGAATTAGAATCCTCTAAATCAGAAGATACTGTATTCCTGATAAGAATAACAACTCTTTGATCTTCATCAATGTTTACATCTGGTTCGCTAATTTCTTCAGATGTTTGATTGATGATTATGATTTCTGGTACAGAGGGTCTATCGTCCCCGGTTAATCTTCTCGTTTCCCTGGTATCAGCAATCCTACCACCAGAACCAAATTCTACTAATTCCGGCCCTTGCTCCCCTACCATCAAACGCTGTCCGGCTTGAAACTGCCCTCCTTGCTGTCTCCCCGGTGGTTGAGCCGAAGCTATAGCACCGATTTGAACACCACCAGCAGCAGCGGCAGCGGCAGCAAGTAAGAAGCTTAGAGGTGGGGCTGCTGAAGCAAGAGCTTTAGAAACAGCCGAAGCAGTTTCAACAACTGCATTTGCAAGTGCAGCAGCTTGACCGATTCTAAACAGCTCCTCATTACCAGATTGCATCAATCCAGCAATGTTGCCAAGAAGTTTTTCCGTCTCTTCTGCTTTCTTCTTTGCAGCTTTTTTATCAAGATTTTCATTTGCCGTTATTGCTTTTTTTCCAATCTCTAATTTTGCTTGCTGAAAATCCTTTTCTAAAATCAAACGATTAGCAAAATCTTTTTCTAGCTGTTCAAGACGTTCCAATCTAATTCTTTCAATTGTCTGACGTTCTGTTTCGTTCAACTCAAGAAGCAAATCAAGCCGTCTTTGTGCTGCCTCACGTTCACGTTCTAATTCTCTATCTGCCCGCTCTTGTATCCTTATGTCCGTTTCTGCGATCCTAGCTAAATCATCAGTTAATCTCTGTTCTTCCGTTTGTCGTTTTAGTTCTCTTTTTTCCTCTGCTGCTTTACGTTCCTCTTCAAGTTCGGCAGCCCTACGTTTCTTACCAATCTCTTCTCTTAAAATGGCCTTTTCTGCTTCTTCTCTGGATTCTCTATCCAGACCTAAAAGTATCTGACGGGCCTTAATTAGAGAATCAAGTCTATTTTGCACTGCTTGAATAGTATCATCTTCAATTCCAAAAAAAGTTTCAAAAAAAGGTTCTTGAGATTGCAACTGTTTGAGTCTAAGTTGCATTTTTTCAATCTCATCATTGGCACTCGCAATGGTGGTCGGCAAAGCTTCACCGAAGAAAAAACTAGCTACAATACCCTTTGTTTTGACGGATATGTTAGTTATAAAAGCGTCCATTTCCGCTAGTTCGGCATTCGCATTTCTCAATGCTTGTACTTCCGAATCAGTTAATAATAACCCTTTATTCTCAATTTCTAGGGATATTTTCTCTAGTGCAGCACCGTTATTCACCAACAGCGGTAATATTTTAGAGGAGTCATTAGCCAACGCCTCAAAAGCAAACGTGACCTCTTGCCCGTTAGCCCCTATTTGCTCCAAACCATTGGCAACAGCTACCAGTATTCCCCCTGGTCCAAGTTCTGCCAATTGTTCCTTAGTGGTCCCAAGTGGTTTTAAAATCTTTTCAAAAACCTCCTTGAATTCACCGCCCCCTGTGAGGATGAAATCACCAACTTTATCGTTAACATCTTTTAAGATATCAGCAGTTTTAGCAGCAGAAAGGTTTACAGTTCTAAAGGCGGTTGATATTTTTTGAAATTCTTGAACGGAAATCCTGGACAAATCCGCGAGAATGATTAATTCAGAGTTTAAAAAACCCATTTTTGCAGCAAGGCCAACGAAAGCAGCGGTAACACCGATAACACCTGCACTAAGCAATGTCATGTTACCAACTGCTGAACTAGCAGACCTACCTAAACCACCAAGTGTTCTACCTGTGGCTCTACTAGTCCTCGCTAGCCCTTCTGTTGCGGTTTCGGTACGATCTGCTTGTTCCTCAAGGCCACGCAGTTCATCTGTTGTGCTTTGCGCCCCTACTGACTCTACCCTTGCTGTTAATCTTGCTGTTGTTGCCATCGCTTGGACTCCAGTAAATATTATCTATTTTCCTTATGATAGAATGTTCCCAAGGGAGAATGTCTATCTGCATCACCTGTTGAAAATAAAATAATTCCTGATAAGTGATAACTTGACCCCCACGACACTGCAACCAATACGTTTTTAAATATTCTAATTCCTCTGGAACAGGGGTTAATTCTATCTCTAGAATCGGCACACCTGTTTTTTTAAGAGTTTTAAGGTGTTGATTTTGTGTCACACCTTTTGAATCTTCCTTATTTAATTTTATCCACTCCTTACAATGCTTCAGGAGTTGCGTTATTTTTTTTTAAGAAAATTTGATCTTTTGGAGATGAAAGAATCTAGTCTATCCATTTCACTAGGTGCGTTGTACAGAAAATCCCTTACAACCTCTTCTGTAATCGGTTGGGGAAAGCTCCAATCTACCACCAGCTTGGACAACCACTCGGCGGTCTTCATATCATCATCATCTGTATCAAGCGGTTTTTCACCAGACAATGACAATTCAAATTGCTCTCTAACCTTCTTTTGTCGGGCTTTTCGCCAAGTGGTTGATTCTGACCCAAGCACTGTCAAATAGTGGTCAGAAGTCCCACCATCGGGGGCTTTTAATGGGAATTTTACCGACTCATTAGATCGAGTGTAGAAGTCAGCAGGGTTTGAAAGTACCGCGGGGGGTTTAGTATGGGTCATGAAATTCTCCGAATTATCAAACTTGAATTACTAACAGAGCCGATTGCCTGTGCTTCCAGGTTTTGCACAACCGATGTCTCCCCACCAACCTCAGGTGAACCCGACGTATACTTTACCGTTGGCAAATCGAACATTAACGAACCGTCAATCCCATCTAGGATCAACGTTAATTGCACCTTGGTCTCATCAAGGAATTTTTGCAACAAATCCGTACTGCTGAAAAATGTGGAAATCGAAACAGTATTATTTGCACGTCCTTTTTCAATGAACGCAATCCCACTGGAACCAATTGCAAATTGTGCAGACTGGTTATTGTCATTAGTGATACTCATAGAACTGAAAAACCCGATAATCACACCGTCTTGAAGAATTCGACCTTCAAGAGCCGAAAAAACCTCGGTAGTTATTGCGGGATTAAATGTCGAACCTGAAGGTAGTGTAGCACCGAGTAAAGACAATTCACGCCCAAGTGTGGGGAGAGATCCGGTTACAATAGCGTTCACGCTGACATCAAAATTGAATCCGGTGATTTCAACCCCTGTAACCAGTTGATAATCTGCTGTCCCATCCGAATCAGGAAAATTACTCAAAATTGACATCGTTCTGCGAATACTACCAACTGACAAAGTATCACCAACTTTAATATCAGTTGTTACGGTTGATTCATCCGCTAGGACACCATCTGCAATGCCACCACATGTGATTACTGTAGCAGTAACGGCAGTAACTCGAAAAGTCCCTGCATTGGCTCCTGTTAAGCTTGGGAATTTAACCATGTCACCAACAACAATAGAAGTTGGTGCAGTTGTGAAATCTCCCGCTGCTCTGGTAAATGTTTTTCCAGCAGCTACAACGGTTATACTCAACCCTGCTTCACCTGGACGAACTACCCATGTACCACCTAATGCAGCCTCAAGGATATCATCGTAACTGGTGGGTGAAAGTTCCACCGAAATTTCACCACCAGCTTGCTTGGACCCAAGGCGGACACTTGTTGTCTCCCGACTACCATCAAGCTCCTCGGACACCAACACATCACGAGTTTGTTGAAGATTTCCAGAAGTAAATCGTAATTGAGACCAAGCGGGATTTAGTGGCGTCACCCCACAATCCGCTTCCATAACATAATAATGAGCTACGGTTGAACCTGATTTCGGTTGTAAACATGTCATTTCAAGGTATCCTTCTGATATAGCTAGACCAATCAATACTTAAATCTAAAATGGCCCAACCTTCGTTTATCCGTAATGGATTACGCCCAACACTAGTTACTCTCACGCAAGTGGTCAACCATTCTAAATTTACACCAGATTTGAATACAACTGCTATTTCATCGGCTTTTCGATTTATATCACCAGTACCACTATCTTTTGGATAGTAGATACTGATTTGATAAATACCCTCGTGTAAATTTGTACCCGCCGGACCAAGTTCTGATTGTATCGGTTGAATAGGTAGAAGAGTGCCAGTAAGGAAAGGAACCGAGATATCTGGTACAGCAGTTGAGTTTTCCAGAAACACGGGCAGTCCACCGAAACTACCTGTTTTCAATGGTACATCAAGTGCTTTCTGTATCTCTTCAAAGCTCATATCAACACCAATTTAAAGATCGTACTCATGCATGGCGTCATTAGTATTGCCAACCATGAATATCTTTGTACCGTTATTATTAAACGTTATCCCTCTAGGACTGGGGTCTTCCGAAACAACAGATTTAGTCACCTGGACAGCCGATAACGTGGATATATCAAATGCTGTTGATAAATCAAATTCATATATTGAATTTCCCTGGTTTCCAAGCATAAATAATTTGTCCCCGACGTCATTAAAAACAAAATCGGTAGGGCTATTATCGTCTGAAGCAATTGATTTTGTTTGTTGCACCGCTGATAACGTAGATATATCAAACGGCATGGTCAGGTTATATTCGTAAATTGAATCGTTTTGAGCCCCAAGCATGAACATCTTTGTTCCGTCATTATTAAAAGTCACATCGGCGGGACTATCGTCTTCTAACATTACAGATTTTCTTTCTTGAACTGCCGACAAAGTGGATATACTGAATGCTGCACTTAGGTTGTACTCATTAATCCCTGCTTCATTTGCATCCACATTATATTCATAAATCGAATCGTTTGTGAAACCAACCATGAAAAACTTTGTGCCGTCGTTGTTGAAAGCTATACCAGTTGGAGCGGTATCTTCTGAGTTAACAGATTTGCTCACCTGTACCGCTGATTTTGTGGATAAATCATAGGCCGTAGTCAGATTATATTGGTTGACATTATCAGAATTATGTCCGCATACATAGATCTTAGTCCCATCGCCATTAAACGTCATCCCACGTGCATCAATCTCTTCTGAAGCAACCGACTTCACTACCTGACGCACCGATAAAGTGGATAAATCAAAGGCTGTACTCAGATGATATTCGGAAATGTCATCGTTTCCTGCATCCAGAATGAATATCTTTGTACCATCGTCATTGAATGCAATTTCGGTTGGATCACTAGCTTCTGGAACAATCGACTTTGTTACCTGAACTACCGATAAAGTGGATAAATCGTATGGCGTAACCACATTATACTCAAAAATGGAACAAGTGGTCGAACCAACCATGAAGATTTTGCTTCCGTCATTATTAAAAGCTATCCCACCTGGACCAGTGTCTTCCGAACTAAAATCTTTTAAAGATTGAATAGAAGACAATGTAGATAAGTCAAACAGCGTGGTTAGATTATACTCGTAGGTTTTTGAGTCAGTGCGATCAGTCACATATATTTTACTACCGTCGCCATTGAATTCAACCGATAGTGGAAGGGTGAGCTCACCAAAACCAATAGATTTTGTAACTTGGACCGCCGATAAATTATTCATATCGTAAGTGACCTGGAATCCATTATTCCCGATTATGAATACCTTTGTTCCGTCACTATTAAACGCGATTCCTCTAGGGAATGTTTCTTCAGAGTTGACCGATGCTATCGCCTGAACTGCTGATTTTGTTAATAGATTGTAAGCGGAACTAAGATTGTACTCGTATATGGCGTCATTTTGAGCCCCGAGCATGAAGAGCTTTGTTCCGTCATCGTTGAAAATAATATCCCTTGGGTTTGCATCCTCAGACGCTACCGATTTAGTTACCTGAACCGGAGACAAATTGTTTAAATCGTAACCAATGGCTGGAGGTGCTTCAATTATCAATGATGTAGAAATGTCGAATGGCGTGGTTAGATCATACGCATAGAGACGGTCGTTGGCATCTCCAATCACGTATAACCTAGTACCATCGTTTATGAAAGTTATCCCAGCAGGCGGCGTATCTTCGGCGGGAATCACAAGAGTAGATCGCACCTCTGATAATGTTGATATATCGAACGGTGTGGTCAGACCGTACTCGTAAACAGAATCGTTCTGTTGTCCAGCCAAGAATAATTTCGTACCGTCTTTATTGAATTTCAACGCTCTCGGTCCAGAATCGTCCGAACCAATAGATTTCGTTTTCTGAATCGCCGATAAAGTGGAAATATCGAATGGCGTGGTTAGATCATATTCGTATACGGAATTGTTTTCATCCCCAGTCACATACAATCTAGTCCCATCATTAATGAATATTAAACCAGTAGGGCTACCATCGTCTGATTCAAGGGATTTTGTTGTTTGAACTTCCGATAAAGTGGATATATCGAATGGCGTGGTTAGGTCGTATTCGTTGAGTCCTGCTTCGGCTGTGAGAAGGTTATACTCATGGACAGAACCGTTCTCCTTGCCAACCATGAAAATCTTAGACCCATCGCCGTTAAAGGCTATCCCGCTTGGGAAATTATCTTCTGACACAATAGATCGAGTGACCTGTACCGCCGAAAATGTTGACAGGTCAAATGCGGTTGTAAGGTGGTACTCGTAAATTGAATCATTCTGAGATCCGACCACGAATATCTTAGTACCGTCGCCATTGAAAGCAATATCTCTTGGGCTGGAATCTTCTTCGTCAGTCGACCTACTCACCTGGACAGCCGATAACGTGGAGATATCAAATTCGGTGCTTAGGTGATACTCATAAATTGATTCATCTTCATTTCCACATATGAATAACTTAGACCCATCATCATTGAACGCCATTCCATTCGGATAATCGTCATCTCCTTCAGTCGATTTACTTACTTGGACTGTCGATAATGTTGATATATCAAATTCGGTGCTTAGGTTGTATTCGTTTATTCCTGCTTCGACAGTGCCTAGGCTATATTCGTAAATTGAATCATTCTGAAGACCAACTACGAATATCTTTTTACCATCCTTATTGAAAGCTATTCCGCTTGGAAACGTGTCTTCTGAGGCAATAGATTTCGTTTCCTGGACAGCCGATAACGTGGATATATCAAACGCAGTGCTTAAGTCGTATTCGTATATGGAATCATTATCAAAACCAACCACGAATAATTTGGACCCATCGTTATTAAATATTATCCCGGTTGGCTGACCATCCTCTGAGGAAACAGATTTCGTTACCTGAACTGCCGATTTTGTCGATAAATCAAATGCGGTACTTAGGTCGTATTCGTGAATCGACTTATTTTGCACACCACACATGAATATCTTTGTTCCATCAGCGTTGAATGCTATCCCGCTTGGATTATTATCTTCTGTTGCAATTGACTTAGTGACTTGAACCGTCGATAAAGTGGACAGGTCAAATGCAGTGCTTAAGTCGTACTCGTGAATCGAATTAGAATCTGTACCAATCATGAACATCTTTGTGCCATCATTATTAAACGCTATTCCTCTTGGAAACGTGTCTTCTGAGGCAATAGATTTAGTAACTTGAACCGACGATAGTGTCGATATATCGAATGGCGTGGTTAGACTATATTCGTATACGGAATTATTATCAAAACCAACCACGAATAATTTGAACCCATCATCGTTGAATGCTATCCCGCTTGGGCTAGTATCTTCAGATGAAATAGATTTCGTTTCCTTAACTGCTGACAACCCGCTCAAATCAAATGGGTTGCCCGAAAAGAAACCATCACGACCAACCAGAAATAATTTAGACCCATCGTTGTTAAAAGCGATCCCGGATGGAGAGGTATCTTCTGAGGCAATAGATTTTGTAAACTGAACTGTCGATTTTGTCGATAACTTGTAAGGGGTACTCAGGTCATATTCATATACGGAATCGTTCTCAGACCCAAGCACGAACATCTTTGTTCCATCATTATTGAACACCGTTCCTTCTGGAAAAGCATCTTCCGAAGTAACAGACTCCGACACTTGGACCGTCGATAATCCCTCCAAGCCAAACAAAGCCCCTACAATAAAACCATTACCACCGATCAAGAATAATTTAGACCCGTCTTTATTGAACGTTATTCCAGTTGGAGCGGTATCTTCAGAGGCAATCGACTTTATTGCCTTCGCTTCCGATAGAGTGGATATGTTGAACGGCGTGCTTAAAAAATGTTCATAAATAGAATTATTCTGCTGTCCAAGTAAGAATAATTTAGACCCGTCTTTATTGAAAATCAAATCTGTGGTTATTGTGTCATCTATTGACATGCCAGGACTGTCCTTTGTGAAAAAAAATAACGGGGGGGGAGAGGGAGTCCAACAAAGTCTTTCGGCCTCGAGCCAATAATGTTGGTCTAACTAAAGGACTCGTCCCTCTTATCAACATGCCGACACCATCCACTTTATAAAATTTTACAATCTATTAAGTCTTCTTGCATTTTCATTGAAGATTCTAGAGAATCTTTTAGCCGTAATCCTAACCACACCTTGGGGTGCTTGTAGAGAAAACCCATTGACGGTTCTCCTAGTTGGCGTATTAGGATTTTTTTCGTTTCTTAGGAGCGTTTCCAATTTAACCGATTTAGAATAACCACCGAATTCTATAACCTCAGAATAAGAAAGATTATTAGTCAACCAAAAAACACGGGGGGTTCTTGTTCCATTTACCACACGTTCAATGCGTTTATTCACTCCATTTTCTGATTTTTCTGAATCTGGTTCAACTCTCCCAGAGGGTCTAGAAATTGTCGCAAACCAATTGGCTCGAAATCTTCCGGTATCAACTGGGGATGCTTGAACAATCTGACCAAAAAATTTGATAACCGTCACTCTGAAAACTTCATCAGACAGATTTGAAAAATCTATCCTGAATTCTCTGATTTGATCTGAAAATCTACCCATAGTTTATTGACCGATATGCACAGTATATAATGAAGTTCTATTCGTATAACGAGATGGGGAAATACTAATAATTGAATATTTCAATCCATCCATCAATATTTTATCACCCATCAGAGGCTCCACCGCATGGGTGATCTGCAACAGTTGATCCCCCGTTTGAACTGTATTTTTATCTCCCGAAGCATCGGTGAAATCTTCACCGAAACCAATAGAGATCCCAACTAAATTGGTAAGTACAGGCGTTCCCAGTTCATCTTCGCCGGTCACAGGATTGAAATTAATAGGGGTTTGCTCTAATTGGATAGCATCTACACCGGGGCGTCGTTCATCGTATTTCGTCAATAGACGAGTCGCCATATTTTGAAACCTTAGAGCCCTGCTCATCCTCTCATTCCTCGCATAGTAGAACCATCGGATTTAAGCAAAGGGTTTAGCGAATCGTTCACCCTAACTAGAATCGGTGATCCTTCGACAGCCCCCGTGTTAAAATATGAGTCCTTAACACCCCTCACAATCTCTTCAGAAGCCAATGACCTACCGGATGAGGATGACTGTAAAATTTGCCCCTGTGCATTCTCATAAGCCGCAAATACTTGTGCATCTATCAAGTCTTGGGGGATAACATCAGAGCCAATCGAAGAACCATCAATTATAACTCCCGAACGAGGCCATTGCATAGACTGACCATTGTCAGATTTCCACCCTTGAAATCTCGCTCGGAAAGCCTCAATATAACGAGTTGCATTCAAAATTTGCTGTTCTGCTATTGCATCATCAATGTCAAGATCTTGACCCAATGGGATTAATATAGCCCTTGCATCAATCAACGATACGTAACTATTTGCACCTGCAATATTAGAACCATCTTCAACGATGATAGTCATGTATAGAAAGGAGGTTCTTTATTCAAAGTAGAATCCCTATCTACTTGGAAGTGTGCGTCAAGATTTAAACCGATTGCGTTGCCAGTGAACGTATCGTTAGCGTGTGTTGCGTCGCGAAATACCCTAGCTAAAATTATCATTCCCGGTTCTGCACCAGGAACCGTTATTCCCGGATCGGCCACTTCTGCAAGCATATGCTGATTTATAACACCCGAGGCAGTTTCTTCAATAAATATAGTGAATGTATTTCCAAACACATCTTGACTATGGCTTTGTGCTGCTGACCATTCAATACCCCACCGAACAACACCAGTATCTACATTATCTGGCAACCAGTGTATATGCGGGTAAAATGCTGTTCCTATCGCAAAATCATGGTCAACCTGAAACATCACCCACAGCTCATTTAACACAGTTGGAGAAAAAGCATATGCATAAACCCCAGTAGACCCAGCACCATCATCAACAACCTTAGTCCAAGTTGGCTCGTTAGTACCTGTAATTTTAGCATTTGTAAAACTACCAAACATATCCCGCCAGCCAGGAGCATGTTTGATTAATTGCTTGGTAGTTTCAAAATTACTTTTAATAACTTGATCTGTGACTTCTTCAGTGTTCAAACTAGAAGAAATGGCGTTAGTTGACACGACTCGTAGATCGGCGGGAGTTATTTCTCCCGAAATGTTGTCAGGAAATAAATTATTAACCTGAGAGATACCATCGTCTTTATTAAGTGCCATATTACCAGCCTTACTCCCTAGATATTTTACTTCGTTTTACAGTCTTTAACGGGGTTTTAGGTGCGACTTTCGGCACAGGTTCTGAAAAATCCCACCGCTTCATGGTTTTAGAATCAAAATTACAGGTGTTAACTGTAACTTTATGACCACCGATATCAATATCTTCTGTTGGGCAACGCATGATAGAAACTCCAATCTAAATTAAAAAAAAAAAATACCAACTGTCAAATTATAAACAGTTGGTATTAATATTATCAACTTAAAACTAACTGTTT
>Ga0209977_10000079_pt1 | contig 34699 bp, 96 predicted proteins | sample SumtaG_2_FD_183113 | JGI IMG/M metagenome (GOLD analysis project Ga0209977, IMG submission 183113) | Deep subsurface microbial communities from Indian Ocean to uncover new lineages of life (NeLLi) - Sumatra_00607 metaG (SPAdes) (version 2) | ecosystem: Environmental > Aquatic > Marine > Oceanic...
AAGGACAAGGACAAGAACAAGACGACAACGATCAAGACGGACAAGGACAAGGACAAGGACAAGAACAAGACGACAACGATCAAGACGGACAAGGCGATCAAGTTTGTGATGACTGCAAACAAGACGGACAAGACGGACAAGACGGACAAGACGGACAAGACGGACAAGACGGACAAGACGGACAAGACGGACAAGACGGACAAGGACAAGACGGACAAGACGGACAAGGACAAGACGGACAAGACGGACAAGGACAAGACGGACAAGACGGACAAGGAAAAACACAAGGACAAGGACAAGACGGACAAGAAGGACAAGACGGACAAACAACAAACGAACAAGACAACGGTTTATCAGGCGGTTTAAATCAAAGCGGTTCTAGTGATTCAAATAATAATTACGATCCAGACACTGATGAATATCAACATGGACACTCAACACAAACAGACTTTAACAATTTAGAAAAAGAAATAATCAAAAACGGTTTAACATTTGACAAGTTAAACAATAATCAAAAAAGAATTTTAGAAGACATGCGATCAAATAGGAGATCAAAAAATGACTAGCCAATATGATCGAGTGTTAAACATAATGAATAAGAATAAAAATATTCCAACATTAGACAATGAGATCAATAAATTATATGAGCGATTTAATAAAATGGTTAACAGTTCAGACCATAACGAATTTCAAGAAGATCGAAAAAGCAAATTAGACTTTAAAAATATTGATAAGAAATTAGAACAAGGTAAGAAAAATTATAAATTACAACTAGCCGATCTAAAAGAAAAATTCGGTAAACAAATTAAGGTAAGAGTAGATCCATTATCTATTTTGGATAAAGTAAAATATCATTCAGAAGATCGATCAAGCTATGCACAAGACAACGGATATAAAATTGATAAACAATTAGTTCATAAATTAACTTCAAAGTTTAAACAATTAAAAGGTAAACAGATCGTGACATTAGAAGAAGAAGGATCTGAAATAGATATACAAGCATGTATTGATTCAAGGATAACTTTTAACCAACATGTTTTTAAAAATGAAGAAAAAGATCAAGGGTTAACGTTTTACATAGTTGTAGATCAAAGCGGTTCAATGCGAACAAGAATAAGACACGCTGTTAATATTGTAGCTACTTTGTATAAGTCAGTAGAACAAGTTAAGGAAATTAAAATAAAGTGTTTAGGTTTTAGCGGTTATGATTTAAAATTATTTACAACTAGAGTTAACAAATTAAAAGACGTTGGTAAATTATGTAATTCAGATAACACAACGCCTACACATTACGCAATTAGAGAAGCTATCGAAGACATGAAAAAGATCACAGGACAAAAATTCTTAATTGTAATTACAGACGGACAACCAAACAGCGATCACCCGATCGGTTCTAGAGTTTATGAATATAATAAATATTTAATTAACAAAGTCAGAAAAATGAATATCGGTGTATTCGGAATTGGTATTCAAAATTATGAAGCTAGCATGGATCAAATTTTCGGTAATGATTATGTTTCATGTAGTGACATGTCAGACACTAAAGAAAATTTAACAAGAATATTTGTAGAAAAAGTTAAGATGTTTTTAGAAGGTAAGGTAAATTAAAAATGACATACGATAAAAGAATTAATCAAAAAGAGCATGAAATAATTCATAAATTATTCTTAAGAACTAAAAAAGATAATAGAAATTATTACACAAACAAAAAAGCGGAATTAATTTTAATGAAATTATATCAAGATAATTTAATTTCTTTATCTGAATTTCAGACTTTAAAAAAGTTTATTGTTGACACTGTAAGCAATAGGAGATCGAATTAAATTGTATAATACAAAAAAACATCTATTCAAAAATGAATATGATTTAGTCTATGATGAAATTTTAATAAAAGAATTATCCAGACCAAAAAATTTTGTAGATATTGATAATGAAAATTATCTTAATGAGTACGAAGACATTAAACCATTTTTCGATCCTTATCCAGAATTAACAAGGGAAATTAAAAACAGACTTAGAACAAGATCAAAAAAATCTAAACAAGTGATAAAGAGGGATGAAAAATAATGTCTATTATTTCATTCATAGATAAACAAGACTTAAGAGAATTACAAAAAACAGTTTATGATGTTAGTTTATTATTTGATAAAGGAATTTTTTGGAGCTGTAAATTAAATGATTTTATTGTTAAACTAAATAAAAAATATGAAGGCTTAACAGAAATTAATAATTATACTATTAACAGTATAGGATTTAATCTAGACACTGGTTTAATATGTGATCTTAATCATGTAAATTCTAAATGGAAAAATCCATTAGCGGTTTATTATAATATGTCTAAACAAGATGTTAAGAATATTTTAAACAGTACGACAACGAAATATGATGTAACAATACACGAATCATTAGAAGACAAGTTTAAAAATTATTCTGAAATTCAGATTAAACAAAAAGAAAAACAAATTGAAAAACCGATCCATGAATCATCATGGGTTAGAGTAAAAGATTATTCAAGGGAGATCAATAAATGACTTTAACTAAAATTAAATTTATAGATACTGATGAATGTAAAACACTTAGAGAAATAATAAATAATAATTCAGATAGTAAAAAATTAAGTATTAAATTAAATAATTTTATTATTGACATGTCATTAAAATATAAATTCGCAATTAAATTTACTGGAATTAATTTTACAGACGGACAAATAGTTTTGTTAAAGTCTGATAAAATGATTTGTAGTAATTGTAATAATAATAAAATATATTGTTCAATGTCTTCTTATTATGATCACTGGTTAATCGATCATTCAAAAATATTAAACACTGATAATAAAAACTACTTAGATTTTTGTGATATAGTAAGCAAACAGAAACCAAATATTTTTTATCATGGAATGATAAAACTTTCTGAAATTCAGATAAAAGAAAAAGAAAAACCGATCCATGAATCACAATGGGTTAGAGTAAAAGATTATTCACAAGGGAGATCAAATTAAGATGACTTTAACAGAAAACAAACCAAAAAAATTGAGTAACTTATCACTAGTTGACACTGAAATTCAGACTAACTTATCACTAGGAAAGGAGATGGAAGACGAGAACCTATCACTACTTCTTAAGAAAAATAAATCTGAAATTCAGACTTTAAAAATTAAACTGGATGACTTGAAACGAGATTTAGAACAAGGGAGATCAAAAAATGCGTAGGATAAAATTAAGTGATAAGCAATTAAAAATGAATTATACAAAGTGGTACAAATCATTAACCGTTGAGAAAAAAACCTACTTAAGAAAAATAGGAGTGAGTGATAACAAAAGATTAACGACTTTATCAGCGATGAAATTTAATTTACTACCTAGTGATATACGAACCGCCTTACAGATTAAAGAGGTAATTGAAATATGATTAAACTGAATTTCAGACAACAAACAATTTTAAAAACTGATCACGAGACACAGCAAACGCTAACTAGTGATAAGAAATACTGCTTACTATCACTAGATAAGGTCAATGTAGTGATAACACCCCTACCTAGTGATAACAACAGGACAAAATCCTCTGACAGTGATAAGCATAACCTAGAATCTGAAATTCAGACAGACAATTATCCAAAATATGTTCAAAACTTCCTCCGTCTATTTGTTGATCAAGTTGACAGGCTTAACAATACAATATTTATATACGATAACAATGTATATAGTGATATGATTCAAAGTTCCGCTAGTTGTTTTCACAAGGTACAAACTAGAATAGTCGAGGTGTATATCTAATTGGTATTCACTTCGACTTTAATTAAATTAGGTAATGGTATAGGAATAGATCCTTTTAATTCAGTTCAAACAAAACAAATTGAAACATTATTACACATGTTATCAAACACATGTTATAATATTGATAGATATACAAGCAAGATGATTCAGAAAAATTTTGATAAAGAGATGTGCGATGATATGCAAAAATTATTAACAGTAGCTAGTATAGTGGGTATGAAGTGGCAAGCTAAACAAGAAGGAAGGGAAGCTGATATAGATTTTGATATTGTAAGGGGAGATCGTGATGACTAGACAAGTTGACGATAAAACAGCTACTGTTCTATTTGGTAATTTGTCAAACGTAGCTTCTTATCAAGTAAGTTCTAACACAGAAATAAAACATAATGCGGTTTATTTATTTCGTAATAAGATAGCATGGAAAGCTGTAAAACAATTTAGATTCGCAAGTGTAAATAAAATAGAGCCTTTAATTATCTCAATGTGTGGGTATGGATCGCAAACAACTAGACAAAGACTTAACGCAATACTTGATAGTTATATTAAGAACCCAAATTATGAATGGAATCATCAAAACACAATAAGAAAATTATACATAAAACAACATAAACACGAACAAGTTTTAATCGTTGAATTTACAAAACAACCAACAATGGATGATGTAAACGAGATTAAAAACCTTAATTCAGAAATTGATATAACAGATTTTATCACAGAATTAATTAATAATCCAAACAATAATGATAAACTAACAAGAGAACGTGATAAAATCTATCATCAAAAAGTGGACACTGATGAAGTAAAAACAAAAGAAAAGATCCATGAATCACAGTGGGTACGAGTGAGGGATTACCAATGAGCAAAATAAATCTTAAATATTCATCGGATAAAGATAAATTAAAAAAATATGCACACTTAAAAAAACAAACAACGTTTGATAAATTTGATGATTTACATTTAATGTATCATCCTTTATTGCGTATTGATAAAGATCATGTAGTAGCTAAATTGAATAAAAGCGTGATGATAAATGAATTTATTCCTTGCATGAAAAATAATATTAAACAATTAGGTACAAATGATCGTAACGATGTTATTTATCAATTCAATAATACAAAGTATAATTCATTTTTCCTTAAAGAAATAATACATGACTGTAAGGAAAAAGGATTATTAAAAACTAACAGACTTGATTTATTTTTTAATAGTTCACAAATATTTATGAGAGAAGACGAACCATGTTTAATCAAAGTAAAAAACATGAGTTATTTTATAGCTCCATATATTCAAGACGGATATTTAGAACCAATAAAAGAAAAGGAAAAACCCGAAGGAATTAAAAAAATAATAAAGAAAATTGAAGTTCAGATTCATGAATCACAATGGGTACGAGCGAGGGATTACCAATGAATGAATTTAGGTTTAAACAAATTGACGGTTTTAAAATTAAAGTTTGGAAAAAGGGAAAGCTAGACGAATCAAAGTGGGATAAAAGTAAACCATTAACATTAATTTTAGTTACATCAAATGAAGTCTTTAAACAAATGTTAGTATGGAATATATGGAAAAATCAAGGAAGCTTTGTTAAATATTTGTACGCTGATCAAGATAAAGACGACTTGAATGAATTTAAAAATTTGTTTAAGAATGATCAAGTGTTAATAGTTGAAGGTAATTTAGAAGACACATTAATTGATATGGGTTGTTTAGTTGATGATAATGATGATGAATATCATGTAACATTTAGAGAAACAGAACAAGAAGAACCAATAAAAAAGAAAATTGAAGTTCAGATTCATGAATCACAGTGGGTACGAGCGAGGGATTACGCATGAACAAACGTGACTTAACAAAAAAAGATGTGCTTACAGTTTTAGAATGTATTGATAAAGCCATGCAAAATATTATTCATGACGGATTAAATTTCAATGATTTTTCTAGGGAAGAATTTGCAGGCGAGGTTTATTCAGTAATAAAAAGAGGTAGAAGTTCTTGACACTATCACTAATTAAGAAAACAATACTATCACTAGACCGTCTGAATTTCAGAGAGGTACGACTTTAAGATGGCAAGCTCTACCGCAAATTCTTTGGTTAAGGATGGCATGATTACAAAAATAAACTCTAATGTTTATGAAGTTCAGTCTGGAACAAAGTGTTATCCAGTTTGCGTACTTAAAGATAGTATTTGGTGTGACGCTGGATCTTGCATGGGATTTAGATTTAGACAAGACTGTAAACACTGTAAGGCGGTAGCAATTTTTGCTGACTTGGATGTAGAACCAATAGTTCCTACAAAAGCTATGAGAGAAGCTATATTAAAAAACAAAACAGTAGCAAAGCCAGTCAAAAAAGCCAAAAAAACGAAGAAAGCGAAACCTGATCAAGTTGAAACCATATCTGAAAGTCAGTGGGTAAGAGCGAGGGATTACCAATGAAATTTACAAATAATTTGGAAGTTTTTAATGGCGATGAATGGCATACCGAAATTTGTAGGGTTACAGTTTGTCAATCTACTAATAATTGTGTTAACACAGAATGTTATTTGAGAAGTGATTATAATAGTAAAACCAAAAATGATACTCCAATGTGTTATGAATGTATGGTAAAAGATAATATATTTAACAAGATGAAGTGCCAAGTCTGTGATGAAATTGTCTTTGACAAGGAAAAAATAAGATATGATTTATCAAATTGTAAATGCCATGCAAAAACAATAAAGAAAATAAAAGAAAAACCAATACTTGAATGTCAGTGGGTACGAGCGAGGGATTACCAATGAGATATGTAAAAAATTTGAAGAGTGATTGTCCACACGAATTAAAGACGTTTGAATCCATTAATTTCGGTTTGTTTAAGACTGGATTGAGTGGACAGTTCGTAAAAGCAAAAGGTATCTGCACTAAATGTAATAGGATAATTGAAATTCAGTATGACTTAGAAGGAATTACAAACAAATCTGAATGTCAGATAGAACAAGGAAATCCAGAACACTGTTCATCAATATCCTTTGGTACTTGGAATGATCTTAATCGAATTGAACTTAGTCTTAAACTCCTTCAAGTAACTGGAAAATGTAAGAGCTGTAATAAAAAAATAGTTGGTAGATTCAAGTATAAAGATCATGAATGGTTAAAGTCTAACATGGTTGACAAACAAATAGACAAGGAATGGAAAGACTGGAATTGTGGAATAGGAATGACAACAAATGAAATTTTATTATCAAGTCATAGGTTTGCTAGCAAGTTTAAAGGGAAAAATATCTTAGGTAGTTATAATGAAAAGGGCGAGCCAACTGAAATATCTGTTAGTGATATAACTATTAGTAAGGTGAAAGAAGAAAAAAAATTCAGAGTAAAAGAAGTTCAGATTCATGAATCACAGTGGGTACGAGCGAGGGATTACCAATAATGGCATGGACTTGTAAGAATTGTTCAAGGGCAAACTGGGATTCTGATAAAAAATGTTTCAACTGTGATGAATATGTAAACTGGAATGAGTATAAAATATGTAAGAATTGTGACGATGAAACAACTTTTTATGAAACAAGATCAAGTGATAATCAAGTGTTTAATGTATGTAGAAATTGCGAAAAAGCATTTAAAATTAAACAAAAAGAACCTGAAATTATATCTGAATGTCAGTGGGTTAGAGCGAGGGATTACGCATGAATGATTATTACAAATACAAACAACATGAAGGAGTTAAGTTCAAGTCATTCAAAAAACTATGGAGTAAAGCATGGTACGATAAACGAAGAACACTATTTCTAATCTATGAAAATACTAAACCAAACGAAGATAAATTTCATATATGGATGGTATCTAATTTAGATCAATGTGCAATATTATTTAAAAAAAGACTTAATCCTAAAACAAGTAGCACAGATAAAAGAAAATTTCGTAGTCTATTAAAAAAACAAACCTATGTTATATCGCCTAGTGTTTCTATTAATAAAGTGATAGAAGATATGGGATATGAAGTTGATTACGAAAATCATGAAGATAGTAAAATAAATTTTCGTAGTAAGGAAGTTGATCAAGTTAAAGAAGTAATTAAACCTAAAAAGATTGAGAAAATATCTGAAAGTCAGTGGATTAGAGCGAGGGATTACCAATGAAAACATCTAAGTTAGTTATTGATGACAGTAAGTTTTGTCTTAAAGAAATAAGACTTGATCATGGTGCATGGAATGAAAATCTAATACCTTCACAAAGAAAAATTAATTGTTCATGCTGTGAAAAAGCTAGGTATTGTTGGCAACATAAAGGTAGTAAATGTAAAGATTATACATGTATTAACTGTTATTTAATAAATGGATATGATAAATTCTGTTATGATGTGTATGATTTGCATGGAAAATTAATCATTGATAAAAATGAGGATGTAAATAATTATACAATAAAAGGGAAAAAAATTAATGAAAATAAACTAAAAAAAGAAAAACCAATACTTGAATGTCAGTGGGTACGAGTGAGGGATTACCAATGAGTAGCGATCCAGATACTTGTGAACACTGTAACGAACCGATAACTTATTGGAAAACATTAGATGATAAAATCTTTTTTAGATGTAAAAACGAGTGCCATGATAACGAAGAGAGTGATTACTAATGGCAGATTATAAAATGAAACAGTTCAATGGCAAGAAGTTCAGAATGTATGAGAAGCTTTGGGAAGGTAGTTGGGTAGATAAACGCAAGCCATTATACATAATTTTATCGGGAGATCGTAATGATTTATTTGATTCAATGTATGTTTGGAAATTAACAGCAGACGGACAAGGTAATTATGTAGAAGAAATTAACTGTGAAAATACAAAGCACTTTAAAAATTTACAACGATATTATAAATCAAAAAAGTCACAGGTAATTATTTTTGCAGGGGAAGCTGATAGCGATACATTATCAGACGCACTTGAACAGTTGGAATTAGATGAAGATAAAGACCTAGAAAATGAAGATGAAGAATATGTTGAATTTGACTTTAGAAATAAACAACCAAAAAAGGTAAAAGAAACTAAAAAAGAACTAAAAGTAATACCTGAAAGCATGTGGATTAGAGCGAGGGATTACCAATGAGTGAAATGGGGAATGAAAAAGAAATAGATGTTACTGGATTTAAAGATAGAGAAATAATTATACATCATCATAATTCTAATATTTATGGGAAGGATGGAAATTCAATACCTTCAAAAAGAATAGTTAAATGTGTATGTTGTAATGAAAAAAAATATTGTTGGAAAAGACATATTACTTGTAGTAATTCAGAAAAAGAAAATTATTATTGTCTTGATTGTACGGTACATAATGACGATTACATTATTTATCCAGTGACAGATAGCAAAACTCATGCAACATTAATTGATAAAGATCAACCATTAAATTCCTACATGAAAGGATTTAAAAAAATAATAGAAGAGAAACCAATATCTGAAAGTCAGTGGGTACGAGCGAGGGATTACCAATGACAAAAAAAATTAAGTTAAGTCAAAAAGAATACGATGAATATCATAAATTAACTAAAGATAAATTACAAATAAGTTTAGATGATAATGATGACTGGCAAATATTTTGGCATGGGTTATCAATAAAATATAAATTTAATCCAATATTATCTTCGATAAGTAATACAGGACATATCAATATAGATACTAATCCATTTTATAATGATATGCCTGATAATAAAATATTAAACGAAAAAATAAAAGAATTCAAAAAGAAAATTAAATTAATTAAAGAAAAACGAGAGCTTTATGCAAAACAAAAACGTAGAAGAGTTAAACAATTACAGATCCAAGAAAGACCAATACCTGATCATTTGTGGGTACGAGCGAAAGATTACCAATAAAGATAAGAGGTAGAATAAGCTATTGCTTAACATGATACGAAGGAGACAAAGGCCGTTTCCAAGACGAAAAAAGACTTCTGAAGTTCAGAAAAAATCAGAAACCGAAGTTTATGCACAAGCACAAGCGAGGGCAAACCTAAGAGCAGGTTTTACTGGTACAGTAGCAGATCAACAACAAACTGGTGGAATTTTTAGTGGGCTAGGTGGTACATCATTAGCTCAAGGTATAACTGGTGGCTCATTTAGGCAAAGTCCAACTAAATTATTAGGAAGTAAACAAAGATCAAGACGAGCAAGACAGATTTTTGCTGATAGTCATGAAGACGAAGACGGGGAAACTGATGGCTCAACATGTCGTCATGTCAACGTAACATGGTCTGAAATTCAGAATGGTACAAAGATTACTACACTGACAGGGGTGTGTATTGATTGTGACGAAGAAGTAAAGTCAAAAATTAATCCAAATGACATTCCTAGACCGAAACTAACTGGTAAGGAGTTAGAAAAACAAAAACAACAAGAAAAAGAACGTAAAATTGTAGAATCAATGTGGATTAGACACAAAGATTACGAAGACAAACACACCTGATATTCAGTGGGTTTAAATACTAAAAGAACAATATTTATATACGACAACACCGTATGATTATAACATGAGTATGAAACATGAAACCCAAATCGGATTACAAGTAATTGACGAGGTAATTTCTTTCCTAGACTTCTTCAAAGACTTGAATAAAAACAGAGGTGCTATCTAAAAATGAGAGCTATCTGTTCAACTTTCCTAGAAATAGGACAGAAAAATATACCTGTAAAAATATATTCAAGGGTAAAATCAAGTGCAAAAACAACTGGATTGTCTTTAGCATGCCCTGAATGTGAGGGAAATATAAACAAAGTCAACGTATGCAAGAACGGAAACTGTTCTCATTCGATGGATAAAGTAGGCGAATTACCATTGACGGAACTAAATAAGAAATACCAAGTAAGCAAGACGGAACATGTTTTAATCTCAAAAGAACAGATTGAAACTCTAAAAGACGCTGAAAATCTTATTGAAGTATCTCGTAGAGTAGATAAATCTGAACTATCTAACGTTGTAACACAAGATAGTTACTGGATTTTACCTGATACAAAACTAGAAAAATACAAAATTGCTTATGGACAATTCACAAAAGCATTAGAAGAACTAGACGATCAAATACTAATGTGTGACTTTGCCTTAAGAGGTAAGCAAAAACAAGGCATGCTAACAACAATAGATGGAGTAATGGTACTTCAAGGAATAGCATACGACACTGATCTGAATTCAGTAGAAGAAAAACCTGATTTTAGTAAAGTCACAGCAGAAAAAATTGGCAAGGCAAAGGAATTCATTGAAAGTGAAGTACCACAAGAAGCAAAAACTGAATTTCAGAATCCATATACTGCCAAACTAGAACAAATCCTAGACGGTAGTGCTACTTCAACGGGTACTGAAAGAAAAGAATTAGACGATAAAGAAGAGGATGAATTCTTTTGAGTAGAACAAAACAAAAGAAACAAGTCGATGTAAATGAGTTGGAAAGTATCAAATCCGATTTAGAATACATCTTCAATGACCTAAATTCAGACATGGGAAGTTATGAGGAAAAGATAGAAGACATTGAAAGCAGAGCAGATCAGTTTGGTAACTCAACACTGAATTCAGAAATATCAAGACTGAAAGATAGTGTTAGTGACTTGCTAGTTGCGGAAGATGAGTTTGCAGAAATCATTTATGAGATAGATAGCATGATTGAAGAAGAAGAAAGTGAGGAAGATGATGATGAGTAGCGTAGTATTTTTCTGTAATGAATGTGGGCTTGTCACAAAATGTTTCAGTGATTGTAAGTGTACGAACTGCACAAGGAGTAAACTATGACTTTAGATAATGCAAGTCAAACAGAATTATTTGATGAAAGTCTTCGGTCAATTAATTATCTTAATGCTAATTATGATAAATTTGAAGATAATAATAAAGCAGAATACACAATGGAATCAGATGAATACAAACATCTTGTTAGGATATTTAGAAATGATATTAAAGAATTATTGAAAGATAAAGCGGAAAGAATTAAAATATTTGGTAGAGATAATTGTGATGTAAGACCACATCCATTATTTGAAATAATGGGTTATATTGAATTAAAAAAACCAAAAGATAAAGATAGTAAATACTTATTTTTGTGGACAGATGACTTAAGAGATAATATCTATTGCAGTTGTATGATATTCCAAGTAAAATCTTTTGGCTCTGATAAATATATTGATAACGGTCATAAAATATTGTTAGATAAGAACTTCAAAAGAGACTTCTTAGATCATTTGAGGATAGAACGATGAGCCAAAAAACAATTAACAAAGCAGACTTAGCTATCTATATTTCAGAATGTTTGCGTGACGTAGATAACGTAAACGTAGAATGGCGAGTGATAAAAGCATACATGGATAACTTTGAAGAGGATGGATCATAATGGGTACTGACATTTATCTCTCATGGAATAAAATAACTGAAAAAGAAAAGAAAAACCAACTCACAGGATGGAATATTTATTCTGGTCACACAGGATATTTACGAGCTTCTATTGGTATGCAAAATGAAAATGGATTATTAAGAATGATATTTGAAGATAAATTTTGGGAAGGATATGATGATAAAAATGAGGATGGTTATGAATATGACTTTATAGGTAATTGGGAAAAAATACAAAGACTTGGATTTATGTATCTAGTTGGAGTAGTAAGTGGTAAACCAATTAATCAATTTAATCAAGGACATGGTGAAGCTATAAAAAAAATATTAGAAGAGATGAACGACAAGGTTGAGATGGGCGGTAATTTACATTTTGTTGAAGCAGTTGGATTCTTAAATTCAGTATTTGAATTCTTTAGACTTGGTTGTACCAAACAAGAACAAGGTAAAAATCCGAAGGTGTTTATCTCATGGTAAAGAAAAAAGCAAAGAAAAAAGAAAAAGTAGAAGAAAAACCATACGTTACAAGTTGGCGAGTTGAATTAGAATGGAGTAATGGAAAAAAAGAATGGTGGGAAGACTTGGATGATAGCATGAACTCACAAGATATTGATGATGGAATTACAGAATATGAACAAAAAGTAAAGTGGGTTAAGGGTAAAAAAATCGACATTGAAGACGAAGATGAAGATGAGGATGAAGGTTAATGACACTAAATGAAAAACAAAGATATGTATTGAAAAAAATTTCGTTTCTTCTAATATCATTACATGACACTGAAAAAATTAGTCCAAAAGATACAATTCCAGTGGCAGAAGAACTGTTAAAACAATTAAAGAGGATGGGAAAATGAAAGTAAACAAACCAATTAAACAAGACTGGAATCAATATGAAAATTATTTACTAGATTGTATTGCAGAACCTAAACTAGATGGCATTAGATGTTTGCTAACTAAAGAAGATAATCAAGTCAAACTAGTAAGAGAAGACGGAACAATTAAGACAAAACAATATCCAGAAATAATTAAGGCTACTGAAAATATCCCTGATGGAACTATTATTGACGGGGAAATTTGTATTTTAAAGAACGAATACTTTGCTAATTTCTTTGAGTTATTACAAAGAAATACAGTTGTCGATGATCTGAAAATCAGATTATTAGCAAAGAAAATGCCAGCTACATTCATGGCATTTGATGTTTTAAAGTATGAAGATCAAGACACTACAAAAGAAATTCTATCAAGCAGAAAAGAAATTTTGGGAAGAATACCAGTGAACGAAAGAGTAAATCAAGTGAGTGTATTCGAGCCTAAAGACTTGGTAGAAAAAGTAACTCAATTCGATATGGAAGGTATTGTAACTAAAAATCTGAATTCAGTATATAATTCTGAATGGCAAAAATTTAAGCATTGGTACGAATCTGACTTTAAAGTGATAGGGTTTACTTCGGAAGTTAACTTAATTTCAGCGTTAGAATTAGAAGATATGAAAGGAAACTATGTTGGTAAAGTAAACTACACAGGCTATCCACAAACTGAAGAGTGGGCTAAAAAAGTTGTAGGAATGACAGCAGTTGTCAGATATATGAAAACAAATACTCTGAAACTCAGACACCCTGTATTAGTGGAGCTAAGAGAGAAATGAATTTTACAAAAGATATAGTTGTAATTAATTCAGATGATGAAAATCATTTAGAAATTTATAAAAAGGAATTACACTGTGCTAACAAATCTAGAGGCGAATGTAAATACACAGACATAGGCTCTTTCGTAAATTCTGATCCAGATCAAACAGAAATTGAGGATAGAGCATTATGTTTTAGTTGTATGAAAGAATGTTTTGAGAAAATAAAATGTAGTGGTTGTAATAAAATCATTCATGATGAAGATGATGAGGATGAATATAGTATAGAAGATTGTAAATGTAAATTTGTTAAAGTAAAGGTAATAAAAGAAAAACCAATACTAGAATGTATGTGGGTACGAGCGAGGGATTACAAATGACACATTTCAAAGACTATTCAAGCAAGGCAAATCTTCGTGAAAATAAAAAAATTGTTTTAGTAGCAATAAAGAAAATAAAACAAATGAAAAAAACATACGCAAACGTAACTGGTAATTTTAGATTGACAGCAAATGAAAATGCTACAATAGATGTTCAATACCTTATACCACGAGAAACATTAAGTCTAGGTTGTATTAATACAGAAGACTTAGACTTTAGTGATTATGAAGAACTATCAAATGAGTTAGTAGAATTCTTATGGGATCTATGTGTTGCATTACAAAAACATTATGGTAGAGGGGAATACAAAGATCATATAGACGACTTTGAAGACTTGCCTAAACCAAAAATTGAAGTTCAGATTCATGAATCACAGTGGGTACGAGCGAGGGATTACGCATAATGGCTCAACATATCCCAATAATCGAATGGATAATGGAAGAGTGGTATCCCGAAATGATTAAAGAACTTCAACGAATAGTTACGGAAAAAGATTATTCAAGATGTGAAATTTTACCTGAAGGTTACTTGTTGAATAGACAAAATGGTGTACCAATGGACAGTCCAATTTACATACATGATGATTACAAAGTTTTACTTTACAAACCAGATAATGAAAAATTCACTATGCTAATGGATAATAAGACTGAAAACTGGAATCCAATTAAAGTTAGTAGAGCTTCTTTTGAGATTCACATAAACGAAAAAGGACAGATAAGAGAGGTGTTTGTTCCGTTATGAAAGGGCTTTGTAATTATTGTTTAGAGAGTGATAAAGAACTTGAACTTCATACAGGAACTGTAATTTGTAATGATTGTTGGGTTAAAGAACTGGTAAAACTTAATCCAATAAGAGTTAAAATAGAATATTTTACAGGTGGAAGTCCTACTGATACTACTGAATGTATAGACACTAAAGTAGGGAAAAAAGAATGTTATGGGTGTAATAGAATAAAAATTGTATATTATAATCCCGATAGCGATGGTACTCTTATGTGTTTAATGTGCCTGAAAGATCAATGTGATGGATTTAATTTCAGACCTATTGATAAGAATGAAAAGACGATAGCAGTTGATTTGAAAAAACTAAACGCCATATCATCGACAACCATGTATGATGTAGATAATGGAAAACTAGTTCATAAAGACTTTAAAACTAAACCTGATCAAGTTGCCATACCTGAAAGTCAGTGGATAAGAGCGAGGGATTACCAATGAATTGTGAATGGTGTATGAATGAAGCAGAACAAGGAAAACTTGAATGTAAATTTTGTAAACTGATACTTGATAAAGCGAGGGATAACCAATGAGAGTGGAGACATTAAAACACAAAATAAGATCAATACAATCTGAAATTCAGAGTATTCAAGACGACTGTAAGCATGAATATTTACCTATTGAAACAAAAAATGGATTAAAACTTGGACATAAGAACTGTCCAAAATGTGATAAAGAGTTTTGGGAATGGTGGTGTCCTAAGAATAAATCCACGTTTTGTGAATATGATGAAGATGAATGGTGCATACATTGTGGTGAGCCTGATGAAAGAAAGTAAACAATATTGTAATATGTGTGGATTTGAAACAAAACATGACGAACATGGTTGTGTTTATCATCAAAAAGTATTACATGATTCAGAAGGAGTGCCTTACTTACGGTATGATGAGTTCAATCAAGATGGTGAGGAATGGTAAAATTGTCTGATGACATGGATAGAATTAAGAAAAAAGTAACATCTAAAGAAAATGTGGATGAATTTGAAAGACGGATGAGTGAATTACCAAATGAAATGTTTTGTCCAGTCTATAACAAGTTACTCATAGTCTCATTAAGAAACATGGATGGCAAAAACAGACGAGCATTATTATTACATGTACCAAATTGTGAGCATAGATTCTGTAAAATTGTAGGTAATTTCTTTGAAGGTGTTATTGACAACGATATTTTTATGAATATGGTACGAACAAACATCAAAAACGATGAAGAACGAAGTACGAAGGAGTGGAAGTAACTGAACTTCAGAGACTATTTAAAGAAAATTAGTAATATTAATATACGACAACACCGTACTGATAATATGAGTGCGTTACAAAAACTACTACATACGGAAAATAAGAAAACACAGTCTGAAGTAGAACGACTATTACTAAACTATCCAGACGAGAAAAGGATAGTTGAAGACGTACTAGTTAACGACTTCCAAAAACTCTCAAAGGATGAACAGTTGGGAGTTATTGCGTTCCTAGTGGGTGCATTAGGTACAGCAAGACGTGAAGCAGGGTATGACACCTCTTTGCAAGGGGGGGAAGGTGAATAGTATGAGCTACGATGAAGATAATATTTTTGTCGATGAATTGATTGGTGAAGGATTACCAGATTTGGAGGAAGAGATCAATAAAATGAAAAAAGAATCCAAACAACAAAGTGAAGGTCAAGAACAAGAAGGTCAAGACAATACAGACATTTTTGCAATTCCAGACCAACAAGAAGATTCTATATTTTCAATTCCAAGACAAAACAAACAAAAAGACAATCGTAAAGACGAAGAAGATTACTCAAATCTCTTCTAATCTTTTTTTTAGCTCATAACGAACATGACATTAAGTATTTCAGTGGATTGGTCTGAACCAAGTGTACGAGAAAGATATGATCTATATTGTCCTAACAAGGAATTCCATGAGGAAAATGGCTATGGATGGGAAAATAAACTTGATAAGAAAAACTTTGATGGGTGTCCATGCTGTGAAGACGATAGTGGATATTTATCGCCTATGATGAACTATGTTTATCCATTAGACTATTCTGGAATGGTAACACAGGAAAAACAAATAGAGATAGCAAGTGAGACAAACTGTATTTTAATTGAAGAAGCTAATACTGGCGACTGGTTTCTAGCTCTGACTGGTGGAGGAATGGACTTGTCATTTAGTATTGCACATGCGTATATGATAGCACAAAAATGGCTACCAAAAGATTTGATTGAAGACCTAAAACCAGACTGGTGCAAACAAAACTTACCAGAAAAAGTGTATAAAAAACTAAAAATTATTTGCGTTCAACAATTAAATAATGAATGTCGTAGATTTTCAGACCAAAAAAAGTTATGGAGAGGTAAAAAGAAATGAATAGCGTACTGCAATTCCTAGATGACGCAAAATATTTCCTAATACCATTTGGAATATTAGGTGGTATTTTCTTAGGTGGTTTCCTTATACTAAGTCACGATTTAGATATTAGCCAAGAGCATTTGTACTATTCAATCTACAAAGGAGATTCATGTGAATCATTATTGTGGGATAAATCATTTGAAGTTAGAAAAATATTCAAAGACTATACCGAATTAGAAGTAATTGATCATTATCTAATGGAGGGAAACTGTTGAAAAAAGAAGTAAAGAAATTCTGTAAGAGTTGTAACTGTGGTAAAGATGTTCCTAAATTAGAGGATAATGATGATTATTTGGTAAACGAAGAAAGTAATAGAAGTTATGATGGCGATGACTTGAAAACAGATGAGGGATGTAAAGAATACCAATTTGAATGTAGTGAGTGTCACACTGTTTATGAATATGAAAGACATTGGATAACAGATAATGGTGGTTCAGGATCATCTATCGATGGTAAAGACGCTTGTGATTATGATAGTTATGGTTGGCAAGATAACGGAATAAGATATGAAGACACTTGTAATAATTGTAATGAAAAGTTTGTTTACAGTTATGACAAGTATGACATAATGAAAAATGAAGATAAACTCTGTTTAAAATGCACTAGAAAAGAAAAAAAAGAGTTTGAAAAATGGGAAAAAGAACAAGAGAAAGAAGATAGTTACGAAGGAGGTTTTATCTTAAATTGACTAGACCTTTGAAAACAAAAACAATTCCAGTTACATTTAACGACTTCATTTGTTATTTCTTAATGTTCATAGTAGGAATTTCATTTCTAGGACTTGGATTATTAATGACAATTCCAACATCGGATATGATATTTTCAATGGGTGGTGCATTATGTTTCGTTGGAATACTTCTAGGTGGGATATTTGGTGGTATATTTTGGACAGATAGATGGGATTTGAATCCAGTACATGCGATTGGATATTGTTTGAGGTGGAAAAGATGAAAAAGATAGTTAAAGATTACGAAAATACAAATTACTTCCTATGGCAATATGCAAATCAAACTGGAATTAAACGCACATTAGATTGGATTGGTGATATTAGATATAATATCATAGGTGAACCAAAACCAAAATTGGTAAACTTAGTTAGAAAAAAAATAACAGAGATAGTAGAAAAATACCCTACTAACAATTTAAGATTAGTAAATGTAATTGAGCCAATTAAACCAATTAAAGTATTTGAAGGTAAAGGAAAAGAAGTATTTCTAACAATAAAAGGACATGTAGGACAATACAATGACAATGTAAGAGCAATAACCATCTTTGATAAGAAAGACTTTGTTAATGAATTTAATAAAAAGTCAATAAATCATTTAGTAAAAAACAATGTTAACTTAAAAACAATAGAAAATAGATTTTACAAATATGCTTTATGGCATGAATACGGTCATCATTTGTTCTTTGAACTAGTGAAAAGAAGTAATCATCATCATACAATAATGAAGTCATTATACGATAGGCTACATTACTTCATAAGAAACAATAAACCAATAACTCCATACGTTATCAGATACAAAAATGATAAACAAACTATGATAAATGAGACATTTGCAGAATCATTTGCCATTGATCATGAAATAATACCAAAAATGCCTTACAATAAAACTACAAAAGATAATCTAGATGACTTGATTCAAAAATGGAGGTCGTGTTATGGCATTTGAAAACATAATGGCAATACTTAGAGACTATGGTTTCTATATCTTCATGGGAATATTTGTTGTAGTAGTTGTAGGTAAAGTCGGTACAGCAATAGCTAAAGCACAACAAAAAAGGAGAAAAAAGAAATGACTTTCAAAGAAGGAACACTACCGAAGAAATGTCCTAAGTGTAATAAAACAAACTTAGTAAGAGGTAGTGAAAACTGGGAAGCTGAAGATTTTAGCACAACTACAATTACATGTAGTGGTTGTGGTTCAATGTTTACAGAGATAAAGAAAATTGTAGCTGTAAAAACAGAAACGTTGTATAATTGGGAGGAATACTAATTGACTAGCAAGAATGGTGGAAAATTATTTGATGAAATCTATGAAGAAATTAAAGATCATGCAATAGATTTAGGTAAACAAGTTCCTTCAAAGGAACGAGTAAAAAAATTACTGAAAGAGTTGGAAGATGATGGAATGGTGGTAAAGAAAAATGAGTGAAATAGAATTAATTACAGAGCAGATTATAGCATTAGAACCAGCAATAGAAGCATGGAATCATCAGCTTATGATAGGATTTCTAGGAACAATGATTGGATTCATCGCTGGGTTTGTAATGATTTTGATTGACGGTGATCAAAAAGGTGGAATATTTATGATAGGTTTTGTATTTTTTATAGTAGCTGGACTTTCGGTTGTACTATTAATAGATTTGAAAATGGATGATCCACATGAAACAGAAATAGAATTAGAAAAGAAAAGAAGTGACACAATAAAATCTGAAATTAAGGCATTAAGTTGTGATGAATTAAGATTAGACATACTAGAAAAGTTAGAAGATGACAACATGGAATGGTATTTGAAAGAACATGACGAGTTTGAAAGAGATTTGTATTACCACAAATGCGAAATACCATTAAGAGATGAGGTGCTTAAGCTACAATGAGTTTAGGTTATTGTTTAGCATGTGAAAGAGCAGATTACATCGTTGAATTGACACGAGTTAAATTAAAAATACTGAAAATAATAAAGAAGTTTGATGTAATTAACAGAGGTCAGATAAAAACAATCGGAAAAATATCAAAGAAAACACTGTTTAGAAATCTGGAAGACTTGGAAGATGATAAAATAATATCATTAAAACTAGATAAACACGGGTGGCACATTTACAGTTTGACAACAAGAGGACAGAACATAATGAAACAGCTTAACGGGAGAGCAAGATGAAGACACTAAAAGAATTATGGAATGAAAAGAAAATGGCGTTAAAGTATGGTAAAATCGATCATGCTATGGAATTGAATAGTCAGATTATGAAAAAAATCGAACAGGAGAATAAAAAATGAGTACATCAGATGATCCAATGGAAGTTATTGACATTATGTATGACGGTATCTTTGGAATGTTCATGGGTATTAAACCAAAAAAGAGGAAAAGAAAATGAAAGACAAAGACTGTAAACCATTCAAGCATAAGTTAGGATATGTTACAGACAGAGAAGATTATGTAGAATGTAAAAAGTGTTTTAGACATTGGAAGTTAATGCCTAATGAATTCAAATTAAGTAAATCAAAAGCAAAAGAACAGATAGAAAAAATCAAGGAGATTTTAAAATGAATTGTGAAGTATGTAAATCAAAAGAAGTTGAAGAAAGATTCTTGGATCAAGAATGTATTATCGATTCAAATCTTAATCCAAATTCAGAATACAAAGGTGCATGGTGTGAGGATTGCGAACATTTTACAATCATTAAGGAGATTAAAAATTGAATTTACCAGAAGGATTTGAAAACAGTTTGATAGTAAGAGTAGAAAAGAAGGATAAGCTACTTCCAAAATATCTCTATTACATCCTTAAAGCATATTATTCAAATGGTGTGTTCAAAGAATACAGCAAACTGGTTAAGAACGATATTAGAAATATGAAACTACAAGCAACAGGTGGTAATGAATTGAATACAGATGTAGAAAGATTAGGAGATTTGGTAAAAGTATTAGAATCAAATGAATCTGAACTTCAGAACGATGATATTTTGGTTCGGGTCGATGGAGAAAACATTGGCGATGTAAAAATAATTACGGAGGAACATAAATGTACTTAAGTCCAGAAAGAAAAACTAAAAGAAAGTGGACAAAAGCACAATTAGAAGCTAGAAGAAAGTTACTTTTACCTACCATTCAAGACGGAATAGATGAGATAGTACAAAAAATAAAGATGGAGGAACGTGATCAAGTTGGCTAAAATCAAATGTAGTTTATGCGATACGGAGTTTGATGATTCTGATCCATTAATTTTTCATAGAAAACTAAGACATGAACAGAAACATACACGAGGTTGGAGCTACAAAGGCAGAGAAGACGGTGGAGGTAACAACACGGTAGGCAAAGTCACATGGAGAAAATTATGAAGGAATACATGAACACAGATAAAATTTGTATTGTTTGCTTTAAAGAACCTGAAAAATGGGATAACGGTACTGACATTCAGTTAATCAAACATCATGTGTCTTACTTTCCAGAAAAAATAGCCTATGTTCACTTTAACTGTCATCAAAAAATCCACGATCCAGATAATCCATTAGAGCAGTTTATTCAATACAGTAGAGAAGATTCAATTAGATTTTACGAACAGAAAGAGGTGAGTGTAGTATGAGTGGTCAACAATGTGCTTTTTGTAATAAATCAATAAGAAAAACTCAAAAAAGAAAGGAGATTACTGATTCAGAAAATCTTGCTGAAGGAGAATATAGAAACTCTAATCAAGATAAATATTCAGTTCATGAAATAAATTCAGTAGGTAGTTATGCACATGATTCATGTCAACCAAACATCAGAAATTGGCATATTAGTAGTTGTAATATGGTGTGGGATGGTAGAAGAAAATGTAGTTGTGGATGTAATAAAGTAGCCCATGTAAGAAATAAAGACGAGGAATTCCTTGAAGCGATTAAAAGTTTTGAGCAAGTACATAAGAAATACTTAGAAAAAGATGGCTCATTAAATCAAGATGGTGTAGATTGCTTACATGACGCTGAAGTAAATTGGGCTGACAATATAAAGTGGAATGACCATATAAAATTTCACATGCAACCTAGATTAAGTGACTTTTGGTTTGGAAATGGTGGTACTGAAGAGACAATGAACGATATTGAATACAGAAAACAATGGAGAACATTACACCCAAAATTAGCAAAGGAGTATGGAATAGAATGAAGAAAGGATATTTCTTATTAGGTATTTTCTTAGTAATTGTCACAGGTGCATTAATTGAACAGACATTTTTTGTTACATCATTATTAGATAGATATACCAGTACGCTTACAGCAACAAATTGTAATAACAAAGTGTTATCTGGTCAAATTTCATTCACTTTAATTCTTAATTGTTCAGTTGAGTGGTTTATTGAATACTTCTTTATAGTAACAGCTTTAGGTGCTATATGGTCATTTAGAAGATCAGAAATTAGAAGAAAGAAAGGAATTAGATACTATGAACCTAGTTCAAAACTGAAACTCAAATACAAATTACGACATAGTGTTCTACTTCAAATGATTATTGCAGGTATGGTATCGACATTATTCCTTTGGGTACTGCTTAATGCGGATAAATTGGTGATGTTTGGATGATTAACGAAGAAAAAATAAAAGAGAAACTACATAGAGTTCTTCTTCATCAGCAGAAAGATAATCTAAGTTTTTGGTATGGTGAAGCAAATAAAAAAGAAATAATCTTAGATGAGGTAAGAAAGTTAGTTATAAATGAAAACGAAGGAAAGTTAGGCGAAATAAATCACTTAGTAAATGATTTCATATTCAAGGGGATAACAACGAAATGAAACAAAACTTAGGAGTTATTAGTGCGTATATTGGTGTGAGTATTTCACTTATGATTGGTACGCAGGTGCTAAGTAACATGTCGCTGCGACCAAAAGTAACATTGGAGGACTTTTGTAATGACTGAACTTCAGATAATTCAAAACCCTTTATATACGATATACACAATATTAATATACGACAACCCCGTACTAGATAGTAGAATGACAGCGATTACAGTTAACGGTGTTAACAAAGAGGTAGGACATAGTGACGTAACATATTTACCTATTTTCACGTCACAAATTCTACCCTTTTTTAATAAAGGAGTGTGTATCTAATGAAAAAATACAAGTATGTATTAGAATATGAGTTTGAAGCTGAATCAGAAGATAATGCTTGGGAACAATTAGGAGAATCATTGGTTGATGATCCAGTAAATCAAACTGACTTTACGTTGGAGGTAGATGACTAATGGATGTATGGGATATAGACAACTACAAAGAACAAGTTAATAAAAAAAGATTACAGGCTATGAATGAAAACAGTTCTATCCTTCTCAAAGAGTTTGACTTAAAACAATCCATAGCAATATTAGGATTCATTATTGGTAGTACAGGGTTAGGACTTTGGTATATGGTTACGGAGGTTTTAAAATGACAGAACTATCAAAACAAGAACTGGCATTAACTACGAATACATGGGGAGATGTAATTTATTCAGTAGAATCATCATCGACAAAAGAAGATTTAGTAAATATCTATTGCCATTTTAGAATGACATTACATATTGTATTAAATAAAAATGAATTACTAAGCCTGATAAAAAATTTAAAGAAAGGAATTGATTTTAAAGAGGTAACTGATACTGTTGAAAGTTTTGAAGATGACGATACATGTGTAGATGTAGAAACATTTTCTTTAGAAGATGATTATAAAGAATATGAAATAAACACATTTCCAGCAAAAATTAAACCAATACTAGATAATAAAGAATCAAAAGAATTACTTGAATGTCTTAAAAAAATGAAAGTTAGGAGTGGTTGGTAAATGAAATTGAAAATAAGTCAAGACTATAAAGAATTCGCAATAGTAGCTGGCGTTATGACTGGTTTATTGTTACCAGTTAGGTTATTGTTTGTAGAGTTTGTATCAGATTCAACATGGGGATCATTAGGAATTATCTCATTAATTTCTATCATGGTTGTAATTCTAGTTAAGAAAAAGAAACTAGGATACTTTGGTAGAATCTTTGAAAGACAGATGTTACGACTTACGACTGGAAAGAAACGTATCTTTGTAGCAACAATGATGAGTATATCATTACTGTATTTCAGTTTCAGTGTATATACAATCGACTTGGCAAACACACAATATCCTAACGAAATGGCATTGGCGATGGAAGAGGTACAAGAGGAATTCGGTGTTGACTTTGGTAAAAGTGAGACAGTTGAAAACGTATTAGAGCCTTTACAACCAGATAAAGTAGTAGGTGGAATAGATGATTACATCGGTGCTTTACTGTATGACTTTAAAGTAATAGCAATTACACAGGGAGTAGTAAACCAATTAAGCGATGGAATGATACTTCATTTCCATTTGATATTCCTAGTAGAACAGCTTGAATTGATGGGTGTTTACATCTTCTATGCTGTAACAATGGGAAGAAAGGAGGTAACAGCATGACAAAGAAAGTAACACTGTATGTTATGCCATCAATGTTTACTATAAGAGTACCATGTGATGAGGAAGAAGATTACAGTAACAAAGAAGCAATTAAAATGATTAAAGAAAAACTTACAAAAGGAAACATTGGTTATGTTTACGATACAGAACCGCCAAGTGAGGATGATTTTTGTTGAGTAACCAACTAAAACAAATGTTTGACTTTAGGTTAGTGTTTGTTACTTTACTTTCAATAATGATACTAATGCCTGTACTAACTTATGTCCATGAGTTAGGACATGTGTTCGCATGTGAAGTTGCAGGTCATGAAGCAAACTTTGGTGTAGGTTTGTTTGGTGCATGGGCTACATGTATGGGAACTATGGAAGACCCAACTGTTTTCAGATACGCAGGTGGTTTTCTAGCTTCAATAGTAGGATTCATGGTATTTGTAGGAATTAAAAGTCACCTAAGAGGTGCATGGAAAGGTATTGGTATTGCATTAGTAGCTATTGCAATAGTAGAATACATGGGAGGAATAGCTGAAGGATATTTACACGACTTTTACATGGAAAGTAATTTGTTTGGTGCAATACAAGGAATGACGTTACTAACATTGGTAATATTCTTTGTATATAGAAATTCAAACAGAGACATATACAAAGCAGAAGTATATCATTGTGACTCGGAGGAAGAAGAATGAAATTTGAAGATGAATTAATCCTTAAAGCATGGCATGGAGAAATAAAATTCCTTCATTATTTACTTGGATCAAAGGAGGTTACAGCATGACTATAACAATAGGAATGGTAATCTTTAGTGTCGTACTTGGTTTAGGATTTACTGGAAGTTTAACACTGGTAGCATATTCACCAGCTTGGATTGAACAGTATGAGTATTCACAATTAGGAACAGATGAACGAATGAATTATGTTTTAAATGAAATGAGTTGTCAAACAGTTATGCTTAGTTCAGAACTACATGAAACAGAGGAAATAATCCCATTAGTGTTCCATGATTATGATGGAGATGGTAAGGTAGATGAAAAAACAAGAGCCAATACATTAGAAGAGTGTTGGGATCATTGTCAGGTATTAATAGAAGGTTATGAACCAGAACCAGATCATTACTTCATACATGTTCCATTTGGCGAAGATGGTTACATGTCATTTGAAGGACTTGATGAATTAGTACAGGAGTGTAGAAGACAATGAAATACAAATACACAGTAGAGTTTGAAACAGAAGATGTTTTAGAAAACGGAATTGATATTGTAGAACCAAGTATGGAACGTGGTCTTGTCAAAGCCGATGAAGATGGAGTTGCGAGTTGGTGGTATCAATCACCAAACTATGCAATAGAATGGAAAGTTATCAAAAAGGAGGAACTAAAATGAGAGCTAAATCACATGACCAAAGAAAAGGACAATGGTTAGTTAATAAAATTAGAAGTAATCCAGAGTATAAAGAATCTTTTGATAAAGCGTATGATGAAGATACTAAAGAAAAAACTATGGGTGTTTATTGGAAAGCCTTAGTAGAACAAATATTATTCAACATAGAAAATGATGAGTATGATAAATTTATGGGGGATTACAATGACTGAACAAGAAGTTAAACCAAAGAAGAATCGATATAGATTAAAACTATTATTCTTATTCATGGCAATATTTTCAATCTCATACCAGATTGGATCAATGTTTGAAGTTGATCAAGGAGAAGCAGAACAGTTAGTAAAAGACTTTGAAGAAGCTACAAAAGGAATAGATGGAATCGGTATATTCCTACATAATTTACAGATTAATACAATGATGTTTATCCCAGCTTTCGGCCTGTTTTGGGGATTGCTAGCTTCGTTTCAAACTGGATATGCTTTTTCAGCTTTCCAATCGGTAGAACCACTACTGAAAGACTTTCCAGCTTTAGCAATACTTTACTTGTCACCATTTGGTTTAATGGAACTATTCGGATATTCAATAGGCATGTCAAGGAGTTTCATAATCACAAAGAAGTTAATCAAGAGAGATGAATCATTAAAAAAAGACTGGAAACCAATTTCAATAGAGTTTGGAATTGTGGTTGGCTTACTGTTAACAGCAGGTATAATGGAGTTCTATATGATTGAATGGGTGGCAGAAATGGGAGGTTTAAGCTTCTTTGGCTAGACAAAATTTAGTTACAGCACTTACAACAGAAAAGGTGTCAGTCGTAGCAATAGATAAATTAAAACAACTAAAAAGAAAATACAAACATCCAGAAATAAGAAGAGGGGAATATTCAATAGGTACGACAAGAGAAACTACCAAACCAAATGAGTTAGTAATAACATTAGAATATCCAGAAAATTTTATTATGGTTGGATACCTTAATGTTAAAAAATTAAGAGTAAGACCACACAATCTTATGATACGAAGTAAAAAAGACGCAGAGGATTCTAAATTACAGAAGAACAATGTTAAAGCATTTAGAAGAGAAATAAATAAAACGTTAGCAGAATTAGAAGCATATTTAGTTAAACATTATAGAAAAGAATCAAAAAAAGTAAAGCCAATTAAGAAACATGTCATGGAATCAAAATGGGTTAGATGGAGGGATTATTCTTAATGAACGATCACATAGACATAGATCACATACAACATATTTTAGAGAAAGAAGATAAAACAATTCGTAATTTCAATCGTTTTATGCACGGTGTTGGTCTTACTGAACAGAAGTCAGAGTTTGAATCGATAGAAGTTGATTTAGGAACAGGTGAAAGAGTTTCACTTACGGAGTTTGAAGAAGCGGTGTCCGTTGAAACCGATACCAAGTTCAGCAAGAACACCAAGAAACCCAAAGATAAGACGACAAAGAAACAAAGTGTACTGCAACATAACAAAGTCAACGGGTTTGAAAAAGATATTATAAACACACTTTCGGAGGAATCTACGCTTTGAATCGCTCACTTGCATTAGTTCTAGGTGTTTCGTTAATAACATTTGGAATGATATTAGGATTCCAATTAGTTTCGCCCACCGAGCAAGACCAAAAACCAGATTCTGAACTTCAGATTGATGAAAAACAAAATAGCGGCCAGTATGATGCTAAAGATGAAAAAACATCCTCACCATCCTCACCATCCTCACCTGAAGTTCAGTTAGACAGGATAATAGTCGATGGTAGAGAGATTACAGGAAGTAAGACGATGCTAACACAGGGTTCTAGTATGGAGAGAGTTGAGGATTTGAAATTACTTTATCCTCCAAAGCACACCGATCCAGATGGGAATCCAACATACATACCTGCATACTGGTTTGAAAACAGAGCAGAAATGGATTTTCATGGTAAAAGAGAACTTACAGGATTCATGTTTCCATATCTAAACAGTACGCTGACATGTGATAACTTCAAGGACTTGGCTAAAGAATATTCATGGTCTGAAAAGTATGAGAATTACATCTATGAAGAAGCAATTAATCGATGTATTACCTATGACTCGGAGGAAGAAGATTGAAGAGATTTAGATGTAAAGCAGACGAGGTTTGGATATTAAAAGCAAAAGATGAAGACGAAGCAAGAGAAAAATTATCAGAAGAGTATCTTTTTGAACCTATTGCGATGTTTAAAATTGAAGAAATTAATAAAAACGATCCTGATTGGGAGGATGCACAATGACTAGTAGCAGACTTAATATACGACAACCCCGTAAGAGAGTTATGAAAGGCAAGCTTTCAAAGACACAGAGATTAAAGAGGATAAAAGCCCATAGAAAAGCTACTGCAAAGTGGTATAAGAAATCAGGTAAGGAATACTATAAGCAATATTATGAGGAAAATAAGAAAAGAATATCTGAAATTCAGTGGAAGTATTCACATTCAAAGAAAGGTAAACTGGCAATAGCAAGATATGAATCAAAAGTAATAAGAAGAAAACAGAAGGCAGTAAACCAACAAAATTACAGAGACAGACTGAAAGCAAAAGCAAAGAGAGGTATTAAGAGATGACTAAAAGGAAACGAACAAAGAAGAAATCAAAGTCGAAAGCAAAGAAGGAAACTAAGACTAAAGAAGATAGAATGACTGATTTACAACGTCATAAAAGAATGATAGCACAAAAGGTAACTGAAATTACGCAAAGGATGGGTGAAGAAAGATACCAACCAGTAATACAAGAATTAACTAAAGAAAGAGATCATTGGATAGCAGTATGGGATCAATTAAAGGATGAAGAGGATAAACAACTACTCATTACAACAAAGTTACTACTGGATAAAGAACGTGAGAAGACCAGTAACTTAATGGAAGAAGCACATCAAATTGAAGAAGAAGCTAATTACATGGAAACTAAAAAGGATGACAGAGGAATTTATCAAATCAAAGAAGCAGTTTACCAAGAACGAATGAACATACTAAAGGCAGAACTGTCTGAAGCAAAAGGACTTAAGGAAAAACTTGCTATTAACATGAAGATATTGGGATTAAAAGGTCGTAAAGGACAGAAGATAGTTAACAATGGAATGGTAATTCTACCAGAAAAAATTGCAGGAGCTATGGGTACAGTTGGTGAAATTACTAATGACATAGGCGGTCAGTTCGATGGAATGGGAATGGATGAACCAAAAAAGAATGGTAAGTCTAGTGGTAGTAGTGACTTTGAAAATATGTTTACACCTGAACATGTGTTTGGCAATAAGAAAAAAGGAGAGAAGAAAGACGAACTTGACTTCTTTGGAGGATTCTAAATTGGATTGTAGAGAATGTGGAACTTCAATGAGAGAACAATATGGATTCAAAGGATGGATGTGTCTTAAAGTTTCATGTAAACAATATGGATGGCAAACAGACAAGGAGGGTCTGACCTAAAGTTTATAACATAGTTAGTATTAAGGTAAGATGGTATGACAAAGACAACAAGCAAAGCCCGTAAAAAGAATCGGGGGAAGAAACAAAGAAGTATATCAGAAGCTGAGTTTAACAGGGCAAAGGATATTGCCACGTCAAACTTGTACCGATTAGGTAAAGCAGGAAGATACAAACTCTACAACTACATTGAAGTTCAGACAAAAGCAATAAGTAAAGAGCTTATTGTAACTGACAATTCAGCAAGAGCGAGTTACTTGATGGGAAAGCTACATACATTCAAAGAACTGATTGAAGAGTTCTCACGATGGTTTGGTATTCCAATACAAGCACACTTTGACGTTGCTGTAATCATACAGGAGGGTGAAAATGACTAAAGAAGGAGAAGATAAAGACAAAGACCTATCTGAAGCTCAAGACAAAGACATAGCTGAACATAATGAATTCAGAGTTCCACCAGACGACAATGATAAACCATTGAAAGATAACTGGGGATTAAGAAAACGAAGATTCATTGTTACAGTAGGTGGAGGCGGTATATTGTTGCTAGCTGTACTAGTGTGGATGGTGTTTAAACCATGAAGAGAAGAACAATAATGATCTCAACGAGTTTAGATGACAGGATACTGGACATTCAATCAAAGTTATTGAATAGAAATTCAGAATCCACATCCACATCTATTGTAATTAACGGACTAATGCAGTTCGCACTTAAACATAATCCTAAACTAGATGAGATAACAAAAGCAATAGAAGAAGTGAAAAGGAGTGATTCATAATGTATAATCCATTCAAGAATAAGAAAAAAGAGAAAATCGAAGAAGCAAGGAAACATGGTAATCTACCAAAGAAGGTAGTAACAATCATTAGAAAATGTGCAAGACTTGGTTACACAAATGGAGAGATAGCAGATCAAATTGAAAAATCTGGTTTACTTAATTATAGAGTAGCTGATCCAACAATAAGTTCAAGAGTAGCTACATCTGGATTAAAATTCATTAGACAAAGAGAGAAGAAAGCAAGAGCTAAACGTGAAAGGAAAGAACGGATGACAAGAGAAGTTAAAACAATACCAAAAGAAGAAGTTGTTGAAGAAGTACCTCAAATACCAATTACAGAAACACCTGTACCAACAATACAAGTAATACCATTAGGTGCTAAGGGTAATCTTAAACCAACTCAACTAGCTGCTATTGGTTGGAAACAAAGTCAGAAGATAAAGGAACAAGAACAATTACTTAGAGAAAAGGACAATGAAATTCAAGAAGTTCAAAGAAAACATGACGCTATGGAAAAAAAGTTTGAAGAGTTAGACGCACAACCAAGACCGATTAAGAAAACAGGTTATGTCAAAGTCAAAGACCTTTATGATCCTAAAAAAAGTGGAATGACAAAGTGGGAAGCCAACGATCGTCATGTCGCACAGAGAAAGAAGGCACATGTCCATAAAGGCAAGGAATGGTTAGAAAGCCCAGCTCATCACGGTACAGAGCTACAACCAAACGTATGTCCATGTGGAGTGTCAAGACCAAAATGGGCTTCAAGTAAACATGAACAGTCAATGCAGAGCTGGATTCATGCAAATAAGGTGGAAAACTTTGACAAGCTACCTGATGATATGAAGGACAGTATTAAAGAAAAAAAGAGAAAGGAAACAGAAATGTTAGAACCACAAAGACGTACTAGTATTCAAAAAGGCGGTGATGATACAAGATTAATAATTCCAGATGAATTAGTGCCAATGGAAAAAGTAGCTGATAGGTACAGTAAAGAAGAGAAAAAGGAAGACAGGTCATTCTATTGTGGTAAGTGTAATAATTTAATTAACTATTCACAGTTCACGAGAACAAGAGCAGTTGGTGGAGTGGCACTTTGTAGAGGTTGTGAAAATAGACCAGATGAACATCTTAGTGGAGGATTCATACAATGAATAAAGAAACTAAATTTGATAAAGAAACTCAAATTGCATTTAATGATATAAAAGAAAAAAACAAGATGATAGAAACTTGGACAAAGCAAGCAGAAGAAGGAAAGGTATTTGAAATGTGTAGCTGTGGACATTTTGGTGGAATGTCAAGAGATTCACATAATGCACACGAACCAAACATACAAGCAGGGCATGGTAAATGCAAACTTTGTAAATGTGATTGGTTTACATGGGTAGGTTTTTGTAACGCAGAAGGAAAGATAGAGAAATGAGTGTTGATGATACATTGTATGATGGAAACCAGATTGATATTTGGAAGGAGAAGTTTGAAGATTCTGGTGAAACATCAATCACAGTTAGGATAGGAGTAACTACAATAATGATGCCACATTCAATATTCCTAGAGTTAATTAAAGCAGTAGAAGAAGCTACTAAAAGATTAGAGGTAAACTTAAGATGACTTGTGTATTATGTGATGAACCAAAATTAAAGTGGACAGATGTTATGATGAAGATTAACGAGATACGAAAGAAGGGGGAGTTTGCATGTTCTCATACTTTACTATGTTCAAAACATATTGAAGTCTTTCAAGAGGAAGCATTTGGTAGCAAGTCAATGAATGAGGTAATGAACGAAGTACCACAAAAGATTGCTGAAATTCAGAAAGCAGAATCTGAAAAAAGAGCTAAAGAGTGGAGAAGTAAATGAGCCTTGTCAGAGAAATGCTCACAGTGTAATACAGATATTATTACATGTTTTAGGTGTAGAGAAAAACATTGTTACCATCATTACTGTCCAGAATCAGAAGGATCAAAAAAAGAATACAACATACCTCCAAGTGAGATATGGAGTGAAGAAGTTAATCAAGAAAAGCTTAAAAAAACAGACGAGGCATTTAACAGAACTAAATGAAGATTCAGATAGTACCAGACATTCATACTGGCATAGTTAGGGCAGAGAAAATCATTCAAGATGAAAATGCAGATAGAGTTGTATTTTTAGGAGATTATTTTGACGCATTTGGTGATACATTAGAAGAAACAAATCAAGTCGCATGGTGGTTAAAGAAATCAATGGAGAATCCACACAGGATTCACTTACTAGGTAATCATGATTTATCTTACATGAATCAAAACTACATGTGTTCAGGTTTCTCAGAAGGTAAGCTATTTGCGATTAAGAATACAAAAATCGACTTGACTGAACTTCATCATTACTGCTGGGTAGGTGATTGGCTTTGTACTCATGCAGGGCTATCAAATGATTTCTATAAAGCATATAATCTATCTGGTTTCCATGAAGGAGTAAATGTAAATGATTTTCTGCGTGGATTGGCTACTGATCCAGAATCAAGAGGAAGATTATATGATTGTAGTGTTCATAGGGGAGGTAGAAACGCATACGGAGGAATTCTTTGGTGCGATTATGAAGAATTTAATGATATACCATCTATCAATCAGATGTTCGGACACACTCACGGATCAGAAGTAAGACATTCAGTATCTGAAGTTTCAGAACATTATTGCATTGATACTGGATTAAAACATTACGGAGTTTATGATACGGAGACAAACTTGATGACAGTAGTTAATTCAAAAATCTGAAATTCAGAATAAATAATGTTATAAACTAGTGATAACAAACTAGTGATAGTGAAAGGTTATCGTAAGAAGATTGCATTTGGTATTCCATTGACAATAACATTTATCATAATAGGGATCATAATGCTTTTACAAGATGAAATGGACATATATTTTGTTCCACTAGTTTTTACTTTTGGTTTTGCAGGAGGCACAGTGTTTTGGATTGTTCAATTAACTAGAGAGAAAAAAGAAAGACAGGAAGAAAACGCTAGGAGAAAATCAAAGTGAATATTATGAGAGTAAACTACAATTTACATAATTATTGTTCTAGCTGCGAGACTATTAATCCAAAATGGCAGTATGTATGTGATAAGTGTCATCTTAAACTTAGAACAAGAACAATGAAAAAGAAAGTTAAGATTGATAAAGACCGATTCTATAATTTGGTGAGAGTATCTTGACTGACCCAAAAGAAGTTAGGATAGGAATGTATAGAAAAATAGGAAGTAGGCATTATGAAATACATCTTAACGATGACTTGGATACAATGAGTAATTACAAACTGGTGAAAAAAGATGAATTTTGAAGAGTATGAAGAAAGGATAAAAGGATTTGATATGTATCCAGAGGGAATTAAACCAACAATCTACATACTTGGTGCATTTGGAGAACTTGGTGAAATATCAAACAAGTTCAAGAAAGTTTTCAGAGATCATGGTGGACAATTAGAAAACAGACCTAGAGAATATGCTATGGAAATTGGAGATGTGCTTTGGTATCTCACTAGACTTGCAAACAGTTTAGGTTTTAAAATGGAAGAAATACTTGAATGGAACTATGAGAAACTTGATTCACGATACAAACGAGGTAAAATAGGTGGAGATGGCGATGACAGATGAAGAAAGGCAAGACGTAACTTTACGCTGTCCAAAATGTAGAAAGATATTCATTTGTACTTCATGGGATGGATGCCCTCTATGTCATTTCAAATGGGGAGATGCAGTATGACGTTAAAGGTTGGAGATATAGTAATTTGTCACGGATGGGATGCAACTGAAAGCAAAAAAGGATTCATAGAAGAAATTATTATCGACCCATCAGGTCAACCAAAGTGGAAAGCAGAAGGACAATTTTCAGTTTATGGTTTGGAACAAGCAAATTTTTCATCAGGTAAAAGCTATTACTTTGGGGATTATCTTGGCGAAGACTTAGAACCAACAGGCGAATCAATGTCTAAACTTGATTTAGAAAAACTAAAGTGGACATTAGACAGAACGGAAGATAAAGGATTTCTTCATGACATTGATAAGGTTGTAAAAAATTTGGGGAGAGAAAAAGGAAGAAACGAACCACAAGCTACAAAATGGGTAGAAAACTAATGATAATAAAAGCAAATGATAGAAATTTTGTATATCCAACTTCACAAGATAAAGCGAAGTTTAGAAAAGAAATAGACCAGTATTATGATCCACATCGTTATCTAACTAAAGTTAAACGAAATGGAAAGTACATTTGGGGAATGAAACTATTCAAGAGAACAAGACAGATAAGATATTGGCAACGAAGAAGAGCATTAGAAAAGGCGTATGGTAAAAAGATATGATGTGTACGGAGTGCAAATTTCGTTGTGATTTATGGCTTACAATGAAACAACATTACAGAAAAGAACATACAGATATTAGACCACATACATTTTTCACTAAAGAAGCAAAGGCAAAAGCATAATGGGTCATGTAATTTTTACTTGTAATGGAAAGTGCAAGCCCTACATAGCAATTAAGGAATCAGGTAGTGTAGGTAGGTATCAAACTGGACAAAAAAGATGTAATATCTGCGACAAATGGATAAGGTGGGAAGGAATTAGGTGTCCATGCTGCAATCATTTACTAAGATACAAGCCACGAAACAGCAGATTTAAGACAGAGAGAGTGTATATA
>Ga0209977_10000082_pt1 | contig 34365 bp, 33 predicted proteins | sample SumtaG_2_FD_183113 | JGI IMG/M metagenome (GOLD analysis project Ga0209977, IMG submission 183113) | Deep subsurface microbial communities from Indian Ocean to uncover new lineages of life (NeLLi) - Sumatra_00607 metaG (SPAdes) (version 2) | ecosystem: Environmental > Aquatic > Marine > Oceanic...
TTTTATTTGTAATATCAGTTGATTACACTTCTTTTATTACTATTTAACGAAGAATTTGTCCACTTTAAAATGCGCTTTTTTTCATTTATTTCAAATGGTTAACGTTTATGGATGGGCACTAGCTAACATGACATGGTCGCTACAGCACTTTCTCGCTGCAGATGATAGATGTCAAAACCTATTCATAGTCAAATCTTGACGTGCTTTTGCCCAAAATGACTTCTGGTGAACAATAATATTTTTTGTAACAATTTAGATTTTCAAAAGATAGCACTAGCCAAATATGGAGTGATCCATTTTATGAAGTGACTGGCCCCGTTGAGTATTGGAGTAAGAAGTCACATGGCCAAGTTAAACAAGCTGAGATATTAGAATTTAGCATAGTGTCAGTGAACTTCTTTACCTACGGGGCTGGCGGTAGGACGCTGTCTTTTCGTGACTTATCTGTGGGGGAACGCAGCGCCCGACTTGTCGGGGGAATGCGGAGCCCCGCCTTCAGGCGGGATGCAGATAAGTCGTAAAAAAGATCCCGCTTACTGCGGGAGAGCCTTGGAACCGAGGAAAAGACCTCGAGGAAGCTTCATATCATGATTATATACATCCTAAGGCATTCACCCCTGGGCTGACGCCCGGGGTCCTCTGCCGATTCTCGATAGATCTTAAAAATTATTCAGAGTCACATCTTTCCAGGTTGTTATTTAAAACAAGTCCTGTGGATTTATAATATTTTTTTATTGATATTTATTCCAATTTGGAATATTCTTAAAACGAATAAAATAGTCAGCTACTATGAGCTTTAAATTGTCACCAGAATATGCCCTGCTTGGTGTTCTCATGACTGGCCCAAAACATGGTTATGAGATGCATAGCTATTTTTTATCTAAGATGGGTCAATTCTGGCGTCTAAGTATGAGCCAGGTCTATTCCTTATTGAAAAGGATGGAAAAAAATGGGATGTTGATATCAAAGGAGGAATGGCAGGTGAATAGGCCAGCAAAAAAGACATTTTTTATTACCCAAGCAGGCAAGGAAAGTCTTCTAAATTGGATTCACTCCCCGGTCAAGCATGTACGCGACTTGCGCATAGAATTTATGGCCAAGCTCTTTCTTATTAAAGAGCTTAAGTTAGAGGGTGCCACAGATATTATTGATAAACAGGTCGAGGTTTTGCAGGAAAACCTACGTTTAATAAAGGTTTCAAAAGAAAATATTATAGACGAGTTTCAAAAAGCCCTCCATTCTTTCAAAATGGCCCAGGCCAACTCTGCTATTGATTGGCTAAAGGAATGTAAAACTTTTTTTTCTTAAGGTGGAAATTGGAAAAAGATGTCTATAGAAAACCCTATTGTTCTTATTAAAGGTGGAGGTGAGATGGCCAGCGGGATCGCCCACCGATTATGCAGGTGCCATTTCAGGGTTTGTATGACCGAAATATCCAAACCCCAAGCAGTTAGAAGAGAGGTCTCCTTTTGTGAGGCAGTCTATGAAGGGAAAAAGACAGTCGAGGGAATAACGGCTAAACTTGTAGACTCATATGACAAACTTCTAGAGTTATTGGATAGTGGTCAGATACCTATCATGGTAGATTTCAAGGCCAAGATTAAGGAATTTCTAAAGCCAGATGTTATGGTGGATGCCATAATGGCCAAGAAGAATCTGGGGACAAAGATAACAGATGCCCCTTTGGTCATAGCCTTGGGACCCGGCTTCTACGCAGGGAAAGATGCTCATCTAGTGGTAGAAACCAACCGGGGCCATAACCTGGGAACTATTATAGAAGAAGGGGAGGCGGAAGAAAATACAGGCATTCCCGGGGAGATTGCTTCCTTTTCTGCCGAAAGGGTATTTCGTGCCCCCAGGGACGGTCATATTTCAACCATAAAGGAGATTGGGGATTATATTGAGACCAATGATGTGGTTGCTATAGTTGAGGATTTACCTGTTAAAGCTAAAATCAAGGGTGTTATCAGGGGCCTTTTAAGGAGCGGTTCCGAGGTATACAAGGGAATGAAAACAGGAGATATAGATCCGAGAGGGATCAAGGAATACTGCTATACTATCTCCGATAAGGCAAGAGCGGTTGGAGGTGGGGTATTGGAAGGGATACTGTCTCATTTCAACCGATTAGCTCTATAAATAGCAAGGAAAAAATTTGACGTCCATTAAAATCATTAATAGCTTAAAAGAGGCCCTCGACATCCACCCAAAGGAGGTAATAAGCCTGGTGGGTGCCGGAGGTAAAACAACCTTGATGTTTTCCTTAGCTCAGGAATTGACTACCTATGAAAAGGTTGTTGTTAATACAACAACCACAAAGATATTCACTCCATCCTCATCCGATACTCCCTATCTCCTTCTCTCACGAGAACAGAAAGAGATATTTGATTTCATCCTTAAAAATGGCAATAAATTCCGTCAACTTACTCTCGCCTCTGAGAAATTAGCCAACTCTGGTAAACTAAAGGGAATCAATCCAGAATTGGTCTCCCAATTGATTAAACTTGATCCAGTAATCTACATAATTGTAGAGGCAGATGGTGCAGCTTGCAGACCTCTAAAGGCACCAAATCCTGCTTTTGAACCGGTAATTCCACAAGATACCTCTCTTGTAATACCCGTCATTGGCATCGATGCATTAGGTTGTGAACTAAAAGAGGAATATGTGTTCAGGTCCGAAATTGTGGCAAAACTGACAGGGCTCTCACTGGGTGAGGCTGTTTCAGCAGATAACATAGTTAACCTACTTCTTCATCCTTCCGGAATAATTAGGGGAAGCCCGGATCAGGCAAGAATTATCCCCTTCATTAATAAAGTCGATTTACATGCCGACTTGTCAGAAGCAAGAGATTTAGCCTCCAAGATCCTGGAGGCAAGTCATCCCCAGATCGATCAAGTGGTTTTAGGCCAGGCCCGATTAAATCCTCCAGTAGTAGAAGTGGTTTATAAGAGACATTAATATGAGAGATATCTTTGAAGAGATTGTAAGAATCAGATCTGAAGGAGGGAGTGCCGCACTTGCTACAGTAATAAAGACAAAGGGCTCTACCCCCAGGGAAAAAGGATCAAAGATGTTAATAAGAAGTGATGGCACTATCCTCGGCTCTATTGGTGGAGGAACCCTGGAGGATCAAGTTTGCCAAGAAGCTATGGATGTAATAAGAGAGGCCAGACAAAAGCTTCTACATTTTAATCTGACAAGAGAAGAGATAGCAGAAGACGGTATGCTATGTGGCGGAAATATGGATATCCTCGTTGAACCCATTTTAGCACAACCTACTTTATATATTTTTGGAGCAGGACACGTCTCCTTTTCTATCTCCAAAATTGCCAAGATGGTGGGGTTTAAGGTAGTTGTTATTGATGATAGAGCTGAGTTTGCTAATAAAAACAGATTTCCCGAGGCTGACGAGATAGTTGCTGAAGATTTCTCAAAGGTATTTTCAAAACTAAAGATCAACAGATCATCCTATATAGTGATAGTGACCAGGGGACATAAGTTTGATGAAGAAGTGCTGGAATGGGCAGTGAGGAGTGAGGCAAATTATGTAGGGATGATAGGGAGTAAAAAAAAGAAAGAGGATATATTTTCCAGTTTACAATCCAAAGGGATATCCAAGAAGTTACTTGAAGATGTCCATGCCCCTATTGGTCTGGACATTCATGCTGAAACACCTGAAGAGATAGCTGTGAGCATTATGGCCGAGGTTATTAAAAGTAGAAGAGAAAGAGGGCATGCAGTCAAAATCTGGAAGGTCTAACAATTCTAAAATCGAGGGAACAATACAAATGGAACCCATACCCGGTATCTTACTTTCTGCTGGGAGTTCTGAACGTTTTGGCTCTGATAAGCTACTTACCCTTCTTCCAACAGGTGAAACACTTTTAGAAAGAGCTCTTAAGGTCCATCTGCAAAGTATGATTTCACCGCTTATTGTAGTAGTTTCTCTGAATCTTGGAAGGATTATAAGGGAAAATGCCAGCAAACTTTCATTTTCCAGGATGAGAATTGTAAAAAGGTCTGCCCTATGGTACAGCTTCTCATGCCGATGGGGAAAGGGACGGCTTGTTATTAATGAGAATTCCCGAGAAGGAATGTCCTCTTCCATTAAAAAGGGGCTAAGCTGCCTTAAAGATGAAGAAAAGGCTGGTGGGCTCTTGGTTTCTCTTGCAGATCTGCCTCTTCTTACACCGAAAACGATCAATTTTTTTATTAAAAAATTCCTTGAGGAAAAAATAGGGTTTCTTCTTCCTGTCTTCAATGACACGACAGGGCATCCTGTCATTGTTGACATCAATCGATTTAAAGCTGATATCAGTAAAATCAAAGGGAATGTAGGCCTAAGGATTCTCATCAAGAAATACCCAAAGGTGGTAAAAAAAATACCCTGGAAGGATGATTCAGTTACATGGGATATTGATACTCCCAAGGATTTAGAAATGCTCAATGGACTACAAACAACAAGCTACTTACATTATTTAATTCCTGGTTTAATGAGTTATGATTAAATTATCAATTGAGAAGGCTGTTGGAAAACCTCTGGCCCATGACATCACGCGGATTGTTCCAGGAAAATCAAAAGGCCCTGCATTTAAAAAAGGCTATATCCTGACTGAAGATGATCTACCTGTCTTGAGGGATATGGGCAAGAGATCTGTATATGTTTTTGACCCTGACAGAGGCTATATCCATGAAGATGATGCAGCAAAGTTATTGGCTGAGGCCTTTCAAAAAAAATGGTTTACCCTTGAGGGGCCAAGCGAGGGAAGGTTTAATTTAAAGGCCCAGATTAATAGTCTACTTAAGATCAATATTAATCTGCTAACATTCATAAACCAGACTGAAACAATCATCTGCTCCACCATTCATCAAAACACTGTGTGTTTTAAAGGCATGACTGTGGCAGCTACCAGGATTATACCAGTTACTATAGAGGAGACCAGCTTCTGGCATATAGTGGAAGAAATCAGGGATAAGGGCCCTCTTTTAAGGCTTCTCCCATTTTCAAAAAAGCGAGTTGGGGTAGTAGTTACAGGGGAAGAGGTTTCCTCTGGCAGGGTTAAAGACTATTCTTTAGATATCCTATCACCTAAGGTTCAATCCCTTGGTGGAAAAATTATATCCCACCAAATCTGTCTCGACAAAGAAAAAGTAATATCTAAGGCACTCTATCAAATGGCAAAAGATGGTTGTAATGTTATTATTATCACTGGCGGCCTTTCCGTAGATGCTGACGATGTTACCCTTAATGGGATTATCCGTTCTGGCGCCAAACTAGTATCTTATGGGTCCCCAATTCTTCCAGGTGCCATGTTTGCTTTTGCCTATATGGGGGATATTCCTATTCTTGGTATACCCGCTGCACTTTTCTATTACAAGATCACAGTACTTGATATCTTTCTCCCAAGGGCCATGTCCGGAGATACGATTACCAGAGAGGATATTGTTAGTCTGGGACATGGGGGGCTATGCCTGAATTGCTCAGAATGCAGATATCCAATCTGTCCCTTCGGAAAGGGGCTATAATTTGAGTATTCTTTTAAATAAATTTATAAAAGAGATGCGAAAACTTATTTCTAAGCATGCTCTTGGAAATGAAATGGTTTCTGTTTTTGCAAGGCCTCTAACGCCTGAGGAGGCAATCGGAAGTCCAGCTCACGACGATTATCCGCTGCTAAAGGGGAAAGAGCGGATAATGCAGGCGGTTTTTCAAAATGTTAAGGGCCATGCATACTCGGATCATACCGGGAATTTTTCAGGTAGCCTCTCTCAGGTATTTAATCTCCCCATGGATTCTAATTTTCACAGGGCTCTTCTGATAGCTACTGCCAATGCGGCGTTAAGAAAGATGGGATTAATCAAAAAGAGCTGTCACTGTAAAGACGATGATCCAGTGACGTGTGCTACATATCTAAAAGATACCCTCTTAACCTTCTCACCTAAAAGGATAGGAATGATAGGACATCAACCACGCCTGCTTGAGGAAGTGTTCCGTAATTTTGAGTTCAGAATCTGTGACAGAGATCCTGAAAAGATTGATACTATTAAATCAGGGGTAAAAGTTGAAGATTCAGGGGCATATAAAGAAATTGTAAAATGGGCAGATCTTATTCTTGCCACAGGAACAACCCTGGTTAATGATACCATAGATAATTTTACAGGATATGTTCCTATAATCTTTTACGGGATAACAATAAGCGGTGCAGCCAAACTTTTAAACCTAAACCATTTCTGTCCCCTGGGAAGGTGAGTGGTGTCAGGCCTATAATTCATAAAGGGTTTCATCTTTAAATGGGGCTTTATTTTTTTTCCTTACTACCTTTTTTTCAGGGAGAGCAAATGGATCCTCCTCCAGGATGTCTCCCATCTCCTCCTCAATTTTCTCAGGATCCTCTCCGGCCTCAAGCCTCTTCATTGCCTCCTTCATCCCTTTTCCCATATCTAAGCCTGCCATCTCAGAAAGTCTGCGCATTAAATGAGCTGCCTGTTTAGGATCATCTTCGTTAATATTTTGAGCTTCCTGTGCAAGCATACCAACAGCCTTTTCCATCTTCTCCTCATCAAAAGGAAGAGGTTCTTCTATGTTCCCCTCGGTGCTTTCCCTTAGTAGAACAGAAAAGTTCGATAGAAATCGTTTTAATTTCATCACCCTGCATTTAGGGCAGATTGGTTGTTTGTTTGTATTTATTGATTTTGAGTAAAAATTAAAAATGGTATTACATCTATCACAGTAGAATTCATAGATAGGCATCTCTTCTCCTTGTTCTATATTTTTTGCATATTATCAGCAGAATTTTACGATGACAAGAAAAATGGGATCTTTAACTTTAATAACAAGGGTCTTGCGATTAAGTATTAATTTAGTATAATAAAACATTTTAAAAATAATATAAGTTAATTAAGGAGATAAGAAGCCTATTCAGGATCAATTTTCTCTTAAAAAATTAACAACATAAACACCTAAACAAGGATAACAATTATGCAAGATAAACCATTAGTAGGAATAATCATGGGGAGTATCTCTGACAGGAATATTATGGATGAATGTGTCAAAACCCTAAAGAAAATGTGCATAAATTTTGAAATCGCTGTATCTTCTGCCCACAGGTCCCCAGATAAAACAAGGGACTATGCTATCAATGCCTCTGATAGAGGAATAGAGGTCATTATTGCAGGTGCTGGCTGGGCAGCTCACCTAGCCGGGGTAATTGCTTCCTACACCACATTGCCGGTTATTGGGGTACCTATTGACTCCTCTCCTCTTAGGGGAATAGACTCCCTCCTTTCAACAGCCCAGATGCCTCCGGGTGTTCCTGTAGCTACTATGGCAATTGGTATAGGCGGTGCTCAGAATGCCGCTGTATTTGCTGCCCAGATACTGGCCCTTAAATATCCTGACATTGCCAAGAGGTTGGATCAATACAAAGAGGGCCTGAAATTGAGGGTAGAAGAGGTCGAGAAAGATTGAGCAAATTATATAGAATTAACTCAGATGAATCCTTAAGAAAGGGCCTCGCTGAAGCCGTTAAAATTATCTCAGATGGGGGCATTGTGGCCTTTCCCACGGAATCCTTTTATGGTTTAGGTGTAGATGCTACCAATCCTCATGCTATAAAAAGGCTCTTTGAGGCAAAAAAAAGAGATCATGATCTCCCTATCCTCATTTTGATTTCTTCCATAAGAGAACTCCCTCAATACGTTGCTTATATTCCATCAAGGGCAAAGAGACTGGGAAAAAAATTCTGGCCAGGTGGGCTTACTATGGTCTTTCGATCTTCTCCTATCTTGCCCACAGTGTTGACAGCAGGTCAAGAAAAGGTGGGAATCAGGATATCTAGTCATCCTTTAGCCAATGCCCTCTCAAGGGCCTTAAATGTACCAATTACAGCAACAAGTGCCAATATATCTGGAATGCCCCCCTGCATGAGGGCTGATCAGGTTGTAGAATGGTTTGATAATGGTGTGGATCTCATATTAGATGGAGGAATAACAGAAGGAAAACATCCGTCAACTATCTTTGATGTAACAAGTGATCCTCCTAAAATTCTACGAGAAGGAATTGTAAAGGCTGAAGAAATTATTAAAAGTGGTATTTACAATGAGGTAATCAATTCTGTTTAAGAAATTTTTGGATAAGTGAAAAATATAAAAATTACAATCATTACTGGTCTTTCAGGATCAGGAAAAAGCACAGCTATAGATGCCCTTGAAGATGCTGGTTTCTTCTGTATGGATAATCTGCCAGTGATCCTGCTACCCAAATTTTTGGAGCTAAGGGTAGTTACTGGTTCGGAAATAACTAAGCTTGCCCTGGTTATGGATCTCAGGGAAAGAGATTTTCTTCAAAGATATCCCGAGATTTTTAAAGACCTCAAGGAACAAGGATATCTCTTTGAAATCCTTTTTTTGGAAGCCTCTACAGAAATTTTACTAAGAAGGTACAGTCAGACACGAAGAAAACACCCTCTAAGTGAAGAAATGAACCTTCTTAAAGGGATTCAGACGGAAAGAGAGGAATTGAAAGGACTGAGGGAGATAGCAGACCTTATAATCGATACATCAAACTACAATGTTCACGAATTGAAAGAAATTATCTTAAACCATGTCTTAAAGACAGTTCCAGGAAAAAGGATGAAGATTTACATTCTATCCTTCGGGTACAAATATGGTATACCCCATGATGCAGATCTTGTTATTGATGTTAGGTTCCTACCTAATCCCTATTTTGTACAAGAGTTAAAAAACCTTGATGGCACCTATCCACAGGTCAAAGAATATATGGATAGGTGGAAGGAGACCCATAGTTTCCTTAAGAAATATTTAGACCTCCTTAATTACCTTGTCCCTCTTTACGAAAAAGAGGGGAAATCATCCTTGACAATTGCTGTAGGATGCACTGCAGGCACACACAGGTCTGTAAGTATTGCAGGCACTATATTTATAGAACTTAAAAAAACAACAAATTTTATTACTCTAACACATCGAGATATTGAACTAGATAAATAATGAAAAATGCTCCTAATCAATCAAAGATAAAACAGCTTATAAAAAAAGGGGTTAGGATTGACCGTCCGGAAACTATTACTATGGGAGAAGAGGTATCTCTTGATCTAATATCAGATGATAGGGTTATAATCCACTCCGGGTGCAAGATTTATGGCTCTAATACATTAATAATGGCTGGATGTGAAATCGGCTATGAGGGCCCTGTGACGATCGAAAACTGCCAGTTAGGTCCTGAAGTAAAACTAAAAGGAGGTTTTTTTTCACAGTCAACATTTTTAAGAAAGGCCGCATTAGGATCAGATGCAAATATCAGGGCAGGATGTTTGTTAGAGGAAGAGGCTAAGTGTGCCCACACAGTGGGCCTTAAACAAACCATTCTATTTCCTTTTGTCACCCTTGGAAGCCTAATAAATTTCTGTGACTGCCTTATGGCTGGAGGTACAAATAGAAAAAATCATAGTGAGGTTGGGAGTTCATATATTCACTTTAATTATACACCGGATCAGGATAAAGCCACTCCCTCTCTCATCGGTGATGTTCCTAAAGGAGTCATGTTAAATCAAAAGCCAATCTTCTTAGGTGGACAAGGAGGACTGGTTGGGCCAGTTAGGATAGGATATGGAACCGTCATAGCAGCTGGAACCATCTATCGGAAAGATTTCCTTAAAGGAGATAGGCTACTGTTTTCTGGATCTAATGTAAAAAAACAACAGCCTATTTATCCTGGGCTTTATCTAGGTATCAAAAGGATCATAGCCAATAACATCAATTATATAGCTAATATCATTGCACTAAGAAAATGGTACATCGATATTCGCTCTCTATTTTTTCTACCTAATCCGATGGGGGAAACCCTTTATGAAGGTGCCTTGGAAAAGATAGAAATGGTAATTAGAGAAAGAATAAAAAGATTAAAAGAAGTTTCTTACAAAATGCCCCAGTCAATTGAATTATATAAAAATGTGATGAAAGGACATGTCTTGAAAAGACAACAACAACTAAGGAGAGAATTCTTCGAACAATGGCCCAAAATAGAGGAACTTTTCGCAGATAGTCTTAAAAAGGGAGGAAATCTGGAAAAAAGGGATGAATTTTTAGAGATTCTCCAACAAAAAATAGATGAAAAGGGGAGAGATTACCTTGAGGTCATCAAAGCAACAGAAAATTATAGAGCTACAATAGGTACGGAATGGCTTCAAGGGTTGGTCGATGAGATCAATAACCAGATACCAAAGATTATTCCCTCTTTTAGACCTTAAATCACAAAGTTGCTTACTGAAGGCTTATTTCATACTGTTCAAGATGAAAATCGTTTTTTACAATTATTACAATACGCCGATTTATCCTTTTTTCCAATTCCATAACGGAATATCTTTCCTCCTCCTTTAGAACTTTCTCTATCTCAGGATTTACCAAAAGATAGACCTTACCCTCCTCACCTGAGACCCACTCTCTTTCCAGATCCCTAAAGATATCATAGCAAATTGTAGTGGGCGATTTAAGTCGGCCTCTCCCCTCACAGTACAAACAAGGTTCAGTTAAAAAGAGATTTATATCTTCTTTTGTCCTTTTCCTGGTCATCTCAATTAGTCCTAATTCCGACATCTTTAGGATAGTGGTCCTTGCCCTATCTTTTTCCAAGGCCTCTTTGAGTGTCATAAAAATCCTTTCCCTGTCCGCTTCTCTATTCATATCTATGAAATCAATGACAATCAGGCCCCCAATATTTCTTAATCTCAGTTGATAGGCAATCTCCTTAACTGCCTCCATATTTGTTTTTACAATGGTTTCTTCCAGGTTTCTTTTCCCTACATAGCTGCCTGTATTAACATCTATAGCGGTAAGAGCCTCTGTTGATTCAATGACAATATATCCTCCAGATTTTAACCATATCTTTTTTTCCAAGGCCCTGTTTATTTCCATGTCAATACCATAGGCATCAAATATAGGTTCCCTCCCTTCATAGAGTTCAATAGAGTACCTAAGGTTTGGGGCAAATGTCTCTATGAACTCCAATATCAATTTATATTCCTCCTTTGAGTCGATCACTAATCTATCAATCTCTTTGGTAAAAAGATCCCGCACAGCCCTTAAAGTAATTGTTAATTCCTTATGAAGAAGACTGGGGGCAGAAGACGTTTCTCTCCTTCTCTGAATATTTGCCCATAATTTAGTTAAAAACTCCATCTCGGATTTTAACTTTTCTTTAGGTGCCAGCTCACTTACAGTTCTCACAATAAAACCTGCACTAGGTGGCCTTAATTTTTGCATAATCTTTTTTAATCTTATTCTTTCTTTTTCATCTTCTATCCTACGCGAAATACCAATGTGGTCAACGGTAGGCATAAAAACAAGATGACGTCCAGGAAGGCTAATGTGAGAGGTTGCTCTGGCACCTTTTGTTCCCAAAGGCTCCTTAGAAACTTGAACTAAGATATCCTGACCTTCTTGCAGGAGACCTTCTATATTAATATCACTTTCCTTTATAAAGCGCATCCTTGAAGGGATAACAGTCTCTAAGTTATTACCCTCATCTTCTTCTTGCAACATAATCTGCTCCCAATAGCGAAGGTCGTTATAGACATCAGTTACATATAAGAAAGCCGATTTATCAATCCCTATATTTATAAAGGCCGCTTGCATTCCAGGGAGAACCCGTAACACCTTCCCAAGATAAATATTCCCAACAAGTTCCTGTTCAGACCCTCTTTTTACGTGGAGTTCAACCACCACTCCATTTTCCACTAAGGCAACCCTTGTTTCATGTGGCCTTGCATTTATTACCAATTCATTAGTCATCACTAACCTGCTTCATAAGCTAAGATCGTAAAATTTATGTCAGCTATTAAATAACCTTTTTGTATGTTTAATTTAACTGCCCTGTTAAATTCCCGCTTTTCGGAGCGGGACCCATATAGGGATTAAACAGGGTAAACATTAAAACCCTATGAACTCAACAAACTCTAAACATCATGCAAAGAAAGATTTTGTTTTTAGAATCCTTATTCCCTCTATCTGACTGTCTGGGAGATTAAATATCTCTTTGATAATCTCAGCAGGCTTCAGTCCCGGGCCTGTTCCATGTCTTAAAACTAACTCCAGCTGACCATTAGATAACAAATTTAATGCCTTCACCTGAGATCGAATATCAACTGTTTTTTCATCGTTTTTGTGTTTCTTGACTGCTAAACAAGTCTTTAACCTCAAGAACCTATCAACAACATCTTTGTTGAAAGTTCCATTTACCTGGATATGAAAATAGCTTTCTTTAATTCTGGGAGGAGGCTCCTTTATTGCTATTTCCTCCATAAAAAGAACCCTGATGCCAGGTGGCAATTCCTTGTTAAGCTGCTTAATTATTAGAGATGTGTTTTGAATATTTTTAACTTGAACGTCGATTATTTCACCCAAGCTTTTCACTCCCACAGGGAGAGCCACTGCAAAGGAAACCTTTGGCATGGGATGATAACCACCAGAATAAACTAAATCTATCCCGGCTCTTCTAAATGCCCTTATAAACAACCTGATAAGCTCTAAGTGACTAAGATATTGGGCTTTTTCAAGTTTTGAAAAATACAGTCTATATCTTTTAACTTGTTCGTTTGATTGTTTTGATTTAAGGCTAACTTTTTCTTTCAAGGGATGCCAGGTATCAAATAAAACTGGTGAGATTTTAGACTCATTACAGACACCACAGTCCGAACAATATTCCCTGCAATCAGGTGTTTTTTCACGCATTATAGCCTTTTGCCACTCCCTCAGTAAGAACTCCTTAGATATACCTGAGTTGATATGTTCCCATGGCAAGATCTCATCATGATCCCTTTCTCGAAGAAGGTAAAAATCTGGATCAACTCTGTGCTTTTTAAAGGCCTCTTTCCAGATATCCATGTTAAAGTATTCACTCCAACTGTCAAAACGGGCACCCTGTTGCCAGGCCTCAACTAATACCTTGGTTAATCTCCTATCACCTCTTGAAAAAATTCCCTCCAGCCAACTCGCTTCTGGTTTGTTCCATTTGACCTTCACTCTATGACTCTGCAATCTTTCCCTGACAAGATTGATCCTTCGTTTGCTTTCTTCAAGTTCAAGCTGGGGCAACCACTCAAAAGGTGTATGTGCCTTAGGAACAAAGGAGGAAATACTTACATTTAACACATGTCCCTTTCTTGCTTGAGGCCCTAACCTGGAAATCCTTTTACTTAATTCAACAATGGAAATAAGATCACTATCTTCCTCGTAAGGAAGACCTATCATAAAATAAAGCTTGATCAGGTTCCAGCCTCCCTCATAAATTCCCTTAGTTGCATCTAAGATCTGATCATCTGTCAATCCCTTATTGATAACATCTCTAAGTCTCTGGCTGCCTGCTTCAGGTGCAACAGTAAAACTAGTCTTCCTGACTTTCTTTATCTCTTCCAATAATAAAGAAATGACCCTATCAACCCTCAATGAAGAGAAACTAATAGCAACATGTCTGTCTGCCACCCTTACCATTAATTCCCTTAATAAAGGGACGACACAACTATAATCACCTGAACTTAAAGAGAGAAGAGATAGATCCTCAAATCCTGTCTCATTTAAACCTCTTTCAGCTATGCGCACTATTTCAAAAGGATCCCGTTCCCTAACAGGCCTATATATCATTCCAGCCTGACAAAAACGACACCCCCTACTACAGCCCCTAGCAATCTCAATAGTGAATCGATCATGAACCAGCTCGGTAAATGGGACTATCTGCTTTGAGGGAAAAGGGTAGCAATTAAGATCAGAAACTATGGCCTTTTCAACGCCTGTATATCCTTCTGTCAGGGGTTCTAGATGGTGTATCTTTCCTTTTGTATTGTAATGCACTTTAAAAAAAGAGGGGATGTAGATGCCTCTAACCTTTGAGAGCTCTTTTAACAACTCAGGCCTGCTCTTTTGCCCATCCAACTTCCATTTCCTTACGGTTTGGCAAATCGAAAGTGCTGCTTCCTCTCCATCACCTATAACAATGACATCAAATATTGTGGCTACTGGCTCAGGATTAAAGCATACAGGACCACCTGCGATAACCAAGGGATCCATTGATCCCCTCTCTTTAGCTAAGAAGGGTATGCCTGCAAGATCAAGCATAGTCAGAATGTTGGTATAACAGAGCTCATACTGTAAACTAAAGCCAATAATATCAAATTCAGATAGAGGCCTTCCTGACTCAAGTGAGGCAAGATGAATATTTCTCTTTTTAAACTCGGATTCTAGATCTACCCATGGAGCAAAAATCCTTTCTGCTAAAAGCCAGTTCTCCGAGTTTAAGATATGGTATAAAATTTTTAACCCCAGATGGGACATGCCAATTTCGTAAACATCAGGAAAGGCTAAAGCAAAGGAAACCTCGACAGCTGAAGATTCTTTCTGGATAGAATTTATCTCCTCCCCTAGATATCTACTTGGGTGGATTATTTTAGAAAACCAAGCTTGTTGTGATATATGCATTTTTAAGTGAGCTAAAGCCCGCCCTGGCGCTATGCTCCCTAATCATCGTCGTAAGTATATATGCCAATACGTGCTCGAAGCAGCATTGTAAGCTGATAAGCCAGCCTGCCCTGGCGCGACGTGATTGTAACAAGCTAATGCCGCTTTAATAATTCTAAGCGAGAGCTATTAAACTCAGTCCTTGCATGCCAGGTCTGGGCCAGGGGACTGGGCCAGGGTTATAAGTGCCTAAAGTTTAAAGTATCTTGTCCGGACAAGCCGGAAGTTGAAACTGGAAACTCGAAACTTGGGAAAAATTTTAGAATTATTAGAATAGATAAACTTCTTTAGTAAGCGTTCAGCCGTCAGCTTTTGCTTCTTAAAACTCGTAAGGCAAAAGTCCATTCCCGACCAGAATATGGCTAAATGTCTCAGGAATAGACAAAAGTAGGACAGAACCGTGTTTTAGCTGAATGCCGACCGCCGGCGGATGAACACTTACCTTCTTTGTTTATCCAGTTTCAAGTTTCAAGTTTCCAGTTTCAATTGATAAAGGCAAAAGGATGGTTATAGCCGCCCCCCCACCTGCGAGATTTTCGCCTGAAACCTCACCCCCAAGACCCTCCACAATCCTTCTAACTATAGCCAAACCTAGGCCAGATCCATCCTTTTTAGTTGTAGAAAAAGGTTTAAATATATCCTTAGCTATTTTAGGGTCTAAACCTGGCCCGTTATCCTCAATTTTTATCCTTACTGATTCTATACATTCACTTGAACTCTGAAAATCTTTTTCTTTATCTGCACTAACACAGATAAGTCCGCCTTTGGGCATGGCCTCGGATGCATTCAGAAAAATATTCCAAAATACCTGTTTGAGCTGTTGTGGATCTGACTTGATCTTTAAGGGGCCAAAAATTTTTGTTTCCACATCTAAATGCTGAGACCACTTCTGGCTATTTTGAAATATATAAAAGGTATCCATAATCAATTGATTAAGATCAAATTCTTCAATTTCTGTCCTTTGGGGCCTAGCAAACTGTAAAAAATCATTTACAAGATTATTTAATCGGCTTACTTCTCTTAAAACAATCTCCATTAGCCTTTTGTTAATATGGGCTTCTTCTTTTGATAAGCTATCATTTAAGACCTGAATAGAGCCACTTATTGAAGCTAAAGGGTTCCTTATCTCGTGGGCGATTCCAGCGGCTAATTCTCCAAGCATGGCCAGATCTTCCATTCTCTTGACCTCTCGCTCCATCTCCCTAATGCGAGTTGTATCTTGAAAAACAAGTATTTCTCCTTTCTTGCTTCCATCATATTCTTTTAAAGGGGAAATATTTAAAAGAAGATCAATTTGCTGGTCCTCCTTCCTTTTATAAGAGAGTTGGCTGAACTTATGTGGATTATGAACCTTAAGATAAGGCATTATATTAGGAATTATATCACTAATATCCTTTTGGATAGCATCCCTGGAATCAATATTAAATATCCTTTCCGCTCCCCTATTAAAGACAATGATCTTGCCATGCTCGTCTAATGTAACAAGCCCCGAGGAAATACTCTGAATAATATTTTCCTTAAGCATCTCCAAATCGGCTATGTCTTTCTGTTTGGCTTTGAGTTCAGCCCTGCTCTTCCGAATCTGCTCTGATAGAAAACTACTCAAAAAGGCTACCAAATAAAAGGCAGCTACATTGACAAGAATCATATAAAAAATTCCACTACTCTGGTACTCCTGGACATAGGGAAAACGGTAACCAATGGGGTTAATCAATCCATAGTAACTTAAATCAAGAAATGCACCATATAGAATACTGCTAAAAGAGGCTATTATCATTCCTCCATGACGATAAAGGATTGTTCCCCCTGAGATTATGTTCAATATATAAAGAAAGGAGAATATACTTTCAATACCGCCTGTTGTGTAGATAATGGCTGTTATGAAGATGGTATCGATAAGAAGCTGAAGATAGGCAAACTTGAAGAGATTTTTTATGTACTTAAGTGCAACTATATAAATAAATGTGAGGAAATAGATTAAAGCAATAAGGAAGTAGTGCGCATTTAATATCTCACCAAAATAGGTCTTTGTTTCCCTTACCTGAATTACAATCGCCACCCCCAAGAGAAGGGAAACAAATCCCACCCTCAGAAACATCAATAATTGAAGGCGGGAAAGGGTCTCTTTTTGGTCAAGGTCTCGATCCGTTTTGACCATAATTGTTTGAGTCAGCCCATTGCCGCAGCCATCTGGAAGATAGGAAGATACATGGCAACAACCAGACCTCCAATTGAACCGCCTAAAAACAACATTAAGAGTGGTTCCAGCATAGATGTCATAGCAGAAACTGTAGCGTCAACCTCATCGTCATAAAAATCCGCTATCTTTTCTAACATGATGTCCAAAGCACCAGTTGACTCTCCAACAGAAATCATTTGGGTTACCATGCCAGGAAATATATCTGTCTCGGAAAGAGGTTCGGCAATCGTTTGCCCTTCAGCGATGCTACTTCTTGCGTCATAAATAACCTCTTCCACGATAACATTCCCGGCTGTCTTGGCTGTTATCTCTAAGGCATCTAAGATAGGTACACCACTACTGACCATAGTGCCAAGAGTCCTTGTAAATCTGGCAACAGCCACCTTCTTAATAAGTTCACCAAAAATTGGGAGCTTTAGCAAAACACTATCTATGTTCCTTTTTCCTGATTTTGTCCTTGCATATCTTCTAAATAGAAACACAAAGACAATCAATCCCACAATCATATAATGTATGTTTCCCTTAATAAAATCACTCATGGCAACCACAATCTGGGTCGGTACTGGCAGTGCCTTTCCAAAACTGGAAAACATATCCTCAAACACAGGGATAACAAAAATCATAATAACGGCGATAACAATAATAGCAATGCCTACAACAACAATAGGGTAGGTCATAGCACCTTTGATCTGAGATTTTAGCTTTTCTGCCTTTTCAATATAGGCTGCCAGGCGCTGTAAAATCGTATCAAGAATCCCCCCAACCTCTCCTGCAGCAATTAAATTGACAAACAAGGAATCAAACACTTTGGGATGTTTGCCTAGAGCATCTGCCAAGGTTGAACCACCCTCCACGTCCTTGGTTATCCGTTTGAGCATATTCCTAAACGTCTTGTTCTCTGTCTGCTCCCCCAAAATGTTTAACCCCTGAACAAGAGGAAGGCCAGCATCAATCATTGTGGAGAACTGCCTGGTAAAGATAACAATATCTTTTTTTGTTACCTTTGGCTGCATAAATGAGATATTTTCAAAAAGGTCTTTAGGCTTTGGTTTGAGTTTGGTAACTTCAATATTCCTCTTCTTCAGTTGTATCCTTGCTATCCTTTCATCAGCGGCCTCCAGTTCACCTTTTAAAGAACGTCCTTTTTTGGTCTTGCCAGCCCAAACATAGAAAGGCATGATTCGTCCTCCTGTTTATTTACATCAAATTTATCAGTAGTTAATAAAAATAAGTTTAATTGTGTTCAGAGATCATGTCAAGAAATCTCTTTTATTTTTACAATTAACCCCCAAAATAAAAGAATTTTTAAATAATTCTCAAACTAATCCATTAGAAAATATTTTTTGAGCCGGAGGACTTGACATTTTTATTTTAGGCATTATTCTTTGCAGATATCTGTAAGTACAAACGAAAAAATAAGGAGGGAGTAATGAAAATTCAACCATTGCATGACCGGGTAATTGTAAAAAGAGTTGAAGAGGAAGAAAAGACCAAAGGTGGTATTATAATCCCTGATACAGCCAAAGAAAAACCGATAGAAGGGATAGTTGTTGCTGTTGGAAGTGGAAAGAGTGAGGGAGAGGGAACCAAAAAGGTACCTTTAGAGGTTAAGGAAGGTGATAAGGTCCTATTTTCCAAATATGCAGGAACTGAGATTACAATAGATGGTAAAGAACATCTTATCATGAAAGAAGAAGATATTATTGCTATTGTTAAATAAATATTTTTAATTTTTTTAAAATCTCAAGGAGGATTCAATTATGGCAGCAAAGGAAATTCAGTATGATTCCAAGGCCAGGGAATCAATATTGAAAGGCATAGATACACTGGCCGAGGCAGTTAAGGTAACCCTTGGCCCAAAGGGAAGAAATGTTATCTTAGATAAGTCCTGGGGATCACCAACCGTTACCAAGGACGGTGTCACCGTTGCTAAAGAGATTGAGCTCGAAGACAAGTTTGAAAACATGGGCGCCCAGATGGTCAAAGAGGTCGCCTCTAAGACATCGGATGTAGCTGGCGATGGAACAACAACAGCCACCTTGTTAGCCCAATCAATGTACCGTGAGGGCTCAAAGCTTGTCGCAGCAGGTGCCAATCCTATGGCCCTCAAGAGGGGTATCGAAAAGGCAGTAGATACTGTGGTAGATGAGCTGAAAAAGATGTCCAAACCAACAAAGGAGCAGCAAGAAATTTCTCAGGTGGGCACAATCTCAGCAAACAATGATCAGACTATAGGAAATATTATTGCTGAGGCCATGGCCAAGGTTGGCAAAGAAGGGGTTATAACCGTTGAAGAGGCCAAAAGCATGGAGACAACCCTGGAGATTGTTGAGGGAATGCAATTTGATAGAGGTTATCTCTCACCTTACTTTGTAACAGATGCTGAAAAGATGGATGCCTCGTTAGAAGAGCCTTATATACTATTACATGAAAAAAAGATCAGCAATATGAAAGATATGGTTCCTCTGCTTGAACAGATCGCCAAGATGGGAAAACCTCTCATAATCATTGCTGAGGATGTAGAAGGTGAAGCCCTAGCCACTCTGGTGGTTAACAAACTGAGAGGAACACTTAAGGTAGCAGCTGTTAAGGCACCTGGTTTTGGAGATAGGCGTAAGGCCATGCTTGAGGATATTGGTATTCTTACAGGAGGCAGGGTAATATCAGAAGATCTGGGCCTTAAACTAGAGAACGTAAGCATTAATGACCTTGGCACAGCAAAAACAATCAATATAGATAAAGATAACACAACCATTATTGATGGTGGCGGAAGTAGGAGTGACCTAGAAGGAAGGGTAAAACAGATCAGGACCCAAATAGATGATACTACCTCCGACTATGATAGAGAAAAATTGCAGGAAAGGCTGGCCAAGTTGATTGGCGGTGTGGCCGTTATTAATGTCGGAGCTGCAACAGAGACAGAGATGAAGGAAAAGAAGGCAAGGGTTGAGGATGCCCTCAATGCTACCAGGGCCGCAGTAGAAGAGGGAATTGTTCCTGGTGGTGGTATTGCCTTTATCAGATGCGCTCCGGCCTTATCAAAGTTAAAATTAGAGGGAGATGATCAACTTGGAGTAAATATAATCAATAGATCTCTGGAAGAACCTACACGTCAGATCGCAAACAATGCTGGCCTGGAAGGAGCAGTTGTAGTAGAGAGGGTCAAAAATGAAAAGGGTTCCTTTGGTTTAAATGCTGAGACAGGTGAATATGAAGATCTGGTCAAGGCTGGGATCATTGATCCAACTAAAGTTACACGATATGCCCTTCAGAATGCCGCTTCTGTCGCTGCCCTTATGTTAACTACCGAGGCTATGGTAGCTGAAAAACCAAAAGAAGAAAAAGAAATGCCAGCAATGCCTCCTGGAGGTGGCTACGGCGGTGGAATGGGTGGAATGATGTAATTTTTATAAATAATAGCTCTGCTTTTAATCTTGAGGCGACCAATCCTTAGTTGGTCGCCTTTTTTATATTTAAATAAAGACAAAATAGACTATAATGAATTTAAGGGCTTCGCCCCAATTGGAATATTGGCCCTCCATCATCCCATATGGATGGAAGAAACTGACCGTTCCCAAAAGACTTGTAATTTCAATAAGTTATAAAAATGCCAGGATAACACATTAATGAAATTCCTTTCCCAGTTAATTGACATCGTCTATCCTCCACGCTGCCATATCTGCAGTCGATTTTTATCTGCTGATGAAAGGCCTCCCTCCTCATATTATTTATGTAATAATTGTTTAGCTGGCCTAACTCCTATAACCCATCCAATATGTACTATCTGTGGCCACCCTTTCCTAACCTCAATAGGGCAAGATCATCTCTGTGAAAATTGTTTACGCAAAAAGCCTTGGTATGATTTCCTCCGATCCCCTTATCTATACTCAGGCCCACTTATGGAATCCATACAAAGATTCAAATATAACTCTGAAACTCACCTGATCTCCTCTCTTGGTGAGCTGCTATCGAACTTTGCCAGAGAATGGATACCCAATCCAAAGGATTTCTTAATTATACCTGTACCACTCCACAAGTGTAGACTCAGAGATAGGGGCTTCAACCAAAGTCTTCTGCTGGCCAGGGTATTGTCCTCAGATCTTGGAACTCCGTTAGATTATCTATCTCTGATCAGAAAAAGAAATACACGAGCCCAGACAGGTCTGAAGAAAGAAGAAAGGAAAAAAAATGTTAAAGATGCCTTTTCCATTATATATCCTCTGATTATCAAGAATAAAAAGATAATATTGGTCGATGATGTCTTTACAACAGGATACACATTGAATGAATGCTCAAGGACCCTGAAAAAATCAGGAGCTACTACTATTATTTGTCTGACACTAGCTAGAACCCTGGTTGATTGAAGATTAAAACGGTAAAAATAAGATAAGCTATTGAACATCCATAAAAAAGTTGCAATCGATATAATCAACTGTTAATTTAATTGAAATCTATTTTCCTTTAATGACCAATGGTTGACCAAGGGCTAACAAAAAGTAGCGGAACAGTAGATAATTATATACTTGCTATTGGTGGGGGCAAAGGGGGTACTGGCAAGAGTCTAATTACCGCAAGTATAGGCATCTGTTTGGCTGACAGAGGTAATGGGGTTCTTCTAATAGATGCTGATCTGGGAACAGCTAATCTACATACCTTTTTAGGATTAGACCCTCCAAAAATAGGCCTATCTGATTTTGTTACTAAGAAAAAATCAGCTATTTCTGGTGTCATAACCAAGACAGGGATAAATAATCTTAAACTAATTTCAGGTGCTAAGGATATGATAGGGATAGCCAATCTATCCTATGGACAAAAAGTAAGGATATTGAACAATATCAAGAAACTGAATTATAGATACATCTTGATAGATCTTGGCCCTGGCACATCCTTTAATACCCTCGACTTTTTTTTGATCTCCCATTGTGGTATCCTTATAACATCACCAGAACCCACATCCATTGAGAATACATATCGCTTTACAAAGGGTCTTCTTTTTCGCTATTTAAGAAAGATAATCAGCAAAAAAGTGGTGAGATCCCTAATAGATAATGGGGTCAGACAGAGGAACGGATACAAATTCGAGTCAGTCTTTGATCTCCTGGAAGCCATAGAAAAGATCGAACCAAGGCTTGGAGATACTATAGCAAGCCATCTCTCAACCTTAGATATCAAATTAATTGTTAACCAGGTACGGACGAGTAAAGACAGGGCCATAGGACAGAAGATGGCTATAGCAGCCAAGAAATATTTTGGTATCCCTATTGATTTCTTGGGAAATGTCAGCCATGATAATACAGTTAGCAAAGGATTGCTCCAGAAAAAACCCCTCATGGCTTATTTGCCGCACTCTAAGATATTTAAGGAACTTACTGAAATTACTCAAAAAATATCACCTAGTTACCAATTAGGATTAGGCTTTCCTGCTGATTAAAATTTTAACCCAATATCCGATAGTTCATGAAGAGATTAACCGAGCAAAACTATTACAATTTACTTGACATTTCTCTTAATGCCTCTTTTGAGGAAGTTCGATCTGCATACGATCAAGCCATGAGCATTTACTCAACTGATTCTATTCCCACCTATTCACTTTTTACACAAAAGGAAAGGAAACTAATACTTTCCCGTTTAACTGAAGCGTACAAAACCCTTACTAACAGCCAGCTCAGAAAAGAATACAATCATTCTTTAATTGAAAAGGGAGAGCTTTCTCCTAAAGAAATCGGATATTCATTACCAGAAGATTCTAATATCGACAAAGGAAAGCTACAAGAGGTAAGTGCAGAAAGCCTTGTCCAAAAGGAAGAAAGGGAAGAGAATGAGCACCCACCTTCTGGTAGAAGCCTCGACCTCTTCGATAACCAAATTTCTGTAACAGGTAAAAGAATTAAAATGATCAGGACAACCAAAGAAATTAGTCTTGAAGAAATATACAAAAAAACGAATATACCACAGAAAACATTAGAGGATATTGAGGAAGAACGTTTCGAAAAACTTCCAGCCCTTGTATATCTCAAAGGATTTTTAAAGACCTATGCCAAAATATTACAAGTTGATCAGATTGAAATGGTGGATGGATATATGAAAAGGTATCTCGAATGGAAGAATACCTATTAAAAATAAAAAACCAAGCAGCAATGAAAGAGGTGGTGGAAAAAGCTAAAAGAGAAGGCAAAAAGGTGGTTTTCACCAATGGCTGTTTTGATATCCTTCATCAAGGTCACGTCCGTTATCTTTCTGAAGCCAAGAAGTGCGGAGATTACTTGATAGTTGGCTTAAATAGTGACCAATCTGTTAGGAATATTAAAGGAAAAAATCGTCCCTTGATGCCTGAGGGAGCAAGGGCAGAATTGCTTGCCGCTCTCTGTTTTGTAGATGGGGTGGTTATTTTCAATGAGAAAGACCCTTTTGCTATAATCAAATATCTCCAACCCCAGATTTTAGTAAAAGGTGCGGACTGGGCCGAAGATGATATCATAGGGGCTAAACTCATTAAAAAAACAGGGGGCGAGGTTAAACGGATACCCCTTGTCCCGGATATTTCCACCTCAGATATTATTCGCCGAATTACTGATCTTAATCCTGTTATTAATAGCTAAGTCCTTCGATTCATAATAAGTTCGGTTACGAACTTATTTAGACTTCGGCTGAGCTCAGTCGAAGCCCTCAGGACTTAGTGCTGAGTGAGCCCTTCGGTCTGAGCTCAAGGTCGAAGACAATTGCTCTGACCTAACTTTTTAAAATACGTAACTGTATTTGCGAATCGAAGCACTAAGTAAAGTAAACTGCCTTCTTAAGATATAGGGAATATATTTTGGTATATGCGCCCATAGCTCAGCTGGATAGAGTAACGGACTACGAATCCGTAGGTCGGGTGTTCGAATCACCCTGGGCGCACCAATAAAATAATCAATCAGCTAAATCAAAATATCTATCACCAAGTCTCAGATTATCTTAAAATTTAAATAAAGTCCCCTGCTGTGTCAACAGTTCCTAGATAAACTCAGAGTCAAAACGAGAACTTATAATGACCTGCCGGTTTTTGCTTCTAAATGGCCGTCAACTTCTTTAATGCTAAGTTATGCAAAGATCTCAAGACTTGAAATAGGGGTTTAGTCCAGTCGTCAGTCACTGGGAAGAAATTTACAAAACATAAAACCAACATAATTTCGTTCTTATTGATTTTTGAATTGAGAATATTTTTCCTTCAGTGTATGTTCTTGAGACTTCATATTTAAAGGGAAAATTATAGATCATTAAAAAATGGAGAAGGCTGCTATGGAAAAAGACCCTTCAATTGAAGATGTAAGAGCGGCAATAACAAAGGTGATGCATCCAGCTATAGATCTAACTTTAATGGATTTAGGAATGATCCAGAATATCGCATTGACAGGAAACAATGCCTCTTTAACCATGGTAATTCCATTTCCAGGCATCCCTATCTTATCTTTCTTAGAGAAAAGCCTTAAAGAATCAGTAAAGCCGCTGGGAATAGATCTTAAGATAAAAATAGAGCATATGAATCAAGAAGAGATTCAGAATTTTCTGGCTATGGAGAAAGAGGCCTGGAAGGGACTATGAATAAGTTTTTATAAAATGCACCTTGAAATGTTTCACGTGAAACAATCGATCATGTCCGTTGAAAGTTGTCAGTTATCCATTGAAACGAGCAAACGGCAACGAGAACAAACACAACAAACAATAATAAAATCATTTGTTTCTACTTAAGGCTGATAGCTGAATGACTATAAAATAACATCTTACCCATGGGATCAATAATATCTATAGTTAATCAAAAAGGAGGGGTTGGTAAAACTATAACAGCTGTAAATCTATCTTCATCTATTGCTGCTGCTGAAAAAAAATGCCTTTTAGTTGATTGTGATCCTCAGGGAAATGCTACAACTTCTTTAGGGGTAAATCCGTCAAGCCTTAAACCAAGCCTTTACGACATAATGTTGGGGGAATATGTTGGAAATAAAGTCATTCTTGACACAGAGATTCCTCTGCTTAAGCTTATCGGAGCTAATCCTGATTTATTTGGAGCAGAAGTAGAGCTGTTTTCAAAAGAGAACAAAGAGTATCTTTTAAACAATATCTTATCTAAATTTAAAGATCAATACGACTATATATTCATTGATTGTCCCCCTTCCCTCGGATTCTTGACACTTAATGCCCTTGCTGCTGCTGATTTTTTTCTTGTACCACTTCAATGCGAATATCTTGCCATGGAAGGATTAACCCAGTTACTTAATACTGTCAGGTTAGTCAAAAAAGGCCTTAATCCATCCCTTATAATGATGGGAATTTTGTTAACAATGTTCGATAGACGCAACAGTCTATCATATCAGGTAGCTGATGAAGTTCGCCAACATTTTAGAGGATCCGTTTTTCGAACGGTTATCCCACGTAATGTTAGCCTAAGTGAGGCAACAAGCTATGGGAAGCCAATTATTCTCTATGATATTCGATCAAAGGGGGCCCAGGGTTATTTAGAACTTGCAAAGGAAATAATCTCAAAAGGAGGGGATAAAGATGGCCAAACGTAAGGCCCTTGGAAGAGGGCTTTCAGCCTTATTTCCAGAAACAGTTATCTCAGAAGATGATAGGGGATTTTTCTACTGTCCCATTGAGTCAATTTCTCCTAATCCCCATCAACCGAGACAGAATTTCAGCGATCATGAGTTGACGGAATTAGCAAATTCTATAAAGGAGAAAGGCATTATCCAACCTATATTGGTCAGCCGGACAAAGGATGGGTTTCAACTTATAGCAGGAGAGAGGCGCTGGCGTGCAGCTCAAAAGGCAGGGCTGAAAAAGATACCTGTATTGATAAGGGATGCATCTCCTGGAGAGTCATTGGAATTAGCCCTGATTGAAAATATTCAACGCAAAGATCTAAATCCTATTGAGGAGGCATCAGCTTACCAGGAACTGGTGGGAAAGTTTAATCTAACACAAGAAGCACTTTCAAAAAGGATAGGGAAAGATCGTTCGACAATTGCCAATTTCTTAAGACTGTTGAAGCTTCCTGCTATCATTCAACAGGATCTTATAGATGGTCAATTGACCACAGGCCATGCCAGGGTCCTGGTCACAATTGAATCTCCTTTAGTCCAAAAGGAGATCAGGGGTCTTATCATAAAGAAATCTCTCTCTGTTCGCCAGACTGAGGCCCTGGTTAAAAAGACCTTGGCCCCGAAAAAGCCAAAAAGCCCAAAAAACGAATCAGACTACTACATAGAGTCTTTGTCCAAAGATCTTCAAAAGTCTTTGGGTACTAAAGTAGCTATAAAACGTAAGGGTGAAAAAGGTAGGATTATAATCGAGTTTTACTCTGATGAGGATCTGGACCGTTTGATTGATAGATTATTATAGCTTTACTTTCTGCCACCTTCTTTCATTTCCCTGGATTAATCTCTGAATATTTTCTCTATGCTTAAATGTGATTAAGAGAGATATAATCAAAGAAAGGATGATTATAAAAGTGGAATGACCTATGAAATACAAGCAGATAGGCATGCTAAGGGATGCCACTATTGATCCCAAGGAGATATACCTCCATAGAGAAACCAAGATAAAAAATATCATGCCACAAAATAAGCATGAAATTGGGGAAATAGCCAAAAAAACTCCAAGACATGTAGCTACTCCTTTCCCCCCTCTAAAGCTATTATAAGCTGAGAATTGGTGTCCTAACAAGGCTGCGAGACCAATCATTCCCTTTAATGCCTCATTTATTTCCGCTGATGACCCTAAAAGATATTGGACAAAGACAACAGGAATGAAACCCTTTAAAGTATCTACCAAAAGTGTAATGATCCCCCATTTGAGGCCAAGTGCACGAGCAACATTTGTGGCTCCAATATTTCCGCTACCTGTTTTGGTTATATCCAATTTTACCGCTTTTTGACTGATCAACAGACCAAAAGGAATGGAACCTAAGAGGTATGCAGCTATTAATAGCACTATGAAAAGTGTCCACATTTCTGTTAATTCCAATAAAAATTGAAAAAGTGTAACATTTTACGTATTTGAAAAAATTGATCCTATTTAAAGGTAATGATGCCTTTTAAAAATCTAAATTTTTACGAAAAAGCGTTTTAAATTTAAATCGCCTGTTATATAGTAATTAAGAGTTACCCAAGCATCTGATATTATTATTACAATAAATAGATTTATTAAATGTTTCAATCCAAATCTTTAACAAAAGGGGGTCTTCTTTGGATTTATTAATGGTTATGGACGGTCAAGGTGGCGGAATTGGAAGGGTTATAATAAAAAAAATAAGGGCTGCCTTTGGCGAAAAGATAGAAATACTTGCATTGGGGACAAATTCTGTGGCTACCTCCCAGATGATGAAGGCCGGTGCTAATCGAGGGGCTACTGGAGAAAGTGCCATCATAAAAATGGCCCCCGATGTTGATATCATAATTGGCCCATTATCTATAATCATGGCTAATTCTATGATGGGTGAAGTAACATCAGGGATGTCCCAGGCCATTTCATCAAGTAAGGCTTTTAAAATATTAATCCCATTGACCCAGGAGAGGGTTGAGATAGTAGGTGTGTCTGGTGAACCTCTCCCTCACCTTATTGATCAAGCCATTGAAATTATAAAAGGAGGAGAAAAAGATGTGTGAGGCATCAGCTTATGTTATTCAGGATGGAAAAGAGGAGCTTATTTTAGAAAATGTAGATGAGCTACATAAAGAAGGTGACACAATTAAGATAACAAATCTTTTCGGAGATCAAAAGGTTCTTGAGGCTCAGATAAAAATGATCTCCTTTGTTGATAATAAAATAATCTTAGAGAAAACCGGATGAGTTAGCAGTGGTCGATAAGCAGTAGGCAATAAGTAAAGATTTGATATAAGGTCTTTACTGTTTACTGATTGCTTCCTACTTCATGCTTCTATTGTAAAGCCTTTCAGGAAGTGAGAGATAAAAACCCCCTTCTTCTCTTTTTCCTCTTTTAATACATCCCTCTCCATATATCCTGCATTTGATAAATAATTCCTCCATAGCTTGGCTTATTTGATCTGCAGAAAGTATTCCACTTTCGATCAGGCTAACTATGGCCTTGATCCTAAAGCGGTCCATGCCAGCGAATCGCCGCGAGAGCTGATCTTCATGCCCTCCTTCCTTAACAACTAAGCCCTTGTCAATCAGGTAAATAGGGTGTCGGCAAGATATCCTCAACCATAGATCATAGTCCTCAGCAGCTGGGAAGGTTTCATCAAAAAGGCCAACTTCTTCAAAAAGAGACCTCTTTAAGGCAACAGCGGATGGGCTAACCAGACATAGCTTTAATGATTCCTTAAATATATTTCCTGATGGTTTTTTATGTTTTCTTTTTGGGTTTACTCTTCTACCGTTCCTTATCCATATTTCTTCTGTCTGGCAGGCTACAGTCCCAGGATTACTATCAACAAATTCCATTTGAACAGACAACTTTTCATTAAGCCAGTAATCATCAGAGTCTAAAAATGCAATCCAAGGTGCTGTAGAGCTCTTTATTCCTATGTTTCTGGCTGCTGATACCCCTCTGTTAACCGGCTGTCTTATGTATTTTATTGCGGACATATATCTTGCGAGAGCCTGATTAGTATTATCAGTTGAACCATCATCAACCACGATTATTTCAAAATCTTTAATGCTCTGGTTGAGAACAGACTCAATAGCCCTTACCACCTTTTTAGACCTGTTAAATGTTGGGATTATCACACTAACCCTGGGCATTTTCTATCCGCCTACGGCGGACCAGATAAAGGCAATTAAGCCTGCTAAAAGAAGGTTGCTTTCGACAATAGCATGCAAAGGATATCCATCCCTCATCCAGCCCTTTTTGTATGCTGTGAGATAAAAAAATGAAATAATAAAACATATGATAAGGAAATAACCCAGATTTGAAACTACTCTCATAGCTGTTGATAATAAGAGGATCGTGGCAAAAATAATATTTAATAATAGTAAAAATTTCAATGTTCTTCCCTCACCCAGGGCAACGGGAAGGGTCTCCCTGCCTACTATCAGGTCTCCCTGGACATTGAGGATATCAAAGAGGCCAGAGCGTACATAACACACGGAGGAGACAAAAAAGAAGGAGATTAAAACACCAGGCCAAAATGGCTCTGGCCATCCAATAATTGGAAGTATTGAGCTAATTGTACCCCAGGCCAATGCCTCTGCCATGGTCTTTGACCCTGGAAGGTCCTTTATTTTTGCATAACGCCGGAGATATCCAAATCTCCATGGTATTATCGGAATGCTATAGACTAACCCAAGGATAGTTAAAGCAAGAAAAAGAAGAACCTGGGCTATGCCCAAAGAGAGTGAGAGAATTAGCCCTGTACCTATTCCTATTAGAGATGTAGTTATAAGAAAAGTTTTATGCTGGATATAGAAAAGGGCTATACCAGGGTCGTTATATGTGCTGGCCTCTTTATCAAGAAAACGATTAAGGACATGCATACTGTAAACATACAACAGGGCAAGAAATGGATGGATAAAGTCAGCATTTCCTCTTGATAGAATAAGGCCGGCATAGGTCAGAAAGAAGGCCCCTATGGCCTCAGGAATAGTTATCTTGATTAAAAATTGAAATATCTTTTTTAATAAACCGCCAACAGGATGTTGTCTGGTTCTGCCCATTGTTTTCAATCTCTCGGTCACACTTTTAATCATCCAATTGGGTGTTGAGGCACCAGCTGAAACCCCAGCGGTTTCTATTGAGGAAAACCATGAGTTCTGCAGCTCCTTCTCAGTCTCAACATGAAACGTAGGTTTACCTGTTGACATTGATATTTGATACATCCGTCTCGTATTTCCACTATTATATCCTCCAACTATCACCATGCTATCTACCTCAGAGGCTAATGATCTGACTTCTCTCTGTCTTTTATATGTTTCATCGCAGATGGTATCAAATATTATAGCATCTGGATAACGACCCTTGATAGCATCTATTATTTTTCTATAGACATCTACATCTTGTGTTGTTTGAGATACAAGGATTAATTTTTTCTTGTCAGGAAGTCTTTCGGCATCTTCAACAGAACTTATAACGATACCTTGACCTTTGCTATAACCCATCAAACCAATAACTTCCGGATGTTTGGCATCTCCAAATATGACGGGAGTATAGCCTTTATTATTGTATTTTCTTATTATTGCCTGTACCTTTGCAACGCGTGGGCATGTTGCATCAATTATCTTGAGATTCGAAGATCGTATCATTTCCCTTTCGGTCGGTGTAATACCATGAGCCCTGATAATTACCCTTCCTTTGTCATGCGTATCAATATTGTCTTTGACATCCACCCCTTTAGATCGAAGAAGATCTAATACCTGTTGATTATGGATTATCGGTCCATATGTGAAAAGTTTTCCATCACCTTTGTTTGCCTCAGATAGTGCAATTTCCATTGCCCTTCTCACTCCCATGCAAAATCCAGCAGTTTTTGCTAATTTAACCTTCACCAGCCATCTCCTCTCTGATGGATCCAAAATATTTGTCTAAAATAGAGATTAGTTTTTCTCTTCCATCTATCTCTGATATAAAGGCCTTTAAAAATCTTCTATTTGGAAGGCTCTTTGTGTACAAAAGCAGTAAGCCTCTCATGATATTTGTTGCCCTCCTTTCTCCAAAATATGTTATGAGAAGCGCATAATGCTCCATAATTAATTGATACCTGTCATCGAGGTCTGGGGCATTAAAACTTCCCTTATCTTCTATATCTAAGATCTGCTTGAAAATCCATGGATTAGTTAATGCTGCCCTGCCAATCATAACCCCATCACAGTTTGTTTCAGAGCGCATCTTTAAGGCTAAAGAAGGCCTTGTTATATCACCACTACCTATAACAGGTATTTTGAGGGCCCTTTTTATCCTTGCAATTAATGTCCAGTCAGCTTTTCCAGAAAATCCTTGACTGGCAAATCTTGGATGAATGGAAATCCCATCAGCTCCACTGTCTTCAATGATCCTAGCAATTTCAAGGGCATTCGCCTCTTCTGGTGACCAGCCAGCCCTGATCTTTACTGTCAATGGAAGGGGAGTACTTTGTCGAACAGTAGAGAAAATCTTTGCCACCTTCTTTGGATCCCGCATCAAAACTGCTCCTGATCCTGTCTTAACAACCTTTTTAACTGGACATCCCATGTTGATATCAACAATATCCATCCCTTTTTCAGCTACTATCTGCGCCGATAGGGCCATTGTATCTGGCTCAGATCCAAATAACTGGGCAGCAACAGGTCTTTCATCAGGATGACTTTCGAGATAGGCGTGGGTTTTTGCCTGCCCCCTGGAAAGACCTACTGCACTGATCATCTCTGTAATAACAAGGCCCGCTCCCATTTTTTTAACAATAAGGCGAAATGGGAGGTTTGTTTTTCCTGACATAGGGGCCATAATAAGCCAGTTCTTCAAATGTAATGTACCAATAGTTAACATAATATTATTCTAAATGAATCTTTCTCCTATTACAATCTAATAAAAGATCTGTCGTCTTCCTCTTGACTTCAAAAGGGCTTTAAAATATTTCTATCTAAAAGATCCTAAAACTGGAGGGAATAGATGGAAAAAGATTTAAAGGATAAAATAGAGATTGTTCAGGGAGATATTACAAAGATGGAGGTAGATGCCATTATCAATGCTGCTAACACTTCGCTTTTAGGTGGTGGAGGTGTTGATGGGGCGATACACAGGGCAGCTGGCCCGGAACTTCTTGCTGAAACAAAAACTATAGGTGGTTGCCCAACTGGTGAGGCCCGCGTAACAAACGGATATCAATTACCTGCTAAATGGGTTATCCATACAGTCGGTCCAATCTGGTCCGGTGGGTATGGGGATAAGGATGAATTGCTGGCTAACTGTTATATAAATTCCTTTAAAGCAGCATTAGAGATCAGTGCAATTACAGTTGCCTTTCCATCTATTAGTACTGGTGTCTACCGATTTCCCCTGGAAAGGGCAGTAAATATTGCCTTAAGAGAAACTAAATTCTTCCTTCAAAACAACCAATCCATTAAAAAGGTTATCTTTGTCTGTTTTGGTAGTGATGTGTACAAAAAATATCAGGAAGTGTTTAATGAGGTGTTTAACCAAGAGACCCATTAACTGGAGATATAATTTGACTAGTAAGGCTGCAAATGGAGGTTTTTAAAATGGTAGTGAGTAGTCAGTACCGTGACCACACTGAAAAGATAAAGACTAAAATCCGTGCTTTAGGTGCAGATCTTGTGGGTGTTGCAGATACTGAGCCTTTAAAAAGGCTTAGGTTAGATCCACCAAGCCTATTAGCTCCCTTTTCTAGGGCAATTTCTATTGCTCTAAGGCTTCCCAGCGCTGTATTTGAACAGATAATCGATCAGCCCACACCTCTTTACTTTTCTGTTTACCAGACTGCCAACAGGATCCTTGACCAAATTGCCTTTCACACAACCAATACCCTTCAAAGAGATGGCTTTAAAAGTTTACCAATTCCTGCATCTCAGGTTTTGGATAGGGAAAATTGGTATGGTGCCATTACACATAAGGCTGTGGGCCGGATGGCCGGGTTGGGATGGCAAGGAAAAAGCCTGCTTCTGGTGAATCCCCGTTACGGCCCTCGTATAAGACTCGCCACGATCCTCACTGATGCCCCCCTAAATGTAGATAGTCCTATAAAGAATCGCTGTGGAGAATGTAACCTATGCAGGGATGCTTGTCCAGCAAGAGCTATAAAGGGTGTTGGCACAAAAGATAATTACAAAGACAGAGATGAGTCACTTTACTTTTCACGTTGTGTAGAAAAACTTGTTGGTGAATTCTCAAAGCTTCCCGATGTGGATGCCCCAATTTGTGGGATCTGTATTAAGGTCTGCCCCTTTGGACGTTAAGGTCTTTATTTTATTGCTATACTACATCTTTTATATTAAAGACACTCGACTAACCCGCTTTTAGGCCAAAAGAAATAGTGACCAAGAAATATAATAACATTTTAGATACGATTGGAAATACACCTATCGTTCCTATAAGCCATCTTAACAAGAACGATAAGGTCAAGATATTTGCCAAACTTGAGTCCTTCAATCCTGGGGGATCGATTAAAGATAGAATAGCCCTATCCATGATAGAGAAGGCAGAGAGAAACGGTCAATTAAACAAGGGAAAAATAATTGTAGAGGCCACAAGTGGCAACACTGGAATAGGGCTCGCCCTTGTTGCTGCCATTAAGGGTTACCAATTAATGCTCACCATGTCCGATTCAGTTAGTGAGGAAAGGAGGAAGATACTGAAGGCATTAGGTGCAGATCTTCAGTTTACCCCGTCACGTCTTGGCACTGATGGTGCTATTGAGGAGGCATATAACCTGGTCAGAAAAGAGCCAGAAAAATACTGGCTGGCAGACCAATTTAATAATGAAAGCAACTGGATGTCCCATTACTATGGAACTGCCGTTGAAATTTGGCAGCAGACTGATGGAAAAGTTACCATGGTATTAGCCGCTATGGGTACTACAGGTACGGTAATGGGTCTTTCAAAGAAATTGAAGGAGTACAACCCAAAAATCAAGATAGTCGGGGTCGAGCCCTATCTGGGCCATAATATCCAGGGAATGAAAAATATGAAGGAATCCTATCGACCTGGAATATTTAATAAAGATTCTCTGGATCGCATTGTTCATATTGAAGATGAAGAGGCCTTCCAGATGACAAGGAGACTTGCCAAAGAAGAAGCCATCTTTGTTGGTATGAGTTCAGGGGCAGCCATGGCCGCTGCTCTTAAGGTAGCACAAGAAATAGAAGAGGGTCTCTTTGTGGTTATATTTCCGGATGGTGGCGAACGATACCTGAGTACCAATCTATTTATGGACAGAAAAAAGACTGATATCAAATTCTATAATACATTGAACAGGCAAAAAGATGCATTCATACCCATAAAAGAAAACGAGGCCTCTATATATTCCTGCGGACCCACAGTATCAAAATTAATCGATCTTGCTGATTGCAGGAGATATATCGTCGCTGACCTTGTGAGACGTTACCTTGAGTTTAAGGGTTTTACAGTAAAGCATATAATAAACATTACTGATCTGGATGATAAAACAATTCAGGGAGCTGAAGCTTCAGGTGAAGAAGTAACTACGTTCACTCAAAGATATTATCATGAATTCCTTAAAGATATGGACACCCTCAATATCAAAAGGGCAACCAATTACCCCATGGCCAGTGAACATGTGGAAGAGGTGATAGATATTACTCAAAAACTTTTAGAAAAAGGTTTTGCCTATGAAAGATTACGCTCTGTCTACTTCGACATCTCCCGTTTTAAGGGCTATGGTAAACTTTCAAGGGTAGATTTAGACAAAATCAGGGTAGGTAAAACGGTTGACCTAGATCAGTATGAAAAAGACAATCCAAGGGACTTTACCCTGCTTAAGAGATCAACATTGAATGAGCTTAAAAGAGGGATATTCTTTTCTACCAGATGGGGAAACGTCCGACCCAGCTGGCACATAGAATGTGCTGCCATGGCAGTGAAATATCTGGGTGAAACCTTTGACATTCATACCGGAAGCATGGACCTGATCTTTCCACACCACGAAAACGATATAGCTATATCAGAAGCCCTTACTGGCAAGCCAATAACTAATTA
>Ga0209977_10000083_pt1 | contig 34321 bp, 27 predicted proteins | sample SumtaG_2_FD_183113 | JGI IMG/M metagenome (GOLD analysis project Ga0209977, IMG submission 183113) | Deep subsurface microbial communities from Indian Ocean to uncover new lineages of life (NeLLi) - Sumatra_00607 metaG (SPAdes) (version 2) | ecosystem: Environmental > Aquatic > Marine > Oceanic...
TTCTGTTCTTTTCATTTCAGGCACATCGGCTCTGATGGTATCAAACCTTAAGCCAAGAGTCAGATGGAGTCTCTGCTTGATGCTAATGGTGTCCTTGATAAAAAGAGAAAGCCTTCTTCTTTTGATAAAATTTGAGTTTTCCGTTGTGGTCCCCTTCTCGCCTACATCATTGCCAACATAAATCCGACCGTCACCGAATTCATCAACCCAATCATCTCCTAACGACTCCCGGTAGTAATAAGGACTGCCGTCGTAATAGTCCCACCTCACAGCGTTATTACCCAGGATCGGCCTTCGACTTAACTCAGTGTCAAAGGAGATTTCCACTCCCGCCTTAATCTCGTGATCAGCGCCCAAAAAATCATCCTGGAAGTGGTTAAGCGTGGAAGTAACCGAGGCACGTCGTAAAGTAGCATAATATGTAGTCGCAAACCTTCCCCATACGTAGTTGGTAAACCGATCCCGGAAATACGGCCCATCGAGATTGGCTTGCTCGGTCGGTTCATTATTCCCAATACGCTCATAGGTTCCTGCCCGAGTTTCGATAAAGGTATTGGGGCTCAGTGTCCAGTTGGCATTGAAGGTGGCGGTCCAATCATCATTTAACTGCGTTTTATTAGCTTCGAGTGTTTCCCTGGCTAATCGCCTAACAGCAGGCACGCTCTTTCGCCCCCAATTCATCATACCGAACAGGCGTAAGTTCTTATGCGGCTTTACGGATATCTTTGCAAAACCAAAATACCATGCCTGATCAAAAATGTAGCTGTCGTATTTTATCCCTTCAATGGTGGTGGGAATAAAGGGATTTTGCTCCTCGGTGTCCGAATATCTGAAGCTTAACATAAACCAGAGCTTGTCCTTGAAGATGGGTCCACCCAGATTGAAGGAAGTTTCCCAATCAGAAATAGCCGCCTGCGGCAGACCTGCGCCAACAGCTTTCAGTTTCTCTACGGGAATCACGGACTTGGAGAAGTCCTCTCCGGTGTAGTAGGCCTGAACCTGGCCGCTGAACTTGTTGCCGCCGGACTTGGTCACAACGTTGATCATTCCTCCGATGCCGCTAAAATGTTCCACACCTACACCACCAGTTACAACTTCAACTTCTTCGATCGCATCCCAGTTCATAAATACAGTCCCGGTGTTGTTGCGCGGGTTATTGGACTGGAGACCACCCACATTGAAAGAAAGGCTACTATTTGCTCCACCTTTTATGCTTGCGCCAACGACTCCGGGAACCATCCTAGTTATTTGATGTACTATGCTACCAGTACGCACCACTCGTGGCATGGGAAGATTTTGGATTAATGCCGTGGTCACGATTGTTGTTGTTTTGGTTGAAACCACATCCACGGTCGGCGAAGGAGCTATGACTGTGATCTCCTCTTGTAGAGTGGAGACGTCCATGATGGAATTGACGGTCATGGTCATACCTACGCGGATGATCACTCCCTCTCGCTTTACCTTCTGAAAGCCAGATAATTCAGCCAAAACCGTATAAGTCCCGGGCGGAACCACCGGAATTCTCCAAGCCCCGCTTGCATTGGTCTGAGCTGTTTTAACTCCCATCATTGAGGGACCACTCACGGTGATAGTGACCCCCGGAAGCGCATTGCCTTCAGAGTCGTTCAAGGTGCCCCTGAGGCTTCCTGATTGGGTCGTCTGCGCGGTGAGGGCTGAAACCAGCAAAAGGCTTAGGAAGAATATTAACGAAATTTTCTTCATTTTGCTTCTCCTTTCTTAATGTTATATGTTTTCCTTTTTTTTATTCAATCAAAGATCTCACCTCCTTTGTTTAATATTCCCTTTATATGCAAAATTTATGCCAATATGATAGCTTTTTTATTTCGTTTATTATCAGTAAATTAAAATATCTGTGTCATCCATATAATCCAATTTTTTGTATTTCAATCCAATTTTTTGCATTATATGAATTTTTCGCGGGGTCTCTTAAAATAGCTTTCAAAGGATGATTTTAAATTTTTTTCTCATTCCTATTCTTTTTAATCTCCTTTTTTTCTCTCTCTCTTTCTCTTCTTCCTTTCTCTCTTTCGTTTCCGCTTAGTCGTTGTGTGCTTTTTCTTTATCAATTATGATTATTCTTCTAGAGCCTTTTTGAGTTCATCCTGGATTCTCTCAAAGAAACATATGATTTTTTTTAAGTCGGGTACTAGTAGCTCGACCATCTTACCGCTATCAAGCCAGGTTTCCTCCCACTCTTGGATGATCTTGTCTATCCTCTTGATTGCTTCATTCTCTTCTTTTTGTAGCTTCTTTATAAGACGCTTGACCCATTCGTCGTTAAGCTTCGGCATTCTCTCTCACCTCTTTTTTTTGCTAACTAAAAGGTAGCGAGTTGACATAATGATCATTATGCGGCACAGTCTTCTCGGGGAAAAGAAATTAGCTTTAAAATTGTTTGAATCTGTCGCGTTTTTCTTTCTTAGGCTCTCTTCTTTGCGCTTTATTAACCTTGAGCTTTCTGGATTTTAATTCATGACCATCCAACAAATCTATCGCTTTTTGAGCTTGCTCATCATTCTCAAATTCTGCAAACCCAAATCCCTTTGATCTACCGGAATATTTGTCTCTAATAATGGTTACATCTTGAGTCTCGAAGCCCTTCTTCTTGATCATTTCTCTTAGCTCTTTTTCGGTTACATCATAGTTTATGTTCCCAATATAAATCTTATTTTCTTCGTTCATTATTACTCCCTTAAAAAATATTATTCATCAAATTTACCGTTCCTTCTTTTTTGCCTTTTTACATTTTGCCTCCGTTTGGTATCTTCAACTTCAGCAATACCAGGGTCAGCGTACAACCACCTTGATAGAGAAAGTTTCTAGAGGCTCTACATCTTCTTCCCAAGAGCGACGATAGACCAATTTGAGAGCTGTCTTGCCCACATTAACAGCCTCGAAACGGAGAGTTTGAATACCTTGAGCTCCGATTGCCTCGGACTCTGGTTCGAAGTCCGCTTCTCCCACTTGTCGCAGAACATGCTGCTCGTGTTCCGCTATCTCCCATCTATAGCCAGTTGTCGGGTTGGCTTCTAGGCTGATGACAAGGATTTGACCTTTCTCGAACTCGACCTTGCGACCGTTATCTTTTGCGTCGAGTTTGAACTCTTTAGATGGGCTACATGAAAAACAAAGTATTAATAAAACCAAAGAAATAATTATGAAAGCCACGATTCTTTTGAATCCCACTTTTTTAATCTCCTTTTATTTCTCTCTTTCCTTTCCCTTTTCCTCTTGGTTGTTGTGTGCTTTTTCTTCAATCACGACTCCTCTTTTTCCGGGTCCTGGATTCTCTCAAAATAACATATAATCGTCTTTAGATCGGGAACTATCAGCTCGAGCGCCTCACAGCTATCGAGCCAGTGTTCTTCCCATTTCTGGATGATCCTCTCTACTCTCTTGATTGCTTCGCTGGTTTCATTTTTGTAGTTCAATGCGGCCTCTCTTCCATCCTCTCTTATAGAGCCACATATATCACCTCATTTTAGCTTTAGTCCCACTTCGGTTTAGTATTAAAACCGAAATCATAAACATATCCGGTATCTGTATCAACCTTGACTATTAGACCTTTTCGGCTGGTAAGCATATCCATAAGCAAGAGAGCTTCAGACGTTTTGAAATTTACAAAATCCAACCTCGTGATTTCCTTGATTTCTCGTTTTAGTATTAATGAAACGGTCTTATTAATCCTTCCATAAAATACCTCTTTAAAATCTGTTGCGTCTAGCCTTACAATTTCTGTTTTAGCTCCCTCCGCTGATCCAGGGATAAATAAAATGGCTAACACCAAAGAAAAAATAAGAATACTAATAATTAAAAGAAATTTTTTCATTTTTCCATATCCTTCTATAGAAATTTAAAATGTTTGGAAAAAGGCCCTGGGTCCCTGGGGAGAGTATAATGCGTAAAAGAAGAGCCAGGGAATCGCCAGGGCCTGAAGTTTTTACTTTGCCTTAACAAACGTTCTTTTTCTAATTGAATCTTCGAACGTTCTTATAAAAAAGCCCCCTTCCGGGCTACCGGAAGGGGGCTTCTGCTCGATCTTGGAACTAAAACAGGTTTAGAACTGGAACCTCACCCCAAGCCTCATTGCTCTAGGGTTGACGATTTGTCGCGCCAAATTGCGTTGTGCATAGGGGGCTAAGGTGTCATCGTTGGGGAACCATCTACCGATTCGGTCGTCATACCTTCTGACAGTGGTGCCAAAATTGGGGAGGTTGAATATGTCTGCGGACAGGTAGACTCTTCCGGTATCTCCAATTCTTATCAATTTCTCTAACTTTATAGCAAAACTGATAAAGGGATCCGCTCTGTTAGAACCGCGTTTTGAGAGGTAAATAGTAACATCTCTGGATTTAGGATTGGGAGAATCGAAGTCTCTTATCTGTAAGGTTTGGGGAACGATCCAGCCTTCCCGAGCGAAGAACATAAATGAGATGCTGGTATCATAGGGAAGACGGTATAGCCCATGAAGCTTACCAACCCATCGGGGGAAACTCGAGCTGGTAGGTCCACCATCAAGACCCCAGACATCGCTGGGATTTAAATAGCCATTTTCTCCGTAATTACGCCCGTCCTTCTGCAGGGTCAAAGATCCGCCTAACATCCATTTATCCACTAACCTCTTCTCAAAGATGAAATCAACTCCGTAGTACTTATGGTTATAATCGGGTCTTGGCTGTTCGATACGCCAGATTGTGGGAACATAAGATTCGTTGTAGAGATAATAGGTTTGGCCGGCTCCATCACCTGTAGCCTCACCCGCGACTGTTCCGGGAATAGTACCAACCGCGACGAAATTGTCTTTGCTGTCGATCGCTCCTGTATCGGGCCAGTAATTAAGCGTCCAATTATAGTTGTCGTACAATTTGTAGGTCAAATCCAAGGCGACCATTAAGTCAACCATCAATTCGTGTTGCAGAGAGAAGCTGAATTCAGTTGCAGTTGTGGATCTTTGTGCCTCTTTGGGGATGACTCTAGTGGGCCAAGCTAGCTGAGTAGGATTTAAGGGATCATAATCGCTCCAGAAAATATCTTGACCATCACTCCAGTCTCCAATGAAGTTCCCTGCATCATTAAAGGCTCTGTAGGGAGCAAAAGTTGCAGCTCTATGCCAGTAGAGTTCCGTATAATCGATAATCCCGTCTCCGCTATCATCCAGCCACCAAAAGCTGAGCGAAGCTTCTGCCCCAGCGGGAAGATATTGCCCTCCCTTTGTATAGCTGATTAAGTCACCCTTTGCAGCATATCGCCCCCAGGAGAATTTGGCTGTTGTCTTGCCCTTTCCTCCGACATCCCAGATAATTCCTATTCTTGGAGAGAGATAGCCCCAGCCATAATCAGTATCTATTGACGGTATGGTGAACTTGGGGATAAGCTTGTCGATCGCACCAGCTGTTCGGGAGGTGAAATTGTCTTCCCAGGCCGAAGTATCAGGCATAATCGAATTGAGTGCCTCTGTTTCATTCACAAAAAGGGAGGTAGTATCATATCTGAGTCCAAGAACAATATTGAACTGTCCAGTCGTAATAGTATCAGAAAGATAACCACTGATGATATCGCGGCCTAAATTTTGCTCAGCCCACCTTACAACATCTAGCCTAGAAATATCACTGAGGATATCGGGGACCCCATCATTAGTAATATCTATTGTAGGATAGTTGTAGTTGTAGTTTTGGACAACATTGTTACGTCCCCACGAGCCTTTTGAGGACACGCGCTCAAAATCGAACCCGAATTTGATCTCATGAGCTGCGCCAAGGAAGGAGTCGTTAAAATAACTTCCCATAACATAGAAATCATATCGTGGTCTGAAATCTCCATCAAAATCGGCCTGTCTTTCGTTGACATTGGTTGTGACATTATAAAGCCCAATCAGTTCACCTTCCAGATTATTCGAGGGTCGCATGTTGAATCCGCTGTCACCAGCTCCGAAGACGAGAGAAATAAAGAGATTGTCTCCAAACATATGCTCGATACCGATCCTTCCTTTGGGGGAGCCAAAGTGACGGGAGGCATATTGTTTATACCCTCCAGGAAAAGTAACACTTGCACTTCTTCCTATCCCTTGTTTCTCGTTGGCAAAGATCCAAAATTCTATCCTATTCTGCGGGATTAACTGAAAATTGAGCTTTGCGTTCATAGTCGTTAGGATGTGATTGACAGGGTCATTGTTGATGTTGATGATTTTAGAATCCTGCACAGAGTAGCTACCCCAGAACCAGGCTTTATCCTTGACAAATGGACCGCCCAGATTGAATCCGTACTCCTTATTCAGGATGATATGGTCGATTCCTGATACACCTTCTTTCTCGATAGCTTCCTCATGCGTTCCCTGAAAATAATCGTCTGTCATAAAAAATTTTCCACCAAAAGAAAATTCATTCCCGCCTCTTTTGGTAACCATGTTCGTGGTCAAATTACCTGATCGCGATTTTATATTAACTCCACCTACACTAACTTGAATTTCTTCCCACATGTCGTGATCCGAGTAACTCCATTCAAGCCTCACACCATCAACCGAATAGAGACCCCAATAAGAATCCTCTCCTCCTTTAGTTTGCGCATTATTCTGATATCCCATGTTTGATGTTCCTACCCAGATTTTGTTCGGAGTGACACCGGGAACCCATTCAAAAACACTCAAGGTATCCCTTGCACTCGGAATAGACTGCATCATTTCGCTGTCTGCATTATAGGTACGGGCCGTCTTTTTCATGTCAAGAACAGGAACTTTAGCCACAACGACTATCTCTTCTTCCAAAGTTCCCATTTCCATAACAATAGACATGCTAACATTTGTTCCGACTGTTACAATAATGCCCTTTTCTGTTTTCGTTTTGAATCCTTCAATTTCTGCTGTGAGCTGATAATCTTTGGCAGGAGGATAGGAGATGAACCTGAAATCTCCATTAATTCCCGAAATCTGCGTTACAGGCGCAGTCAGGGCTCCTGATAAAGTCACTTTAACTCCAGGAAGAGACACCCCCTCCTCGTCAATAACTTTACCATAGATGTTTCCTGATCTCTCCTGGCCTATAACAGGAAAAGCCAGCAGAAGAACTGATAATAGTATCAGTAGTTTTCGCATTATTCCTCCTTCCCCCCTATTTATCTCAGGGGGGAAATGCGTTATTTTAGTCCCTGGAGTGAAGATTTTCACTCCAACATTAGCCTGCTTTTTTATAACCCTTTCCGATTCTCACCTCCCTTCTAATGAATTTAAATCCCATTCTTTTTATGTCTACATATTTTGATAACTTTTGACTATAACGTAACTTTTCTTTCTCACTCTAAACGGTCATATCACCTCCTTATGTGTTTTTATCCCCCTCCTAGGTATATTAATTTGCGCATAAACCATCATGTGTTTAATATTCCATTTATATGCAAAATTCATGCCAATATGATAGCTTTTTTATTTCGTTTATTATCAGTAAATTAAAATATCTGTGTCATCCATATAATCCAATTTTTTGTATTTCAATCCAATTTTTTGCATTATATGAATTTTTCGCGGGGTCTCTTAAAATAGCTTTCAAAGGATGATTTTAAATTTTTTTCTCATCCCTAAAGGTAAAAGATACTCCCCAAAAGGTGAGATTATATGGGCAAGGCTTAAACTCCTTGGCTTCCATGCGCCTCAATAATTAATTTTCCCTCTCAAGGTCATTTTACGGGATAGCAAGTTGACATAATATCGGTTATGCAATGCAGTCTTCTCGGGGGAAAAGAAAAAGTGAAGAAAAACTTAAAAAAAGGACTTGTATAAATTTTTGAGGGATGTTGCTTCATACAAACAGCAACAGGAATTCTTATTCCTGGGCCAATCCTAAAAAGAATACAAGACTTTGAAAACTATGCCTCTGCCGGGAGCATCCACTCCTTTTTCGTCAGCAGACAAGCGGTATGTTCGGTTTGTTATATTTTGTGCAATAGCGAGCAGACTTATATTTTGATTAAGTTTATAACCGAAAATCGTATCAAAGAGAGTGTATCCTTTGATTTCAATTTCAAGGGGCCCGGGATCTTTCATAGCAGTGGCTAAAGTGATCTTTGGCTCCACCCAGAACTTGCCTAGAGAAAACTTGGGCCAAAGGTTTAGGCGGGAAGCCGGAATGTAATTAAGGGCAGCATCAGTATCCTTTTCTTTGCCAACTATATGGTGGAAAGTAACAAATAATTCACAATCTTCAATCAACCAGAAATAGAATTCACCCTCAATACCAGTGATGCGACCCCGCGTTAGATTCCTTAAATAATACTCGTCTTCACCTACTCCACAGTATTTCTGGATCATATCGCTTATCGAATTGCTGAAGCCATAAATTGAGGCAAAAAATTTATCATGAAGATATCGCAAACCGAAATCCAGGTTCATACTGCTCTCGGGCTTCAGGTTTACATTTCCGAAAACAGTTCCCCTGCCTGTTAATCCAGTGTAAAACAATTCGCTAACTGTCGGGAATCGAAACGAACGGCCCATATTAATTAGCAATGAAAAATGAGGGGTTATCTGAAATATTGAGCCGATATATGCGGTAAGTGATTGGTCACTTCTTGAAATCCTTCTCGCCGAGTTAATAAGGTTGCTGGTGTTAATGTGATCAAAGCGGACACCCAAATTAATAGTTACAGAAGAAGAAATCTGGATCTTATCATCGATATAAAAACCGAAATTATTTCTCCTGGCATCATCGAGTGAAGTCTCTTCTGTTTTTTTAATGGTATTGCCATACTCATCAAATTCCCATTCGGTATTGCAGTCGTTTATGCCATGTTGTCCGAAAAAGTCGAAGCCAAAATTTAGGGTATGGTTTTTACCCAATCCCTTTCCACCCCGAAGCTTGAAACCAAAATTGGTGCCCTCAATTTTAGCTAGATTTCTTTTCTTCACTGTGAGGGATTCCCTTAAATTATCTTTCTGGGTTTCCAGCATTGACGGGAGGATATAAAAGCTGACATTCAACGCATCCAAGTGAAACCTGTTTTGTATCTTATAACCCATGGTAAAGATGGTATTTCTCTCTTTGGGATACCAGCGTGGTTTAAGTTTAGCTGTAGGGCTGGGCTTGCCGATATCCAGACCATTATAGTTGAAGAAAGTGAGATAGAATTGAGAATTATCTCCCGTTCTATTAACCTTTAGCATAAGGTTATAATCCTTGTAATGGGATTGTTCTATTATACCGGCAGGTGAAGAGTAGTCGCCGGCATTCTTTCCATTAGCCGCCATCATAAAACCGAATTTCCCCCGTGATCCGCTTAAATTAAATGAAGCAGCACCTTCTTTCCTTACGGTATTGTAACCGAGCCGGAAATCTCCCTTGAATGGTGCATAGGGCACAGGTGATTTGGTGACAATGTTAATAATCCCACCTACAGCACCAGAACCGTGAAAGACAGAATAAGGTCCCCGATTAACCTCAATATGATCAATATCATTGAGATTGATAAAAGAGGCGCTCGCACCTATACGCCTTTCGGAGGTAAGCCGAACCCCATCAACAACAAGTAGAATCCTATGCTCGGCGAGTCCCCGTATCGCTGGAACCATGGAATAACCACCCTTACCAACCATCGACACTCCAGGGATCTTCTCTACCACCTCAGCAATGTTGGTTGCTCCCAATTCAGCTATTACGCTGCTTGGTAGTATGGTGCGGTGAGATGGCAGGCTAATATCGAGTATGGAGTCCGCTTCAGCAGTTACAGTTATCTCTTCCTTAATAATAAGAAGCATTGGATTTTTTGGAGCTAGAACAACTTCGATCAATTTGCCTGGCTTTTCATTGACAGTGATTTCGAGACTCACAAGAATATAGTCAGGGTGAGTAAATAGTACTGTGTGTTTCCCTAGTGCTAGGTCTTCCAGAACGAAGATCCCATTATAGATGGTCTTGGTTGCTATGAGGGTATCAGTTACCTCTACCTTGATTTCAGCCAGTGGCTTCCCCTGCTGGTCTGAAACCCGGCCCCTAATAGTCGCCTTTGGCTTGGCATAGGAAAAGCCAATGATAAAAACGATTAATAGAACAAAACATAAACATCTTTTCATTAATTCCTCTAAACCTTGAGATTGGATCAGCTACTTTTCTTCACTTCTTATGACCATACCTTCCACAACAACCAAAAACCTGACAAAATCCCAAGGACACCAATAATTTTACGAAGTAATTTATGGGAGATCTTGCTACAGATATACGGTCCTATTATGCCTCCGAAAATAGCACCTATAGATAATAACAATACAAATACCCAATCTATCTTAGCAATAAATAGATATACAATTCTTACCCTCCTGCATATTTGTTCTTTCGTGTGTGGGTATACTCATGATATTTTGCTAAGCCTTGCTGTCGTCTTTTTCTCCCTTAAATAAAAAAACTGTGAATATGCTCCCTTTGCCATCTTCGCTGGACACCTGAATGGAGCCTCCATGGGCCTCGACAATTTTTTTGGCGATGGAAAGTCCTAATCCTGTTCCTTTTATCTTTTGGCTTTCTCCCTTGCCCACTCTGTAAAACTGATCAAATATGAATGGAAGATGTTCCTCAGCAATCCCTATTCCAGTATGTATAACTTATAATTAGTGATCCGAACTTTTTACAGCTGGCAAGTTGACATAATATCTATTATGATTTTTTTGTCTTAATCTTCTCTCACTTTAAAAAGTTTTTCGCATGAGCGAATAATTCTTTTCAGTGCTTCGATACTTTTCTCGTTGATCACGAACTCAATTATAAAATTCTTAGAATCCTTATGAAAAAGCTTCCCGATGCCAATGTCCAATTCCCGACTGATTAAGATTATGTATTTTATGTCGATGTCCTCTATCTCTTGATTCGCTGTTTCAATTTTAGAGATAATATTTTTTGTCAAACCTACTTTTGTCGCCAACTGCTCTTGGGTGAAGCCTTTGAATTGCCTGTATCGTTTCAGGTTCTTTCCCAGGATTTTTATGGCCTCTATTTTTGTTTTTTTATCTGTCAATTTTCACCTCCTCATTTATTCAACTCCTTTCTAAATTCAATGAGCTGGTCAAAGATCTCTTTGTTTATTTTTGTCCAAGGACCTGATGATTTCTAAGGAATTCTTCGATAGAGCTTTCGTAGATTAAGAACTGTTTGTCAACAAAAAGCACTCGTTTGAATTTTCCTCTTTTTATATATCTGCGGACTGTCGGTCTGCTACACCTGAGTATCTTAGCTACCTCTGTCATTGTGAAAAGATTGTCTTTGTTCTTTGGCTTCATTTTATCGCTCTCAAAATCGTTTTATATGCTAGCGAGTTTACATAATACGCATTCTACGACACAATCTTCTCGGGGAAAAGAAATTAGCTTTAAATTCGCGTAGCTGTCTCTTTTATAATTGAGAGACCGGGAATTCAGGTAATTCTTGCAGTCCAGTCACCCTCTTCTTCGTGAGAAAATCCCCCCCATGTTATACGTTATTCATAATGAGGCGATTACCGCTTCGGGCAACGAAGCATTTACCACCCTAACTTCCTCAAAATGAAAACGACGATTAAAAGAATCGGTATAGTCCACAGGAGGAAGCGGCAAAGACTTTTTATTCTTTTTTGACGTACTTCCCACAGACTCGGTAATGGTTTCCCGTCCTTCGTAAATCTCGCGAAATCTTCTGAAACTTTTATGGGTTTAACCATATGACCTCCGTAGCGCTTCGGTATTTTCTTATCAAGATAGAGGACAACAAGCGCCATGACAGAAATAACAACTGTAATCCAATCACTTAAAATCATTTCATCACCTCCTTTTATTCTTTTTGTTTACATGGACACTAACTACGCTCAGCGGTCTTTTTCAATCACCGGGAAGCTAGGGCTTTAGAGTCTTTGGCTTCCATATGCTTCTGAATTTTCTCTAAATTATCAGCAATTTTTTTTTAACTTGGCGATTTCATCCTGGATTCTCTCAAAATAACATATGATTGTTTTTAGGTCGGGTGCTAGTAGCTCGAACGCCTCACGGCTATCGACCCGGTGTTCTTCCCACTCCTGGATAATCCTTTCTATCCTCTTGATTACTTCTGCCGATTCGTTTTTCATCATATTCATTTTTTACTTTTTTTAATCTTAACCGTACCTTGCGCGGGGGGGCTTTCACTCGCCTCAATAATTGTTCTTCCACTTCATGTATGAATTCAGTATCTCTCGCCTCTTATCCACAAGTTTCCTTGATCTTCTGAGGTTAAAATGATTGTAGATTGATGAACCAATCGCAACAAGAATAAAAGGCCAAGGGGCCCACCATGTAACAACTTCAAATAACTTGAATATCCATAGGGCAATGCCTATGCCTAAAAACGGCAATCCAATGACAAAAATGATAAACCTAGATCTGCTTAATCTTTTTTTTGCTTCAATGCCGAGCAAATCAAACCCTAATCTGTCAAACACAAAATCTTGCCTCTTTTTGTTGCCGTTATTCTCAAGTTTCATTTTAAGGTCATTTTACACATAGCAAGTTGACATAATATCGCTTATGCGACACTGACTTCTCGGGGAAGAGAAATAAGTTCTCCAAGGATACGGTCATATTTACGTGGAGAAATCGGCCCAAATCCTCCTTCAGGGTGGAATGTGATTTCACCGAAATAGACTCTTTTTCCCACACAATAGAGATCGATTCTTGATAACACAAACCCCTCAGCCAATTTGCTTGCGACTCGAATCATTTTTGGTAATGAAGCAGGAGGAATTATTTCTCCATTGTAGGATGGATACAGAATCTGGAACGGCAACTTTTTCCATTCAAGATCATAGAAATTTCGTCTATGATTAGTATGTCTTTCTATATCGACTTGAATAAACTTGGGCACGCCATCAAAACAAAAGATTTTATAGTCTTTTAGCCCATCTTCATTTTCATAATTCAAATATTCCTCTATGAGTATTCTTGGCTTTATTTTATCATATTGATATTCTTTCCCAACTTTATAGTAATTTATAGATAACCAGGATTTAAGCGTTCTTCTAGTCTTGTCAATATCCAATGTCCTCTTAGAACCGCAAATAATAACTTGGCCTGATGCGTGATTTGTCTTAATTACAAAGCTCTGGGGAAGAGTCATAAAATCGATATCCTCTGGTAAATCATATATTCCCAACAGTGGAATAAGATATGATTCACCAATCTTGGCAACGACATAATCGCGCACAAGAATTTTATCTGCATAATTATGGGCATTCACATATCTTTTGTAAATCTTTAAATAGATTATTTTCTCGTTAAAACCTCTTGGTTTCTTAATATTTAGAAATGGTGGAAAAACAAACTTCTTTAAATGCAAATAATAATAATTACAATAATTAATGGGCACATTACCCAATCCCGCAATAAATAATCTAATTAGTGTCTTTATATCCATTTTTTTTCTTTTTCTTATTTTATAATTCTTTCTTCTTACTTGTTGAAGAGTTAACCGACTTGGTCTTGTCTCTAGGTTTAGCCATCTTTTCCTTCATGTTAGACATCGCATACAACATTGTCTCGACGAGATGTTCTTCAGGTCCACGTATGGCAAAAAAAGCCACCTCGCGGTCGGCGTCATATTTATCTGGTATTATAATCAAACAGCTATAAAAACAATCATACTTGTCCGCGAAGTCTCGAAGATATTTTTTTATAAATTGCAATTTATCTTCTTTTGAGTTTTTTTTAGGTTTCCTCAATTTTCATCTCCTTCCAAACTTATCGTGCCTAAGATGAAGGCCTCCTCTATCACCTCAAAATATCCAAGATTTGGAAAAGCTTATTGCTTTTTGGTCTCCTTTTTGATTTTTTCAGACACTCTGGCCATAGATAGATAAAAAATAATAATTTTTATAGAACGAAGGAGTAATCCATTTTCAAGAATTTTAAATTCCCTATATTTTAAACTTTTTATTCCTATAAATGAGGCTATAATTATGGCTGCTAAGAATAAAATAATGTTGAGATTTTTCCACGCGATGGTGACAAAAGCTAGAGCACAAAGGACGACGCATATTCCGTAAAGAATAAGTACAACTTTTTTTTGAGAAAAGCCGAATTTTAAAAGGCGATGATGAATGTGATCTTTATCAGCTTCGAAAATTGAGATTCCTCTTAAAAATATATTTTTCAATTTTCCATTTTCATTTTGATAATTAACTGGATTGATAGGTTTTAAAAATCTGCGAATCATCGTAAGCAAAGTATCCATAATTGGAAGACCTAAAACCAAGATTGGACCTAAAATTGCCACCATAACTGCACCTTTGTGAGATCCTTGAAGAGAAAGTACTGCTAGCAGAAATCCAAGTAAAAGACTTCCTGAATCCCCGAGGAAAATCTTTGCGGGGTAAAAATTATATCTAAGAAAACCCAAAACGCTTCCAGCTAGAATTAAAGAAACAAGAGCTATCCCAATATTTTGATAAATATAGGCAATGCCGAAAATAGTGATGCAGGCAATAAATGATGTTCCAGTAGCCAATCCGTCTAGCCCATCAATCAGGTTTAGGGCATTGGTGATTCCAACTACCCAGAGAATGGTAATCGGAATAAATAAAATACCTAAATTAATTGAATTCCCGGTAAAAGGATTAGTAATAATATGAATTCCAAAACCAGAAACAATTAACAGAGAACCTGCAAGAATTTGAAAAAGAAATTTGACCCAAGGTTTGATCTTTTTAATATCATCATAAATTCCAATTCCAAGGATAATAATCTGTGCAATAAAAATCGACGTCCATTTCGAAGTATAAAATTTCTCAAGATATTCGAAATTAAATAGAATTCCCAGAAAAATAGTTAAATTAAAAGCAATAAATATTGGAAGCCCGCCAAGAATAGGAACTGGTTTCAGATGAATTTTTCTTTCAGAAGGAAAATCGAAAATATTTAGTTTTTTAGCTACTAATCTAATAAAGGGGGTAATGAGAATAGATATAGCAGCGGAGGCAAGAAAGAAAAGAAGATATTTAATCATTTATCAATTTTTATTGTTTTATATAATATGAAATGGGATATTTTTTATTCCGCGACTTTGGGATAAAGTCTAAAGTTAAAAGGAATTAGAAAGAAATGTTTAGTGACTAAAGTTTTTTAATCAAAATATTAATTATGCGTTTTGCAGCTTTTCCATCCCAGTATTTAGGAATTTTTTTTCTCTGAATTCCATTTTTAAATACGCTAAATGCTGTTTTGATTATTTTATCAGGATTATTTCCAACAACAATATTGGTTCCTTCTCTGACAGTAATGGGCCTTTCGGTATTATTACGAAGTGTCAAACAGGGAATTCCCAAAATTGTAGTTTCCTCTTGAATTCCCCCTGAATCTGTTAGCACTAATGCAGCGTTGGACATTAAAAAGAGGAAATCAAGATAACCCAATGGCGGTATTGCCAATATATTTTTATCTGCTTTATCTAACTCATTTGACGATATGTGCTCCGTATAATTTATCATTTCTTCTAGCTTAAAATTTTTAATTTTCTTGATACTTCTGGGGTGGACAGGAAAAATTATGGGAATTTTTTTGGAGATATTGTTCAAAATATTTATAATTCCTTTCAATATAAAGGGGTTATCTACATTTGAAGGACGATGAAGAGTCAATAATGCGTATTTTTTTATTTTATTATTTTCCTTTAATCCCAGTTTTTCTATGATATCCGAATTTTTGGCCCTCTCGATGTGGCTCAATAAAGTATCTATCATTACATTTCCAACAAAGAAAATTTTGCTTTTCGATATTCCTTCATTTTTTAAGTTCATATTTGCATCTTCACATGTAGTAAATAAGAAGCTAGATATTTGATCAGTAAGTATACGATTTATCTCTTCAGGCATAGTCTTATCAAAACTTCTTAATCCTGCTTCAATATGGCCTACAGGGATGTTCAATTTGGAAGCACTTAAAGCACATGCGATTGTAGAATTGACATCTCCAACCACAATGACTAAATCTGGTTTTTCTTGAAAACAGATTTTTTCGAATTTAATCATTATTTTTCCAGTTTGTTCTGCATGTGTTCCTGAACCAACTCCGAGACATATATTAGCTTCGGGTATTCCTAAATCGTCAAAAAAAAAATTAGACATCTCGTCATTATAATGCTGACCTGTATGTACGACCAAATAGTCGATGGTTAGCTGTCGCTCCTCCTTAGCCTTACTGTAATTGAAATTATTTATAGCATCCAAAAGGGGCGCAATCTTCATGAAGTTTGGTCTCGCACCTGCAACGAGTATTATTTTTATTATTTTCTTCAACTATTCAAACTTTGGGCTAATATTTCTAAGTAATCATTGGCTAAATTATCCCGATTAAAGTATTTTTCCACGAATCTACGACCATTTCTCCCTAAATTTTGAGCAATCTCTGGATTGTTATAAAGTCTTAAAATAGCTTTTTTGAGTTCTATATGGTTTTCTGGTTCAACATAAAGACCTGACTTGGATTTCTCAACTATCTCCCTTGCTTCTCCATCCACTCCCAGAATAATCGGCTTGGCCATAGCCATAATCTCAAAGATTTTTGAAGGAATAACTGTTTTAAAAAGGGATGTGTTCTTTAATGTTATTAAGCATATATCTGAGGCAGCATAAAAAGATGGGATAAGATGTCTAAATTGTTTTTCAATAAATATAACATTATCAAGCTGTTTATTTTCTTTTTTTCGAATAAGAATATCTCGTTCGGCTCCCGATCCTACAATAAGGAAAATAATATCTTTTCTTTCATAAAGGTCCTTAGCCACATAAAGTACTTGATTTAATGCATGGGCCATGCCTATAGTTCCGACATAAGAAATAACGAATTTTCCATGTAAATTAAACTTTTTTCTAACTTCGTTTTCTCTATCTTGTGGACAAAATAAGGTAAGATCAGCTCCATTCTTGACTATGAAAATTTTATCCCTTTGTATCCCTTTATGGGAGATTATTTTTTTAAATGATTTAGTGACTACCACTATTTTTTTGGAATGGCGATAAAGAAATAGTTCAATATATTCAAAAATCTTTATCAATCTTCTGGATTTTAAAGCTTCTGTGGCAATAATGGACTCTGGCCAAATATCTCGAACTTCCAGAATGAAAGGCAACTTTTTTAACTTACTGAAAATAAAACCCGCAACTCCACAAAAAAATTGTGGACTTGTAGCTATAACTAAATCTGCCTTCTTAATCAAAAAAATACCAAATAAAGATGAAATCATAAAAGAAAGATAATTTAGCGTTCTCTTTAGAAATCCTTTATTGGCGGCAATATAGGTCCATACCCTGATTACCCTGATTCCATTCATTTTTTCTTGTTGAAAAAACCTATTTTTATACCCCTCATAAATAATACCATCCGGCACATTAGGCGCTCCTGTCACTACAGTCACTTTATGGCCTTTTGCCACCCACCTTTTACAGTTATCAAAAGTACGGCTTGCTGGCGCATTTCCTTCTGGATAAAAATAATGAGTCAAAAAAATGATGTGCATTATCTAAATTAAAAATTGGAAATTCGGAAAGGATTCAAAAATAAAGCAACTTAAAAATTGCTTTATTAAAATAAGCACGGCTTCTATTGAATTTGAAATTTAAATATCTTTCCCATTTTTGGCTGAATTCTTTGAAAATCTCAATTTTACTTAATCTATAAAGGACTTCTAGTTGAACTATATGAAGCTTGTGATAAAAAGGACTGGCTAAATTTTTAATCTTTGTTTGAGACAAATCATATAAAGACCAATATCCAATATCGAACTTTTCTAAATTTTTCTTTAGGGTTTCTAAGCAATTATCCCAAAGTTTCCTTGCATTTTTTTCTTTTAATAACAACAAATAATCATATACTCCCCACAGAGCCCAAATAAATCCATTTAAAATATGAGTTGGAGGACTCAATATATATTCTTCTATCCAAGGGGAACCTTTTTTATCCCAATGTATAACGCCTCCTTTATTTATATCATTTTCAAAGGCTAAATATGCTTTATCTGCGGTATCTAAATATTTCCCGTCTTTAGTAGTGTTATAAGCCCTAACCAAAACAGATATCCCTATGCCTTGCGCTAAACCTGAGTACCAAGGATTTCTTAATATTTCTTTATATTCCCAATCGAAATTATGTAGCCAAACAGGGACTCCAAATTCATTTCCTTTAATATTTTCAACCAGCCAATCTGCCTGTTTTAAGAAAACATCCAAATGGCAATTTCTCTTAGTATTAAAATAAAGATTGTAGTGTCCTAAAGCATATTGAGCAATTGCAATAGGATTATACTGTTTACCAATTTTTCCATAATAATTAAGAAGTGGTATCCCCCTTTTGTCGAATGGTCCTTGATAATTTGCCTTATCAAAAAATGTCATATAGTATTCTTTATTTTCCTTTACAAACGCATTTAAATTTATTTCTGGTTGCCCATGCCAGAAGCAAAGTTGACTATCTCTTTTTAAGAAATAGGCATAAATTACACGATCAAAGTATGCTAAGTAGCTCATTATCTATTCTCTACTATTTTATTTTTTTTAAACATGCTAATATTACCGCATGCAATTATTCTCATTACAAGCTAAGAATTATAATTTATTCTTTTATAACCTCAGCTAAATTTATTTCTACGGGTTCCTTTTTTTCTATAGACTCCAGAATCCTATATGTGGTTAAAGTCGAGATAATCTGTTCTTTCATCGAAATTGGTGAAGGATCCCCATTTAAGATTGCATGAGTAAAAGTTTCAAATTCTTGACGATGTCCTTTGTCTTGACTTGATACTCGCAATTTTTTAGATTTATTTTTTTTATAGAATTTTCCAGATTTGAAATTATCAATTATCATGACATTCTCATCAGCAAATATTTCTAGATATTCTTTAGCTACAGCTTTGCTTCCTAAGGAAGTATAAAGGATAATTCCTCTTGAACCATTGGAAAAATCAATTGTAATCTCTACATTATCATTCTCTATTACAGGCTCTTGAGCCGATATTTTAGTCGCATAGACCCTCTCTGGGGTTGAATTTGTTAAGAATTGAAGGAGATCTATAAAATGACAAACCTCGCCAATGATTCGCCCTCCGCCTTCATCTTTGTCATGGATCCAGCTCTCTTTGGGAATATAACCAGCATTGATTCTGTAATAAATCATCAAAGGTGTGTTTATTTTGGAAAATTGTTTTTTAGCATCTATAATTAAAGGCGCAAATCTTCGATTAAACCCGAGCATTAACCTCCCCTTAGATATTTTCTCTGATTCTATGACTTCTTTTAATTGTTTTATATTAAGGGCCATCGGTTTTTCTAAATGAACATTTTTATCTTTTTTTAAAGATTCAATTGCGATTTTGGCATGGAGATTGTGACGGGTGGCAATAATAACCAAATCAATTTTTTCGTCATTCAAAATATCCATATAATCGGATGTTATGTATTTACAGTGATACTTAGTTGCTACATTCTTAGCTCTTTCTCCCTTTGCGTCTGCGATTGCTTTGATATTTATTTCTTTAATCTTCTTTAGGTTGGGCAAAATTATATTCGTAGCAAAGTTTCCTGCACCAATGAGGCCGGCATATATGATATTTTTTTTAGCCTTTTCTTTTTTAGCTAGATCAAGCACGACGGCTGGTTTATACTCCTTTGCTGAATCATATTCCAAAAGAACACCAGTAAATTCTTCGTTATTTGGATTTTTCAGGATTAATTCATAAGCTTTCAAGGCATCTTCGATCTTAAAAATATGGCTGATCATTGGTTTCACATCGATACGTCCAACGCTGATTAGTCTTAGGAATTCTTCCATATTTCTTTTTTCTGTCCACCTTGCATATCCAATCGGGTAATCTATTCCTTCTTCCTCATAACTGGGATCATATCTTCCTGGACCATAAGACCTCGATATGCAAAGGTCTAGCTCTTTTTTATAATAGATCCTTCTAGGAATGTTTAAATTCACATCACCCACCACTGAGACTTTTCCTTTGTCTCTGCAAATTTTCCCGGCTATTTCAATGGGTTCATTGCTCTTAGTTGCAGCTGTAATAATTGCTGCATCCACTCCTATTCCGTTAGTAAAAAAATTAGCAAACTTTTCTATATCGTCTTCTCCAATGACAGAACCATGTTTTAAGCCTATACCCGTAGCATTTTTAAGCTGTTTTTGGCTGACATCTAATCCAAAGACAGGAAATCCATAAGCATTTAAGATTTGAACCGTCAGCTGACCGATTAAACCCAATCCTATCACGGCTACTTTTTCCCCTGGAGTAAGTTTTGCGATTCGTACTCCCTGCATTGCAATTGCTCCTAAAGTCACAAATGAGGCTTCTTTAGGTGTAACGTTTTCTGGAATCTTAACACACAGATTTATAAGCACAGAAACAACTTCAGAATGAGATGCGCAGTCTCCTCCGCAAGCAACCAAATTATCCTTATTTAGTCCATCGACTTTTTTCCCAACTTCTATGATTTCTCCTGCACAACTGTACCCTAATGGTAAAGGAGTGTCCAACCTGAACAGGATGGTTTTATAAGTAGTTAATATTCCATCGGTCTTGATCTTGTTTAAAACTTCTTTCACTAAATCAGGGCGCTTTTTCGCCTTTCCTGCCAAACTTTGTTGAGCAAATTCAATAATTGCTTTTTCAGTTCCAACGCTAACAAGAGAATAATGATTTTTAACCGTTATCCCATTATCTCTTAAATTAGGCATTGGAACTTCTTCAATTTTTAATTTTCCTGTTCGGAGATTTTGAATAACTTGTTTCATTTGCTTGTCCACAAAGAGTCAATAGGTAGTTTCTGAATAACAAATATATGTTTTCCTCTTCTTGTTAAATGAAATTGTTCGACATAAGAAAAATTTATTCGAAGGTTACTTCCTACACAATCAATCATCTTTGCACGAATTTCTTCCTCGTCTTTTCTTGCATAATCAGGATATTTCACAATTTTGACTGTTACGTCTCCTTTTTGCACTTGAACGAGTTGCATCCGTTCTATTCTTGAGAAGGCGTCAAAATGTTGGCCAAATATTAGAGCTGTAGCAGATATAAGTCTGCCATCACTTGTTACAATATAATCTTGTTTCCTTCCGTCAATTCGCTTTAACAGGGAATAACAACGTCGACAATTACATTGATCCTTAGTCATTACGCCTATATCTCCTGTTCTGTATCTAATTAGAGGTAGGGCATAATTATTAAAACCAGTAGAGACGATTTCTCCTCTTTCATCTTCTTCTTCGACAGGATTTCCTTCCTCATCGATTAATTCTGTAAAACCGTATTCAGAAAAGATATGATAGTTATTACTAAATTCACAATTTGCAGCAAGACATACATTCTCTCCTTGCCCATACCAACTGAATACTCTGCATTGGAAAACCTCCTCAAAGAGTTTTCTTTGATAGGGAAATAGATTTTCTGATCCACAAAGAATAACTTTAATTGAGTTTATAGGAGATGTATTCTTATTTTTCATATATTTGGCTAAAATAGTAAGTACTGAAGGATAAGCTTGTATACTTACAGGTTGGAATTCTCTGAGCTTTTGAATGTAATGAGGAATGTTTTCTCCTTTTAAATGATAGGCTGATAATACTAATGCTTTATCTATGGGATCATAATACCACCAAGATTTTTTTATTAAAAAACCTCTTAGAACCGCTGTTTTATCACCAATATTAAAGTTCACCCAGTTCCATTGTCTCCACATAAAAGCTTTTTCAAGAGGTCGAGTTCTTCCTTTTTCCCAATAAATCTTCAAGGGTTCGCCTGTTGAACCTCCTGTTGTAAAGGGAATTATTTTATTCTTATAATTTATTGCTACAAAATCATTAAGATTTTTTTTGATATTTTCCCTCGTAACAAAAGAGATCTTTCGAAAATCCTCAAGAGTTTTAATATCTTCTGGTGTTATTCTGTTCTGATCAAAAGTATGTTTATAATAAGGAACATTTTCGTAAGCATGTCTAATCAATTTTTTTAATTGTTCTAGTTGCCAGTTCTCAAATTGTTCTCGACTCCACCACTGCGATTTATTTAAAAATTCCAAAGTTATTTTGAAAGTCTTTCCGTAACGAATACTCATTGGCAAAATCGAATATAACCTTCCTGAAATTCTCTTAAACCAAGGGGAGCTTGTTTGGTAAAGACTCTTAAAGTGATAAACTTTATCTTCTACGCTCATTTCCCCCTTGCCGCCTCATAAAAAAGCCGTCGGTTTTCCTCAATTGCTTCGTAATTTTGTGATATCTTAATCCCATATCTCCTTGCTCGCTTGGACCATTTGGAATAATCGTCTTGATCCATTTCCAAACATTTTGTTAATACGGTTTGAAAATGTTTTGGTTGATCTAAAGATAGATCCCAGCCCACCCCTTTTTTCTCCAAGCTCCGCCAAGGTGTCTGATCGCTTAAAAGTACAGGACAACTAGCAATAAACGCCTCCAGAATTACATGTCCAAAATTTTCTCCTAGCGTAGGCAAAAAGAATAAGTCATTCTCCATCATTACAGAAGTAACTTGGTTATGTTGAACAACACCCCGATATTGACATTCAATATTTCTGGGCAACGAACTCATAATATTCCAGCATTTCGCCCAATAACCAACATCTCCCAATGGTCCATATATATTAAACTTAACTCTTCCTTTTAAATCTTTTAGCATTTTTAATGCACCGTCAAGATTCTTCTTCCGAGATATGCGCGATAAAAATATGATTTTTAAACGCCCCTTAATTTTTTTATGATGAACCGATTTGTAATTTGATGCATAAATACGTTGCGACAAATTTGAGGCAATAATTACTAAAACATGATCTCCGAACCATCGGCGAATATCTGCTTCCTCATTTTCACTTGATGCCTGCCATATAACGCCACGGTATAGCCCAAGCGCCTTTGCAAACAGAATATATATCCGTTTCTTCAGCCACTTCAGTCCGAGCGCTCCTGGAGAAAACTCCCCACGGGGAGCAACAATAAAAGGTCTGTCAGGAATTATCTTCATCTTTCTAAGCAGAAGCGATTTGATTGTAAACTGGGGTGAGAAAAAGCTGTTAAGGTAAATGACATCACATTCTGTGGAGCAAAGAATCTTTTTAAATCCTCTCAATGATCGCCTTTTTGGAGGCATATAAAAGACCTCAGCCTTCCCGACCCTATTCCAACCGTCAACCGTAATGCCTTGATAAGTTGTATCATCGTTAGAGTCGCGGTCCGCCGTGATGATCTTAAATTGAAACTCATCCCCGATTCTTTCTACCATGTTCGCTATAGTGCGTATATGCCCACCAGCCTTATAACCGGGCAGGTAACAATTGATCAGTGTAAGAATCTTCATCTAAATACCTTTTGCGCAACTAAATGTTGTAACAAAGATCACATAGGATGCTCATAGATTGTATAGATTTGAAAAGTTACTTCAGGGAGCAATGCCAAAAGACATGAATCTCTACAATTTCGTCTTACCCTTGCCATGGCACCATAGAGCCTTGGCGCATAGTACGCGGGTTACTTATTTCAGTATTGATGCTGTGAACAATGTGGATTGATTTGATTACAGCTTTATACTTTGAATATTATCCATCATTAACTTTCAACTCAACCAAGGGGCTCTCGGACGTGGCCCACCCGTTTTAATATGATCAATAATCCTGAGCAGATAATCCGCCACTGCATCCCCCTCAATACATTGCGACCACTTGCGAATCCGGGCATGCGCTTCCGGTTTAATAGGACCTTTTCTAATCCAGCTTTCCATGACCGACTTCAAAGATCCAACCGACCTAGCTTTAACCACACAGCCACGTTCTGGGGAATTCACCAAATCCGCTGCTCCGCAGTAATTTGTGCAGATAACACGAACACCTCGCATAAGAGCCTCATTAACAACTGCTCCCCAACCGTCCCACCTACTAGGTAAAATCAATAAATCGCATCCAGCAAGAGTGCACATGGCCTCTTCGTTTCTAAGCGTTCCTAAAAAGGACACCCTCCCTGTGAGCCCCAAAGCAATACTCAGGGTTTCAAGCTTTGTTTTTTCGCTTCCATCTCCTATAACCAAAAAACTCCAATCCAGATTTTTCAACGTTCCTAGCGCTTTTAAAGCTACATTTAAACCTTTTCTTCGTATGAATTCTCCAATGAAACATAGATGCACCCCTTCGCGTCCAATGCAACGAAAGTCTTGGATTTCTGCTTCGAGACTTAGCGGTTTTTCAACAAAATATCCAAACGGATATATTTTTTCCTGCGGATAACCACTCATGTTGAACCACCGCACTCCAAGATGGCCGACAGCCAGGATAAAATCAATTCTGCGCCGAAAACGAATGGCGTCTGCTAGGCTCCGAAACAAGCGCAATTTCCCCTTTATGCCAAGCCAGTTGGCCGATTCAGAAAAAATCCCTATTTTCGCTTGACCTGACAAGCAACGCTTAAAAGCCGACCAGACCATAGGATATGCACGCATCCCGGAAAAAATATGAACCGTTCGGTAAGGCTCTCGGAAAATAAGCTGTTCTATGGTTTCATCGTTTGGCACAACCTCAAGTTTAGCATTGCCGAAATCAGGATTTGACCACCCCATTCTCAAGCGATGTTGAGTTATTCCCTTCTCAGCTACTAGTGTCACTTCGCATTCGGGATGAGCCGCCATATTTCGTATCAATGCTGCTTGAACAATACTTATGCTATCTTGCCAGAAAACAATTCGCTGCATCTAAACTTTACGCTCACGGAGAATTCTTGAAAAGCCGATCATGAGCCAAATGTAAAGTCCCATCCCCCCAAAAGAAAAAAATATCATTTCGCCCATATTGACTAGAAGAGATGTAATAAATAAGCAAAGGGCGACTAAATTCCCCCAATTCAATAATGGCCGTATTACGCCAAATACGAATGCTAATAGAAGTAATGTTCCTAATATGCCAACTTCTTCAAGAATAGCAGTAGGTAAAAATACTTTTTCAATCGAAGCTCCTATAGGCAATCCCAACCATTTATCTTTTCTGACAATAAACATAAAGGGGTCTGAAGCTATGCCAAATCCAATTCCTGTCAAAGGGTTATCTAGGAAGTTATTTATGGATCGTTCAATCGTAACTCTACGTTTCGACAGATAATAAGCATTGTTAAAACTTTCTCTTTCCTTTAGCAAAAAAGTTCTCATGTGTTTTGACAAAGGCGCCCAACTCAAAACGAGGAAAATGCACAATAAACATAGGCCTGTAACGCCTATATGATTGCCAGAAGTGTAGGCCTGAGTATTGCGCCATACAACTTTTTTCTTGATACCGATAATGATCATCAGACCGCACCCCAAAATTGCCGCCAAAACACCAGTCCGCGAAAGAGTTGAAAACAAAGAGAACCAGCCAAGCACAACTCCTATGACAATTGGAACAGATTTATTTTTATCGAATAGAAATCTTCCTGTAAACCACACAACCATTGGTGCCAAGAATACGGCGTAAGCCTGTGGATGATTCAACAACCCCTGAAAACCTTTTCCGTTCCTAGCATATCCAAACTCAGAAAAATAGAGCGGAAATCCTAAGATAAGAATCCACAGAAAAAAAGTCGTTACCCAGGATCTCCAGTAAGCTTTTTGATTTTCGATTAATTCAAACGCTAACAGGACTGTGGAAACTCCCACAGCAAAAATAATCAGTTTAAACAAAGAGACAATAGGTGCATAACTTTTCAACATAGAAACCGATGCGACAAAAAATAAGAAAAATGCAAGATAAATAATTTCACGAGGCATGCGGGATTTGTGTATTATCTTACTTATGCTTACTTGGCTAAATGCAGCAAAAAGAACTAACCAGCGAAAAATCTCTTTTCCTTCATACTCTATGAATATGCTGGGGTTTAATAAAGTGATAAACCATGAAAGAAACAGAGCTTGTATCGCATGTTTTGGGCTTCTGAGTGCCCATATAGAAAGGGCCACGAAGGTGAAGGCAGTAACAATGCCTCCTAATAATTGAACAAAAAGCACTGCCGAGATTATAACTATCTCCCGCCATAATATCCTATCATGAATAGAGGTAAATTTTTTCATTTACTTATTGTATTCTTGGCTATCTATTTAGCAATTCATGATTGATCCATCCTATCAATCGTTTTCGCATGGGATGAGACCAAAGGATGGGGGAAACAATCATTAAAAATAAAAGAATAATTATGCCATTTAATGCGATGGTATTAAAATATCCAAAAAAATTATGGTGAATAATAAAGGAAGAAAATATTCCTATTAAACAAATAATGATAATTATTCTACTATCTTTTGGTGCTAATTCGATTAAAGGAATTTTATGTCTTATATGGTAGGATAAATAAATTATGCCACCTCCTAACGCTAATGAAATTACCCAAGCAATGACTACTCCTACGCCCCCATAGAAGAAACCCAATAAAAAACCCAAACTAACATTTAACAATGCCATGACAATATGACTTGTAATATTCCAGCGAAGTTCCCCAGTACCCAAGTTTGCAAAATAAGAAGGCGCATTTAACATATTCAAAAACCATCCTATTGCGAGAAATGTTGCAAAAAGTACAAAGATTCTCTCATAATGGCCCATCCATAAATCAGATATGATTGGCATGGATATGATAATTAAAGAATATAAAGGCAGTGCAAGATAAAAAAGTAATTGATAAGAAGTTATATAAATTGATTGTATCTTTTTAGGAGTCCTTTCGTTTATATCTGCAATAACTGGGACAAGAACTTGGCTTGCAGAAACAATTAGCGCCCGAAACTGTATAATTACTCTACTCGCCATCTCATAATATCCAACCATTGAAAGCTCACCAAATTTGCTCAGAAGAACTTTTGTTATGGGGTCACATAAAATCCTGGCGATGAATATTACTTGAAAATTTATACCATATCCAATTATTTCCTTAAAAAGGCCTTTGTCCCATTTATAAGGAAAAATAGGGAGCAATTGAAGTTGTCTTTTAAGTAAATACCAACTACCAAGCAGTATTGTAATGTTCTGGATAATTCTTGCGTATGCTACTCCTATAAGTCCATATACTGGAACAAGCATAATACATAGAAGTAGATTAAGGATTGCTCCTCCCATTAAAAGAAAGTTGCGGAGATCAATGCGTTGATATCCATCAAGTCCTGATTGAAATATGCTAATGGTTGCCATAATCCATAATGACAAAAAGGCGTAAGGTAAAATGGATAGTGCAAGAGGAAGAGATTTATCCAGAATAACTAGTCCAACCACTAGCTTAGCTATAGGATAGCAAATTATTAAAATGAGGCCTAAAAATGCACCGACAGAAAGAGTTGCAGTTTGGATTATAACTGAAATATTTTTATTTTCTCCATGAGCAATGTGTTTTGCAACAAATTTTACAACGCTTCCCGAAAGCCCAAAATTTGCAAATTGAGTTACTGATGTAATTGCCAAAACCAATGACCAGATTCCTAACTGTTCAATCCCTATGGTGTCTAATAGAAATCGATAGAGTATAAATAGTACGATACCAATAACTACAATTTGTATAATGGACATAATTGCATTTATAAGAATCTGACGTTTTTGCATTATTTATTGACCTGGAAAAAAATATATTGTCATCTAATATTGCTCGTTTTTAAGAGCATGTGGCAAATTTACCATCTTTGAATTCAAAAGCAAAGAATTCTGATATCGGTCTATTTAGTTGCCTCCACATATAGTGTCTCTTCAGGTCTATTATCCAATAGCTTAATATCAGGGGTTTTGCCTTTTCTATACGAGAATCGTTCTATGTTGTTAAATCCAGCATCTTCAAGAAACTGTCTGAGTAGGTCGAAATCATACATATACTTGTGATGGGAGAAATAGCCAGATTTGCAATTTGAAAAGAAATAATATAAGGCTCGTTCTTTATCTCTTTTTTTGTAGAGCGATATAGCATATTCTAAATCTGGAACACATATTCTAACAATTCCATCTTTCTTTAGAACACGATATGCTTCTTTTAAAAAGTTTCTTGCATCTTCCTTAAACAAATGCTCAAGTAAGTGGGATGAATATATATAATCAACAGAATCGTCAGGAAATGGTATTCCATATTTGACATTGTGGCAAACAAAATTATGATTTCTGAGAATATTACAATATTCTTTTTGAGAGTACCATTTTTTAGACTGCGATATTCTATAAAAAATCTTAAGAGCTAATCGAGGACATTTTGAGAAAAATGCATTTAGGCTAACATCAACATTTATCCAACCAGTGGTCACTGATAACCCGGTTCCCAAATTGATTTTAACAAATTCATCTTTCAGCTTAATTATGCGATTTCTTTTTAACCAAGCACACAAGTTAGTTATAGAATCAGTTAAGCATCGTCTCATACTTTCCTTTCTCTTTTCCTTAGCGAATATGTCATATAACTCTGTTAAGTTTGTCGAAATAGCCCAAATGGGATATCTAGCCCTAGTTGCTCTTTGTTTTTTGCTTTTCAAGAGATTCAAAAAAGAAGGCGAGCATTGTGAAGGCCATCAGGCCCAATATGCCGGCTATCAATATATTGAATTTCTTTTTGGGAGAGACGGCGTAAAGGGAAGATGTTGGCTCTTTGATGAACTGAGTATAATCTATAGATAAAAAATATCCCTATTGGTCTCTTTTTTTTGTTAGGACCCTGGGTTTCGTATTTTACGGAGTACTATTTACTTCTTGCTTTTATATTTTCAGTTCTTAAACGGCGATACTTCTTCTTCCTTTTCAAGTAGCTTGATAATACCATAGGCGACTAAACTAGTAGTGGCAACTATTATTGCTATGCCAGCAGGAGATGTAAAAAATTTTAGGATTTTAGAGGGGGCTTTATCACCTTTAAATGTTTCCGATCTCACTTCAGCCTTCCTTGCCTCTTCCTTCAAATAAGGTTTGAGGACAAGGGTTACCAATAATGTTTTGTTTGCTTTAACTCCTATCAAGCTTTCTACATTGAACTCTCCTTCATCTGTGACTATACCCATGGAATACAACCCTTCTTCGATTCCTTCGAATTTAAAGGTACCCAACTTATCAGTCAATCTGCTTTCATAAGCTTTAGCTGTGGTAACATTTTTTATCTTAGCAAGGGCTCCTACTATAAAAGTGACTCCATCTTTGGCGTAGATTTTTCCGATTAAATTCCCTTTACCCTTAATCTGTTGAGCTAAAAGATTTGGCGAAAAAAACAGAATGCAAGAAAAAATCAATATAAAAGCTATTATTCTTGATCTTGCAATTTTCATTATGACTTCCTCCTTAAATAACCAAAATTATACTATAAAATACAAAATCTTTTGTCAAGATATAATCTGTTTATTTTTTATTTTTCTTACCGGCATGTTATTTTCAATAGATTGACCGACCTATTCACTGGCATAACGATGAGCATGTTCTTCCCGATGTTGGATTTCAATGAAAGGGAGACAATCTTATCAGCCTCACCACTGCTTTCACTTTCCTTCTCTTCCTCAACTTTTTCTCCTTCAAATCCCCCTTCACTCTTCAAATAACTTTCCCATACGACTTTGCCATTAAAAAAGACACAGATCAAAGGTATAATATCCCTTTCTCTGCCTCCTTTAAAATGCAAGGTTAAAATAATTTCTCTGCCATCAAGGTTCAATACCTGTGAATATTTCTGTCCTTTGTTTATCAAAAGATTTTTAAATATCCTTTCTTTTGGTGTCATGAGTTTTTCTATTTTCTTGTCTGTCTCTCGGATCTTATCTTCTTCATTCATGCGTTCATGATTCTGGCGAATCCTCAATAGAGTCTTTAAGTTATCAGGCTCGATTTCCAGGGCTTTCTCATAAAATTCCAAAGCATCATAGATATAATCAACTTTTTGATAAGAGTCGCCAATAAGTAGTAAAATTTTCACATAAGTATTCTTCTGGGCTTCGGGGACAACCAAAAAACTTTCTCTGAGAATGTTTCCGACTCTCATTATGTCCCTGTACCGATTCTGCTTAAAGCTAAGCAACATATGAAAAGAAAGACGTTTTAAATCATCTAAGCTTGTTTCCAATTTTTCTTTTATTAATTCTCTACTCCGAAGATATAATTCAAGCTTGCCTATCTCTGCCACTTCATCTTCCAGCTTGAAGTACAGGTGCAAGTCCCCTTCAACCTCCTCCAGCATCCGCCCCATTTCAATTTGGCATTTGGCCAGGTTTAACACGGTTGATTTTCTCAACTCTATGAATTCTGAAGAGCCTATCAGTGTCTGTTGGACGAGACTCTGGTAAAAATTTATTCTATCCAGTGCATTCACACAGGACTTAAAATGTGTAAGAGCTTCCTTTAACCTGAAATAGAGAAAATCATTCTCTCCAGCATGGTATTCCTTCTTTGCCTTCTCAAATTCCATGAATTCAGCCCTGGCTAACATCTCCTGCCTTTTCTCAAGGGAGAGCGATTTCTCTCCCAAAAACCGGCCATAGAAACGGTAGAGCACTGCATCCTCAGGCAATATTTTTTCCATGACAGCATAATCTTTGACATTCAAATCCCAGATCTGCATGAGATTTTGTAATTTTTCTCTTTCTTTTCCGCTGGCTATTTTCCTCAAAATATCAAAGGTGAAATCCTTATCTTTTTCTGATATTTCCGACCATCTGGAAAGATATATTTTCCCGACCTCATAAAAAATCTGATGGTTGTGACCTGCGAGAAGAGCTGCTTTTCTGTATTCATCATAGTAGCTGATATCATAGGAAGGATAGAAGAAGCTCATATAAAGAAGGGATTGAGCGAAATTGAAATGGCTGAAATAGGACGCCGGATTGATCTTTATGGAGTGGCTGTAACTTTCGATAGATTTTAGAAGATAGGATTCACTGAGTACTCTATCTTGGAGGTTTTGGATGCCTAAATCAAAATAAGCTTTTCCCAATTCATAGAAGACAAGGCCGTTTGAGGGGTAAATCTGACTTGCTCTCTCCAGTATTTTGATTTTTTTGTCGATGTCCTCTGTATTCTCTTCTGCCCGATAATACAAATGGGCGCTCCAGTATATAGAAATATTGATTATCGCTATCACGGCAATTGTTATCAGAGGGAGTATTCTTTTAAGATTCATGATCTTTTCTTTCCGCTTTTGTAAAATGCTGTCACAGCTGTCAGCGACAGCACAACAGTAAACAGCACCATATTCGCCGGGATATGTAGGTTGAAATCCGTGAAGCTATGGATCAGAATGACTACAATGGCAATGATCCCTCCCAGAGCAAGCCCTTTTGCTTCAGGGTGCCTCCTCACGCGCCAGATAAGGAACGATTTTATGACTATAAAGAAAATCCCGCCAAAGAGTAAAAGCATTCCCACAATCCCGAGTTCTAATAAGTACTCAAGGAAGTCGTTGTGTGCATGGGAGAGGTGTGCAGAGATTCCTTTCTCTTCAAATGCCGGATAAACAGAAGCAAAAGTCCCCAATCCTGTCCCGAACAAAGGAAAATCTCTGACAATTGATGCAGCATTGCTCCAATAAATCAGCCGTCCTTCATGGAGGAGCCTATCTAGAGAGAATCTCTCAATAGTGGCATCTATCCCTATATACAGAGAGATGATAGTTATGATTAAAAAACTAACTTTAAGAAAATTTTTTATTCCTTGTTGACGATGTCTTATCCTGCCGAAATACAGGACAGTCAATTCAAAAAAGAGGATAAAAGCAAAAATCAGCAGAAAAACTCCAGAACGAGATTTAGAAAAAATAATAGCCAGCGACATGGCGATGATACTGCTGGCAATCATCAGATTTGCCGAGAATCCTTTTTCTGAAAAACGAAGGAGTTTCTCCCTCCATTTTAATCCCGCCAGAGAAAAAAGATTTATCCTGGCTATTATTAATCCAATAGCAAGAGGGATAATCATCTCCAGGTATCCGGAGAAATGGTTTCGATTGACAAAAGTTCCTGATACAGAGTCCAAGCCGTATATCTTTTCGTAAAAAAGGATTCGAGGATTCTTGTTGTAAAGCTCGAACATGCCGTAAAAAGCCTCGAAAGCTCCCATAATGATCAGGACATAAAAAATCTTGACGATCTGTCGCCGCCTCGTTACAGTCTTCATAATGAGAAATCCGAGGAGGAAGTAAGAGAGAAGCTCGAGACCCTCCTGCAGCGTGTGGGAAGGGATTAAGGAAAGACCCATGAATTTAGCGCTGGAACTGCCAGAAGAGAAAATATTCTGAAATGAATAAGTACCCGGAGAGAGGATTTTGACTAGAAAGTTAGGCCAGGGGATGATTTGAATAAAAACAAAAACAAAGAAACCTGCAAACAAATACCCTGGCCATTTTAGAGAAGAGGAAAGGAGCTCATTATTCTGAGGTTTCTCTCTCATCAGAATATAGGTAGCCATCATCACCAAAACCGTTAGCTCTATCACCAATATCGACCATTCATAAACCGATGCTGCTGGCAGTGGAGTGAAAATTATTAGTCCCAGAATGCCGAATTCAATAATATTGCTGCACACGCGATCCCGCTTGGAAAGCCCCACATCGTTCTTTTTTTCTTGCATCATTTTTATCTTACCTTTCATCGGAATAAACTGCTGTATTCCTCACTCTTCACTTTATAAACGGAATTTTCAGGCGTAATTTTTTCTCTTTTTTATCTGGATTTACCGCTTCTGTAAAAAATGGCAACTCCCGATCCTCAAGCACGGCTTTTGGATTATCCACCACCAGAGCTCTTGCCCTCTCCCGCCCCATCTCTGCTTCGACTCTCATCAACGCCTCTGAAATCCTGGGGATTAAAGAGCGGGTATTGTGGCCATCACTCGCTAAAAAATGAATCAAATTCAACTCCAGCAAACGAAGCACAGCTTCCTCTGTTTCTTTTCCATAAATACCCAGAAAACTGCCACGGTTTGCCTGAACTGGAGCTCCCATCTGGACCAGTTCATAAAGCAATGAAGGATGGCGGACAAACACGGAGTTTCTTTCCGGGTGGGCGATAATCGGGATTATATCCTCCTGCATCAATTCGAAAAAAAGTTTTTGTACGCCTGAAAAAACATGCTCTGATGGAAACTCGACAAACATATAACGACTCTTGTTGAGTACTAGATAGTTACGATTTTTTCTTATCTCATCGATTAAATTGTGGGAGATATGGACTTCAGCGCCACTTAATATTTCCACATGAATATTATCCACTTTGAGAGTTTTATTTAGTTTTTTGCGTTTCTCTTCGATTATGCTTAAATCTTCATGCACATAGTTATGTCTGAAAAGATGAGGAGTCGCCACGATCTTCTCTATCCCATCCTTCTCTGCAATCCTGGCCATTTCTACTGCTTCATCCAGACTCTGTGCTCCATCATCCAACCCGGGGAGAATGTGGCAGTGAAGATCGATCATTTTAAAACATCAAGCCTCAGGATTGATGGGTTCTGATTTTATTCTGTTCTCTCCTCCTCGCCATAATAATGATAGCGGTATCGGGAATAACCGTAATAGGAAGAATAACATCCACCTCTTTTGATTTTCACCTCGTTGAACAGCACTCCAATAATCTTAGCCTTGGCTTTTTTCATTTCCTCCACTGCCTGCAGAAAAGGCTTTTGCTCGGTCTTGCCGGCATGAATAATGAATACGGTACTATCCGTGAACGAAGAGACAATAACCGCATCAACCACTGCCAATACAGGAGGTGTATCAAAAAGAACAATATTGAATTTTTTCTTGGCTTGCTCGATGAGTTCTTTCATTTTTCCAGAGTTCACAAGTTCTGCTGGATTGGGTGGAATGGGTCCGCTTGGAATGAGCCAGACGTTTTTAACATTCGTTTTCCGGATAGCATCTTCAATCGAAACCTTTCCCGTCAAATACCCGCTCAATCCGCCGGCATTTTTCACCTTAAATATACGGTGTAAACGGGGCTTCCTTAAATCTGAATCCACAAGGAGAACTTTCTCTTGTAGCTGAGAAAAAGCAACTGCGGTGTTGATCGCGGTGACTGTTTTTCCCTCCTGGGGGAGAGCACTAGTAAAAGTGATTGTTTTAGGTGGGCTTTCAGCATGAGAGAGTAAAATGGACGTTCTCACCGTCCTGTAATCCTCGGATATGAAAAATCTAGGATGGAGATAGTTCACGAGCTCGATTTCTTTGATGTCTGGCAGGGCTTTCTCTTTTCCAAGATTTTCTTTTTTTTCAGAATAAGAATATTTATACTTCGAATAATAGCTGTACCGATTTTTCTTCTTCATCCCATCAGGAGAAAGAAAAGGTATAACTCCTAGCGATGGAAGACCAGTCAGCTTTTCT
>Ga0209977_10000084_pt1 | contig 34170 bp, 37 predicted proteins | sample SumtaG_2_FD_183113 | JGI IMG/M metagenome (GOLD analysis project Ga0209977, IMG submission 183113) | Deep subsurface microbial communities from Indian Ocean to uncover new lineages of life (NeLLi) - Sumatra_00607 metaG (SPAdes) (version 2) | ecosystem: Environmental > Aquatic > Marine > Oceanic...
TTGATATTTTAATATATATAGTAATTTGTCTTCAAATTATAAATGGGATTGGAATAATTTTGTAGTTTTTATAATTGTGCAGCTTAAAAATTTTTTTAATTTTAACCTGTCTCTTTTTTATTAATAAAAAAGATTTAATTAGCAGAAGTATTGTAGAGTCTAATTTCTTATGATATATTTGGAAATATCTCTTCATATGGGTATAAAGTACTATATAAAATTAATAAATCTTAAAATGTTGATATTAAACATCACAATAAACAGAATTACTAAAATTAAAAAGTTGAGTACTATGAATCACTATATTTTTCTAGTAACCGTACCGAATATTGAAGAAGGTCAAAAAATAGCGAAAATTCTGGTAGAAAATAAACTCGCGGCATGTGTAAATATTATTCGCAATATTATTTCTATATATAGATGGAAAGGAAAAATTGAGGAAGATAATGAAAATCTATTAATAATTAAAACAGTTGAAAAAAACTCTGAAGCTATTATCCAAAAAATAAATGAAATTCATTCTTATTCTGAACCAGAATGCATTGGCTTTAAGATAGAAAAGGGTTCCGAAACGTATTTAAAATGGATAGAAGAATCTGTAGAATAATTAAAATAGGTAAGAGAAGTGGTCGAAGAGAAAAGATTTTATAAAGTAGATTATGCTAAATGATATTTTTCAAGTCGATTGGATTTTTATCGATACTATTATAATATTACTATTAATTTTACTCTTAGTTAGTGTAAAGATTTTCAAATCAACCCATCGATGGCGATCATCTTTTTCTAATGCATTTTTAGATAGATTTCACTTTGCAGAAACCCAAAAATTTGTTGGAAATAAATTTGTTACTATAAAAAAAATACAACTAATCAGGGATTCTTCATTAAAAAAACAAAATGATCAAAATCCAGTCATTTTAATTTTGAGAACTAATCATCGGAGGAAACTACTTAGGATTTTATCTGAGGGTTTAGGGACTAATGGTTTCAATATTATATCATCTAAAATTGATATTAAAAATAATCCAGACGATTATAAACTAGAAAAAACTGTAAAAGATGAACTAACTGCACTTATTTCTACAATAATTAACTGGTATAAAAAAAAGGATCCAAATATCAATCAAAATTACATCATATTAAACCAATCGGGATTGAAATTACCCTATAAAGCAATTTTGGAAGATGCAAGAAATAAGGGAATAATTTTGATTAATCCTAAAGTAAATAATATAAATTATAAAAAGTTTTTAAACGTTTATGATAATTCCATTAATAAAAATAAATTTTATATCATATTTAGTAAAAAAGGTCTACTCAATTTTCCTAATAAAAACTTAAAATGTTTAATAACCAATATTCAATATCAAAAATTGACTGAATTAAAACTTCTAACCATAGAAAAAGCCAAAAAATCATATAAATATTATGAAACTATTGTTTTGGGAATGATCATTGATGTTATTAAAAATAATATATTAAAATTGAAAACTTAAAATCAATTTATGAAAAAAAACAAAATTTTACGAAACCATTATAATTCAATAATATATTCTAAAAATGACTGGGCTCTCTTAAACAAGAAAAGATTAAATGCAATTAAATTATTAGAAATATTCACAAAAGAAGGTTTCAACCCATTTGTTTACGGGAGTATTGCACGTGGTGATGTTCATGAAAATAGTGATATTGATATTGTCTTTACTCAACAAATACCTTCATTTCAGATTGAATTCATTTTAAATAAAAATGGTTATGAAAATTTTTTTAGAGAAATTATTATGGCTACTCCTTTAGATTCAATAAAACTATATATATACTTAAGTGAATTAGAGAGTATAACTCTGCCCTTATCAAAATTAGATAAAAGAGTTTTAGAATTTTATGATTTTGGTGGAAAAATTAACTTGGTTCAATTGAAATTAGAATTGAGAGTAGCAGGTATTGATAAAAGATTAGTTTTGATCAAACCAACACCCAAAGGGCACGAAGAAATCTCAATTATTGGTAATGAAGTTATAGCTACAAAAGAAGTAGGAATTACTATGGATACATTAAAAGAACGTACTAAAGTGCTTTTAAGAAGAGAAAAACATGGAAGAACTGGAGTATTTTTAAAAAGACAGCTTCAAATTAATGAAACTACTGAAGAAGCTTTAAAAAAATTAGCTATAAGTAAATCTATCATAAGGAAAAAATTATTCAAAAAATGAAAAAAATAAATTTAACAAAATCAGAAGAAGAAACTTATTTTATAAAAGGTAGGAGCATACCTAAAGGGTGTAAGTATTGCCTAAAAGGAAGTAAGGCTGTATTATTTCTAAATGGCATTTGTCAAAAACCAGACCATTGTTCTTGGTATTGCCCAATCTCAGAAGAAAGGAGAGATAAAGACGTAACTTTTGCTGATGAAATAGAAATTATTACTAAAGAAGAATTACTAAAAGAAATAAAAATGATAAATGCCCAAGGAATGAGTATTACTGGTGGAGAACCACTATCAGAGATAAATTTTGAAAAAACACTTGATTATATTAAATATGTTAGGCTAAATAAGGGAAGAAAGTTTCATATTCATCTCTACACTAATGGAATTGATTTTAATGAAAATAAAGCCGATAAATTATCTATGGCAGGGCTTGATGAAATCAGATTTCATCCTGCTAAAGAACATTGGGTTAATATAGAAAAAGCTCTAAATAAAAAAATGAAAGTGGGAGCAGAACTGCCCGTTATCCCAGAGAAAGAGGAGATAGAAACACTTGAAAAATTGATTATTTACCTAAATACTATTGGAGCAGATTTTATTAACTTAAATGAATTTGAATACTGCTTTCCTAATAGTCAAGCTCTAAAGGAACGGGGTTTTCAACTGAAAAATGGCTCTATTGCCTCTGTCATCAATAGTCAAGAAACAGGTCTTGATTTAATTAGAAAAATGGGAGCTAAAGTATCTATAAAGATGCACTTTTGCTCTATAAGGGCTAAAGATTATTATCAGTTGAAGAACAGATACATTCGAAGAGCTAAAAATATTAAATTACCGTATGAAGTAATTACTGAAGAAGGACTTTTAGTATTTGGGCAAATTGAGGGTGATAAAAAAGAATTAGATAAATTTTATAAAAATCTATTATTCAATCTAAGGATTCAGAATAAATTCATATCTTATGATGAGAAAAATATTAAAATTCCTTTCTATATTTCAATTAAAGGTCAAGTTTTATCTATTCTAGAAAAATATCAATTAAAAGGTTTTATTGTTGAGACCACGCCTTTTAGACTTTCAAAATACCAGCAAATAACGGAAAAGACTCCTATTGAATTATTCAAAGAAGAATATGGTTTTAATGGTAATTAAAGAGGTAAATCCACGAGATTTAAAAAAAATTGTGTACCTCGAGCACCAAATTTTTAAGGAGGATGCCTTTTCCAAGGATTTAATGGAAAAATTTATAGCAAAGAATTTCCTCTTCTTAAAGTTAGAGATCAGTAAATTAAAAAAGCATTTAATTGGTTTTATAATAGTTATAAAAGATCAAAAAGAAATGGTCAATATTGTTAATCTTCTTATTAATCCAAAGTTTCAAAATAAGGGATATGGTTCATACCTTTTACAACAAACTATAGAAAAAATCAAACAATTAAAGAACATCAACAAAATCGTATTAAATGTTCAAATAAGTAATTTAATTGCTATTAAATTGTACGAGAAATTCAATTTTAAAAAAAATCCAATAGTGTGTGAAAATTATTATCAATCTGGGGAAGGCGCTTACTTAATGGAACTTGATATTTACTCTTGATAAACTAAAACTTATAAATAAATTCTATTATAATATCTGTAAATATCAATTTAATTATTTTTAATGAATTTAAAATAAAAGGTGTAAGTTAAAAGTGGCTCCAGCAGATAAAGAACTTCAAGAAGAAATTAAAAAAGGCGTTTCCCTTCAAAAAGTCGATGAAGAAGAGTTAAAGCGACGAGAAGAAGAGAAAAAGAAACGTATGGAAGAATTAGAAAAAGTTAAAGAATCTTTAGGAGAAAATTAAAAGATATAACATATCTAATAGAGTTATTTTTTATCTTTTTTATTTATTTTATTTTTTGATAAGGATTAAATTAAACTAGATTAAATTAAGCTTTTCTTTAATTTTATATTAATTTTAAATAATAAAAGAATTTATGTAGAGTCAGCTTAAGGATTTGAAAATTTTAAATCTTGATCAAAAACATGGAGAAGTCACTGTAAAGATTGAAAATCTTTACGACTTATGGTCTCTTTATAATGTTATTAATAAAGATGATGAGGTGAGTGCTTTAACTCAGAGAAGAGTTGTTCTTAGAGAGGGAACTAAGGGTGAACGTAAACGAATGAGACTAAAACTAAAAGTTGAAGATGTCTCCTTTCATGAATTTTCAAATCGATTGAGAATAAAAGGCAAAATTTTAGAAGGTCCGGAGGATTTTGTCAGCTTCGGAACCTACCACACTTTTAATATTGAAATATCCCAAAAAATAACAATTATTAAAGAAAATTGGTTAAATCACGAAATAAATCGACTAAAAAAAACCTCAAAATTCGAATCTAATTTCATAATTCTAGTAAGTGCAATTGAAACTGGTTTAGCAACATTAGCACTTATTACAAATTTTAGTCATAATAGAATTGCTACCATCAGAAAAAATATTCCAGGTAAAAGATATAAACAAACATATCGCAATAAGGCTTTGGAGGAATTTTTTAGTGAAATTCAAAAAGTCTTGATTGAAAATATTAAAAATTCAGAAATTGATTTAATTATTTTTTGTGGACCTGGAAATACTAAAGATTATTTCATAAAATTTCTTCAAAAAGATTCTGAATTTAATTTTAAAGGAAATATAGAAACTTGTCATGCAAGTTCAGGAACAGAAAGTGCTATTAGAGAAACTTTAAAATCAAAGAAATTAGCTAAACTTAAAAATAAAATTAAAGTTCTACAAGAAACTGGGAAAATTGAAGATATTATGACGCAATTTGTAAATGACGCTGATCTTATCGTTATTGGTCTTAATGAAGTGTCTAAAGCTTCAGAAAAGGGCGCGATAAAACTTTTATTAATAGCAGATGTCTTAATTAGAGGTTTATCAAAAAAAGATAAATTAAAAATAGAAGAAATTATAACGAATGTTGAAAACTCTGGTGGAGAAATTAACATTATGAGTACAGAAAATATCACTGGAGAACAATTAGTAGATCTAGGTTCAATTATAGGAATATTGCGATATAAACTCTGATTATTAAACATGTCCGTCTCTATAATTAATGTGGATGAAAAATCAAAAATTCCATTATATGGAGTAGATTTTATTGGTGTAATTGATAGAGGAACCAATGTTATTGAAGTAAAACCTATAACTTTATGTAACTTGAAATGTAAATATTGTTTCGTTAGTGCTGGAAGTTATGATACTGATTTTATTGTCGATCCTAATTATCTACTTAAAAAAATTAGAAACATGGTCGAGATTAAAGGACATCATAAAGTTGAAATACATTTTGCTCCATATGGCGAAATTTTGCTCTATCCAGGATTATTTGACTTAATTAAAGAGCTGTGGAACATAAAAGGAATTGAAATTATATCTATGCAGACCAACGGATTATTATTAAATGAGGAAGTGATTAAACAATTAGAAGAGACTAAGGTCACAAGAATTAATATTAGCCTAAATTCATTAAATCAAGAAAAAGCTAATTTCCTATGTAATTGTGAAAATTATAATATAGAAAAGCTTCTAAATAACATTTTACTTTTACTAAGTACACAAATTGATGTATTAATAGCCCCTGTATGGTTTCCAGGAGAAAATGATGACGATATTGAAGAAATTATAAAATATGTTCTAAAACTAAGAAACAAGGGTTTTTCAGAAAAAAAAATTCAAATCGGGATTCAAAAATACTTAATTTATAAAACAGGGAGAAAATTAAAAAAGATTAGACCTAAAAGTTGGGATTTTTTTTATAAACAATTATCCATGCTTGAGAAAAAATTTAAAATTAAATTAAAATTAGGACCGCGAGATTTTGGAATCCATAAAAGAAAAGTTGTTGCTTCCTTGAATTTACAAAAAAATGATCGCATTAAATTAACAATTATCTCTAAAGGACGATGGAAAAGGGAATATATTGGCAAATTAAATAATAATTTTGGTATTAAAGTACTTTTAAATTATCCAATCCCACAACCCGAAAAACTACTTGGAAAAGAAATTGAAGCAAAAGTTATAAAAGCCAACTATAAGGATAATATTCTAACAGCATATTTTTCAATATAAACTTAAATATTATAAACTTTATATTAATCAAAATAAGTAAATCATATTAGAAATTTATAGATACATTACAAAGTTAAAGAGTATGATTTGAAATGAGTCCAATTATAACCCATGAGGATGAATTAGAACTCGCTAAAATGGAAAAAGAATTAGTCTCCCAATTTAAGAAACTGGCTAAAGCGCAAAGCACTCTTATCGGATCCCAAAAAAAATATGCAGAAAATATAGCTAAAATGAATAATTCTAGGGATATTTTAAATAGAACTTTTAGAGATGTATTAAAACAAATGCAAACTCTTGCTCGAGAACATAGATCTAATATTAAAGATGAGGAAGTTAAGTTATATAAAGAAATAATCCAAAAAAACGACGATTTTATCAAAGGTAACAATACATATCTAAATGCGATTAAAGATATTGCAGTACAAAAAGAATATCTCGTTCAAAAAAAAGAAGAATTTGTCGATGCCCTAGCAGAAGTTGCTGATAGAAGATCAAATGTAATAAAGAAAGCATTAGATGTTGAAAAAGCAAAAAATAAATTAATTGATGGTGATAAATTAAACATCCTCGACCAGCAATTAAACGATGTTCAAAGAGAATTTGATAGAGCTCGAGATATTTTATTAAAAAAAATTTATCAATTTATTGAAGTAAGAGATGAGATTAATGCATTGTGGATTAAATTAAAAGACAGTATAACGGAATTGAATTAGACAAAACTTCTCTTTCTTTTTTTATTTTAAATAAAAAAATAGTAAAGCTTAAACTTAAATTTATTAAACACAAATCTATTAAATTAATAGAAAAAATAAAAAATTACAAGATATAAAGAGTAGAAATGTGTGCCGAAGAATTTGCAACCTTCTTAGATAACACTCGAAAAGCACCTTTGGAAGAGAAATTGAGCGCATTTGGCGATATCATTGAAAAAATCATGTCAATTGTTTTACGCATACCCGATTTGGTAGATCAGTCACTTGGCGTGATAAACGAGAAAGTTTCGAATTTACAAAACCAAGTAAATTCTTTAAATAGCCAAATTTCATCTAGATCAGGAGCAGCTCCAGCAGCAGCAGCTCTAGGGCCATCTGCTCCAGCAGCAGCACGAGCACCAGGAAGTCCACCTCCGCCACCACCGGGAGGTCCACCAGGTGGTCCAAGAGGGCCAGGTCCAACTCCAGGCCCAAGTCGCCCAGCAAGTCCAGTTTCACTTAGAGGGGCTATAATGGGCGAGCTCAAGTCTCTATTCGCAAAAAGAAAGAATCAATCGGGTTAAGGAGTGCTGTCAAACCACAAAATCAATCAATATTCTTTCTATTAATTAAAAAGAAATTAAAATTTTAAAATCTATTTATAGGTTAATTACGATATCTTTAATTTTTACTACTTTTTGAGTAATATTTATGCCACAAACAAAATTAAAAATCTTAATATGTCCATTTTAAAATAAATTTCAATTAAAATTAAAAATTCTGAAAACCTACCTAATTAAATATCAAGTTTATTGATAATTGGTAAAGCTAATTGGATTTTACAAAAGAAATCTCCTCAAAAAATACAACCATTCGAGTAGCTCATGATCTGCAAAGACAACTACTTGAAATGACTTCCTTTTTACGAGTCATGAATAGTTATTACAAAAGAAAATCAGAACTCCAAAATCGAATAAAACCATTAATCATAAGAAAATTCAAAGAAAGATTAAAAATAATAGAAGACAATAAAACATGTCTTCAAAACCTTCCAATTGCCTTAAACTCTTTAAGTGGCGATTTTTTAAACAGGAAGGATTCTTTTAAATTTCCAGATAGCATCATACTCTTTGAAGCGTGGATGCATTTAGGGATCCAAGCACTTTATCCTCGCATCGTGCTTCAATTTCAATTTCCCGGATTATTAAAAGGAGAAAAAGTAAGAAATATATTTCAATTTCTATATTCTACTTCACGGGGGTTTGGCTTTCCAATTTATTTTGGACCTGAATTCTACCACTATAAATTTAAACTTGCTAGTATTTTTGATCCATTATTAAAATGGAGCTATACAGTATGTCATAGAGCCAATCAAGCTATAGTAATTGGAAATAAACGTTTAAAATCTAAAAGACATCATCCAGGTGAAATTGAATCCGTTATTATTTCTGAATTTGCTAATAATATATATAAGGGAATTGATACACTATTACATGGATATTTTAAAAATGAGGCTAAAATATTAGGTAAATTTTCTTCGCTAGATAATGTTCTTCAAAATTCTACTTTTTCTTATTCTATCGGAGATCATGCTATGAGAATTGAAAGGAATAATGTTGGCAGGATCTTATCCCTCCCCTTAATTACTCATGATTCTATCATCAAAAATTATGGTGTTGATTTCAATTCTTATGGTAAAACTCTTTTAGACGTAAATAAAACATTAATTAAAAAGCTAAATTTCTACAGAGAAAGGAGAAATGCTCTCATTAGTAAATTAAATAAGAAAGACAAAATTAAATTTAGATTGGAACAATCGAAGCATTCCGCGAAAGAATTTGCTAGAATGTCTCAGAAATTATCAAAAAAATATCCTATTATAGATAGATACGGTCATTATAAGACATTACTGGAAAAAGTTAGAGAATTATTGTTTACGACACCAATATATAAACATGGAACCCACAATGCCAAAGAAGGGAGAGAGAATTTAAAAGAAACAAATAAAGAAAGAGAAAAAACTGATGATTATAAACAACAAGACGTTAATTCAGTTTTATTGTCATTTATTAAAAAATATGAAGAAAAGCATAAGTTCAATTTTGAGGAAGTAGAAGTTATGGATAAAATAGAGCAATTACAAGAGATTATAGCTAAAATGTGGTTACCCTTCAAAGAAAGACAGCTCAAATTTGCGTTAAATAAATTAAATGAATTTATAATGATCCATATAGATGATAAGAATTATGAAAAGAACATTACTGAACTGTTAAATAAACTCTTACCAATAATAGCGATATATGAAATTTTCAATAGACCATTATTTGAATCAGTGTATCCCGAATCAATTCCCCAAACTAAAAGACCTTGGACTTATTTTGCTCGTTTTTTAGCATCTAAATACAATCCTTTTGGTACCAATCTAATGAAATTATTTAATAGATTAGCTTTTCATAATTGGAGTTTTCTCATATTAAAAAAAGGAATGAATCGGAATGAGTTCTTTAATTATCTTTTAAAATTACCAATCTGGAAGTATATTCCCAAAAATATAACGACAAGAATGATACAACAAAATAGTTAAATACGGTTTAATGAATTCTAAAATTCTAAAAATCCAGGATCGTCAAATATATCCTCAATTTTGCGCTCTTTCTTTATTTTTGTCTCACTTTCAGTAAATAAAGATTCTTCATCAGTTCGAACTCCACGTTCTAATTCTTCGGTATCTAATTTTAATATAGTATCTTTTTCAAGTCTCTTATATTCCTCACTTTTTATTTTCCAATCGTTAACTTCATCTAAATTAACATCTTCTTCTTCCAGTAATAGCGCTGCTTTTATTTTGCAAAGATCTGACAAAATTGAGTAAGCGAACGAAATTTCGCCCCATTCATGATCTTCTTTTAATTTCTTTATTCTTCTTTCTAATCTTTGTATTTCTTGATCTGCGTAGAATATATCTATAAAATCCCCAAATGCATCTACCGGTTCTGAAATTGAATTTACTAATACCTCTTTATTTAATCCACAATTACCGCATTTAACAGTGGCAAAAGCACCTTTCTTCTTAATATCAGTGACTTTTACGCTTTTTTCACCGCATTCTGGACAGGTGAAAATTTTTGGTACTCTCTTAACTCTTTTTGGGGAAACTTGTTTACGTTTTCTTCTTCCCATAAGTATCTCTACCAAATTTTAATATAATTAAATCTATATTCAATTAGAATAAAGAAAAGAAAAACTAAAATATTTTTGCTTTTATGTTAAAAATTTCGAAGGAATTAGTAAAATTTTTTAGGAATGATTAATTATTCTAATTACTCTTTTTCACTGAATTGTTATAGCAATTTTAATAATAAGGAGTGGATTTTAGGTTTGGAACATAAAAATTTAACATTAGATTACGATCAGAACTTAATTAATAACATTCTTGATAATATAGATATGAGATATATCATTATTTTTCTATATATCATTAGAAACGATTTATTTAAAGATTTAACTGATACTTCTCTCATAGAATCTTATGAAAGAGTGTTAGTATTAGATGATATTTACAAAAACAATGTTGTAAATTTTTGGGACGAGGAATTTATAGAAGTGTATATAGATTTAGGATTAATAAAAAATATTCGCAGCGTGAGAGAGTTCCAACAAAAAGATGATGATTTTATTTTAAAGTTAGGAGAAGAAACTATAACAATTGAAAAAGATACAATTTCTGTTCCTGACGACACTCTCTTCTTAATAATAAATAAGAAATTTAAATTTTTAACTAGAAGAAATTTTAATTTAGCCCTTACGAGGCTAAAAGGTGTTCGATGCGAGAAAAGTAGTATAATTCATTCATTAATTTTTGAAATTGGTGAACATGATTATACATTGTCAGATGATTTTTATTATATCTTAGACCAATATGGGAATGTTTATCAAGCAATTAAAATTGAGATAACGATTGAAGGATTTTATCAAAGGTTTAATGAAATTCATGAAAAAGTTAATAGATTTATCAAAATTTTTGAACCCATATTGAATACAAAACCAATTATGAAAAAAATCACTAAAGCAGTAGAAGCGGATAAAGACATCATACAATATCTTAAAGACGAGAAAGTGGAACTCTCAGATAAATTTAATTTTGATAAAATAGATAAACATGAAAGCACCTATCAACAATGGATTACTGAATTATTAGAGTTACTAAAAATTAGGTGCCAAATGGAGCAATTTGATAAGAAATTAATAGATTTGAAAAGCTACTATTCCGGGAAAAACAAGAAATTTAGTTATTTAGAATTTATTGAAAAAGTCTCTTTCAATGAAGATGGAATAGTTGATCATATTCAAAATTCGTTAATTGACCATAGAAAAGAATTAGTTCGTATTAACGAGCAAATTTCTAAATTAACAGAGAAAGAATTAAAATTATTAAATTTAGATTATGAAAGATTAATAATAATGAGTGGTGAAGATTAAAGATGAATTGCCCATCATGCAATATACAAATGGAGCCCCTTATAGAAGGAATATATCAATGTCCTCAATGTAAAAAAATTACTAAGCTAAAAGATAAGGAAACCGAAGCAAAAGAGAAAAAAATAATCGAAGAAGGAGCTTTTCAAGATGGTGAATTTTTTCATAAAAATGCTAGTTTGAATAAAAAATATGAAATCTGTGAAAAAGGAATTACAATAGATAAAACTCAAAATCGGTTATTCGCAACATTAATTTGTCATAGCGCATATTTAAAGGACGAAAAATATGTGAGATTATCTTGGTGGAAAAATTCTCAACATGCTGGTATGTTCAAAATCTATGATAAATACGTTTTAAATAATATTATCATTGTTTTAGAAAAAATTGATGAATCTTTTGATGATGTGTGGAATTGGCAGGGGAAATATGGTAAAAAAGAGCCTAAAACAAAAGAAGACTTAGAAAAAGAAAAAAGCTTAGAGATTATAAAATATAGAATACTTGAAAATAAGACTTGCCCGAAATGTCAGAAAAAGATGGATAAAATGAAATCACATTATGAGTGTCAGCATTGCGGAGAAATTGTTATATTAGAAGGATATAATCAACCTATTTTCAATATATCACCAGAAGACCTCGATCTTCGATTTCATGCAAATTTTCCAATAAATTATTACTTACCCGTGAGTGGAATAACACTTAAGTGGTTAATGGGTGAATGGAAAGCATTAGCGGTAATATACTCTAAGGATAATCCAAATAAAAAATGGCTAAGGTTTTATTGGTGGGTACGAGATTTAAGTATCATTTTAAAATTTGGACAGAAGGAAATGGGAAATGGTACTCAAATGGGTTGGAAAACTCAAAAAGGTATTGCTTCTCCAAATCTCTATGATAAGAAACTTGTTAGGCCACTAATCAATGCTTTAAAAAATATATCTATAGAATTAAATTGGAAAATGTAAATAAATTCTATTAGGAATTGAGAGAAGAATATGTCAGAAGCTCAAGATATAACATGGAAAGAGTTATTAAAAAATTTCCAAGATGGGCTTGAAAAAGCACTAGAGGAACTAAAAAAAAGAGATGTAGAGAACATACCGGGGGCAAAGGAAGCTTTAATACAAAGATTAAATAATATGAAGCTTCATTTTCCAAAGAATAACGGAGATATCTTTTTAAAATCAATCAATGATAAAATTCAAAATGCTTTTTTTCCCAATACCAAGGTATTTTCAGAAGCCTTTAAAAAAATTTTAAAATCAAGAACTCATGAACAAGATTTTATTATAAATGAATTGTTAAATGGATTTGTAACCTCTAAAGCAAAAGCTTTAATTACTGGAAGTCAGGGACCGATAATAGATAGAATAGTTGAAGCATTTAACAAGAGAAATGACTTCCATATCGTTGATCATCAATTTTTTGCCATGTTTGGAGATCCAAATAAACCACACCACTATGTAAAGAAACAACTTGAAGAACTTGTTAATATGTTTGGTCTCGTGTCTAAAGAACTCGTAATTGAAAAAGATGTAAGAAGAAGCGAAGAAAAAGTATATCTTTTCTATACATTTCCAGATGAAATCATACAAATTCTTGAAGAGAAATATTTGATTATTGATGAAGAGTTAGGGTATGCATATGTTTCAGAAGATTTTGATAGAAATGTTTTCATCTGTATGTTTTTAGCAAATGTAGCCATAAATAGAGATGATCTTGATAAAATCGGGGGTTCTTACACTATTAATGGAATTTCAGCAATTTTTGCTTTAATTTTATTACTAAGTTTCATGCCTAAATTAAGTATTGATGAGACTAATCCAGTTCTAAATGATCCAAATTTTGATAAGACAAATATGAGTGTTATTCCGAAATCTTGGATGATGAAGCAAGTTTTAGAACCGTTATTTGAACCCCTCATTAAAATTATCGCGTATAGAATAGGAGGAGGGCTGTGGCTATCTAAAATAATTGACTCAGAGATTAATAAGAAGATCCATAATCAAATACGATTTCTTCTTAAGGATGTAAATAAATGGATACTTGGGAATTTATGCCGTGTAGAGATTCCTATTTTTATTGAAATATCTAATATATTTACTGAAATTTTAGTAGGGTATGATGAACAATAAAATTACCATAAATTGAGAATTAAAAAATGAGTTATAGGAAAAAATCTACGAGGACTGTAAGACCAGGAAGAAAACGAGAGAAATGGACGGATATTTTACCGAGATACTTGACTTTTATCAGTCATATGCGCCCTATTCTTAGAGAAACAAGAAGAATTATAATAGATTTGGATGCTGATTTATTATTAGATACCGAAGTTTTAGATAAAATTCGTCAGGAAGAAGAAAAAAGAAATATTCGTAAAGTAAGAGCACTTTCAGAATTTTCTGCCATGTATAGATCAAATGTTTATGATATCATTAAAGATTTTATTGTCAAATATAGAGAAAAAATTCCTATAATAGATATAAAAGATTATATTTTAGATTTTCTTCATGAATCGGTTGATGCTTTGAATGTGTTGCGTCATATAACCAATCCTGATGAACTGAATTTAGAAAATACTTACTTATACCAACTAGTTAAATTCATTGAAAATAGATTATTTCCAAGAGGAGCAAACCTTAAAATTATTTACAATAAATTACTTCAACAATCTATTGATTTTTATGAATGCCAGCGACACTTGTTACAATCACATACGTACTATCGAGAAAAATTAGAAAATATCAATTATTTTGAAATTCCTGGTGTATCTCCAAAGGTATATCAAATAATTAATAATATTACATCCCTTTACAACTTAGAACCCAATTTTGGAGAATATCCAGAGAAAGAAAACTACGAGATTCCAATGATCTTAAAAAATGATATATTTTTACCATATGTTGATTCAATTGCAAATCCTGAAGAGGAAGCTATAGAAAAAATTGCTGAACGTGTAGGTCTACGTTTGCTAGATGGAATATTTTTAGCACCACAAGAAGATTTTGTAGATTTCTTGTTAGAAAACAATTTTTTACGTGATAATAAACAATCGGATGGAACAATAAGACTATATCCACAATTTAGTAATGAAACTTTATTATTATATTATTTAGCATTTGCTTCTCAAAGACGAGGTTTTCTTTCAAAGGAATTAATTAATTGGATATCAATGAATTTTGCCTTCTTGGTATATATGGGTATCTTGAAATGGAAATTATCTGATGAAAACATATTCTATGCAATCTTTAAAGATTTACAAACGAACGAAAAAGTACTTCCATACTTAATGAAACTCATATGTTTTCCAAATTATTTGGGTTTAGATAAGATGAAAATTCGAGATTCTGTGCAGTATCGAAAGGAAATTTTTAATTTTATTGGATCCCAAATTGATAATCTTAAGGATTTTATTAATGAAATAGCACTATTTTGTAAAAAATTTGAAAAAAATAAATAAATAAATTTAAAATTAAAACTAATAAATTGATGTATAATGAGTAAACCTAAAATAGAAAGAGAAGAAAATTTTGTATTTTCTGATGATGTTATAAAAGAGCGACTTGGAAAATATGGAGCCGTTTACTTCCCTTCAGATATTAAAGAAACGGTTGATGATATATTAGGAAATGAAACTAAAAAAGAATTACTAAACGACTTTTTTAATGCAATAAAAAAATATGACGAATTTACTGAATATTTAAAAAATACAAAGCTAACCCCAAATTTAACGGTTCTTTTATATGGACCTCCTGGAACAGGGAAAACTTCTTTGACAAGAGGTTTTGCTAAGGAATATAATATACCTATATGTGTTGTAGAATCTGATAGACTTGTATCACCTTTACTTGGAGATACTATTAAAAATATTCGAGGAGTTGTTGAATTAGCAGCTGAAATTGCTAAAGAAAGAGGAGCTTTCATATTATTTTTTGATGAAATTGATGCAATTGGTTCTGAAAGATCCAATATTCATGAAGTAGGAGAAATTAAACGAGCAGTAATTTCTTTTCTCCAAGTGATTGACAGAATAAACTATGAGGGAGTTCCTCTAGCGATTTTTGGTGCTACAAATCATCAACATCAGTTAGATTCGGCAATATGGCGTCGATTTACATTCCATTTTAAGTTTGATTTCCCAGATTTCCAATTACGAAAAAAAATCATTGAATCTTTCATAAATAAACTAAAAAAGGCGAAAATTGGGATTGATGACTCAATTTTTTCGAAGTTAAATAATGAATTTAAGGAAATTCTTGTAGTATCAAAAGATTTAGAGGCTAAATTAGGACATTTTATTTCTGAATTTGATGATAATTTATTATGGACAGAATTTGGTAAAAAAAATAAATTAGAGGGGCTTTTGGCATTAACATATGGATATTCAGGATCAGATATCGAAAGAGGTATGAGAGTTGCTTTATTAAAAGTAATCAACACAGAGGTTTTAACGTATGATATTTTTTATGATTCTTTAAAGTTAGTTGGTGGTACAGCTATTCATGTTGAGAGACAAGATATTTTAAGTGAAAGAAAACAAAAATCAGCACGTACAACGAAATCTGAGGAAATTAATAGAAGAACATCAGGTCCACCCGAAATTTAAATATAATTATATGTAAATAATTCCAACACATTTCTTTTTATGTATTATGAATAACAACCAATTATTTGATCTGGAAAAAATTAAGGAGCTTACACTCCCAGTTGAAGAACTTCAAGGTAAAATAAATCAATTGACCGATTCTGCTAACAAAATTACAAAAAATTTTCAAATCTTTGAAAAACACTTTAAAAATGAAAATTTTCTTTCCCAGATAGAAATTATAAAAGAATTATTAGAAAATGTAAATGCTAAATTGAATACTGTTTCAATAACAAACCTAAACAAATTTCTGGATTTACAAGATCAATTAATTAAAAAATATAAAGAAAATTTTAAAGAAAACTTAAAAAAATTGACTTCTAATAAAGATATCACAAAAGTAATAGGTTTATTTTTAGTAGAAAAAAAAAAGATTAGTAAAATCATCGATAATGCATCTTTTATCCCCTCAATTGAAATTACACGCTGGTTAGAGCTTTTAGAATCATTAAAACATAATACTCTTTTTCTAAGGGCAGTAAAAAAAATGGGAAAATATTATCAAGAATTACTTCAAGTAAGGTTAAATATAGAATTGAGTAAAATCCCTAATGATACAGATCCAGTTATAAAAAGAGATTATGAGAAATTTTTCAAAAAGAACCCTACTCTAACATTCAATGACTTTTTAGATATAGCTAAGAGTAAGTTAACTCAAAAAGATTTAAAGTCTAAGAAAAACATCGTAGAAAAAGAAAAAGAGAAAGAAGAATTAGAAAAATTAAAAAAGAATCAAAAAGAACAAACAGAAGCATATGATGATTATTTAAAATTCTCAGATAGAGAATTTAAAAGATTAAGGCGGAAGAAAAGTAGAGAAAAATTAATAGATGTGTCTACCGAATCTAATGAAGAAAAAGAAATTGAAATTAGTGATGAAGTCTCTGAAAAAATTAAAAAATTTAAATCCCAATTTGAAAAAAGCTTTGATGAAAAATATATGATTCAAAAAGATGATGATAAAGATCCTCTTGATATAATTAGAGAAAGGAAGAAGAAAAAAGATAAAGAGTATAAGGAATATAAAGATCATTTTGAAAACCCATAATTAAAATCAAAAAGGTATTAAACATCCCAAAAACCAATTTAAAGATATCTATTGGTCCAACTGATATTCCGATCCAAGATAGATTCACTTTAATTAATGGAAAAATCAAGAAGAACTTATTGACTAAATATAAAAATGAGTTGTTTCTCGTAATTTCTGAAAATTTAAATATCGTTCCTGTTGAGAAATATGTTAAAATTTTACAAGAAGAGTCGAAAGAAAACAATAAACTAATAAACGCTTTAAAAATATTGGATTATATTCATGAATATCGTAAAATTATTTCTAAAAATTTATCAATCTCCTCTCAATACAATGAGATTGTCCAAAATTTAATTTTGATTCTCAGATATAATTATCTTTTAAATCAAAAGGAAGGTTTATTAAAAGAATTAGAAATTTCAGAATACTATAGAAAATCAAGCAATAAAAAAGCCATTATAGATTTATTTGAAAAACTAAATGAATCATTGGCAATTAACAAAAATAAATTAAAATTTATAGAAGAAGATTACTTTCAATGGAAAAATCAAATTGACCAGATAAAAACTACAATAAATGAATATAATCTCAAAATTCAAGAATTAACTGAACAAAAAAAGCAGTATTTTAATCAAATTAATAAAATCACACGAGAAATGGCCGAAGATATCCCAGAAACAACGAAAGAGGCTTTAAATGTCAAAAACTCCAATAACAAATTAACTAATTCAGAAAAAATAAAAAATTTTCAAAAAAAAGCAAAAGAGAGCCAATTTGAAATTAATAAAATTAAATCAAAAAAATCTCAAACTCTGTCAAAACTAGACGATTTAAACCCTATTTTCGAAGTTTATCAAAAAGATTATCATAAAATTATAGAGATAATCAAAAATGAAGAAAATAGAATAAATGATCTAAAATCTGAACTTAAAAAAAAAATCGGAGATGAAGAAAATATTTTTTCCCAAGATCTTGATTCAATTGATTTGAAATCGCTTAGAACTTCACAAGAAATTAAAAATGATATTGAAAAAACGAATTCTGAATTAAATCACATGTCAATACCAAAAAATTCTTATAATCCTCAGAAAGCTAATGATTTATCACTAATCATTCAACAACTTAATGAATTGGATGAAAACATTAAAAATCATGAGCCAGATATTCTTATCACAATAAATGAAAAAGAAATTACCAATTGTATTGAGCAATTCACAAAATTAGAGAATTCAATTAACTTTACAGAATCTATGATTAATAAATTCTTACCCGAGATTAATTTACTGACTCAATTTAAATTTATTATAAGTGATGATAATAACAATTTTTTCATTAATATAAAATTCATAAGAAACAATAAAAAAAAAGTTGAGTTCGATGAATTGACTACTCCAGAAAAAATCTTTTTCATCATTGTTTTTTATATCTCAATTAAGCTTCAAACTAAAAGTGAAAATATAATTTTTTCAAATGTTTCAGTTTTGAGTCAATATAATAAAGCAGGCTCCATTTTTAGAACAATTAGAAAAATATTACCAATTTTCAAAATTGATGATAATTTATCAAGAGTTAATTTGATTTTTATCTTTTCAAATTTAGAATTAAAAAAAGAAATTAAAAATCTGAACATAAAAACAATACAAGAGAGTTGATTAAATTAGCATCAGAAAATAACAATATTAGTGAAATAGTAAAAAATATTTCTAAAATTATTTTAACAAATCCTCAGAAAATTATTAGAGAAGAAGATCTAAGAAATTTAAGTAGGGAGTTTAATTTTGACCAAATTATGGGTGACGTTTATTTTAATTTGAAAAACGTAGGTTTTGAACTAATAAAAACTAAATTCCTTGACCAGCAATTTTATATTTTAACATCTGATGGGAAAGATGATAATATTACTCCTTCACAATATGGAATTTTAGCCTTAATAATAGCCTTAAGCAAAGAAGTTGATGAAAATATAAAAATTAAGGATTTAAAGGAAATTTTTGTTGAATTATGGGATTCTGATGTTCAATTTTTAATTGATAACGATTATTTAAGAAAGTTCGATGAGGTAGGAATAATTAAAGTCACTCCAATGGGGAAAGCGACAATGAAAAATGTCATCAAGGATTTACAGCTTAAAAATTTAATTAATTTATTTGAAAACAAATGAAATCTTATAATTAAAAAATAAAAAAAAGTTATTCTTCTGGTGGGCTTTCTAAATCCATTTTAAATTGGTCAAAAATCTTTTTTACCCGATCTGCTGAAGGGCCAGATCCCCTAACATCATTCTCATCAACTATGATCTTACCATTTAAAATTGAAATAATATTTTGATCTTCAATATAGTTTACATGCCCTTTCGAAAATATGGTTGCTATTCTATCGGCCAAAGCTTTCATAGGGAATGGTTCTTCTTCTAAACTCACGAAATTGTAGAAATTACTTCTAATAAAAAGTTTTGGAAATAACTTATTCTTTTCATTTTTAGCATTTAATAAAATTAAATTTGAATCTTCTGAAATTCCTTTTAAATGACCAACAAAGAACTTATCCTTGTCTAGATAAACCTTAACAATCTTATCAATTAATAATCCTAACTCTGTATTAAATTGTCTTAATGACATGATCCATCAGAACTTACTTGTTTAATAATATAATTATGTTTTTTTGCTTTTATTCTTAATTTAACTAATTTAAAATACAATTTATAAGTTTGGAGATATTTTCTCCGGTTGTAGCGCTAGTACTTAAAATTGTAAGATTTGGATTAATCTCTTTGGCATCTTTTATCATTTCTTCAACATTGACATCTATAACATCTTTTAAATCGATTTTATTAATAACAGCAATATCAGAAAATTTGAATAACATTGGGTGCTTCCGAATCACCCAAGGACCTTCTGTTATTGATACAATTACGATCCTTTTCTCGGTTCCTAAAATAAAATCCGAGGGACAAATCAAATTTCCCACATTTTCTATGAAAAGAACATCAACTTCATCTAAATCATAATTGTTTAAAACTTGGGAAATATGATATGAATTTAAGGCACATTCTCGACCAGTGTTTACTTGTATTGTTTGGGCTCCATGTTTTTCAATTCTATCCGCATCTATTCTGGTAGCAACATCTCCATTAATAACTAAAATTCTATAATCATTTGTTATTCGTTGTACAACAGTTTCTATAATTGCCGTTTTTCCTGCACCAATTGCTCCAACAAAATCAAAAGCTCTTATATTCTTCTCTCTTAATAACTGATTGTTTTCTTCAGCCAATCTATCATTATTTTCTATTAAATCCTCATTTAACTCAATGATTCGTGATATTTTTTTCTCAGACATTATAAATTTACTACCGCAATTTTAAAATAATATTAGATATAATAGATAGAAAGACTTGTTCTTAGATAATTTTTACTGATTTAAATTATAAAATTACCGTAAGATTATCGTCTCAGAAATTGATACCTATATACAATATAGGCTCCTAAAATTCCCCCTAATTCAGGTAAGTAAAGTACGACATAATATGGCCAATACCAAACATAAAAAAACACTGGAATTAATCTAAATAACACGATAATAAATAAAAGAGATCTTCCCCTCATTCTAATTGGAAGGAAATACATTAAAGCAGTAATTTTTCTATTCATCATGGGAAAGAGAGAATAAGATAATAATCCTAATAATCCCCCCCATGCTAATCCAACATAAAGGGGTACGGAGTCTATAGGATAAATAGATATGAATAAAAGTCTTAATAAAACATAGACAAAAGCTGAAAATAAACTACAAATAATATATAATTTTATTATAAATTTTGTACCATGGATAGATTCAATAGTTCTAGCCATGAAATAAAAAATAAATAACATAATGAATAGGAAGAAGAGCCCTATTATATCATAAGAACTGATAAAAAGTGCTGTAAAGAAAGTATGGTACATGTATTTATATATTACCCCGTTTAAACTCAGATAAATATATTCAGGGTGATTACCTAAAGATAATCCGACAATAGTAAATATAATAATCGTGATAAATAATATTTTAGTACCCTGAAACTGCTGTTTACCTTTATAGGGTTTCTGATAACTCCGTAGGGTTTTTTCTGTTTGCCTCTCTTGTCTTCTTAAATATTTCTTTAGAGTTCTGGGCCCTTTATCTAAATAAAAACGTGATTCTACCTTCTTTAATGATTCTTTTTGGTATTTTTGTCGTCCCTCTCTTGGACTAGTAGGAACGACTGGTACATGCTTTAACTCAAATGTACACTCATGATTTTCGGGTAATCGATGCTTTTTACAAAATGTTCCTCCACAATATTTACAGGTAAATGGTAAATAACTAATTTGCTCACCACAAAATTCGCAATACGTCAGTCTTATTCACCAAGAATGCAATAAATTATTTCAATACCTTTATCAAAGAATTCAAAAGTATAATAATGAATTATTATAATCCTTGATAATTTTTACTTTTTATTTTTTTACTTTTCTCTTAATTAATCTTAAAAATTTCAGAATTTAGTAACTAAATGAGGATCTCCTATGAATTAATTTCCTCTACCGCGATTATGAAATATATGGGTTAGTAGCAATTGGAGCATAAACAAACATATAAGAAATTATTAAAAGTACAAGTAATGAACCAGCCAGTGCGATATATATTTTTTTATTCCATTTCCAAATATTTTGTCCGTCTAAGATTCCAATGGGAATCATATTAAATGTTCCTAGCATGAAATTTAAACTCGCTGCTACTCCTATTAACTGGTTGAGTGGATAAGTTGGGATTATGAAGGAGATTATGAAAAGGATAGTACCATAAACAAGATTAACTATAGGTCCCGCTGCTTTACACAAACCTGTAGTTCTATCTATTTTACTTAGCCCTAAAACAACAACAGCCCCCGGAAGAGCTAATGATGGAAAACCTAATCCCCCTGAGATTAAGGAATATAAACCAAACACTAGACCGGAAACTGTTAATATCATTCCAAAAGTTAATAATCTAAATTTTGTTTGAAGTCCAAAGTGTACTGCTACTTGCCTATGCCCAAATTCGTGAAAGAGAAAAGCTGTAGCATAAAAACCTGCCAACATGAATATTGCCCATTCATATCCCGTATTAATTAAATTAGGATAAAATGTTAAAATTCCAATAATAAAGATCAGAGATACTCCTATTATAAAATGAAATAATTCTGATTTATGAGGTAATAAAATTCCTTTAAACTTGATTCCTGAATCGGGATCAAATGCATCTACCGGGATTTGACTTTCTTGGCGATACCAGGTATATGTTCCATCTGTAGTCCCTCGAACTGGTCCTGGAGTAACTGGCTGTTGATGTAATTGTTCTTGAGAAATGGGGGCTACATGAGGGGACTGACTAAAAGTTTGAGTTGTTGTTGGAGTTTGCTGGAAACTAGTAGAATCTCTTACAACACTACAATCGTGATTTTCTGGTTCTTTATGTCGTAGACAATAATTATATCCACATCCACTACAAAAAAAGGGATCTCCTATTATTTCATCCCCACAATGAGCACAGTTTGCCATTATTTCTACCTCATTTAATTTAATTATATCAAAGAATTATTTTTTAATAAATTATAAAATTAAAGATTTAAAATTTTATTGAGAATTCTATTGATTATTATATTCTTGAGTTCTTTATTTTTCTTTTCTAATACTTATTAATGAAAAATTAAGTAAAGTATATTAAGCCAAAGTATACTAGTTAAATAGTGTTAAAGACTTTTTAGGTCATTGTTATGAGTGAAGATGAAAATGAAGATGAGATGTCTTTAGATGAGGAGCGTAAGAAATTAAAAGACATGGGAGTCAATAGTACATGGGATCTTTTAACAAATGGGGAAAAGAAAAAGAAAAAGTCCGAAGACAAAGATAAACCAGCTTTTAGAGGATTTAATTAATTTCTGTTATAATTTCTTATTATTTATAGATGAGATAGCAATATTTCATTTACTCTCAAAAATATAATTACTATATAATAATACAATTTGATGTTGTTTTGTCTACTCCTGTTTCAATTCATGATGGGCCTTTTACCACGAATACATTAGCCTCAAAAAAATTTCTGATTTTGTATATTACTATCATCTGGGGCTCGATACTACCATCATTATTAGAATTTTACGTATTTTTAAAACTAATTGAATTTAATTTCTACCTCTTCATTTTACTATTGCCATTTCAAATTTATATTGGATATATAATTACAGTGTTCAGTTCTATTTTAGTAGCAAAAATCTTTCTAATAATAATCAATCGCGTTCATAAACCTAAGGAGGGGGTCTTCAAGAGGATCGAAAGTGATAAAGATTATTATTTTTGGAGTTTAAGAGCAGTAATAAAAAAATGGCCAATATGGATTTCTAAATTTATACCATTACCGATAATCGATAAATTAAATGTAAGGTGGTTTGATAATGATTCGGAATTTATTGACTATGGGAAAAATGTCTATATTGGTAAAGGAAGTTCTATAAAAGCAAGTATGATTTTTAGAGAATTTCTAATTATTAAGAAAGTAAAAATAGAAGATAATGTAACGATTGGTTCAAATTCCTTTATTGCCCCAGGAACTCATATATGTAAGAATACCATTATGGGAACAATGTCATTGACGAAATTTAATCAAACAATAAAAATAGATTCTGATTTTAAAATGCATTCCATTGATTCAAATCAAGGATTAAAATATGTTTTTTCAAAAGTTATTAACATTAATGGTAATATACTACCAGAGAAATCAAAAGCAGAGAAGTTTGTCAAGAACTTAAATTTCAATTTATTTACCTTTGGAGTATTATATTTCTTTTCAAATGTGATTCCAATTCTAGGATCTATTTATTATATAAGCACATTTTTTTTTCCTTTTTATTTACAAAGTTCCAATTTTTTCTCTATTTTCTTAAATATTAACTCTCTCGTAATTTTTCTAATGACTCCTTTGTTTTTCATCATCTTATATATTATAAATTTACTTCTAGTAATCTTTTTCACTAAGCTTCTCTATCGGTTGATTTTGTATTTAAACCCAACGATAGAAGGAGTATTTCACTGGGAAAATAAAAATAAAGATTTTAAATATTATTTCAAACGCTCATTCATATTGAGATATGTGAAATGGAAAATACAAAAAAGCCCCTTTCCATGGTTAATAAAATTTGGTTTTAATTTTATAGGGAATTGCCAAATTGGAACAAATACCGTAATAGAAGATTCTTATTTAGCAAAAGAACTAATGAAAGTAGGAAATAATACCTACTTAGGAAAAGCTTTATTAGCAAATCATTTATGGGATAAAAATTTGATAGTAAAAAAGATTACTATAGGAGATAATGTGACAATCTCAGATAATTGTTGTATTTCTCCAGGTACAGAAATCCAGGAAAATGTGTCTTTATTACCGTTATCAGTAACTACTAAAAATGATAAATTGTCAGCCGATTCAATTTATTATAACGCCCCATTAACAAAAATTACAAAACAGGAATTAATTGATGTGTTTAATTTAGATATTCATGATTTATTTCTCAATAATATCAAATCTATAAATAATAAAACTTAAGGTCGATTTTTATACCAAAAATAAATTCCTTAATAAAAACTGACAATCTGTTAAAAGAAAATAGATTTTATTGGTTATATCCAATCTTAATTTGGCTCTCCTTTTTCCCAACTAGCCTAGTTTTTATGTTCTTCTTCAATCTTTTTTCCTACTGGATTGATCCTATAATAATTGTATGTTTTCTACCAATCTCACTTGTTATTTACTATTTAAATTTTATTTATTTTCTTCTACTGTTCGGTAAATTAATTTTAATTCTTACTAATTTGATCCATCAACCAAAAGAAGGAATATTTCAGCGATCTTCGAAAGATAAAGATTTTTTATTCTATTTACTAAGAAGAAATTTGAAATCATTTGTTTTAAGAATTTTTAACTACTTTCCTTTACCCTGGGCAAAAATTTTAGCACTAAAACTTTTCAATATAAAAATTCCATATAAAACAGGTGTATTAGACAGTTTTATTGATTCAGATTTTATTGAAATAGGTAATAATACTATACTTGGTGAAGGCTCGATTATTATGAGTTCAATGGTTTTAGGAGATTTTTTGTTAATAAAAAAGGTAATTTTAAAAGATGGGTGCACAATCGGTGCTTTTAGTGTAATTGCTCCCGGAACGATCGTAGAAGAAGGAGTTATTTTAGGAATGGGAAGCTTTACCAAAATAAATCAACGTTTAGAGAAGGGTTTCATACATTTTGGTCGGCCTGCGAAAAAATGGAAAAAAAACGGAGATAATTTTATATTAACTAAAAAATAATTATAGTGCAAAGAACTAAATTTAAATATTAACAAAAGATTTAGGGAAAATCAAAAATGAACCATAAGGTATATTGCCCTACCTGTGAAGAAATTGTCACACTTCGTCGAAAAAATTTCGATCATGTATATCATGAAGTTTTATGTTTTATGGTAATTTTAACTTTAGGTTTGGGCTTTATAATATACTTTATTTTAAAATACAGCAAGAAACCAAATACATGCCCAAATTGTGAATCTGTGTTTGATTTAAAGAATCTGCCCACAAAAATGATTAATATCAATCAACCTTATGGGCATAGTAGTACATTTACCCTGCCTTAGTTTTCATAGTTTTATTGCATCTAGGACAAGTTTTATCTTCGTCAGTAAGTACTTTTTTCCTTATTGTTTTTTGGTATTTACATTTTGCGTTTGGACACACAAGAGTATATCTTGTTAACTGAATTGATGGTTTTTTAAGAAGTTCCTTTTGTATGTCCTCACCTTTACTTTTTTTAGCTTGAATGGGTGATGATTTTTTTTTCTGTGATTTTTTTAACTCATCTTCTGATTTGAGCCATTTATCTAAACCCATAAGAACTCACTATGTAAATTTCATGTTTTTTAAAGACTTTAAATATTTGCTTCGTAAAATGCTTCTAATAAATAAAAAAAAGAGAAAAAAATAAAAATTTGTTTATCCATAATGATTTATTAAAAGACTTGTACTTTACCTGCAATAAGTCTCTTTCTTAAATCAATGAAGTTTTCCTTACTAAGTCTTTCAGCTAAAACTTCTTCTGCTATTTTCTTTACTGAATCAAAGTTCACATTATCAGCAGGAATCAATTCTATAGACGAGATCCACGGATCTGTAATTGGTCTTCCTATTTGAGATAATAGTTTAACATGGGCTTCTATTATATCTCCTTGACCTCTTTTGATGATCTCTCTTGCCATTTCTGTACTTAAAACGTTATATAATTTTCCTACGTGGTTTATTGGATTCTTTCCGCAAACAGCCTCTAAACTCATAGTTCTACAAGGAGTAATAAGTCCATTAGATCTATTACCACGCCCTACTTCTCCATCATCACCTGCTTCAGCAGATGTGCCAGTAATGGTCAAATACACAATTCCTTTTTCTATATTGTCAGCTACATTTACTTGGCATGATACATCGCGTTCTGGGATGATATCTGCTGCCAAATCCAAAACTGCTTCTTTGATTTGATTTTTATAACTTACATATTCACTAGCGTCGTTGATATATTTACTAACCATTGCTGCTGCGACAGTAATTCCCACTTCATTTCCAATTCTTTGCACCATAACCTTAATATCTTCCCCTGAAGCTTTACACTTGTCTTTGAATTTGTCCGAATTAATCAACATCTCTGCTTCTAAAGCAATTTTCTCAACATCTGAATAAGGAGCATATCCTACACCAAAACTTGTGTCATTAGCAAGTGGAACTTCTTCAGTATGATGAGATTGATCAAAAACTCCAGTCAAATCTATTGATCCCGGTCGAACCGCATAATCAAACTGAATATCTCTGTTTAAATCAAGATTTCTAAAAATATCAGCAAGTACTTTACGTTGAGTCTCTATACAAATAGTTGGAATTGGAATATATTCGAGTTTATTTGTACCATCCCCACATTCTATAAGAATTTGATTTATAGCCCGCCCAACAATCAAAAAGTATTGTGGTTGGATGATCAGACCACCCCCATATTCTGGTCTCGCTGTACCCCCAACGAGAGCAGCCTTATCAACATTATGATGATATATTCGGCCGAAATTCTCAAGATAATAAACGCATAAGGCTCTGGAGCATGCATCAGCAACAGCATCGCAAACAGTGTCAGGATGTCCAATACCTTTCCTTTCAACGAGTTCTGGGAATTCACTTTTTTCAATAGGTAAAAAGTTAGCACGAGTTATTTTCAACATTTCATTTAACCAACTTCTTAATGATATAAATAGTTCTTTTAAATATATTTTTAAATTAATTATCAGTTAAATTCATTATTAAATGAAAAATGCAGTCAATACATTTTTTAATGGATTATAATTAATAACCTTTATAAATATTTTGTTCTTATAATATGCATAAGAAGCATATAGAATTTTTGATTCACCTATGGAAATCTTACCATCTTTAAGCGATATTAAGCGTCTACGTAAAAAACTCAATATTAGTCAAAAAACTTTGGGAGAAAAATTAAAGATCTCTCAATCAATAATCTCAAGAATAGAAAGTGGAACAGTAGATCCTCCTTATTCTAAATTAAAAAGAATTTATGAATATTTAGAGAATGAACGTAAGATAAGAGAAAAATCAAAAAAACATGCAGAAGATATCATGACTCAAAATCTCCATTCCATAAAGCTTAACTCTACTATAAGAGATGCAGTCGAGTTAATGAATAAATTTGAAATCTCACAATTACCAATAATAGAAAACAATCTAAATTTAGGAAGCATTACATCTAAAAAAATACAGAAATCCATAACAGATAATCCACAGATTATCAATATAGATGTTTCTCTCATAAGAGAATTACCTTTTCCTGAAATTGATAAATACTGGAATGTAAAGGATATATCGGATCTACTCCTGCAGTATTCAGCTGTTTTGGTAAGAGAAAACAATAATTACATTGGGATAATTACAGATTCTGATCTTCTTAAAATAACTTTTAAAAAATAGTATAATCTCCTAAATTAATCAACGTAAAACCAATATATTGGTAAAAATATATTACTTAATAGAAAAAAGAATAATTTTTTTATACAATATTGTTTTTTAAAGATTAGATTTGATGATTGAAAAGATACTTCAAAGGATTGACGTTTTATTAAAGACCGCTAATTATGAAACATTGGCATTGGGTAATTTTGCGGCGAAGAAAAGTAAATTCTGTTTTGATCTCTTAGCCAAGAAAGATGATTTAGTATTTAGTGTAAAAATATTTCCTAATATTGATAACATAAACCCAAGCATCCTCAGTGATATTAAATCTTTATCTACAGTTCTCAAATCAAAACCTCTATTAATTGGAATTAGAAATCGATATCAAAAATTAGAAGATAATACAATTTATATAAGAGAAGATTTGCCATTTATCACACTTAATACATTTGAGAATATCCTTGAAAATAAATATCCCCATATTTTAGCAAGAAGGGGTGGTGGTGTAGTCTTTTTAGATGGTACCTTAATGAAAACATTAAGAGAAGATCTTATCATAACAAGAAAAGAACTTTCTGAAAAATTAGGGATAACGAAGAGAACCCTGTGTGCTTATGAAAATGAATCTATGCGACCTTCAGAGAAAATTGCTCAAAAAATATTAGAGATTTTAGAAAATAAGGATCTTTTTAAAAAAATCAATATATTTGGATGGCCTATTAAGACTGATATCGAAAACGTTGTATATATCGAAGAAAAGGAATTAAGTGAATTTGAGGCTCATATTCAAGAAATTGTGAAAGATATTGGGCTTTCTTCTTATTGGTATAAAAGAGGGTCGATCCCGTTTAAATTATCTTTATCTTCTACTTCTGATAAAATAGAATCAGAAGGTTTTTATCCTCTCTTTTCTGGTATATCGGAAGAACAAGGGAAAATTAACGAAATGAGTTTTAAATGTCTAAAAATGTTTACAGAGGTATTCAACAAAACCTCATTATTCATAATAGATAATGATATTAAAATTCCTGAAATATTTAAAAAAGATAAAATTCCTATTGTGAAAATTAAAAATTTAGAAAAAGTAGATGATGAAGAGGAGTTCATTGAACTCATCCAAGAATCATGAAGATAAAATAGAATTAATTTGTGGGATTGACGAGGCTGGTAGAGTTTAATTCCCTTCGAATTTTATGTTAAAAGGCTCTGTCTTAGGCCCTATGGTTATCTGTGGAATTTGTTTTATTGAATCAAATTTAAGTTTTCTTCCTGAAATTGGAGTTAAAGATTCAAAAAAGACATCTCCGCAGAAGAGGCATCAATTAGCTAAAATTTTGAAAAAAAAGTGCCATTCTCTTAAGATAATTGAAATTAGTGCTCAAGAAATTGATGAAAGGGAATTAAAAAAAATTACTATGAATCGACTTGAGGAGTTAAAAATGGCTGAAATAATTAACGATTTAAGGCCTGATATTATATATATTGATGCTGCTGATGTTAACGAAGAAAGATTTGGAATCTCAATTATGAATTTATTAGATTACAAGCCTAAAGAAATCATTTCTAAACATAAAGCTGATGATACTTTTCCTATAGTTTCAGCAAGTTCAATAGTGGCTAAAGACAGAAGAGATACATTAATCGAAAAAATGCATAAAAATTACGGTTTTTTTGGTTCTGGTTATCCATCTGATACTAGAACGATAAAATTTCTAAGAAATTATGCTAAAAAATATAAAAAAGTTCCTAAAATTGCACGGAAATCATGGAGTACGACAAAAAAAATAATAAATGAAGAAGTGTCTACAAAGAAAATAACTGATTTTCTTAATTAATTTCTTTTTTGGCGATGAGGATTATATGATTTGCGGCATATTTATGAATATTTATGCTTTCTACAATATTTAATCCATTTTTTTCAAGAATTCTCTTTTCTTGGGCATAAATTTGTTCAGATTTTTTTATGCTATCAATCGATTGAGATTTTATAGCAATAATTAATACACCATCATCTTTTAAGTAATAATTGCAATTTTCTAACGCAATTTCAGCTTGTCGTGGTTGAGCTACATCTTGATAAATTAGATCTACATTAGTAAAAATATATTTAGCATAAGTTTCCGGAAAGCGAGCATCAGCTAAAATTGGAATAATATTTAGTCTCTTTGAGGTATTTTGAATTAACTGTCGCATACTTCTTTCTGCAAATTCTACACTATATATTATTCCTGAATGTATGATATCTGAAAGGTGAGAAATAGTTGTACCTGAAGATGCTCCTAAATACAAGCATTTTAAATCCTCTGAAAATAAATTCGTTAAAGGATTTTCTAAAATTAATGCTGCCAATTTACTTCTATAGGGATCCCATTCTCTATATTCAATTCCTTTATAGTTGATTAATTTCTCTCCATACACTCGTTTCCCTTCCAATAAATTCGTTGTATAAAGCCTTAATCTTTCTTGGGGCCCGGAAATAAACACATTGGAGAATTTAGGATGATTTCTGATCTCTATTTTCGACATTTTCTCAGTCCTCTCTTATTTTCTTTTTTTTGATTTTTTTTTCTGACTCTTTAAGGGCTGTGCTTTTTTAGGAGGATTTGGATACTTTTTTTTAATTTCTTTTATTTTTTCATCAATTTCTTTTGACAATAGGTCTCCTATGAATTCACCATTAAAATGATCAACTTTTGCGGCAAGTCCAATCTTACCTGCAACTACTCTAGCAATTTTTCCACGAGTCCACGGGGGGGCTGATCTAATTAGATTCCATTGAAATATTAACCCGTGTTTTGGTCTTTTTTCACCTGTTTTAAGAAACCGATATAACGCTTTCTCAGCTCCTAATAACTGAATTCTTGAAGAAGGCATGTAAGCTAATTTTTGTAATCCTCCTGCTTTAGCTATTAATTTAGCTCCGATCAAGGAACCGATGAGAGTATTCACGTTTGGAGCAGTACTTTCCATTAATTCTTCTAAATATTTCTCTAATTGCTGACGGTAAGTATCTAAAGAAATAATTTGTTCAGCATAATTTTGTAGAATGGTAAGATCAATATTTGCTCCCATTGATCCTAGAGCAAATTTCTCCAATTTTTTTATTTTACTTTCTTTTAAATCAAAGATTTTTTCTATTTTTTCAAACGTGAAATTTTCTCTTGAACCTAAATTTGAAATCAAATTTGCTAAAGTAATATTATCTTCAATAATCTTATCAGTCAATTCAGGGAAATGTAAGCCATACCATTCTCTAAGATGACTAGAAAATAAACTAAGAGATTTTTTTAATACATCTAAAACGGTAATAATTTGAGTAATAACATTATCGGAATGTCCGCTTGCTTGACTAACCATTCTTCTTGTTAAGTCCTCACTTACTCTTTTGTATTGTGTAAGAATTTCTTCATTCGTTTTATTTATTCCAATTTCTTTTAGATGTTCTTCTAAACTTAAACGAAAAGTTTTAAGTTCTATTGATTTACTTTCAAGAAAGGTTTTAATTTCAAGTTGTTTTGAAGTTAATGACTCTAATTTTGCATTATCAAAAATAAATTGATTAAAACCTGAATTTTTTAATTCTAGCAAAAAATTCTCAAATACTTTTTGAATAATATTATTTTCTAATGCGTTATAAAATTCAACAATTTTCTCAGAATCATCATCAAAATCAATGAAATTTAAGATGTTTCCAGTCTCATCAAATGCAAAAATTCCAATTAATGTATCTGCTATGTAAGACTTCATTTTGATAGGTTAATTTAAAGTTATTTTTCCTTTATTAATAATTATTATAAAATTATAATCATTATTGTCTTTTAAAAAATGCTAGAAGTAAATCTATCTGGTTTAAAATTAAAATCTCCTATTATTTTAGCTTCGGGAATTTTAGGAGTTTCTTTTTCTTCAATGAGAAGGGTGTTCGATGCTGGAGCTGGTGCTGTGACCACCAAATCTATCGGACCGAAACCAAGAAAAGGCTATAAAAATCCGTCTATAATTGAAATATATCCTGGAACATTTATGAACAGTGTTGGTCTAGGCAATCCTGGAATTAAAGAATTTATCTCAGAAATAAAAGAAATAAAAAAATATAACATTCCACTAATCGTGAGCGTTTTTGGAAATACTAATGAGGTTTATCTAGATGTAGCAATTAAAGCTGAAAATGCAGGTGCTGATGCAATTGAAATTAATATCTCTTGTCCACATGCAGAAGTATCTTCCATAGGAATTGATAAAGGCTTAACGTTTGAAATTGTAAAATTTCTAAAAGAAAAGCTTACAGTCCCTCTTTTTGTAAAATTAAACCCCAATGTAACAAACATAGTGGAAATTGCTTTAGCAGCTGAGAAAGGTGGTGCTGATGGAGTAGTTGCTATAAATACTTTGTCCGCATTGAAAATTGATGTGAATACCAAAAGACCAATCTTATCACATGGAAGTGGTGGGCTTTCTGGAAAGGCAATCCATCCTATTGCTGTAAAGATAGTATATGATTTATATAAAGTTTTAAAAATCCCAATAATGGGGTGTGGAGGGGTAGATTCTTGGCAAGATGTAGTAGAATTCTTTTTAGCTGGAGCTTCAGCAGTGCAAATCGGTACAGCTTTCTATAAAGGAACCGAAATTATTACTGAAATTAATCATGGAATAACTCAATACCTTAAGGATAATGATTATAAATCTATAAATAACATGAAAGGATTAGCTCATCAATTTAAGACCCAAGAGGTGCCAGATTTTGACTGAAAATACAATAAAGACAGTGAAAATACAGAAAATTATTAATGAATGTAAAGATGTTAAAACACTTGTTTTTAACATGAAAATTAGCAAGACCGAAAATTACATTACTCCTAAACCAGGACAATTTGTTATGGTATGGGTACCTGGTATAGATGAAGTTCCAATGTCCCTCTCTGGATGTGATAATAATGGAAATTGGTCAATCACAGTAAAAAATATTGGAGAATGTACAAATGCTATGTATAACTTAAACATTGGAGATTATATTGGAGTAAGAGGACCGTTAGGTAATCATTTTAAACTAATAAATCAAAGTTCAAAAGAAATCTTCTTAATTGGCGGTGGAATAGGTATGGCCCCTCTAAAATTCCTCTCTAATCAGCTTACAAAAATGAATACAAAACACACGATCATAGAGGGAGTAAAAATTGAGGATGACCTTATGTTTAAAGACTATTTTCAAGAAGTTATAACAAATAACTCTGAAGTTCATTATTGTACTGATGATGGAAGTTATGGAATTGAAGGAGTTGCATCTGATATTTTTAAAGAAATGGTAAATAAATTTAATAAAAATGATCTTTCAAATCTAGTTATTTATTCCTGTGGCCCAGAAATAATGTTGTTTAAATTATTTCAAATATGCCAAGAATATAAAATTGAGTTTTATGCGAGTCTTGAAAGAATAATGAGATGTGGAAGTGGATTATGTGGATTATGCGCTTTGGATCCATTAGGTTTACTGGTTTGTAAAGATGGACCAATTTTTAATTCAGAAACTCTAAAAGAAATTCAAGATTTTGGGAAATACCAAAGAGATTTCACTGGAAAAAAAATTGGTATTGATTAACATAAAATTGGTTTAGAGTATTTATATCACAAAATATTAACTTTATGTTGAAATATATTATTTGATTAAGATAACACATTTAGAGAAAATCACAAAATTTTCTGACTTATAATATAATGGGTTCTTTAGAGACTGGTAATCAAGAGAAAGTTAAAGTAATTTCAAGAGAGATAATAGTATATTTAATTAGAAATCCCAAAACTCCCCGTAAAAAAATAACAAATATTAAAGGAAGAATTGGAAAAAAATACAAATACGATAAAGTCTTAAAAAATGCAACTATCTTAAATTACGCGACATTAGAAGAAAAAGAAATTATAACTCAGATCCTTAAAAGGAGAAAAACCAGAAC
>Ga0209977_10000085_pt1 | contig 33901 bp, 58 predicted proteins | sample SumtaG_2_FD_183113 | JGI IMG/M metagenome (GOLD analysis project Ga0209977, IMG submission 183113) | Deep subsurface microbial communities from Indian Ocean to uncover new lineages of life (NeLLi) - Sumatra_00607 metaG (SPAdes) (version 2) | ecosystem: Environmental > Aquatic > Marine > Oceanic...
CTGCCAGTAATCATCTGTAGCAATCAGGGCGTAGAAAACGCCCGCGACAGTATAGACCGCCGCCGCATTTGTCCTCACATCCTGTACCGTTGTCCCGATTGTTATCCCTAGGTCAGCGAAAGACTGCGCGTAAAGCGCCTTTTTGGGGCCGGTCAACTCGTTCAATTCGCTGATAAAAATCCAGTTCGGTGTTCTGACGAGGCCGTGAGGTACTACCTGATCGACTGCCCCCGCCAGTATATTTGCTGATAGTTTCGCTATTTGAGTCATTTTCCAACTAGCCTCCCTTTCTCCCGCCGATCTTCTTTCTTGCGGCGGTGATCAGTAAGTCTTTTAGAAGCCACAATCCGAAGACGGACGCGGCGACCAATGCGAATGTCTGAGCGTTGACGCCCCACTGAAAGCCCTTCGGCGCTTCGCCTGAGCATACCATAGCCGCCTCGCTGGGAGGCATGTTATAGGGTTCTGAGGTATACTTCTTCAGGCATTCCAGGTAGTCCGACTTTTCCTCACGCTTTTCGTGGAACTGCCAGATCGTCCCTCCGCCGATCAGCGTACCCGCGCCGATAATGAGCGCCGTTACCAGGGCAATGCCTAGCTCGCCGTCACCCGGCGCTTGACTCAGGACGGGCGCGGCCTGCTGTCGAAGATTTAAACCCTTCCTGGTGATGAGCATAGCGTAGCCCTCCCTATGAGAACACCTTTCCGCCTATAAGCCCCAGGGCGATCCAGAAGATCGGGTGCGTGTAGATAGGTCGCTTCGCAGGCGGTGGACACAGGAAAGGTATATAGCCCATCATACGCCTGCACTCTTTTTCGCCAAGCATAGCGGCGCATGTGCTGAACGCAGCATCGAAAGCCTCCTGATAGCTCGCCGCCGGCCTCGCCACTGTCTCTTGCCCAAGTCCGCTTAACGGTTGCACTTTGCGCTGTAGGATCATGTTCCCTCCTCCTCGTAATAGCCCCTCGCTGGCGTTCGGCGTCCGGGTTTCCGTCTCTGTAGTCCGTTCTTTCGCCTTGACAAAGCCACAAGAGAGAAAGCAGCTATTCCCAACAGGACGATCAGCCGTGTATCTATCCCTCCGGCTCTCGCTGGCTCCCGCGCGGGGGTCCAGACCTCCTCCTCCTCCACGTCGGCAGGCGACACAAACGCCGGCGGGTAATAAGGTATATACGGCTCGTAGTGGGTCGGAGGCATTCCCGGTGAAACTGTGATAGGCTCTACTGGCGCTTCCGGCGGAGGCACCGTAACAACGGGCGTAACGGGCGTAACTGTTGCGACCGGAGTCGTGACGCCGGGAACGGCTATCGTGATCCCGCGTGATAGAAGCTCAGTCCTGATGTCTAAGTCTGTTATAACTCCAAGCGCGCTGCCCATGATAGCCTCCTACATGCCTAATTTGCCCCTGAAAACCGCAAACGCAAGCAGACCGCCTCCTACCCATGCCCAGGTCGGCAGTTGGTCGAAAAACCCGGCCTTTTCTTCGGGTATGGGAAGACAGCCCCCCTCCGGCGTTGGGTAGAAGCCCGGCGGACACTGTACCTGCGTTGGCGGCGTGATCCCTCCCGCCGTTCCGAATTGGCTCCTTATCACTTGCTCCCACTGCGCCGGCGATCTACCCTGCGGGTCGGCCTTCGCGATTGAGGCCGCTATTGTCTGTATCTCAGCCGGTTCGAGGCTTTGCACACCTGACTGCTCCTTCGCTCCTTTGATCGCGTCATAAGTACTGAGACCCAGACCCACGCCCTGGATAGTCCATCCTGCGATCTGCATTGCGAGCGCCCAGTTGAAGCCCAAGCCTGGGGTCTTCGCTCCTGAGAAAACCTGCCTCTGTGCAAGGATGGAATCGAACTTGTGAATGGGATTCCCGCCTCGCCCTGTGTGGATAACCATTGTCTAACCTCCTCGCAGATGTTCATCGTGCTAGTTGGAGAAGCCGGCCGCCGACGACTGGCGTGTACGTCCGCTGATAAACCATCTGATCGACGATGGCCTTCGCTCCCTCTGTCAACTGGTCAAATACGCCTTCTGGAACTTCGAGACTGCCCGGATAGGGTCTTACCCCGCCCGCTATCAGAGTATGTGTGACCGCCTGCGCTACCATTTCGGACTCGATCAGGCAGTCGGCGCGGCCGGGCGTAACGCCTGCCTCCGCCTCCGCCGCCTGTTTGCATTGCTCATAACTCTTGAAGATCGCCGCCCGCTGCGACCATCTTTCCAGCCGTTCCGCTTCCGTCTCAACGGGCGTCCCTGGAACCGTCGTCGGCGTCGGCCTCTCCCGTTCCATCATAAAGAGTACGTTCTTGAGATCGCGGGGCGCTCCCTCCCTCGTATATACGCCCGAACTACTGGCGGCTACTCTTACGTGACCCTCCCACCCCGGGTCTGATGCTGCGTTCGGATCGCCACCGGCCTCAGAGTATATCCGCTTCCCGGCGTCGGCTCCCTTCTCCACCAGGTCAACGTATTGAGCGTCCTCAACTATGTAGTAAGCCCTCCCACTGACGATCAGCTTTATCGCAGCCGGCTTGTCGGTCTTCCACACAAGCGCCAAGCCCATCATCGCAGCGCGCGCGACTGATAGCGTGACGGTCGGCGTTGGCGTCGGCGTTGGGGTATAAGGCCGCTCAGGTCTGAGCCTCGGCGTTGGAGTAGGGGTCGGTGTTGGAGTAGGGGTCGGCGTCGGGGTATAGGTCGGCGTCGGGGTATAGGTCGGCGTTGGAGTAGGGGTCGGCGTTGGAGTAGGGGTCGGCGTTGGAGTAGGGGCCGGTGTCGGGGTAGCGACGGCAACCGTGATCCCCATGTCTCCCAGGAGGCCAATGGTGATCAGGTTATATGCGATCTGTATAAAACGCCTGTCAACGTCCTCGCGAACGAAGACCGGATCGCTTCCAACGTCCTCAATCCATTCGCGGGCCCCGAGGACAACGCGATTCATCATCGCGGCCTCCATCACCATCCCCTTACGGTAGCTGATCCCCAATTCCTGCATAGCGCCCTTGACTGCCCACTCCGCGCGCTCTACGTGCGATGATCCCCACCACTGCCTCTCTTGCTGGTAGGGGATCGGCGAGGTTCCCTGTCCAGTCGGCAGAAAATTTGCGCTCTGGGATCGCGGACCCCTGGTGATGCCGATACTGCTCAGATATTGCGCTGCTCTGGTTTTCCCCTGCTCTCGCAAGTCGTGATGGCTCATACCCTCCGGCGTCGTGGCGGAAACGTTCAGATACTCCACCTGCACTATGTTTGCGCCTGTAGTCGTAACGACCTTGTCATAAACATCGCGCTTGAGGCTTCCGGGCATGATGGGAATTTTCCAGAAGTCGAGGGCGTGCCGGACCAGAGCGCCAACATCGGCTTTCGCTGACGGTCTGAATGGAATTCCAGATGTCAATATGGGTGTCAATACGGGGGTTGGTGTCGGTGTGGGCGTAGCTGTAGGTGTGACGGTCTGGCTTAAGATACCATCAAAAGCCTTCCGTGAGTTATCCTGCGCGATTAGCATTGCGATCCCCCTTAACGCCTGTGTAGTAGAGACCGCGAACGCCAGAAACAGAAAACCCCGCGAAAGAGCATAAGATTTCTGGCGCTCGCGGGGTTTTCCTTAGTGAGAGTAATCAGTGATCAGTGATCAGTAATGAGTGGTGCGCACGTTGGAAAGCCCTCTACCTCAATTACTGATCACTGATTACTGATCACTGTAAACAGTTAGTTGACCTCGTAAAGGAGGGAATTGGCGATCCCGGTGGGTTCCGCTCCTACGGCTGGAACCTGTGTCGCGTCAACTGGTATCCACTGTGTAGGGTCTTCTGGCGGTGTGCCAGATAGCAAATATATGTGATGATAGTCGGGCTGCCCCTCCATCTGGATCACCTTGATCCTGATAGGGTGTCCTGCCGCTTGCAGCATCGCTCCGCCGAGTGCTGTCATGTCGTCACAGTCGCCTTTCGCCATTTGCAGCGTCCGATCTGGTGTGCTATACGTGTCGATCCCGTATGTGTCAAGGGTGTAGCGCACGTTACGCTGAATGTGGCCAGCGATAGCGTTGACCTCGCCTAGCCAGTCGCGAGGCTTTACACACCATCCATCGGTGCAGTAGTCCGTGAGAGCCTGCGCGACGTGGGTGTGGACGAGTGGAGATACACGGCCTTTCTGGATGTTCCCGGCTATAAGCTCAACGCGGTCATCCGTCGTCCTGACTTTCTTGATCCGTCCCTTCATCGCTGCCAGAGTCCAGGGGTCGGCTGTCATCTTCTGTCGCCTCTGATTCCTCTGAGGCTTCCTCTGCCACTGTAGAATCATAAACTGCATCTATCACCGTTTCCTGTCGTTCGTCCGCTTGCTGCTCGTCCGAGCGGTATTCCGTGACTATATTGATAAAGTCCTGCCTGCATCGTTGGCTAAACTCCGGGTCGGCCGCGAATTCAGGGATTATGCGCGACCATTTATCGAAAGCCGCCGCCGGGTCGGGTATGGTGATCTCCCATTGGCCGTTGATACATCGCGCCCCCTCGCAAAGACAGACCGTGTCCACAAACTCCGACGCGATCTGCTCTGAGGGAGCGCCCCGCTGGATCATGCCCCGCATCTTGGTTATCGCGCCAGTGCCGATCTCTTCGGGCGTGAGAGCGCCCGTCGCCGTCGGGTCGGGTGCGCTCATGTCGGCCTGGCGGCTGAGGGCGCTCGCCTGATCGGTCGGCGCGGGATTCCCGGCGGCTCCCGCGAATCCCGCCTGTGGGTTCATACCTTCCTGACGCTGTGGCAACTGGATCACGTTCGAGTTATCAGCCGGGGGAAGACCAGCCGGCGCGCCGGGTGCGGCTCCTGCGATAAGGTTTGCGGCGTGAGGAAGGATCGCGTTCCCTAAGCCCTCGGCGATCTTCTCCAACGCGCTAGTCTTGGCTCCTGTAGCGGAGACCGGCGCTCGCCGGCGATCCAAGCCCTCGACGAGATCGACGGTGCTTTTTATGACGCCAACAGCGTCAGAAAACCCACCGCCGCTCTGCGTTGCAAGAAGGTGCTGCATGAGAACCTCCTCCCTCTTCTGCTGCCCCTGGAAGATCATCTCATACATCTTGAGCATCCCTGCATTCGCGCTGTCCGCTTTCTCTGCCTTCGCTGCCTTCGCCTCCGTGCTCTTCGGCTTCTTCCGGTCGCCCTCGATCTTCAATTTGTAGGTCTCTGGCTTGTCTGAGTCCGCTAGAGTGAGCAGCGTACCTTTGGGCTGTCTAAAGGTGATGTTGTACTTCCCCGGCCCGCACTCCTCAGCTACTAGCTGGTAGAATGACAGGGCGTCAATATCGGCTATGTCCCATTGGACTTTCATAACCCCATCAATGGGTGATCCCTCTCGCGCGATCTGGATCGTTAAGTCCTGCCCTAAGCCCTTGAGCACAGCGATCCGGTCTACGGGATCAATGGGGATGACCTCTTTCTTAAGTTCTGTCGCGTCCTTTACCCTTAGTCCGTCTCTTTTTCCCCGAAATGGTCTCCAGCGCATCTTGATCCTCCTTCCGGGCGCGCTTGATTGCAGCCGCGTCAAGCTCTTTCCCACGCTCTATGAAATCGTCGATCTCAGATATTAGAAAATATCGGGTCGCGTCGAACCGTCTGAGGACTGTGAAGCCCCACTCGTCCGCGTGCCTGTTCAGCGTCAGGTTAGACACACCGAGCCTCTTCGCTGCCTCCCCTATGGAAAGACTGATGTTTTTGGATAAAGCCCAAGCCGGCGGATTCCAGAGGTCGTTCTTGTGAGTGCTACCATAGGGTAGTGCCTTTCTCCGAACACTCTCCATGCCTTGTCCGTTCGCTCTCCAGTCGCTATCCGTTCGCTGATATGTGTCGTTTTGCTGTTGTGGGTAATGACTCATTGGTGGGTTTGATCTCAATATAGCACAGGCAGGCAGGGAAAGTCAAGGGATAAACCGGGGAGGGACGGGAAAAGAGAGCGATAGATCGAAAGACGCCGCCGCTTCCACCAATGGAAACGTGCGGCGGCGCTACCATACCGTCTAGTTGGAGAGAAGTATACCAGCAGCGCGCGGCTATGTCAACGACTTTTCTGTTGACCGCTCACAAAATCTGAGGTAGGATTAAGTACTTCATTGACCTATAAGCTAGATCAAGACCAACAGGGAAGGGAGAGGCGATGCTGGTTATATCAAACCCGGACCTTCTCAGGGTTCCGCTGTCGTTCAATATCATAGCGAACAACGTGCCTCCCGTCAGGTTCCAGAGAATGATCGAGAGCATAGCGCCAGTCGCGGATCATATCGCTGTCGTCTTCGATGAAACCGCGCCCACGTCGCTCTATGATATTGCGCTGAGGTATCGAAGCGATATAGCGACGCATCGTTGGATCGGAAACTTCGCCTATCAGCGGAATAATGCCCTGGAGATTACCCGGAGGCACTATGCTTCAGCAGGGATTGTCTATGTCGCGTGGACGGACACGGACGAATGGATGAGGCCGGACGTGGGAGCCAGAATCAGAAACCTCATGACCGCGCCCAGGATGAAAGCGTTTTATCTCTGGCAGGGGTCACCGTCGAAGACCGGCGGCTTGACGCTGGTTCCCCAGGTTCGCATATTCCCCCTGGTCGATGGTGTCAGGTGGGAAATACCCGCGCATGAACAGATACTAGCATCCCTTAAGCGCGTCGGAATCCAGACGGAGGTGACAGATCTGCGGATCGAGCATTCGGGATACTGGAACGACCGCGAGGTAGAGGTGAAGAACCGCAGAAACCTCAAGATACTGAGGAGGCGTGTCCAGACTAACCCGGAAGACAGATTTTCACAACAGAACTATCAGAACGCGCTGCAATATGAGCGCAGCTTAAGGAGGGCGCGGATATGAGCATATACCTCACTCCCATCGTGGACAGTTATGAGCAATGCAAGCGGATTCGGACGCCCGAAGAGTGCAGGCAACTGGCGGCAACTGGCGCGGCGGCAAGCGCCCAGGGCTATCTTCTCGGATACGATACCTGCGTCAAGCTCTTCGGTCGTGACCGCTGCCGTCAGATGCTATCCTCTGGGAGGTCTGCTCCCGTAGCGATTGCCGTCGTCTCTTTCGCCTTCGGTTTTCTTGCCGGCCGGCTCCTTAAATGATGACCGACTAGACCACCTCACTGATAGAATCCCTCCCCCTCTGCCAATTTTCGTCTTTTCCCTCTTGACTTTCCTCTGCCTCCTATTGTATAATTACATGTCTTGATATGTTCTGAGCATTCCCACAAGGGGGTACAGCAATGGCGGACGAAGTGAGAGAGTTGATAGGGGTAAGCGAGGCCGCTAGGATTGCCGGCAGATGCCCGAACACTGTACGGAACTGGATTCGCAAAGGTCTCCTACCAGCGCAGAAGGTTGGGGAAAACGGGCGATTTAAAATCAGGAAGGCCGATCTGAAAGCCGCGCTCACATACGAGCCGCCGGGTGGAAAAGACGACCAATAACGTGTCATAAAATTGCAACGGCGGAAAGGCTAGGTGATGAAACAAGGAGTCATAGCCGGGCCTTATGTGCCAAACTACCCCGAAGTGACAGACAAGTTGGCGCTTGTTAAAAGTTTCGCTGCGCGGTGGGTTTACAACGTTCTGGTGACGAAATTCCCGATAGAGGAGGATTGGGGCGACGATCCTGTTTGGGTCTTTGGCATTGTCACCGCCACCAAGACAGAGATAGCACAGAAAAGCGGCGTCGGGCGTTCTGGGTTTAGCAAGCTTTGGTCTCACCTGGTCGGGGCCGGCCTCGTCAGTGTACGCGACGACGGCGGAATTCTGATCCATTTCTACAAGAAAAAGGCGTATGATGCGATCTCGGCAACTGAGGTCAGGGAGAGATTCACAAGAAACGAGGCGGTCATCGCACAGTTGAAAGCGACCATCGAAAAAGACCCGGAAACCTCGCCTCCAGAGGTGGGTGATGTGCCTCCAGAAGAGGCAGATGTGCCTCCAGAAGAGGCAGATCTGCCTCCAGAAGAGGCAAGCCTCATCCTTTTAAAGGGTTTAAACAATAATACTCTCTCTCGTAATAAAATAATTTCCTGGTTTTATAGAGCGATTGGGCAGCGCAGAATTTCCGGGTCTGAGAGAGAGAAAGCTGGTCAAATTTACAAGAAGCTAAGAAGGGAAAAGTTTAGTGTCAGAGAGATCGCCTTTGCGACACAATGGACAGTAGAAAACGCAAAGGCTAAGCCTCGAACGTTCGGCCTTATCAATAACACGATAGGGCAAGCGATGGAGGCGCTCCAAAAGGCTGAGGAAAACGCCAAGAGTCTTGCGGAGCAACAGAGGCTCGTCGATGAGGCAAGGGCAGACCTGGAAAGCCAGGCGGAAGACACCAAGCGGATAGACGCGGTCAAAGACGGTATGACACCTCGGAAACGAAAAAATCTGCGCGAGGAGGCGTTCCGCGAATTGACGAACACGCCGGGCATGAGGGAGGCGTTCATAGGCGAACCCCTCATCACCGGGAAGGAAAACGAGATAATCAAACGGGCGCTTGAGGAAAAACAGCCATAGGCTATGTCAATATTTCCATTCTCAATAATTCATTTTGGCGGGGGTCGGCGCGCGCGCCTAGTGAACTTCCCATCTCCGTGCTGGCTCCCGCCACTCAAAATGACGCACTGGAGGCCGATAACTAATGGATAAAAACGAGAAACGCGCACACAAACTTGATCTTGAGATTCCAGACGGAGTCTATGGTTACCTGGTAACCTGGGGTCTGTCTAACGGCTACAAGGTGAATACGGACGAGGATCACACGATCCTCTATTCCCTCACGAACCGCGATCCCATAGTTGACTTGAAAGCGTGGAAGCAAGGGACGATGAGCGTTGCAACATACGAGGAGGCCGAGAGCCTAATCACCAATCTTGCCCATCTCAAGGCGAATGAGGCGATCCCCTACGCGCCGGTGTATTCTCCGCAGATCCGCGTCGATGAGGAAATGTACCATCACCACTTAAGGCCGGCCCTGGAAGCGGTCAACTGGAAAATCGAATGGCATCATGAGGGCGTCTTCTGGTTTATTCAGCGCGTGAGGGAGGAGGACGCTTCGAATATTCTCTGCCGGTCGGAGGTTACGGAGTTTATAAGAAGCCTCGAATATAAGCGGCGGATCGCCCCGTTCCTGGTGATCCGTGAGAAAGGGACACAGTCGATCCAGTGGAAGGGGAAGCAGATTGACAGCTTGGAGGAGGCGCTTGCAGTCGTTCAGAGAGAGAAAGACCGTCACGCCCCCGGTGGGGATTGGAAGGTCTGGGAAGACGTGACAGCGACGGCGGAGGCTATTGCGGTCACGGATGATATTAAATCGGAGGCCGGCTTCATGATAAGAGGGTGGTTTCCGGGCGAGGTCGGAGGCGAATACTGGCAAAAGGAATACTGCGAGGAATTACAACAGGCTCTACTATCAATCGTGAGGATGCAGGAATTTGATCCAGACGCGGTCTGTGCGGTTTACGCCTGCCGATACCACGAAGCCCCCGAAGAGCAAAAACCGGAGCCAGATTGGAAGGTGATCGCGTATCCCGCGTTTCTGGCTCAGGTTGACGCGATAGAGAACGGGGGAATCTGCCTGGTCTGGAACACCAAATCACCAGAGGAGGTCTGCGTTCTTTCTGCCAACAGGAAAGAAGACATCGAGGCCGCCGATCTTGAGCATCTTAGCTCTACACTGCGCGGGAAACTGACGGCCGGTGCGGATCGCCTGGTGCTCTTCACATTCTTTAAGGCGCTTAAGATAGAAGCCGGCATTCAATTTGAGCGATACTCATTTGATGATGCGTATCACGGCACAAAGCAGGTTGAGGAGGTTTAGATGCTAACGGAAGATGAAGTTCGGGAAAGTATGAGGCTGTATTCGGACGGAAAACTGATACGGGAACCATCGGCGTCTGAGGTGGAAAATAGGATGCGTGGGACATACCCGGCTAAGAGCGAGGAAGAGCAAAAGCCAATTCAGCCAAAGAAGCCAGAGGACTGCCCGATCTGTTACCGGGTTTGGAAGTTTGGATCGCTGATAGGTAACGGGTATGCCCAGGATGATGACCCGGAGGCGGTTGCTCAATCCGTAAAGTGCTTTATGACCTCTCGGATCGCCCCCGGAATGGATAACGCGCATTTTCACGATCCGCCGTTCAAGATTCTGGTTTATAGACTGGCGACAGTCCTGGAAGTCGAGGCTTAGATGCTAAAGATACGGAACCGCGAAGAATTGAAACTCTTAAGAAAACTCTTGGCGGCACTTGCTAACCGCAGCGACACATTCCCTCTGACTTTGCGTAATGACGGCGAGATGATCCGGGCTGTCATGAGACGGAGACGATCAGATCAGGTGCGCGCGTTCACGAAAGACGGGAAGCCGTGCCTCTCTATCCGCGTTGAGGGTGAAGACATCGTTTTTATGTGAGGGTGATTTATGGCATGTGGACGGCAAATAAAAGCCCCGATCTGCGGTTTTTCTGTAGATTCGCATTATGCGCGGGTTTTCTGCCTCTTGCAGCAGTCCGCTGCGGGCCTGCAAAAGTCGGCTGAAGCAGCTGTCAAATTCGCGAATTCCTCACGCTCAGCGAAAAAACCCGGTGTATTCATGCCATTTTCGGCAGAAAAAGGCAATGGCGCCATTAACTATATGCCAGAAAAAACGGGAAAACGGCGGATTTCTGGCATGATTCGGCACATAATTATTCGCAGCAGACGGAAGCGGAAGCGGGAACGCGGCGCAAAGCGGCGTGTTTGCCGCCTTTTCCCCCTCAGCTTTGCCCGCGTTCCGCGTCCGGTTTTGGTCTGCATAATGTGCGTTATGGGGCGTTGGCTCCAGGAGGCAAATATGTTCCCCGAATTCGGGCGGCGGCCTCAGTTTAAATACAGAGTTGGCGATGTGGTCTGCGATACTTACACGGACAAATATGCGCCGCCGGTTGTGGAGGTACTCAAACGGTGGGGCGACGAAACTGTCAGGATGTACCGGGTGAGGCGCGTGGCGACGAAGGGGAACGGCTATCCGGTCTCCGAAGAGTGGCTTGTGTAGAGATAATTGGTCTGCATAATATGTATTCGGGGGCGTTGGCTCCAGGAGGTAAATAATGGGACAATGGGAAACGGCAAGAGGATATGGTTCTGACGAGATGGCTGACATTCTAGGCGAGGCGTTCCGCAACATAGCAGAATTGCGTCTGGGACAGCAAGCGCAGTCGCCGTGTCTGTTGGATTTGGCAGACGCGATTGAGTTCGTGTCGCGGGGAGCGCTTGTTGTGGGCGTGCACGCGGACGCCCCTCGCCTGGGCAATGACCGCGCTATGGACGTGGCAGACCTCGACAATGCTGCGCTTTTCCCCACACTCATGAACAGAGGACAGATACGGTGATTGGTCTGCATAATACTCATTATGGGGCGTTGTGAGGAGGCCGACTGTGGCGCGTAGATATATAGCGAGGTGGTGGACGAAGAAGCACGAAGGGGCGCGCTATTTCTATGCGTTCCTGGACATACCGCCGCTCCGCGCTGAGGCCAATCTCTACCCTCGTCTGGTCCGCTCAAGCCTGTCGGCGGACCTGTGGCGCTATGGGGCGGGCCTCAGTAACGAGGGGTTTTGTGTGAAGCTCTGGTTCAGGGGGCACTTTTTCCGAGGCTGCATAGCGATTGTGCGGCGTTGGCTCCAGAGGTCTGAAAATGACAATTAAAAGAGAGTGGTCAATGCCAAGTCGATACACTTTCAGCATTAGGCCGATAGCCGACCTCTTGACTGAGGAGGTGGGCGAGGGTCTATGGGTCGATCCATTCGCGGGTAGATGCAGAATAGCGGAGGTTACAAACGATTTCAACACAGCATTCGATACAAGCTATAATCTTGAGTCGCTTGACTTTCTGGCTCTATTCGGTGATCGCTCCGTTGACGGTGTGCTTTTCGATCCTCCCTACAGCGTGAGGCAGATCAAAGAATGTTATGAGTCGGTCGGTCTTAAGGTTCTCTCAGAGACCACGCGCTCGGACTGGTGGACGAAGCGAAAGCAGGCCATAGCGAGGGTCGCGAAGGACGGCGGGAAAGTGATCTCTTTTGGTTGGAACTCGAACGGGATCGGTCGCTCTCTGGGGTTCCGCAAGGAGAAAATTCTGCTTGTCGCTCATGGTGGTGTCCATAATGACACTATCGGCGTGGTGGAGATCAAATCTGCATGATTGGTCTGCATAACAATAATATTGGGGCGTTGGCTCCAGGAGGCAGAAATGTTAAAAAGATGCTTCGTCCATGTTCTTATTTGCCTCCTGCGCGTCGTGGCTAATAGCGGCTTGCCTGCGGTGATTGGTCTCTGGTTATCCGTTCCCACATACGCTCGCAGCGGCGGGAAGCTGAGGATTTACCGCACCTTCTATGGCCAATGGCGTATGAATAGAGGAATCCGGCGCGGCGAGCGGCAAAGGAAGCGGAGGGAAAAGTATCCCCATTGGGCTAGATTTATCTGTTTCTGCTATGGGCATACTATACCCTCTCCCAGAATTGAGCGCGGAGCAAACACTAGCGGCTCGATCTCACTTCCTGATGCAACAGCGGAGAATATCGAACTTCGGATTGCTGGTTATGAATGTTTCAGATGCGGGAAATCTCTGGAAGGGCCTGCATAATAACTACTATGGGGCGTTGGCTCCGGGGAGGGAATCGCAATGTTTGATGGCTTGGTAGAAATAGGACTAGCATTGTCGGCAGTCTTGATTTTCGTTGCTGGAATTCTGTTTGACCGGTGGTTGTATCGACGGTCTGCATAATAACTATTATGAGGTGCGAGGCAAAATGAGAACTCAATCAGAGATATTAGCGAGGATCAAAGAGCGGGATGAGGGCGATCCGTTTGATTGGGAGATCGACGAGTACATAGTATTTCTTGACTGGGAACACGTCAAGGATTTTCTGATCCCTGACGCGGACCAGGGCGGATGGAATGATGACTTTCGCGAACCGACGCGGGAGAACGTCCTTGAGAAAATGAGGGAGTATATGCCCTTTGCTGTTGATAAGGCCGAGCGTGGACGCGGCCTCTCCGCTCTAAGAAGCATCATGCACTATACAGCATGGGTGTGGCTGTTGGAAGACGACGATCTCCTTGAGGTCGTCATGGTAGACTATGAGGACTATGGCAAGGGTATTCTGGGGCAGATAAGCCGGCGCTACGGCTGGTCTGCATAACAATAATTATGGGGCGTTGGCTCCAGGAGGGAGTTCCGATGAACGATTTTGACCTAGCGGACAAAAAGATCATTGACGAGTGGAGGGAAGGAGCCGCGAGGGTTCCGCAGTCAATGCGGCGGCGGATCGTGGACATGAAGAAGGCAGGAAAAAGCACCAGGGAGATCGTCTTTGCCCTTTACGAAGAATCCAGATATATTTGCATCCCGACCGTGAGCGTGATCGTCATAGAGGAATTCGCGGAAGAACGCGGCGAACTGCCCGTATTCCGTGTCTGAACGGCGTTATTGGTCTGCATAGTATCTATTATGGGGGCGTTCGGGAATCAGCATGGAGAAGGCAGCACAGACAGTAGAGCGATATAGGGCAGAATTGAGTAAGAGGGCGAGCGCCGTCCCAAAGGCGGAACGCCAGAGAATCATTGATCTGGCCTGGGAGTCGAACAGGTTCGGCGCGATCTCTGAGGCTGTCGGACTTGATCTGATGGTCGTCTCTCAGATAATCGTTGATAACATAATCGGAGAAGAGGGCTGCCACACTCTACGGAAGAGGGTGTGCTAGAAAGGGAGAGGGAATCATGAAAGAAGCAAACAGAGACGCGGAGGTTGAGAGCACAGCCGAAATCGTGATCGAGGTTAAGTTTTTCGTAGATGGTGACGCGCAAGTTACTTTTCATTCCGAACATGCTCATTTTACTCATATCGTCTGCGCGACGGAATTCATGATCTGGGTCGTGGGGCGTCGGAGCGGAAAATCTTTCCGGCAATCTCTGAGACTTCTGGCCAAAGGCGCGAAAAACTACTACGCAAACGCGGTAGTCAGACTCCCGTTTTCTGGAAAGAGAAAGAGCAAACCGAACAGGGATAGGGAATCAGGCAGTCGCGATCCTATCAGAATACGCTAATCATCGGCGGCGGCGCTCGTTATCCACGTTCCCTGTATCTGCTGCAATAGCGCCGCCGCTTATTCTGGAGTCATAAATGATCCTGAGGAAGAACACAAACAGATAAAAGAAGCGGATCATACGTCGGCGGCGCGCCCTTCCAAACACGATGCTGACACATGCCGCGCGCCGCCGACTATTTAGGAAACTGCAATGATCAAAACCAAGTGTCCGCGCTGTAGAGGTAGAGGCTATCTTATCAAGTGGGAGACTTTGTGGAGGTATTACAAGCAGCCTTGTTTCCTCTGTAAAGGGACTGGAAGGCTGGTCTACCCGAATGGCGGTCGTCAGAGCCGAGTCGTCCCTTTGAGGAGGCACAAATGGCTACGACCGGCGAAGAGGCGGCCGGGGAGAAGATGAATGAAACGCAGCGGAGGAGGGATTAGAAATGTTGCTGAATAGAAGGAAAATACGGAGATTGAGCGCCCAGATCGCGTGGCTCGAAGAGGGTCTTGAGCATCACGTCAAGTGGCTGGAGGATCAGGTTGACTGTCTGGATCGGATTCTGCCAGAGCCGATAGACGAATATGATCAGGGCTTCCGTGACGGTCTTAAGACGGCTGCGGAAGTGTTCAGGGGCGCGTCGGTTGAGGTGACACTCAGAGGGACGTGGAACGGCAACAGTATCGCTGTCACGCACAATCCGGCGATCTATGAGCACCATGTCATGGATCGCTGGAATACGGAGGGGTAGAATGGACGAGAAAGACATAGTATTGTGCGCGCCGTATACAACTCTCGTCAGCATCGACGGCCGCGATGAGGATGTCACGATGGAGGTAGACCCGGCGATGTTGTTCAACGCGCCACTTCTCCCAGGGAGGGTGATCTCGCCGGAGATGTATGTACCGGGGATCGCCCTTAGAGTGCAAAAGGGCAGAGGTCTCTGCATTAAGGTCTTGATGACCGACGATCAGGCGCTTGACTACCTCAAGGCTCTTGCGACGAGCGTCGTTAGAAGCGCCCCGGAAAAACTGGATCAGGCGCTTTTAATGGTCAAGGAGGGCATGGAGGAGGCTCTGAAAGACTCCGCCAGGGGTCCGCGATGTGAGGGTCGCTTACAAGGAGGCATGAATGCACCGTTTGAGAGTATCTAAGGACGGTCTGAGGGTCACCTGTCCGGCCGCGCACAGGACGATCCTCACTGAAAGCTGTAGCCAGGGGGAAACGGAACACTGCGACTATTTTAACGGCCTCGATTTCTCGCGCGGCGCGGTCTACCTTCTGTGTGAGTACGGGCTTGAGGATCGCAGAAGCTCGATCATTGTGCCTTCTCAATACAGAACTGGAGAGTAATCAAATGGAGAGAAAGCGAAAAATGGGGATCGTAGGTAAGTCCTTGACAAGACAAGATATATTCCCGACCAGGAAGAGCGGGAGGCTGATGTATGAGGCTCTCCGCTTTATGGAGGAGGCCGACACGTCCTATATACCCGGCCAGAGGGCAGTGTCCTGGTCGTCCGTAGAAGACCTGCTGGAATTCCTGGAGGCGAAATTCACAGCGCGCGATATGTCCGTGATGGATCAGGCCGCGCTCATGGTCGCTATAACCTCATTGGTGACAGGCAAGGCGGAACACATGCCCACGACGATTGAGGGGGCCGCGCAGTATATAACCGCGCGGCTCGGTCTCAAATTCGACAAGGAGGCGGCGCTCCGCTGGTTCACTGACAGTCCTGACGCGGGCGATCCGCTCTGTATATGCTCCTACTGCGAGGAGGTGATAACCGAAGAGGACGCCCCGGCGATCAGGCTCTTCGCTAACAGGGAGGAGGCGCGCTTTCATACTGAATGCTTCCAGACCTGCGACACATACGACCTGTTACCAGACAATAGAGATTTTCGAGGCAGAAATAGGAGATAATCACATGGGAAAGGATAAAAAACAATGGGATTAGGTAGTACGGTATATCCAGAAGACCTTGAAGACTTTGAGGAAGAAGAGAAAGAAAAACGTGAACTCGCTGATGAGGAAAACGGAGAAGAGAGGACGGAAGAGGAAGGAACGGTGAAGCGTTACAAAGACGAGACTACGGACGAGGAGGCGGCTGTCAGGACTTGGCGTGATTCGCTCCCAGAAATATCAGAAATTCTGGAGGCGTGTCTGGAGGAGGCTCACGCTGTACTATGCAGGTTTGCGGACGGAGCCGGGACGCGCCTCCCGTCAATAGACTCAACGGTTAAGTTGGCAGACTCCATGTTTTCGGCGGTCGTGACGGCTGAGGCGGGCAGAAGACAGGCGGAGCTGCAAAAGCAGATCGGGCAGCAAGTATCGATCCCGATTCTGGGGCCATCGGGGAGACAGGGATGGCCGATCCCAGTACCCCCTCCAGGAGGCAAACGTGGCTGATCAGTTTTTCGGTCTTGACAGGTTAAACCAGCAATACATTGTCAGAAAGCACCTTAACGCGGTAGTCCAGGGGATGCTTGATATGTGGTGGAGCGGTAACGGAGACAGGGACGAGAAGCCCGTCATAACGGGGATCACTGTCCATTATGACGTACAGCCAAACAGAAGGAGGGCGCGACGTGCCAGGAAAATTTGATTTCATGAAGCAAATGTTCAAGACATATATCAAGAGCATTGCCGTGTTCGTCGCGGGCCGGTGGGTAAGCCCGCGCGATAGCCGGGAAGATCCGGACTGTGCCGTTGTGGAGGTCGATGCAGACCTCAGTCCGACCGCGCTTAAATTCATCGGGCTATGGGTCGCGCTCCTTAAAAAGTTTGATAACCGGATCAATACGGATCATCCCATATTCATGTATCTTGGCGAAACGGCAGAAAAGGGTCTAAGCGCGCGGGTGACGTTCACGATCTCACTCCGCCGCCGGCCATTAGAGCTACAGGAGCATGAAGGGAGGCCAACATGGAAAACGGTCAAGCGGAAACCACCGATGCTAAGCCGAGGCAAATCAATCTAAACAAATGCGAGGTCTGGTGTCCCTATTACGAGGAAACCGTAACGGTATACGAGGACTGTCTTGCTGATCCTACAGAAGACCGGCCGGCGTGTCCGTTCAAGGTGGGAATTGGCAAGATGGGCGTGGTCTATTGCAGCTATTCTGAGGAAGATGCAGCAGTTATCGAAGAGGAGGCTTAAGATGGGATGGCTTCATTTCGTAAATAAAGCGCAGTACTACCGCGCACAATTCGTGCGTGAGGCTCAGGGAATGGGGATCGCGAGGCGCGTCCCTCTCCATAGCCTCAAAGAGATGGAATGGGGAGACGTGGTTACGTGCGTGATGGAAAACGGCGAGGCCGGCGTCAAGTCTCCGGTGATGTTCCTGGAATTCCCGATCTCACACGTCACCGGGCTCGGTTCGTGGGCTGTCGGTCAATTCCTGGATATGTACCCATGCAGACCGTTTGACATGGGAGGCGACCTGATAAGGCGTAAAACGTGCGAATATGGCACAGGCATGAGCTACCGCGTGGACGCGTCGCTTTCGGAGGTCGCTGAATACCTCGAAACGCTCGCGGCCGAACCTGGGAGGTATATTGGCTGCCCTATGGTGGGATGTGACGGAGGCGAGGTCAAACTGGTTAAGAAACCCTTTCCGTACTTTCGTGGTATGACCGCCTCGCCGGGCTTCGTCCATTTCGATTCTGAAAAGGTCTATACAGCTATTGAGAATTGGCGCGCTCAGAAGAAGCGCCCTCAGCTTTCGGGGTCTTTCAAGCTGAAAGATTTTGACAAGTCAATTTCTGGCGTTCTGCATGACATTGACTACCCGGAGAGCGACTTCGAGGGGCAGATTCGATGTGTCAGGAATATGACTACTGTCTGACCACTTTGTCATGGAATGAAGATCAATAGGGCGCTGGTCCCGGTAACCGGTTGAAGTCTACCCCCACCGGCAAACAAGGTATCAGCGCCCTCCCTCCTCCAATTTCCCACGTATCAGGTGTTTTTTTAACGAACGTGACGAAAAAGGTCTGGCTCCGCTCCGGATCCTCTAACAAGTGTTATAATCCCTCAAATTTCTCCTGGAAGTTCTAAAAGGACTCTCAGGCGGCTGTATTCGTCTGAGGATTTCGCTGGTTTGGATTTCGCGGCCGTTTACGTGTCTTAGGGCGTCAAATCCAGATTTGCACGTAAAGGGGTCAAATTCGCCGCTGGTGCGATTCGCGTTTTTTCACGCGTTGAGCTGGTTTTTGTGCCTGAGCTGCTTTTTCTATCCCTGGGAATAAAAAAGGCCGCCAGAATAGGCGGCCGGGGCTGTTCTACTTTTGCTCTCTTAAGGTGGATCACAATGCCAGCAAGTCCATCTCTGTCCAGGTGAAGACTGTTTTCCCTCTGGGGTGTCCCTCAGTTCCGCAGTCTCCCTCGATCTCGATAACCTCATGGCGTGTCGGGTCTTTGCCCCTGCCAAAGAAATCGATCCGTGCAACATTCGCAAATACTGGTTTCTGGCACTCCGTACAGTTGCCGATCTCTATTTGATAGGTCTTGTGCAGTTCCGCCTCTCCATCACCAGGGGCGAATTTGAGCGAGAGCGCGCCCGCGAGTATGACAGCGATCCCCTCTATGTCAATAGCGGTCGCCTCGTTTTCGTCTGCGCTCTTTCTCATGAAAGCGGCCAGTGCTTCCAGGAAGGTTCGGAGGTGTGCAGCTACCATCGCGATCTCCGCTCTGGTCGCTCTATTATACCACGCGCGGAAGTCTCCATGCAGATATGATCCGCTCCCGGCAGTTGACCACGTTGGCGGAAGAGGTTTCAGTACCATCCGTCTGTTGACCTGGCTGACATAGCAGAGCGCCCCGCCGTAGGAGCCAACTTTGCTATCCAGGAGGTTATTCACGTATCCCACACAGCCGTCAATGAATCGGAATTGGCTATAGTATTCGAATATTTCGATCAAGACACACTCGATCTTTTGTATTGATTTGATTAGAACGTCGCCGCCGCGTGTATAGCTGGCGGCTTCTTCGGCAAGTTTAAGCACGTCTTCCTCTGTCGTCTTTGGCTTTGTCATGGCTTTTTTCCTTTCGGGCATCCCGCCCTTTTTATCGTTTAGAACAGCCATTTTTTGCGTTCTCTGTATTAGACGCTGCGGGCGCGCAAAAGCGGTCTGGAAAAAACGGCGGCGCGGTGATCTTGCTCTCTTAAGAGAGAAGAAAATTTTGCTCTCTTCGAGAGAAGAAAATCAGGCTCCGAAGGGATAGAGGGGAGGGAGTGGGAGATCGGCGCTGTGTTTCCTGTATTTCTCTCTGAAACGCCTCGCGGCGCGTTCCATCTCCCGCTTTGGTAGGTCTCTCCGTGTCCCGCCTGCCAGATGCTTGACTATCAGGCGCGGAGTGCTTGCCACACGAAAGCCCCGCTCTCTTGCGCGATAGCAGAAATCTGTATCCTCTCCGTTATTCATCAGGCTTTCGTCGAAATGCCCGACCGCGTTGAAACAGCGGCGCGTGATAGCTGTGCAGAAGCCCGGAACGTGGACGAATTCCAGGAGGCCGTCACATGACATCTCAAATTTTAGGCGCATTATCTCATTGGAGGGTGTGGCGGAGACGATCCCGACGCGGGTCTTCTGCGATTCCTGGACGAGGATGGTTAGCCATTCGGGGGGCAGTAGAACGTCATTATCCAGGAAAACGAACGGGTCACCGGCCCCCTGAGCGAAGCCGATGTTTCGCGCTTTCGCGATCCCTCCTCGCTTTGGAACGCGGAAAGCCTTTCTCGTCACGGTCTGGAAGTAGCGGATCGAGCGGTCTTTGGAGCCGTCGTCGATGAGGATCAATTCGTAGGGATAGAACGTGTTTTTCCGTATGCTCTCTATACAGGGAATAGACAAGTCAAGCAAATGGTTATGAGCGCACATAATGACAGACGCGACCGGGTTCGTCCTGTAGGGGTTCTGTCTTGGCTCCGTGATAATCAGTCCCATATCAGCTTCGTTTCCTGCCCATCATGGACTCTGTCAGTTTCCGGCGTTTCTTGCTTTGTCCACGTGGCTCGCATGTGCAAATCCAGTCAAGCCCTCGACGCACTCTCTGTTTTAGGGGAGGACGCGTACAGCGACAGTCAAGCCCTTTCTTCCACATGGCGTCCTGTAGCTTATCAACTCCCAGCGCGATCCTCTTTGCGGTCTCCTTCTCTCTTATGTCACCAGTCCCTTCCACAAGCTCAAACGCGCCTAGTAAAGCCTCAAATCCCTGCGTTGCGGCTTCCTCAGCCGTGATTCTCTTAGCCATTTTCCTCCTCCTCGTCGTCGATCCCGGAACACGCAGAGCAGGCGATGTTTACGCCGGCGGCTTCCAGTGATCCGTGTTGCTTCTCCAACTGCTGTAGACAGACCTCTATATCATCCATAAGCTCCGCCTCGCTCGCGTCCAGTTCTACCTCTTCCTGACTGAAAAGGTCAATATTGCGCTTTTTCGCTATGGAGTCCTTCAATTCGTCCACGCGATCCAGTTTCCAGCCGCGCCGCTGTAGACACGCCTCAACCGGGTCGTCAGAGGTCGCCACGTCTTCCGCCTCGAACGGCTCTAGTTTCCTTTTGAGTCCGGGGAAGAGGTAGGGGTCTTCTGTGAATTGGACTCCTAATTGGTCTGCTTCAGCCAGCGCGGGAGGCAATTCCTGGACGCGTGTCCTCTTCGCTGCATAGTATAACAGCGCGCCGTATGCGACAAAGAAACCCCAGGGGGCTATCTGAAACGGAACACCAGCCGGGATCGGCTGCGCCTCGCCGGGTCTCTCCGGGTCAAATTCCGCTCCGCGTGGGATTATCACCGGCCCAAATTCAGGGTGAGGATACCGGCCCGGCTCAAGCCCTCCCAAGCCCTCACGCCTTGCGGCGATCTTGTTGATCGCAATTCGGCCAGCTACCTGACCGACGAGGCTTCCTAGAAGCCGCGAAAGAACGTCGTTCATCTGCCACCTCCCAGCATCACCAGGGCAATGATCCCGACTATGCCCAGAGGGATGATCAAGGCTGCCCATTCTGACTCTTCCTCTTCGTCGTTCTCGTATGGCGGCGGCTTCGGTTCGAGGCCGGGTATCGGCTCATAGCCATTGCCTCGCGGAATATCAACGCGCTCTGTGACACATTTTCTGGTCACCGGGTCCGGTTCCATGCCGTAGGAGCAGAAAGGCACATCTACCAGACGATAGCCCATCTTATTTCTGAGAAACATATACCAATCGCTCGCGGCTACATCGGTCGGGAAGGTGGTCGCCAGTATTTCCGCCGCCTGCTTATATTCCGTGTCATAGAATCGCTGATCCTGCCTTATGTCACCGTCGGCCATTCTCACGGCGTCGGGTCTGGTGTACTGATACGCGCCTCCGTAGTGCTTCGCTACCAGATCCGCGATGATCTTGGCGCTGTAGAGGTATTTCGCGCCCGTATCGTATGACGGCCAGTCAATAACCGGCGCGTCGTCGGTTGTCCTCCTGGAAGTCCTCCGTACCTGTCCAAGTTCGATCAACATGATTTGCTAACCTCCTCTCATTTCCTGCGTAGTAGATATATGAAGAACGCCAGACCAGCGAGCGCCCACGCTATGGTGACCTCGTCTATCTGCTTGCCTGGTTCCCCATCACCGGGGAATCCGTCAGGGGGAGGCTCCGGTTCCGGGGCAAGCTCAACTTTTTCGTAAGCGCCGCTTTGAGGGTTCCTCATGATACCGTGCATCATCAGGATCACGTCCGCTGCCAATTCAAGGGGTATGTCGGGATTCTCGCGCCTGAACACGTCAAAAGTCCTCACTATTGCATAGGCTTCTTTGTTCATCTGCTCCTGCGTCATCTCCGGCTTAGTCGTCTTAAGAATGTCCAGGACAACGTCACCGACTAGCTCCGCGTGTGGATACCTGACAAAAGCCGGGTCGGAGGGGTCCTGGTAGAATATCGACCTGATCCGCCTGTGCGGTCTCCGTAGCAGTCCGGCGGCTTCGTACATGGCGTATACCTCAGCCCTGTATGACTTATAAGACCAGTACCCTATCAGGCTTCCCAGCGCGCCGCCGATAGCTGCTCCCACCGGGCCGCCGATAGAAAACCCGGTGTAGGCTCCGCTGGCGGCGTTCACTGCGATCCCGATCTTCTTATTTCGGAGGTCATCCCTCAGCGCCTCGAAATCCTCTCTGATCTGCCTGTCCGGATCCGGGTAGTCCCTCACGACTGCCTCCTCATCAGGGCGAGGCCGCCTATTACGAGGCCGACTGCGGTCAAGATAGCACCCTTGCCTACCCCGGCCGGCTCTCTCTCTGTCTCAGGATAGGTCGGCGTTGGATAGACTGGCGTTGCCGTCGATGGCGGTCGTACTCTTTCAGTAGCGGTCGGCGGCTCCGTGAATGTCCGCGTAACCGTCGGAGTAGCGGTCGCGTACACCGCAGGCGGCAGATAGCCCCGCTCTATTATAGCCAGTGCGATCTCCTGTCTTCTGTAGCTGTATCCATACTGCGCGCCTCGCTGGTTTGCGTTCTGCAGAGCGTGATCAACATACTGCTCGAATCTGCTGTCAGAGACCAGCGAAGCCGGACCCGTTGGCGTCACGACGACGCGAAAGAGGCTCAGGGAATAATCTACAGCTTCATGCAGAATCTTGACACGCGGGCCGAACGTCGGCGCTATGCCCGGCGCTCCCTCCACGTAGCGCGCCCCGACTAAAGCCCCCTCTATCTCCGCCTCCGTGAACGTCAGGCCGTTTTCACGTCCCAGATCGTTAGCGTAGCGCGTAAACTCACTGATAACCCGGCGGTAGTATGCGCGCTCTACCGTGTAGAGTTCCGCCTGTGGCACTCCGCTCGCTTCGATGCTTCTCCGGATCATCCTGGACACATAGTCAAGAATCCCCTCCCTCGTCCTCTCTACGGCTCCTAGAGCAACAATCATTGCCTCTTGCCCCCTTTCCTACGCTTCCCCTTGCCGGCAAGCCCTGAGAGCGGCGGATAGCAGGCGCAAGTTGCGCTTCTGACTCTGGCGGAGCGTTCCTCATGGGCGCGGTCGCCCTTGTCGTCCAGACACATGACGGGAATGTTAAGTCTGACGTAGGCGGTATATACGTCGTGGAATTTCCGCTTGGCTGAGTTGTCTCTGAGGTCTTTGCCGATAGAGTTCAGATACCACGCGGCGCGCTCACATAGGGGCTTTGGAATCTGGCTCTGTTTCGGTGCTGGTTTGTACGGGTCTTTTGCTCGCATATCTACCCTCCTCGCTGATCACTGATCACTGATCACTAATCCTCGCGCCATACCTTCTGATATTTGGTTATCTTCTCCCCTGCCTCCGACAGCGTCCGCGCGCAAAAGCACTTTTTCAGCCCTAAGAACGGATCGGCTTTTTTGGGGCGCTTCTCATGTAGCGGAGCGCAGAGGCACTGAACGCCGATATGACTGGCCAATATTTCCATGCCTCTCAATCTGGTCTTATACATTATGGCGGTGGTTGTCCTGCCCCGTATAGCCGCCGACTCCGAGGCTTGTGCCGCGTTTCCCATCATCTTTTCAATACTCTCTATCATGGGATCGGTTACATGCCCAAGACCTGTCCGTTTTTTTCGCCTTCTCTTCGCCATTTCCTCCTCCTCACTGATCGCTGATTACTGCTTTCACTTCCAGACGCCCTCCTCCATCTTTGCCTGGATGTAGTCGAAAGCGTCCTCCTGATACTCCGTCCAGCGCGCTTTTTTCGGCGGCTTCTTCCATTCGCCTTTCGTCCTGGGTGGGTATGCCTTCGCTATGGCCTCTCTGAGGTCGTTCTCGTACCGATAGCCCGTTTCCATAGCCATCTCGTCAAGCGCCAAGCCCTCCTTGTTTCTCAGGAACAGTGGGATCGCCTTATATTCCTCTCTTTCAGCGCCCGCGCCGCGTGGAGGTCTGATACCCCCTCGCGATAGAATCTCCCTCGCGAGGTGGGGGATCTGCGCGGCTGCCTCCTCGTTTGCGCGGTCTGCCATCCATTCAGCGATTGATTTGACCTCTGTCGGGTCCGGTTTCGGCTCTGGTTCCTCTATCGGGTAGGGCATAGTAAAGGGCATACAGGCCGCGCCCTCGCAGGCCGTCTCGTATCTCTTGCAGCGCGTGACCATCTTCTGATAGAAGCCGGAGTAAATTTTCTGAGTCGTAGCGCACACCTTGATCTGCTTTATATTCGGGTCTGGGGCGTCCTTGCACTTCGGAGGCTCACATACCCGCGCATAGTTCCCACACTTCCAGCCAGTGCGCCCGTTAGGTATCCAGATCGCACAATTCGCGACACGGCCTGTCAGCGTTGCTGGTCGTCTACTTCTCACGGCGAATCTCCTATCTGAAGACAACTATCTGATAGCGTGCAATGGAACCCGGCGTCTTATTCTTGACAGTAAAGCCCCGCGCGGAATACCTACGGAACCACGATCCCAGATTCTTGTCAGGGTCGATCTCGATCTCGTCTTGATACGTGACGCCGTCCTGTGAGAGCATCACAGCGAGGCTCTCGTCCCACGTCTGGATCAGTAGCAGCTCACTGGCCGGCCTCAAGACGGTTATCACCGGGTATATATCGAGGGCGTTCCCGTCGTAGGTCGTGTTTGTTGTGGGAATCCTGCCAGCAAGCTCCCACATACCGAGACTGACACGCCCGACAACGGGCGCTGCAAGCCGCCCCCTGTAACCGTAGAACGTCCCTGGCATACGATCCCCCTGTTATGGATACGGTTTCTCAGGTAGCCGGTCGATCCTCGCGTCCGCGCCCCTCAGCTTGACGTTATAATCCGGCCTCGTTCCGCCTCGCGGGATGGAGACCTCGCGCCCCGTCGTGAACACTCCATCGTCAAGCATCGGCGTGGGTCCGGTCGGGTATAGCGGATAAGCCTTTCGCCCTGGAAAATTCATCAGAGAGTCCTCACCATGAAGTTATTAAAATAGCCATCCACGAAACTCGTATAGACCTGCTCGCCGAGGGTTATCGTGTCCATACTGCCGATCCCGCCGCCGCTTGACCTCCCGACGTAGCGCAGTTGGCCTAGAAATTCCCAATTGACCGCCGTATGCGCTAGTATAGGCCAGACGAGGTACGTCGTCCCGTCGAAATTGTTGGGGTTAGAGTTCACCATGCCCGCTCCGTCATCATTCATCACAGCCGGCTGCGCCCAGACTCCGTTATGCCTCCGCAACTGCCCCGCCAGAATATTCGCGAATACCGGCCCCTGCTGCATCCCGGCAAACATCTGATATTCGCTCAAAGCCGGGCCCGGGTACGGAGGCCGCAAGCCGGGCGCGAATGCAGGGACGAGGCCAGACCATATCAGGTTGTAGCCGTTATACTTCTGGAAAACGAGAACACAGCAATCGAGGTCTCCACATATCCAGTAGTTGATCGGAAAATAGCCCGCGCCCAGATATGTCAAATACGTTGTTGGAAAGCGATGTGTGCCAACAGCGTCGTCCTGCACGTAGGGGAAGAATTCATCTGTGACGGCGTTATTCCAGGAGTACCCGATATAGATTTCGTCAACGCCGCTTTCGCCCTGCGAATAATAGAGCCTGCCTTCAGTGTGGTGTCCGGGGTCTCCGAGGTCTGCCCATCCCAGACCGACCAGGTGTGTTGAAAGCGCCGTCCAGAGATCCGCGAGGTTCGTCGCTATGCCCGTCACGGCCGCGAACGTGGCGACCTCCGGGCTGCCTGTCGGCTTGACGCCCCCCGTTCGCATCGCGTATCGGTTAGCAAAGCGATCCTGTAGCACGATCCAATCTGTCTGACCTTCCGGGCCGCTTGTCGTTAGAAGCGTCTGGACGACAAGCGCGGCGGGGTCGATGTGTCCGCTGACGTGTTTCAACTGTCCCGCGATATTCGCCCCTGCATCGAAGAAAGTCCCGCAGAGCGGAAAGCTCGCATCGTAAGCGTCAACGTCTGCATTGTCCAGAATCGCGCTATCGGTTAAGTTGTGATCAACGTCCCAGGTTCCGTCTGAGTCGCGAAGTATGGAGCCATCGGTACGACTGCTGGTCGCGATCATGGAATACGTCTCGTCAGCGACGGTCATCGCGAAGGGCATGACCAGGCCCGCGTAGATGGTGTGGTACGTGACGCCGCCAAGAAAGCAGATGCTTATAGCGTCCTTGTCGCCGCACATCCAGAAAGAGAACTGAGCGCCCGCGCCGTCCAGGAATCCCGCCTCGTTCGTGGCATGAGTCCCGGCGAGGTCGTCCTGTACCTCGATCCTGACACGGTTCGGGTTTCCCAGGTCGCGCCAGACGTGAAGATAGAGCATCATCAGGCCGCCGTCCTCGCTCGCTGAGCGCAGATAGAGGTCAGTCGTCCCGCCGCCGGCCGCGACCGACCAGCCGGCCGTTGCTACCCACGCCTGAAACGTGGCGAACCAGTTGATTATCTCGTCGGGCGCGCCCGGCGTTGTAATCCCTGCCAGATACCGAAAAGACATTTTCTCTCTCCAGAGAGGAAAATCAGACCGTCCTCACACAGAAGTTATTGCCGTACCCGTCGAAAAACACCGTAAAGACCTCAGCGCCAATCGTTATAGTGTCCAGATTAGCGATCCCGCCGCCGCTGCAGAATCCCACATATCGCATCGGCCCGATCACCTGTCCGCCGGCGGCGGCTTGCGCGATGAAAGGCCAGAGAATAAAGGTCACACCATCGAAATTGTTGGGGCTGGAATTCACTCCCGAGGGCCCCTCCTCACCGAATTGACCGTTCTGCTCCCATGCCCCGGCGTGGTTCCGTAACCATCCCGCCATTCGGTTTGCGAATACCGGCCCCTGCTGTATCCCACAAAAAAGCTGATAATCCGTCAGTGGCGGACCTGGATACGGCGGAATCAGCGCGGGAGCCATCGAAGGGACGAGGCCGAGCCAGATCATGTGATAGACCGCGCCCCGCTGATAGACCAATACGCAGCAATCACCATCACCGCAGAGCCAATACGGAAGAGGGAAGTCGCCAAAGTCCAGGTAAGTTCCCGATGTTTGAGGGTAGCGATGCGTGGGGGCGAGGTCGTCCGCGACGTAGGGAAACAGCGTATCTATGCCAAAAGTCGCTACAGCATAGCCGATCACAATATGATCCACGCCGCTTTCCCCCGCTGAAGAGAACATCCTGCCATCGTCATAGATGCCGGGGTCTCCTCGGTCTGCCCATCCCAGGGGCGCAAGAAACGCCGCTATAGCCCCCCAGAGTCCTGCGGGGTTTGGAGCAACGCCCTGAGCAGCCGCGAAAGTGCCGGGGTCAGGCTGGCCGACCGGCAAGGTGGCTCCGCTCGAACGGAGCGCAAATCTTCTCTCCGTCCTGTCCTTAAGGATGATCCAGGTGCTAGTTGCTCCCGGCTGTCCACTAGGGATAGGGCAGCCGACCGTTAGAGGGTGCGTGCCTATATACCCGCTCACATGCTTAAGCTGCCCCGCTATATCCGCGTTCATCCCAAAGTATGTCCCGCAAATAGGAAAGCTCGCATCGTAGCTGTCTATATTCGCGCCGTCCATCAGGGAATTGTCATACAAGCCCCGGTCAACGTCCCAACCTCCGCCGGAGTCGCGCAGTATAGAACCCGCGTTCTGGAGACTCGTCGCTATCATGCAGTAAGTCTCGTCGGGGATTGTGGCAGCGAACGGGATCACCATACCAGCATAGATGATGTGATAGAGCGCCCCGCCGCGAAATGCTATCGCTACAGCGTCGAGGTCGCCAGACATCCAGAAGGGGAAGCGAGCGCCCGCGCCGTCGAGGTATCCCGCCTCGTTCGTAACATGAGTCCCGGCGAGGTCGTCCTGTACCTCGATCCTGACGTGGTTCGGGTTCCCGCCGTCGCGCCATACGTGCATATAGAGCATGGTCATAGTGCCGACTTCACCGATTGACCTCAAGACCATGTCAGTCGATCCCGCGCCTGCCTCCACCGTCCAGCCGATAGCGGTTATCCACGCCTCGAAGGTCGCGAACCAGTCAACTACCTCATCCGCTGCGCCCTGCGTTGTCGTCCCTGCGAGGTAACTAAAAGCCATCTAAGCCTCCAACATGATTTTCTTCTCTCGAAGAGAGCAAAAGTCAAACCTTAAGATTCTCTATTCCAGGAGAACGAGATTCTCAAACTTTCAGCAGATCAAAATTGAGATAATTAAGGCGAACATTAAAAATCTACGCGCCGCGCCCCAAGATCCACGCGTACTGAAGGAAGAAAGAGCTAAGAATGTCAATCCGACCTTGATAATCATGATTATAAGCGACTCGTAACTGATCCCCTACTCCATCCCGGCGGTCTGATACCGCGCAATGACTCCGACCGCGCTATTCTTGACCCGGTGCGTGAAAGCAGCGAAGGGAAGGACGAGCGGCCGGTCGGGGTCGATCTCGAATGAGTCGTTCCAATTAACGCCGTCATTGCTCAAGACCACGTCCATCGCCTCATCCCAACATTCGAGGGAGACCAGACGCGTCACCGTGTCGAAGTCTATATCCCCGCTCCACGCGTCCCCGGCGTTCGCGCCGCTTTTAACGTCCATAGTCGATAAAGCTCTATACGCCATCGCGTGTATACCTCCTGTATCGCTCCCAACACTGGTCGCACAACGGAGAGTCGTATTCGATCACGTCCCATCCCAGGTCTGGATGCCCTGTGATATAATACGACTTGTTGATGAAGGGATTATACCAGATTTCAGATCCGCCAGATCGCCTCATAAACTCTGAGCCTTCTGGAAGCTCTATGATTTCGCCCGGTCTGACGTGCCACCGTCTAGCCATGATTTTACCTTCCTGGAAGCCTCAGCGTTCCCTCATGGTAGCTCTTGTGTATCCACCAGACGGCATACGCCAGAAGCCCATACTTGAGCAGCGTCATTCGATTCTGCCTCCTTTTCCTCTCTCGAAGAGAGCAAACTCACCTATAGATACCGTGTGCGCGATCAATCAGGAGCCTGAATCTGGGCAGGCCATACTTGATCACGCTGTCCACGTAGCTCTGATTTCCGAACTTGCCCTTTTTCGCCTGCGCTGTCCCTGCATTGTAAGCTGAAACAGCGAACGATACGGGGTCGGGTGTGCTTGCGTACCGTTCTAACTGCCAGTTGAGGTACGCCGTCCCATATCGGATGTTATTCGCGGGATTGTAAAGCAGATCGGGGTCGCCTGAGAATCCCAACATCTGCGCGGTCGTGTCCCTGACTTGCATGAGGCCATACTCACCGACCTCGCCGCGAGCTGCATAGTCGCCCCTGCTCTCCGTCCAGATGATAGCAGAAACAAGCGCGGGGTCGATGTTCAGGGGCTTTGCGTTGGATTCGATCAAGCTCAGGTAGGACAGGACACGCGCCTCGCTTGACAGGATCGTGGTGGGTACGCGCTCCGGGTGTTCGCGGAGTATTTGAGCGACCTCCTCAGCAGACCTCCAGCGCCTCGCCTCTGAGTCCCAGAAGAGATTACTGAGTTCGTCGGGGCTGTACTGTCGCGACCGTGAGCGGATAAACAGAACCAGACCCAGCGCGCCGCTGATAAGCAGCCACTTCTTCACGGTGCATCCCTCCCCTCAGACTATCGGAATGTCGAGGTGGGATACGCCGACCGCGATAGCCGCCGGCCCCGCTACTATCCCGTACAAAGTCCTGCTGGCAGAGACTAACAGCTTTTCGGTGCTTTCCGTCTGTATGATCGGGCTTTGCACTGTCATCGTCGCGGCGGAGCCATAATGCAAAAGCTGTGCGTTATCCAAGTTTGTGATGATGACCGCGACATCGTGATCGTTCGGATTGACGACCAGCGGCGTCGCGGCAATCGTGACGGGCACAACTATGAGGTCTCTGGGGAACGAGGCCGCGAGGAGCCTCATCAGTGCTATCATCTGACCAGTCGGAGTAATAGCAAACCCAGGCGCGCCGATAGGCGGTATGACTATCCCGGCCTTATCTAGCAGCTCTATGATCTTTTCCAGCCTCAACCCAAGCTGTCTGCCTACACTACAGAGAACCTCCTCAAGCGTCGCGCTGGTCTCCGGGTATTCTCCACGCCGGATCTGTTCCCATATATCGCTACCCATCACCGGCCTCCCTTCTGGCTTACACCTCTTGAGGGAGACGCCTGCCGATGAATAGGAGCGTCAGTGTGTCCAGTGCGCCCCCGCCGTTGTAGGCTTCCACCATGATCGCGCTTCCCTTCTCGAACCTGTAGGGCTTCTTAAGCTCATACGGTCTCTGATCGACACCTGCTAAACAGTTTATAGGGTACTGATCGGCGGAGAAGAAGTAGTTTCCCCCATTATCAGAAATCCGTATTGTCCAGTCGCCGTTTGTGGCGTTCCAGTATGAGCCTAGCTCTTCCCAGATAAACGGCTGCGCTCCTATCTCTTGCGCGGGCAAGGTCTGGGTCGCGGTAAGCGTGTTAGCGCTAAGGGCAACGCGTATCTGGTACCAACGCCCTGTTATCTTATTGTTTCCCATGAAAGTAGACCTCCTTTCAGCCTATAAGCCTATGAGCCTATCAGCCTTCTATCTCAGAGGTCTGACTCTCAGAACGTCATAGATTACGAAACAGTAGCAAGTCGCGCTCAAGGTCGTGAGTGTGTAGAACACAATGTCAAACCTGAACGTCCGGCCCTCGCTGATATAGTGAGGTATCATCAGCCTCGGATTCGCACCTGCTGATGGTATGCCGTTAGTTATGACGCCGACCGTCGCGAGGTTGAGCGTCGTCTGCTCGTTGCCATACGTTCCGTACGCACTGGGGAACGTGGGCAGCGGCCCGGACTTAACGGTATTGTCGTCATCCATGACGGCCTCGGCGTATCCCTGCGATATTATCAGCCGCATGTCCGCCTCGTCAACGTCTCCCTGCGGCATGATATTCATTCGGTAGACGATGGCCTCGTCGCCCTGTGGGAGTCGTCCCGACTGGCTCATGTTGGTATCCTGGCGCGTCTTGCCCTGGATGTCACGGAAGAACACGAACCTCGTCGATGCCGGGATCGCCGCCGGTGTGAAGAGTACCCGGTCATAGATAATATCCTGACGCATATCAGCGAACTTTCTGACTCCTACGCCTTCGATGAAAAGCTCTCCGGGCTTACCCGTTCCGGTTACACCAGGAGGCATGACCTGACCTAAAGTGTTCATGAATGCGGCTGAATAGTTGGGTGCGTTGCCTTTGCCCATCGTAAAATTTCCTTTCCTTTCCGTATGGATCGGCGGACAATGTGTGTCACGCCGGGCTATACGGTTTTGCTCTCTTCGAGAGAAGAGAATTTTGCTCTCTCCGAGAGAAGAGAATGAAGCGCACCTGTTGTCTGTCTAGCCTACCCTGTAGTCCACGCCGGCACTTGCTGGCTGATCTGGTTCAGGTACGGACTCTGATACATCCAGTCTGGGAACTGTCCGGCGGGTACAACTGCCCCCATCGAGCTTGAGGCTCTCACATTCGGTCGGCGTCCCGCGACGCCGCCTGACGGCGCGAGGAACATCCCGACGACTCTTAAGCCGTTAACGACCACCGGACCCAGCGCGACAGCCGCGCCGAGGTCTGGCTGTTTCGCGTACTTCCCAACCGCGTATCCTGCGATCAGACCCAGGATGACCTCCAGAGCCATGATCCAATTCGACCCTGGATCGAGCTTTATCATGGGCGCGAGGTATCCGACGCCTTTATTTGCGAACACAGCCCCGCCGACAGCTACGCCGCCGGTGATGAGGGTGTTCTGCAACTGCTGTAGATCAAACGGCAAAGCCCCTAATCCTGCAAGACCGCCGCCGCCTGAGAACTTAGCGCATCGCTCGACCATCTTTCCAGTCGCGGCGCTCCGTACCCGCTTTTTTCGTATACATCTTCCTCTTCTCACTGCACTGCCTCCCTTCGTTCGTGGTATGCCCTCGAAGAGCAAAACCTCAGCTATACCTGGCATGATTTCACTCCCTGGGCTATCCGATTATCCTCCAGCCCTTTGAGGTCGGGCAGGCGATCCGCCCGTTCCTGTATTTCCTACAGCCGGGCTTCATGCTCGCCTTTCCGCTCCGGCTCCTACTTTTGCCAGCGAAGCCCGGAATAATCTTCATTCCGACGATAGGGATGCCAAGCCCCTCCAAGACGGAGGGCTTCACGAACCTGAAAACCGTCTTTCCCTTGTCCCTCAGCCAGCAGGCAGCCTGACCGCCTTTGATTTTCTTGCACCTGATGATGCTGCTTTTGGTGACCTTGACCTTTGCCAATTTGACCCCCTTCCTGCTTACGTTTTCCTCTATCGAGAGAGGAAAATCACGACTTCTTGCGCTTCGCGGCTTTCTTGCGCCCCTTCGGTCTCCGACCAGTACACTGTGAGACAGGGACAAACTTATTCTGACTATCCCTGCAATTTTTCCCATCGAAGGTATAGCCGCCAGTGAGCGTCATAGCCACGCGGCCCCGCTTCCCGGTGCGGAGAGGGATACCAAGCCTCTTGAGGCGCTCCTTTGATACGAACCTGAAAACTATCGTCCCCTTTTCCTTGATCCAGCACGCGGCGCGGCCGCCTTTTACGCGCTTGCAACTGAGGACGTTCTGGTTTGTGACCTTTGCCAATTTCTGATCCCCCTTTCTACGTTTCACTAATCAATCATCGCTAAGAGACAATCGAATGGAACCACGCCGCGATTACTACAACGTCACGCGCCGACTGCATACTGTTGTTGACGTATACATTTGTCGCATCCGCTGCGATCCCTAACGTTAGCTCCCCGAACAGGTCCGGGTGACCTGACAGATTCGTGAAGACCGCGTTTGGGACTACCCCTACGTCGTCCAGGTCGGTAGTACCTCCGACGAAGTTTCCCGCGCCGGTGGGATTGACCTCCACCATAGCGACCACGCACGAATCCGCCGGCGTGTCTGGCAGAACCACGTTCACCAGAAGCGCCGCCTGCGTTCCAATGCCGACCTGCATAGCTCCCAGGTTGTCAATGCACAACAGGCAGAGGTTATACATCGCATTGGTGACGTTGAAGCCTGTCAAATCCCAGAACGGATCGGCGGGTGCGGCCGCGTAGTGAACGCCCAAAACGGTGTACGCCGCCGCGACAACGAGGCGAGCGTCAGTCAGAACGACTGTTCCCATGAGCGCCCCGACGTTGGTGAAACACCGGGCGTAAAGCGCCTTTTTCGCCCCCTCCAAGTCGTCCTTTTCCACAAGAAAATACCAGACCGGCGTTGTGTCCAGGCCGTGCACTACCGCCTGATTCAGCGCGCCTGCGGCTATTGTCGCCGGTAGTCTCACAAAATCTAGTGCCATAACTAAAGCCTCCTCTTTCTTCTCTTAAGAGAGCATTTGCTTTCTTCGAGAGAAGACAAAAAACGGCGCGCCTACGAGATTATCGAATGGAGACAAGCGGCCAGTATCTCAACCTGTCGCGCGGAGTACATGCTATTATCCACATACACATTGGTCGCGTCTGCGGCACTTCCTAGCGTGATCTCACCGAAGAGGTCGGGATGTCCTGACAGGTCGGTGTAAACCGCGTTAACATTCGCGGCATTTAGAGCGGTCGTGCCTCCCACGAAGTTCGCCGTCGTCGGGTTCACCGAGACCTGAGCAACCACGCACGAATCCGCCGGCGTGTCTGGCAGAACCACATTCGCCAAAAGCGCCGCCTCCGTTCCAACACCGATCTGCATAGCGCCCGCGTCGTCCATACACAGGAGACAGATGTTGAAAAAATTCTGAGTGCAGTCGAATCCGACAAGCTGCCAGTAATCATCTGTAGCAATCAGGGCGTAGAAAACGCCCGCGACAGTATAGACCGCCGCCGCATTTGTCCTCACATCCTGTACCGTTGTCCCGATTGTTATCCCTAGGTCAGCGAAAGACTGC